>Ga0326728_10016421_pt1 | contig 15112 bp, 14 predicted proteins | sample MB3enrmetagenome_FD_207602 | JGI IMG/M metagenome (GOLD analysis project Ga0326728, IMG submission 207602) | Lab enriched peat soil microbial communities from McLean, Ithaca, NY, United States - MB31MN | ecosystem: Environmental > Terrestrial > Soil > Wetlands > Peat | place: USA: New York...
TTTGTGAAATCCCCCGAGAAACTCACCCCCAACACCCCCTCGCCCCTCCCCATCCTTATCCACCCCCACCCGCCCCACCGGCGAAACGCAAAAAAGTCACAAGCTCTCTGCGCAATCCGAGGGGAGGCAATCCGATCGGCTAAAATCTGCCGAACCGGTCCTCGCTACGTTGGCTCCTTGATGACAATTGTTTCCGCAATCCGATCGTGAACACAACAGCGGTTGTGGTGAAGGAAGTACTGCAAGAAGCCGAACCCGCCTTCCAGCGCGGATGCGCCGTAGCCCAAGGCGCGTTCCATCGCCTGCCACAGCGTGATTTTCGGGTGCACCAGCGATACGACGCGGATGCGGAGCAGGCGCTTGCCGACGGTCTGGCCGTTGGTCCACCACACCGAGAGCCCAAAATAGAGGACAATCCACACCAGGCTGCCGGGATTATGGAAGTCGAGATGAACGTGAATGTCCGGCGGCGCGTGTTTGACCCTCAGCACGATGTACTGACGGAGGATCTCCAGGGGCACGTAGGTTACCGTCACCAGCAGGAAATCGATGGCGTAGGCATTAAAGCGCTGCCGGAAGGTTGCCAGCGGCACACCGGCCAAAGCATCGGCACGGGCAGTTTCATGCGGATCGAATACCCGCTCCTTCGTGGTGGTTTTCATGCCTCCATGATATACGCGCCCACCGGCAGCGTCGTCAAGCAAGATGGCGTACCCCCATGTTGCCCCCAGATTGCGGATTCGCCCGGATTGCGCAGAGCAAAGCTCTGCGGCCATGGATTCGCAGAGCTTTGCTCTGCACAATCCGAGTCGGCAGAATCCAAATTGGCGGAATCCGAATGGGGGCTATCCGATTAGAAAGGAACTGCCGAACATGACGCGCTACGCTTACTTGCCGGTCATCTGGTCAATGATGGCGCGGGTTTCGGCCATTACGGCATCATGAGGAATGCCGGGCCGGGGGTCGTTGAGTGCTTTGTGCACCTCAGCTCGAAACCACGCGTCATGCTCTCGCGCCTCTTTAGAAGTGAAGACGGGTGCGCGTGCCATAGAGCAACCTCCTCGGCGATCACACTTACTATACCACTTACGGTTCGCAATGGATTCGCAGAGCTTTGCTCTGCGTAATCCGGATCATACTTCTGCCACAATAGCCAAGCGTTCTGAAGGCACATCCAAATCAAGCGGGAGATTGCCCGCGCGGGGAGGGATGAAGGGTTGGTGGACAATCACCTTCCCGCCGGTGTTCCCCTCAAAGGATTTCACGGAAGCGTGGTTGGACTTCTCCCCCATATTCACCACGACACACGCGCGCTTCCCCGTCTTGGGATTTTGGAACATCGAATAACGCAATTCCTCCGGCCCGGCGAACTGAACGCCCAGGGTATCCAGAAATTCCCCAAAGCAAATGGTGTCTTTTAACGGTTCCAGGATGCGGAGGACCTCCCGCACATAAACTGAGAGTTGACGCATCGGTGGGTAAGCCATGGAATCTGGCGAAGTGTAATTGCCAGGCCCCATGAAAATCTGGTAGCCGTACCGCACCGCGTTGTTCACCGGCGTGAAATCGAACGGTTGGGGAACGGCCAGTCCGGGAAACCACTCGGGAAATGTGTACTTCAGCACCGGAACATGGTCGGCCGCACTGTTATGCCATGCCCACGCCACATTGGAGTAAGCCAGCGTCCGGTCCCACGCGGACTCCGTAGAAAGGGCGAATTCCGGGTTAACAGCCCGGCAGGCCTGGAGAATTTCCTCCAAAGCCCGCAGCCTGCCCACTGACGTCGCCTGGTCGGGGCTTAAGGTCGACAACGGATTAAAGTCGAGACCGGGGTGGGGCCACAACTTGTCAATGTGCACGCCGTCGGCGCCGATCTCGGCGAGCTTGCGCATCTTGGCCACAATGATCTGGCGATACTCGAGTATCCCCGTGCATTCCTCGATGAGGGGCGGGCGCGTATAACCCAGCCGGGCGCCGAGCGTCCCCATACCCCATCCCATCACTTGATAATCCACTCCCCAGCGGTCCCGGGCGGTGTAGCGGTGCAGTTCGCGTTTGTACCAGTCGGTGTCGACTCTGACGGGTTGGATGTTGGCGAAAAAATATACCCGCACGCCCATCTGGTGGCACGCCTTGACTCCTTCCGCAAGCTCATCCCAAGTACCCAGCCGGGGATCGGGATCGTAATAGGGATAGCTGCCGTCATGTCCGCCCACGTTCCACCCGCTGATCAGCACCGAGGTTATTCCGTAATCGGCGGCATTTTTCGCCCACTGGGGAATGTCCTTAAACTTCACCATCACCTTCCCCTCCGGCAGAAGGAACATGGTGTCGACAAAGGCCAGCTTCTGCCGCATCCAGTTCGAAGAGCAATCGAGGGCCGGGAATTGCGACTTGTACCACTGGCGGTAGATTCGCGCCGAATCGTGCCAATCGCCCTCATGAAACTGCACCACCACGGGCGGGCCGCTGAAAGTTTCCTGAGGTTTGGTATAGGGAAAGTGCGCCCAGTGAAGTTTCAGGCCCAGCGGCGTCTTGGGATCCAGGTCCTCTGCGCGTGGCCAGTTGCTGCCATAGCGCCGGCTTCCAACTCCTGGATGCAACTCGAAGCGTACAACCTTATAGCGGCACACGCTGTCGTGGCAGGCAAAATACAGGGCGCGGTGGAGCTGGCGATTGTAGAGGCTGATCCACGGCATGGGCATGGGGGTGGGATAGGCCCAGTAGGTCTCCACGTAAGGTATCCCCAGTCCCCCGCCCACCGGAAAGGAATGGAAAAGGCTCGTGCCCGTGGAGCCGCCCATCAGGGGAATCATCTCCTGCGAATCTTGGCGGTCGCCAATGCCCGTGAAACCTCCCAGGATGGGATACCAAACCTCGGCAATCTGGTGTGGCGTTTGGTTGCTGACCTGGAGGGAAAACTCGATGGCCGGCCCGGCCAACCGGATGGTCATGGAAACCGTAACATCGAAACTGCCTTGCGCGTTGACGAGTGGACCTTTCCAGGTCAGCTTGAGGCTGTCGGGCCCTTTCTCATGAAGAGTCAGCCGCTGTTCCCGCCCCAGAATGTAATTCGCCTCCAAATCGGGAAGCGGGATTAGCAAGCGGAAGTTATCGGCCAGCCTCGGTTCCGAGATGAGGTTGACTCCGCTTGTCTTATCGAGGAGTTTTATGATGGCGCCGTTCTCGGCATCCACGGCCACGAGGTAATTGGAGTTTTCAATCGCCAATTGATTGTCTCCATCAGGGGAACTCGCTGCTGCGCGGGCATCGCGGGGCAGCCATTCCTCGTCGGGCAAAGATGAACCGACCCAGGCAGCAACACTGCCCTTCACGAATTCGCGTCTTTTCATTGAAGCCTCCGCTTGCGGGCTCAACTCGGCAACTTGCCGGGCATCAGGCTGGTGACTGCCAGTAGGGCAGTCAGTACAATCATGACGATGCAGGTGACCCAGGCGATGATATTAAAGATGCGGCTGTTTTTGTAAGGTCCCATGAGGTCGGCGCGGTTGGTGAGTTGCAGCATGAAGATCACGACGAAGGGCAGCAGAATGCCGTTGGCGACCTGGGAGAGCAGAATGATGGGAACCTGCTGGTCCTCACTGAGAATGACCACAGCCAGCATGCCCAGGAAAATCAAGCTGGTGTAAAGCCAATAGAAGGCGGGCGCTTCACTGAACCGTTTGTTGATGCCGGATTCCAGTCCCAACCCTTCACAAACGTAGTAAGCGGTGGCCAGAGGCAAAATGCAGGCGGAGAAGAGCGAAGCATTGATGAGTCCAACCCCAAACAGCGCGCTGGCGGCTTGGCCGGCCAGGGGCCGCAGGGCCATGGCCGCGTCGCCGGCATCTTTGATTTCTCGATTGCCGGTCAAATAGATGGTGGCGGCGCAGGCCACGATAATGAAGAACGCCACCACGTCGGTGATGATGCAACCCACCACGACGTCCAATCGCGAGTAGATGTAGTCCTTAATCTTCACCCCTTTTTCCACAACCGAGGACTGGAGATAAAACTGCATCCAGGGCGCAATGGTGGTCCCCACCAGGCCGATCACCATGTAGAGATAACCATAGCTGAAATGGAATTTGGTGGGCTTCGCCAGGCTGATCAGAGCGTCTTTCCAATCAGGGTGGGCCAGGAAGCAGGAAATCGGGTAAGCCAGATAAATGACGCACGCCGCAATGAAGACCTTTTCCACATAACGGTAGCTTCCCTTCACTACCAGGAGCCACACGAAAATAGCCCCCAGCGGGACGGCCACGAAGCGGCTCATGTGGAAGACGGAAACCCCGGAGGCCAACCCGGCGAACTCCGATACGGTATTCCCATAGTTGCAGATAATCAGCAGGACCATCAGGATGAAGGTAGTCCGGAAGCCATATTCCTCGCGGATCAGGTCCGCCAGACCTTTGCCGGTCACCACCCCCATGCGGGCCACCATTTCCTGAATAATAATCAAGGCGATGGTAATGGGGATCAATGTCCACAGCAGCGAGAAGCCATATTTCGCCCCCGCCACCGAATAGGTATAGATGCCTCCCGCGTCGTTATCCACATTGGCCGTGATGATGCCCGGACCCAGGACTGCCATGAAGATCAGCAGCTTGGCGCCGAGGTTGCGCAGGTTTTTAGAATTCACCGCCATAGGAACTCCGGAAGTACAGTGATGAGTGAAGAGTGACGAGTGACGAGCAAGAAATTCCAAGCCATTTGTGCCTTCCCATCAAGCATCATTATGTAACTCAAGCCGGCTCTGCGCCTTTTTTGCTCGTCACTCATCACTCTTCACTCATCACTTTTTGTTAATCACCTGCTCCAGAACGTCGTCCGCGGTGACGATACCCAGCAAGTGGCCCTCCTCATCCACCACGGGAAGCGACATCAAATTGTATTTATGAAAGAGGTCCACCACCGCTCTTACGCTCTCCTGTGCCGGAACGGAAATCAGGGCTTCGGAGGCAAGCTCCCGGAGGGGCGTGTTGGCGGCGGCGAGCACGATCCGTCCGATGGGAACCGCCCCTTTCAGCGCCGCTTCGTTATCGATCATAAAGATCTGGTGAATGGATTCCACCTGCCCCTCGAAATTCCGCAAGGCCTCGATGGCCCCCTCCACGGTGGCGGAATCGTGCACCACGACGTACTCCGTGGTCATCATTGAGCCCGCCGTATTCTCCTCGAACCCCAGGAGCTCTCTGACCTCCTTGGCCTCATCCTTCTCCATATCGGCCAGCACTTCCGCCGAGGTTTCCGGGGATAACTGGTTGAGGACGTCGGCCGCTTCGTCGGGAGGCATCTCTTCCACGATGTCGGCGGCTTTTTCCGTCGAGATGCTTTCCAGCAAATCCGCCTGCATTTTGGTGGGAATCTCGGAAAGAGCCTGGGCCGCGGTTTCATCATCCAGGGATTCGATGACCGCTTTTTGTTCGTTGTAACTCAGCTCTTCCAGGATGTCCGCGATGTCGGCAGGATGCAATTCCGCCAGACGGTCATAGGAGATGCGCAGCTTCACGCGGCGCGCCGGATCCGATTCAATGAGATTCACAAATTCCCACTGGATGGTGCGGGTGGAAAGGGCGTTGGTGATGAGACGGATGCGGTGCTTGGACATCGTACCCTGAAGCAGACGGCGCACCGCGGCCGCCAGCCCCACGTTGACCGCGACAATGCGGAGTTCGCTGTGCCCGTCGGTGGGCTCAATGTCGAAATCCACGTCGTTCACCCGCACCACCTTGCGGTCATTAACGTCGATGATCTGCTGGTCGAGCACATCCTTCTTGATCCGGATCAACCCCTCATCCGCCTCATAGCACCGAATTTCATCGCGCGGCACGGTGGTTTGGCCGGCGCGCACGGAAATGGCCTGGATTTGGGAGTAAGTAATGCACCGAATACCCTTCCGGGGTGTGCGGACCAAATAAGAAGCCACCCGCGCCGCCTTCTGGCTCGGATCAACGCACAGATCTTCCAGCTCCCCAAGGAACTCACCTTTTACCCCGTAGAACGGAAGATTTTGTAGCTCGGTGAAGTAAATCACGTAAACCTCCCTCCTCAAGATCCTGGCTGGTTTCCGAGTATCCGGGCAGTGGCGGATGTTTGAGTGGCAACCTCGCCAAACGGGGCCAAAAGCTTTCCAGAATTGTCCGTGCCGCGCGTTTTCAGGATTGAAACTACTTCGACTTCTCTTAATACCGGCGGCGTATTTAATTTGTCAAGCAAAAACCGCATTTCGGATGCGAAAACCTGCCCCGTGAGTAATTCACAGCCCAGAGGAGGTCCCGTGGGGGCCAACCGCAAGTGGCCCACGGAACTCCTCCCAATCAAAACTCGGTGTGGAACCGCAGGGCGAAGATATTGACGGGCCCGCGGGCGTGGTTGTATGCCGGGTCGGGGGCGAATTGATAATCCCCCGTCAGTTGATAGTGTTTTGCGATCTTCCAGCCGTAGTACGCTTCGACGATGCGCTCCAGGCCATAGTCGAGCGCCCCATCGCCGACGGTAATTCCCAGGCCCCCGGCCGCCAGGTACTGCCGATGGGCGGCGCTGATTCCGTTGACGACCCCGGCAACGCCCACCGTGTCCTCCGGTCGCCCCCACCGCGCCCCTTTCAGGCTGAGCCCCCCGCTGGCCGTGCGGTCCACGTCGGTAAATTCATACGTCTGGTTTTTGCCATCGCTCCAACCCAAGCGCATGAAGACCCCCAGATTTTTGCGAATTTCCTGCTCCAGGTTGATGCCGAAGCCGTACTTGTACCGGTACGCCGCGTCGAGTTCGATATTCTCGTCAAGCTCCGGATTATTCAGGGTCTCCTGATAGTTTCCCATGTGCGCCCGCGTGTCGTAGGCAAGCAGGCGTATAGCCCCGGCGTGTCCGCGGGGTGAATACCGCCTTTCAACCTCCGCCACCGCGGACCAGGCATGGGTCAGGTTCCAGTCCATGCGCAATCCGTTCGCAACTTCCGACACCTGGAAAATCCCCAGCCGCTCAGTCCAGGCGCGGGTATTTAATTCCGCCACAACGCCGTTCGTAAATCCTATGGTGTTCGCCGGATAGTCCCAGGCGTCATTGGCCATCAGGGACCAATTCATGAACTGGGTTCGCGAGTCGTTGGCGTAAGCATTGGTGTCGAAGAAATCTTTGGCGTTGAGGTGGCCGGCCGTAAACGTCAGTCTCCGCACGTCCTGTGTACCACGCAAATCGGTGGGTCCGTCATCGGCGGCCTCCTTCTCCCCACCCAACCCGATTGTCTGGCGAAGAAAAGCGCGGCAGAGCGAGGCATCCGGATAAGTCCGGCCGATTCGAAACGCCTCGCCATTCGGAAACCCCGCCATCCCCAGAGTGTTGCTCAGGCCGTAACCTTGCCAGACGACAATGTCCCCAAAAAACTCTCCCCCGTGCCACAAGCGCACGCCACCCATAACGTCCACGGAAATGGTGTCTTTGATCTGTCCGCCGGGCGTAAGACTGTTCGCGCCCGAATACGCAGCGGGAAACGAAGCGTATCCCTGAGTGCCCACCGTGGACTGGAAGTGCAGGTTCCAAGTCTGGCTATCGGGCAAAGTCGAGTTGTTTGAATCCTGGGGCTGAGCTGGGGGAGGACTCTCCTGCGCGCGCGAGGACGGAACGGTTGCGGCCACCAGGAGCAGCACCACTCCCAGCCATCCCCACCACGTCACGCGCCAGCCCGTGCGCCTTCGGTTTGTGAATGCATAATATCCCGCCACGTGATTACCCATTCCAGGAATATTCCCCTAAAAACAAAACGCCCCCGGGAGCAAAAGCTCCGCAGGGGCGATCCTTCGAAACCAGGTTGTGCCAACCCGGTTTCTCAAACCTCCTGGTGAGAGCTTTGGCTCCACACAACGTAGTGTCCCGTGGTCCGGAACAGCCACATTAGGCAAAGCCTTAATCCGGCCTTGCCTGCTCCACCCGTTGGCCCGTCTCCGAGTTTCCGGGCAGTGGCATATGTTTGCGTGGTAACCTCGCCTAACGAGGTTGACCTGTTTCCCGCGGCATTTCACCAAAAACGCACTGGCAAAAGGCCGCTTCTTTTCGTATAGCAGCGCGAGATTTCCCCTGTCAAGAAAAAAGCGCACGCCGGGCAAATTAGTATAACTTTTTTACGAATTTGCCCCGCAGACTCAGCTTAATCCTCTTCCCGCATGACCCATTTGATGGCCTTCAGGATCATGTCCTGGTAACGAGGATCATTCCAAACCGCCTCTTCGTGCCCCAGACTGTTGTAATAGACGCGCCCTTTGCCGAACGTCCGCGTCCAGCAAATCGGCCATCCGTAGTAGCGCTTGCGCACCGAGGACTTCGTCAGATCCACGGACGCGGGATCAAGAGCCAGCAGGACGTGCGAATCGTCCGCGCGAAAATCGCCGATCTGGTAAATCTCGTCGGTAATCTGGAACGAATTTCCCAGCCCACTCACCAGTTTGCTATTGGGGTCGACCACGTTGACCGTCACCCGTTGATGCCACGGGTGATTGTTGAAGTAGCCGCCGATGATCTGGTTGTAAGCGCCCCACATGTAGAGCGTATCGGTGGCGCTGTGCACCCCAATGAACCCATGCCCGGATTTCACGAATTCCACCAGGGCGGCCTTTTCCTCGTCCGTAAACGGCAGTTCCCCCGTGGTGTAGAACATCACCGCCGAGTAATTCTTGAGGTTCTCCCTAGTGAACGCGCCCACATCCTGCGTGACGGTGAGCTCATATGCTCCAGACTTTTCGCCCAATTGTTTTACAATCTGCTCCGAAAGCTCAGTGCTGGAGTGGTGATAGCCTTTGGTCAACGTCATGTAAAGCAGCTTGCCTTTTTTCGCGGTCTTACCCACCGCGCGGCCAGGGCCACTCCCCATGACCAACACGAGCGCAGCCACCAGACACAAAAAAGCCTTCTGATATGGTCTCATTAATCCTCCTCGAAATATGTTTCCTGAATATGACATCTTGGTGAAAATTGCGGGTAACGTCCGAACAGTCATCAGTTATCAGTGGTCAGTTTTCAGTTAACGCCCCTCCGCTCAGGGGTTTTGCTGACGACTGAAACTGATGACCAATGACTTGTTCTACTGACAACTGATGACTGACGACTGACAACTGTTTTTTCCTCACGCCTGCGCGGCATGGCGAGCCACGGCCTGGGTCTTGAGCGCCTTGATAACTTCGCGGCAAAAGGCCGGCAAATCCGTGGGCATGCGCGAGGTGATAAGATTTCCGTCCACCACCACCTCTTCATCCACGTACCGCGCTCCGGCATGGACCATATCGTCCTTGATGGCCTTGAAGCAGGTGGCTGTGCGGCCGCGCAGGATGTCCGCCGAGCATAGCACCCAGCCGGCGTGGCAAATCGCCGCAACCACCTTGGCGGCCTTGTCCATTTCCCGCACGAAGTTCACCATGCGCGCGTCCTGGCGCAGGGTGTCAGGAGCCCAGCCGCCGGGAATCACCACCGCGTCGAAATCTTCGGCATGAACATCGGCAATCGATTGATCGGCCACCACCGGGTAGCCCTTCTTGCTGGAATAGGTTTTCCCCGCTTCGGCGCCCACCACCACGGTTTCCGCTCCCTCCTCGCGAAAACGCAAAAGGGGATACCAAATCTCCATTTCCTGGTACAGGTCCGCCGCCAAAATGGCAATTCGTTTTCCTTCGAGGTCCATCGCATCCTCCCTGAAAAATAATTCGGCGCTTATGGTATCACAGACAACCGCCAGTGAATTAGCCTGTGCGAAGCACGTCACTGATCGATTATTTTGTAGGAAAGGTAGGGCGAGGGCGCCTCAAGCTGCGCGGCGCGGGTAAAGATTTTCTGGAAAAGGCTTCTGGACCAGCGGGTGCGGCGGCAGTAATCGCGGTAGGATTCGTGCCGCCAGTCGAATCCCTCCTTGGACAGGTACTGCGGGCTGAGGTAAACCAGCACCTCGGGGGCGAGGGCGGCGCGCGTGGTCTTCTTCGCGTAGGTCACGTCCTCATAGTTGGCGAGCAGGCGAATTCCCTTCTCCCGGCACGTCCGCTCGATGCCGGCAAGAATCTGGTTGTACCGCGCCACGTGGGGAGTCATGTCCTTTTCCGTACACTCGGTATTTCCCAGGTCGACGATGGGGCGAACCTGCAAAGTGCGCAGCGTGTACTTTCCGTAGACGTCAAAGAAACCCGCCAGTTCCTCGAGATTTTGCGCGTTCACGGTGTAGTTCAGTCGTAATTGCGGAAGCGTCGAACCCCGGCGCTTCTTGATGGCTTCGAGTTGGTCGAGAACCTCCAGGAATTTATCGAAGGAAGCCCGGCGCATCAGGCGCTCGTAGGTTTCGCGCGCCACACCGTGCGTGGAAAGGGTCAGCTCGTCAAGGCCCAGCTCCACCAGTCTTTCGAGATGCTCGGGCGTCAGCAACTGGCCGTTGGTGACCAGCCCGACCATGGGCACCTTGTGCTTCTTGCCCAACGCGACGATATCCACGAACCCTTTGTAAGTGGTGGGCTCCGTCCCGCAGCCGAGGTACAACTGGGCGGCCCAGGGGAAGAAGACCTCGGCGATGCGCTCGATTTCCTCGGGACTGAAGCGCCCGGTATTCTCCTTCGTGAAGCTCGGGTCGCTGAAGTAACACATCTGGCAGCGCAGGTTGCACGACATCACGGGATCAAAGCGCAGCCACAGGTGCCGCCGACGAAGCCAGTACAGGCCCAGCAGGCCCGCGAATTTCACGCGATGGCTGCGCACCACCCGGTTGAGGTTGAGGAGTTGGTAGAAGCGATCCGCCTGCATAGGTTTTACACTACCAGGGTTCATTAGACGGCCTCGCCGCGTGCGAGTCAAGCCCGCCGAACCTTATGCGCCCATCAGGCCTGCTCAAGCTCTGTGCACACGCAGGCCTGACCTGATAAAATTGGGCGTCTCAGGACTTCACTAACCGAATTCAATTTGGAGGGCAGGCATGACCAAACCCATCGTGCAATCGGTGACGTTCAAGGCTTCGCCGAAAGAACTTTTTGAAATGTTCACGGACTCGAAAAAGCATACCGCCGCCACCGGCGCCAAGGCATCGGTCAGCACCAAGGCGGGGGCCAAGTGGGTGGCTTTCGACGGCATGATTTCAGGCAGAAACCTCGTGGTGGTTCCCGGCCGCAGGATCGTGCAAGCATGGCGAGCTTCCCACTGGAAGGACTCGGACCTCGACTCAATTCTGATCATAAATTTTTCCCAGGCGCCGGGCGGCGGCAAAATCGACTTGGTCCACGTGGGGGTACCTCAGCATGATCACCAGGGGGTCAGCAAAGGGTGGCCCCAGTATTATTGGGAGCCGTGGAAGGCTTACCTGAAGGCGCGGTCCGCGAAGGGGTAAGCAGGAGTTTTCGCCATCCAAAATATTTTCAATTGGCACCGGCAACCGTTTGCAGAGTGGTTAGAATCCATTTACGGTGTCGCGCTGCATTTAAGGGGCAAACTTGATCTACATCCGGAGGTGCAATTTGAAGCTGACGTTGACCAGTTTATTGGCGCTCCTGTGTTTTGCCGGCAGCGCGCGCGCTGATGTGGTGGCGTTAAAGAATGGCGACCGCGTCACCGGCGTCCTGGTGACCATCAAGGGCGGAAACCTGCAACTGAAATCCGAGATGATGGGCGACGTGACGATCCCCATGGCCAAGGTGGTGACTTATTCAGTGGATAAGCCGGTCGCGCTAATCATCAAGGGGCAGCAGCCGGTGCGCGGCACGCTGGAACTCGCTCCCTCCGGCGACTGGCAGGTGAAGGCCAACGGCCAAACGCAGACGATTGCCGCCGCCAAGGTGGACACCATCATGCCCGCCGACGACTACCACAAGTTGTATGAGGCGCCCTCGCCCAAGCCCTGGCAAGCGTGGAAGGGTGGCATCAGCCTGGGCGAAAGCCTGCAGCGCGGCAACCAGGAAACCAACACCACCACCACCACGCTCAATGCGGTGCGCGAGCGTCCGCCCACACTCGATTTCGAGAGGCACACCCGCGCCAACTTTGGCCTCACGGCCATGCTCTCCAGCGCCGACCAAACAGGAAGCAGCATCACTTCCCGCACCTTAAGCTCGAATCTGCGCGAGGACCTCCTCTTCACCCCCACCGACTTTGTGTTCGGCATCGCCCAACTCGATCACATCTCTACGGAGGGTTTATACCTGCGACAGACTTACGGCGGCGGCTTCGGCAAGGACGTCATCAAGAATTCACGCACCACCTTCAGTCTGATTGGCGGCATGACCTTTCAGCACGAAAAATTCTTTACCGGCGCCCAGGACCAGACGGGCAACGGGCTGGTGGGAGAAAAATTCGGCAAGCAGTTCAATAAGCGCATACGCCTCGACCACAACTTGAATTTCTATCCCAACTTCTCGCAGCTCGGCGAGTACCGTTTTGACACCACCACCGTCCTCTCGCTTAAGGTCAGCAACCGGCTCTCCCTCAACTCCAGTTTGATCGATTTGTACCTCAGCAACCCTCCGGCGGGAAATCATCAAAACAACGTGACGTTTTCCACGGGGATTGGGTATACGTTCTAGAAGAAAAGTCGTCAGTTGTTAGTCGTCAGTTGTCGGTAAAAGAACAAGCGTCAGTAGTCAGTTGTCAGTCGTCAGTTGTCAGTAAGAACCACTCCGCGCCAGAGTTTTACTGACGACTGAATACTGATGACTGTTGACCTTCAACTGTTTTACTGACGACTGAAAACTGACCAATGATGACTTTTGCTATGGCCTCAGCGCGCCGGTGGTTCCGACGTAGAGGGAATAGAGCGATGTACTTGCGGCCATAAACAGGCGGTCGCGCTTGGCGCCGCCGAAGCAGATGTTGGCGCAGATTTCCGGCAGATGAATTTTGCCGATCAGCGTGCCATCAGGGGCGAACACCTGCACGCCATTCGAGTCTTCTCCGCCCCAGCCGGTTCCCGCCCAGATGTTGCCATCGACATCGCAGCGAATGCCATCCGCCAGAGCTAATCCGGGGCCCACTTCCACAAAGACGCGGCCATTCGCCAGGCGCGCGCCGTCCACCACATCGTAAACCCCGATGTTATGCGGATACTCGCTGCCATCGGTCACGCCCGTGTCGCAGATGTAAAGGAGTTTCTCGTCGGGGGAAAAGCACAGGCCGTTGGGCCGGCGCATGTCGCCCACCACCACGGTGGCTTCGCGCGTCTGGGGATTAAGCCGATAGACGTTGGTGGGAAGTTCCAGCGGCGCCTTGTGGCCTTCGTAATTGCTCAGGATGCCATAGCCGGGGTCGGTGAACCAGATGGTTCCGTTCGAGTGCACCACCACATCGTTGGGGGCATTCAGCGGCTTGCCCTGGTAGTGATCCATGAGCACGGTGATCGTGCCGTCGAGCTCGGTGCGCGTAACGCGGCGCGAATCGTGCTCGCAGGTAATCAAGCGGCCTTGCTTGTCGCGCGTATTGCCGTTCGCGTAGTTCGAGGGAGAGCGGAAAACGCTCACCTCGCCGGTTTCCTCCGCCCAGCGCAGCATGCGGTTGTTGGGGATGTCGCTGAACAGCAGGTAGCGCCCATCGCCAAACCACACGGGGCCTTCCGCCCAGCGCGTGCCGGTGTAAAGCCGCTCGATGGCGGCATTGCCCTGCCGGTATTTGGCAAAACTCGGATGGACGATTTCAATCGCCGGGTCGGGATACTTGACGGTCTTGGGAAGGCTCCAATCCTTCGCGGCGCCCAGAGGATTCACCGCCAAGCTCGCGCCCGCTGCCGCCGCGGTGGCAAAGAATTTTCGTCGTTGCATGGTTTCCCGCTCCTCCCGCGCAGTCCCAACGCGGATTTGATGGTCGTTTACGCCCGCCTGTATGCGCGCCATCTTAGCAGGATTTCGGATTCCGGATTCAGGAATTAGGACGTAGCGCCGGCGTCCCGCCGGCTGCCGTGGGAGCCTCCCGCTCCCGCCGCTCGTAGCATGGCCATCTTGGCCATGCCGGGGCACGGGCAGGATGCCCGTGCTACGTCCCGCAATGTCCGGTCACGCGCGAGGTTGGTTTATTTTCCCAGGTAGAACTCGACCTCGGTAACGATCCGCACCTTTTTCATCATGCTTCCAGCGGACTGGTCACCGCCCTGGTCCGGGCCGGCCTGGGTGGTCTCATCCGCCGAGGCAATGATAAACGGTTCTTGCGACGCATGGCGGATGGTACCGAGTTTGCTGTTGGCGTCGGTGGCGAAATGCTCGGCAGCGGCTCGGGCATTGCGGGTGGCTTCCGAAATCATTTCGGGTTTGATTTTGTTCAATCCGGTGAACAAATAGGACGCGCTGCCGCTTCCCGGCGGGTAGTTCGAGGAACTTATCACCACACCGCGAGCAATCAGTTCGCCTGTCCTCTGTACGGCTGCCGCCACCAGGTCGACGTTGGTGGAACGAACGGAAACCACCTGCTCCACGATAAAGCGATTGGGATGCTTGGCCGATCCGTATTCGTTCGCCTCCAGGTCAGTCACGTTCGGTTGACCCACCGAAATGTCGGACTTGGGGATTCCCTGGTGTGCTAGAAAATCGAGGACCACCTGCCGGTCCTGCTGGCTCTGGGCGAAGGTCGCTTTCAGATCGTTCCCCGCCTCGCGAAACTTCAGCGGCCAAATGGCGAGGTCGGATTTAACGATCCGTTCCGCCAGACCACGCACGGACACATACCGATCGGCCAGGCGGACATCGCGGATCTCGCTGCCGAGAATCCAGCCCCCCAAAATCATGCCCAGCGCGAGAATTAGACTGGATGGAATTGAAAGCGGGTGAGTGTCATCTGACATTGCCGTCTCCTCTTGAAACGCGGGAGTCACGCAGGGCCGCAGAGGCGGAGGAGAAGTCCGTTGCGCTGTGCCTCAGTCTACCAAAGCCGCCGCAATTTTGTAAGCGAATCTCACCCGTCGAGGGAGTAGCGCGGCCCCCCCATTTGGGGTCCGCGGTTCTCACCTCGCAAGCTCCGCAAATCTCCAAGACGATCGCCTGCCCTCGGGTTATGCCGGATTGCGCAGAGCGCAGCTCTGCGGTCTGGGGCTTCCGTGGCTTCCCTGCGAATTCGTGCTTACCGATTCGCAGAGCTGTCAGGATGGGCCTGTGGCCCACGAAAGTTGATGAAAATGGTT
>Ga0326728_10016422_pt1 | contig 15112 bp, 15 predicted proteins | sample MB3enrmetagenome_FD_207602 | JGI IMG/M metagenome (GOLD analysis project Ga0326728, IMG submission 207602) | Lab enriched peat soil microbial communities from McLean, Ithaca, NY, United States - MB31MN | ecosystem: Environmental > Terrestrial > Soil > Wetlands > Peat | place: USA: New York...
AGGGACAAACTAGAGGCACAGCCTAGGCTGTGGGAAAGCTGCCAACCGTTTCGCCTTCGCCAACATGCTTGCCGGCGAGCACGATGGCGTGGCTGGCGATGCGAGCCCCATCGCCGATGAAGGTGGGCGCCAGAGTGACTTGGCCGTATAGCTCCGGGTTGTGGCTGTGGGAGTAGACGCGGGCGTAGGAGCCGATGACCGCGCCTCTGCCGATACGGATGCCGCCGCGGTCGTTCAACAAGACGCGCTGGCGGATGGTAACCCCGTCGCCGATTGACAGGTTGTAGCCGTAGGTAAGGTCCACGCCGCGGTAGATCTTGACGCCCGCGCCGATGTGCGCAAAGATGTGACGGCCCAGCATGGAGCGGAAGCGGAGTCCCAGCCAGTGGTTGAGGCCTACGGGCGAGCGGTCGAACATCTGCCAGAACCAGAGCAGCGGCTTGCGCTGGCTGTAGCGCTCTCGGTCGGCATCAGCGAAGTGCTCCGCCTCCAGGGTCACATTCTCCGGGTCAAGCGAGAGGCTGACGACGTTGCCTGGCAACTCGGAGGTGAGGGTGAGGTTGAGCTTGCCGCCGTGCGGGCGTCCCAGGTAAAGCTGGCAGAGCTGGTCGCGCACAATCTCGGAGCGCAGCTCCGGGGAGTGGTGGCGGGTGAACTCTTCATCGAGAAACTGAATCCAGCGGCGGTAGACCTCTTCCGCCTCAGGCGCGGGATGCGGGACGCTGCTTGCAGTGGATGCCATACGGATTGGACGATACACCCCCAGGGCGGGTTGCTTCGAGCCGGCGGGCGGAGAAACCAAGCCGTCAACGCTCCACCAGGCGCACCAGAACGACTCCCTGGCGTGGGATTTCGAGATCGATCTCAGCCAGGCCCGCACGCACCGGGATGGAGTGGTCCGGCACGGATTGTTCGAGCGCGCCGGCCTTTTCCAGTTGCGCTGCTTGCTCGGTGCCAGGATGCGCGGGGCTGACCATCTGCTGCCAGACCCGATAGGCGTTGCTGTGCGTTTCATCCATGCGAAATTCTGCTGCGCGCACGGTCTTGCCATGCAAGCGATCGACGGCCAATTGGATCTCGGTGGGCGGGGCGGGAAGATCGGCGTCGTGGTAGTTCCACAGCAGGACATCGATTTCGCCACCGTTTCGAGTGGCCACGGCATTCACATCGGCAGGGCCGGTCACGCCGTGCTCCAATAGGCCGGCCAGCGGCAGGGCCGCGCTGCTCTCCGTTGCGATCCACTCCGCGCCCGGCTTGCGCGCGCCCAGCATCCCCAGCATCCTGAAGACGTTCAGCACTGGCTTGTCAATGCCGTTGGTGGCCAGTTCACGGAATCCGGTAAAGGCCGGCTGATCTTCAAACTCGAAGGCCCAGGTAACGGATCCCTCGACCGTGACGCCGTATTGCCGGGCCAGTTCGTAGGTGCGCAAGGTGGCTTCGGCCACGCTGGCCCCGTAGAGCGGCCCGTTGCGATAGCCGTTCTGGCTGCCCTGGCAGGCGGCACAGCCCTCAGGATCGCTCTCGCCAAGAAGGATGGGCGTGTGCTTCCACTCCGGGTAGCTGGCAATCACCTGCATTCCGCGCTCGACGGCGCGCAACTGGGTTGCAACACTCATCACAACCCACCCCGGCGGCGAAGATCTGTCGTCGGGGACCCCGGCCGCATGTCCATCGACAAAGGTGGGTTTGCCTTTGGGGTGGTAGCTGATGAAGTCGAGCGGCGCGCCGGTTGCGCCGGTGGCGGCGTTCACGCCGTGTGCGCAGTGGTCGAGAAACTGGCGCAGAAATGCTTCGGAGCGGTCGCTGATGCCGGTGGCCTCGGGACCTCCAATGCGGGCCTGGGGCAGAACCCTGCGGATGGCGGCTGCGGTCAGATCGTAAAGGCGGTCATACTCGGCGGCAGTGCCGTGCCAGTAGCCGATGTCTGGCTCGTTCCACACCTCCCAGAGCCATGTGTCCGTTTGCCTGCCGTACCGTTCGCGCAGATGCGCCGTGTAAGTCTCAACCAGCTTCGACCACCGGGCTTCGTCTTTGGGCGGATACGTCCAGCCGGTAAAGATGTCTCCCCTGGGGAAGCTGTGGCGATAGGGTTCAGGGTGGGTAGAAAGCGCCTGCGGCATGAATCCAATTTCGACCAGCGGCCGCACATGCGCGGCGGTGAGAGTGTCAAAGATGCGGTCGGTGATGGTGAAGTCGTAGACCGGCGTTCCATCGGGCCGCTCGGTATAGACGTTGGTCGAGCCCCACTTCAGCGAGCCCTCGCCGTTGCCGGTGGTAAACAGATTGTGAGGGCGAAAGTAGACGGGAACCGGACTGAGCGCGGAGAGTTCGCCCAGCAGCTTTCTGCCGTTGGGCGCGTAGAGAAAGTTCGGCTCGTCGGCGCCGAAGTAGTTCCAGATGGGGGTGTAGGCTCCAATGGATTGGCCGGCATGAACCTGGATCGAGACGGGCGCGGTGGCTTCAGCTGGAGCCTGGGCAAAGGCCATTCGCTGGGCTAGGACCAGCACAATCACAAGCGCAACGCGGGCGCCGGCAAATGCATTCTTCATGCGGTTCAATATAGCAGCGGCCGGTAGCCGCTCCGAAGCACGCACAACGTCTTGATGATCTACAGGCGCCAGCGCAGGCGGAGGCCTGACGCCGGGAAGCGCAACGACCCCTTTAGCTCACGGCCTTCTTGATGAGAGCGGCGATCTTTACCTCGTCGTCGGCGGTCAACTCCTTCAGCGCGAAGGCGGCCGGCCACATGGTTCCTTCGTCGAGGTTCGCCCTGTCGCTGAAGCCGAGCGTCGCGTATCTCGTTTTGAACTTCTGCGCGCATTGGAAGAAGCACACAACATTGCCGTCCTTGGCATACGCGGGCATCCCGTACCAGGTCCTCGGCGAGAGGACCGGCGCAGCGGCTTTGACTATGGCATGAAGCCGCTCGGCCTTGGCGCGATCCGGTTCCGGCATTTCGGCAATCTTCGCCAGCACGTCCTCTTCCCCGTCAGTCATCTTCGCGCTCGGGCCTCGGTGCTCTTCCGCCTTCAGCTCCTTGGCGCGCTCCTTCATTGCGGCGCGTTCCTCATCCGTGAATCCCGCGACCGCCTTGCCGGTCACACTGGCGCCCTTGGCGGACTTTCTTGTTTCCTTCTTCGGACTCATAGAACCTCCCTATATGCATCCCCGACGCCAAGCAAACCCACAGCTGCCTCAGTTTATCCAAATCGCGGCAATTTTGGCAGGGCAGGCGCGTTGCGCTTGCTGCATGGATTGGGCTGGCAATCACTGGGGCAAGACCGGTGGCCCGGGTCCGTGCTCTCCCACCCTTGAACCGGTAAGACTGCTTCAAGGATGGGGTACCCTCATCTCAGTGTGGGCAGGACGGGCGACGCGCCTCTCGTCTCGATCACCCCTCACCGGATTGGGTGCCCCAGGTCCGGACTTTCGGACCTGGGAACGAGCGGCGCCGCCTACCGGCGGCCCTGAACGGCCCTGGGGTTGACGCCCGTCTTTTTGGCGGCGCGCCGGGCGGAGATCTCGTGCATCTCCTTGCCCATGCTGGATTGATTGATGGCGATCTGGATGGCCAGCATGATGACGTTGCCGGTGCCCCAGTAGAGCGCCAGGCCCGAGGCGTAGTGCAGCAGCATGAAGCCGAAGAAGACCGGCATCATGAAGGCCATCATCTTGCGCTGGGCCGGGTCCATGCCCGGCGAGGGCGTAATGTACTGCGTCAGGAACATGGTGATGATGATGAGGATGGGCAGGACGTAAGTCGGGTCGGGCGCGGCGAGATCCTTGAGCCACAGCCAGTGGGCATGGCGCAGCTCGACCACATTCTGCAGCACGCGGAAATAAGCGAATAGCAGCGGCATCTGAAAGAGCATGGGCAGGCAACTGCCGTACATGTTCACGCCCTCGGCCTTGTAGAGCTCCATCGTCTCGGTGTTCATCTCGGCGCGCTTGGGGTCGGTCGGCTTCAGATGGGCGTAGCGCTGCTTGATGGCCTCCACCTTGGGCTGGATGCGCATCATCTTCAGCGACGACTTCATCATGATCACGCGCGTGGGCAGCAGCAGCACATTGAAGATCACGGTGAGAATGATGATGGCCCAGCCCCAGTTGTCCACTCCGTGCTCGACCAGGAAACGCAGACCAAGGTAGAGCGGCTTGGCAATGATCGTCAGCCAGCCGAACTGGATGAGCGGCTCGAGCGACTGGCCAGTGGGCTTGCCGTCGGCGCCGATGGCGTGGATGGAAGCGAGAATGTCCATCGACTTGGGGCCGGCGTAGAGGCGCAGGCGGGTTTGGCCGCTGGTGTCGCCCATCGCCAGTCCAAGCACGTGGGCTGGCCTCTTCTGGCTGTTGGGGTTGCTCAGATCGCTGGGAATCTCGATGGTGTTGTGCAGCGTGACGAGCGTGGCGCTGTCGGGCGCGTCGGGCAGAAAGGCCGAGGCAAAATACAGATCGGTGACCGCCGCGTATTGGTAGGGCTGGTCGAAGGTGGCGTTGCCGCTCACCCCTGGCGAGGTCCAGAACAGGAACCCTGAGGAGCTTGCCGTCTGCGAGCTCTGTTTGCCATCGACGGACCAGGCAAACTGAGACATGGCGGAGGTGGGCACCTGGGAGCGCGTCGAGGACGACGGCAGAAACTCCTCCATGTCGCCCAGGCCGGAGGGCCACGCAATGAGCGCTCGCACCGGCGCGCCGTTGCGCTTCACCACAGCTTCGACGGTGATCACATAGCTTGCGTCGAAGCGCACGGTCTTCACCACATCCAGGCCGTTGGCCGCATAGTGGAAGGTGAGGGCGCTGGTTTCAGGCACCTGCGCGTGGCCGGTAGCGGAGGGCTGAGCGCCGGAGGCCGTGAGCTGATAAAGCGCCTGATTCAACTGCGCCGTGAGATCCGGCTCATAGGTGAAGAACGAGAGGGGCAGCCCCAGCTTCTCGGCAACCTGGGGCTGGACCATATCCAGCGGTTTGCCGGCCGAATCGGTGTACTTCTTCAGGATCCAGTGCCTGACCTGCGCGCCGCGATTGGTGAAGACGATCTTGTACTGTTCGTTTTCGACCGTGGTCTCGGTTTCGAGCTGGGCAGCCACAGTCGGTGTTGCCGCGGAAACCTGTGCTGGCCCCGGAGTCAGCGGCGGCTTGCCTGGCGTGACTGGTGCGGCTTGTCCAGGCTGTCCTGCTTGCCCAATTTGCCCAGCCGGCAGATTCGTCTGCGACTGGGTTTGTTGCACTTGCTGACTCTCGTCCTGTTTGGGCTTGAAAAAGAACTGGTAGCCAAAGAGGACGACGATCATCAGCAGGGCGAAAACCATGGTGGAGCGCATGTCACCGCCGCTGCCGCTGCCGCCGGAGCCCGGCGACTGAAGATTGGGATTGCGAATTTCGGGCAAAGGATACTTCCTGTCGTTGAAGAGATGCAGGCCTTCGGGTCGCCGCTTCTTCTATGGTAATGGTTCCTGGGGGAAAATGGATGGCCGCCCGGATTCGCGCCGGGTGGGGGCGGGAACATTGTCAAGGCCTCCGCGGCCGAATGGGTTGCAGCGCAGCAGCCTCCAGGCAGCCAGCGCAGTGCCGCGCACAGGGCCGTGGACGGCTATGGCCGCGGTGGCATACTCCGAGCAGGTGGGAACGTAGCGGCAGCCGCCGCCGGGATTGAGCGAATGCAGCGCCGGAGAGAGCCAGCGGCGGTAGAAGACGAGGAGGGCGAGCAGGATGCGCGTCATAGCGAGGGCTTTGCCGGTGCAATTTGGCGGGTGTGCGACGGAATCGGCCTGTCTGAGATTCTGGCTGCCTCCGCATTTGCCTGCAGCAGGATACGTACAATCTCAGCCTCAAGTTTCGCGAATTCCAAAGTGAGGACAATGCGGCGAGGATGGAGAATCAGGTCGCAACCTTGGGGGAGCAGTTCCAGATGGCGGCGGAGGGCCTCTCTCATGCGGCGCTTGATGCGGTTGCGTTCATGGGCTTTGCCCAGAACCTTGCCGGCGGTGAGCCCGACGCGCGGCGCCGAGGCGGAAGCTGCCGAGTGGTCGGCTGGAGCGCCGGCGGCTGGCTGCCGCGGGGCCAGAAACCAGCTCATCGATGCGGATTGCCGCTTGCGGCTGGCCGCATAGGCGCGCTGGTAGTCGGCGTGCTTGCGCAGGCGCGCGCCGGTCAAGGACTGGATGGAGGATTGGCGCTCGGCTGGCAGCGGATCTTTGCGCGCGTCAGGGCTGGCTGGGGTGTTCATGGCGTTGCCGGAGGGCGTTTCAGCCGGAAGGGCGACGATTGCGCAAGCCCTTTCCGGCTCCAACCAAAGACAGAGACGGATCGGCTGGCGCGGATCAGTCCCGGAAACCGGCGCTGACGCTCACGCGCTTGCGGCCGACGGCGCGACGGCGGCTGAGGACGGCGGCGCCGCTCTTGGTCTTCATGCGGGCGCGGAAACCGTGGGTTTTCACGCGCTTGCGGCGATTGGGTTGAAATGTGCGCTTGGGCATAACAATGCCCTCCTGTCTTCAAGTGAAAAATCTGCGCCTCTACGGCAAAATACAAGTGTATCGCAGGCGGGGCCAGGAATCCAGCGTAAACTGTTTTCAGGGCGGCGCCTCGTCGAGCCTGCCCCGCTTCTAACCCTTCCCGAATGGTGGCAACTAGAATTTGGAAGGCGTGAAACGGGCGTACCAAAGGTGTGAACGGAGCTGCTTTGAGGGTTGGATGCGGAGGCCCTTGCGGTGACTCTGGTAACTCTCTTGAGGCAAGTTTCACCGGCTATGGTGCAACATACGGCGCGCGGCAAAAAGTTATGTGAAAGCCATATTGCATCGTCCCCCAAATGTGCTACTATCGGGACCGTTCAAGAAAAGTTTCCAGCGTCCCACGGAACGGGTTCACCCAAAGCCTCAAAGAATTTTTCAGGGGCAGACCAGCGGCAAGCAGGCAGTCGGTGCATGGCGGCCGGGCGAAAAGCGAAGGCTTTGCGCCCGCAAGAGAGCTATTGCCAAAATGGCGTGGATGAACTGGACCGGGTGTTTCACGGCGACGCGAGCAAGGATTGGCTTCGATGGCATTTGCAACTTCACCGGCGACGGTGCTCGACCCCTGGATCAAGATTCTCGCGGCCTTAGAGAAGAAGGTCATCCGCCAGTCTTTCGAGACCTGGCTCAAACCCACTCGCTACAGCCACTCCGCGGGTCGCACCCTCTATGTTCGCGTGCCCTCGCCGGAGTTTCAGCACATCGGCGACAAGTACGGAGACCTGATTCAGGAGGCCATCGAAATGCAGTCGATGGACTTCGACGGCGTCAGCTTTGTAACCGCCGAGGAGGATCCATCGATTCCGCCGCCGCGCAAGGACACCGGCTTCGGCCCGCTTCCGGTGCGTCCGGCTCCCGCGTCCCACTCCGCCCCGCCGCCGCGCTCCCCTGAGCAGGCCCGCTTCGACTGGTCCACCGCCGCGCAGCTCAACCAGCGCTACACCTTCGATGCCTTCGTCATCGGCAACGGCAACCAGTTTGCGCGTGCCGCCGCCCTGGCCGTCGCCGAGCGTCCTTCCCGCGCCTACAATCCGCTCTTCCTGTATGGCGGCGTGGGCATGGGCAAGACCCACCTGATGCACGCCATCGGCCACGAGGTAAAGCGCCGCCAGCCGATGGTCAATATCTGCTACGTCTCGGCCGAGAAGTTCACCAACGAGATGATCACCTCGCTGCGCAACGACCGCATGACCAGCTTCCGCGATCGCTTCCGGACCGTGGACGTGCTGCTCATCGACGACATTCAGTTCATCGCCCAGAAGGAGCGCACCCAGGAGGAGTTCTTCCATACTTTCAACGCGCTGCACGAGAGCATGAAGCAGATCGTCATCGCCTCCGACCGCCCGCCCAAGGAGCTGGCCGAGATTGAGGACCGCCTGCGCTCGCGTTTCGAATGGGGCCTGATCGCCGACATTCAGCCGCCCGATCTTGAGACCAAGGTAGCCATCCTGCAGAAGAAGGCGGAGAGCGAGCAGGTGCAACTGCCCACCGACGTGGCGCTGTTTGTGGCCTCGAATGTGCGCACCAACGTGCGCGAGCTGGAGGGCGCCCTGGTGCGCCTCATCGCGTGGTGCCAGCTCAACCGCATGGAGATCACCCTGGCCTCGACCCAGCAGTGCCTCAAGCAGTTCATTGACATGCAGGTGCGCAAGATCACTATCGAGGCCATTCAGCGCGCGGTGGCTGAGCAGTTCGGCATGAGGGTCAGCGACCTGAAGCAGAAGAACAACTCGCGCAATGTAGTGGTGCCGCGCCAGATCGCCATGTACCTGGCCAAGCAGATGACCGAGGCCAGCTTGCCTGAGATCGGCCGCCAGTTCGGCAACAAGCACCACACCACGGTGATGCATTCGATCGCCAAGATCGACGAACTGCGCCGCACCGACAAGGATCTGCACCGCACCCTCAACAAGCTCCAGGAGCAGTTGAACGGATAGCTTCGCGGGCAGTGCGCATCGATGACAGCTTCACCTGGTCGTGTCAGAGCACTGCGTCAGTCGAGTCTTAGCTGGGCCTTCGGCCCGTGAAATCTCATGAAAATGGTGCATTTTCGACCCTGCCGAACTTGTTTTGTTGTGCTTACGGCACGGCGCCCGGCTCAGAGGGGTTCCCGGTGCCCGGTTGTGCCCTAACAAGAAACAACCCATGTTATGCGGGCTTATCTGCACCAGGGAATGACCGACCTCTGTGCCGATCGCACAGAAAAGCTCTGCAACACAGAACCCTCGTTTCATTCATCGCTGGCCGGAGCCGCCGGTGAGGGGCTGTTACACGGCGGGCTTGTGCAGGCTTTTTCCTAAGTGGAGGAGTACCAGCAGGCGGGCAGGCGCACAGACGGGAAACGAGTGGTGTTATCCGCATCCAGCTTGTGCGGAAACACCGTTTGCGGCCTTGTGCCGCCCACCCGCCGCTTGTTATAGAAGGTGAATTCAAGCGACTGCGGAACTTCGATGGCTCCCTTTCTCGCCACGCCGGCGCAGTTATTTGGATGGATGTGAGCGACATGGAAGAATTGCAATATCTTTTCAAAGCACGACGATATCAGCGCAAAACCGAACGGGTCGAACAGCCTGTCCAGGTCATGAAACTCGATTGCCATGATTCTGAACTGGTTGAGCAAACTGTCCGCCATGCTGAAAATCACCTCGTACTCAAAGCGCTCGATGTCCATTTGCAGAATCAGATCGCCGCGGTAATTCTTGAGATACTTGTCCTTCCATGACTCGAAAGTCATATACGGATCTCGATCCGAAGAGCCGAGAAACTTCTTGTCGAAGACGAACTCCGGCCTGGCGTTCGGCGGCGCATCGACGGAATAATCCGCAAGAAACGACCGGATGTGGAGATCCGCCAGATGATTTTCGAAGTCCGAGATTGTATTCACTCCCGGCGAAAAGCAGTATTCTATCCCATCCAGATCGTCGGGAATCAGGTAACCTCCGTCGCCGGATCCTCCGATGCGAATCAATTCTCTTCCGCAATCCAATGGACGCAGTTCTTGTATGAAGCGAAGCACCTCGTCGGCCTTGACTTGTTCAGTTACATTCCAGCCCAGGGCGAAAAGCCCTGACTGGAATCTTCTGAAAAGTCCCGCCTGGATTCTGCCCATCATTCTTGAGTTCGCACCTTCCGGCACAGCGGCGCCTATCTCCGGAGCCGCCGTTTTGGCTCTCGGCTTCGTGCGATTTTATCATCGGCCGCTCTGGCGGGGGCTTTCCCGCTGAATTGGCTCCCGCAGAGATTGAGGGTCCGCTGCCGGCACACATGCCGCCGGCTTGGATCGCGCCCGCCGCGATATCTGTTCCAAGGGCCTGCCACCCGTAGCATCCCTCGGGGTACACTTGAAGTTGAGCTATGTTTGAAAACCTCACAGAGAAGCTCCAGCGCGCCTTCAAGAGCCTTCGCGGCCAGGGCACGCTCACCGAAGAGAACATCGCCGAAGCCCTGCGCGAGATCCGCGTGGCCCTGCTCGAAGCCGACGTCAACCTCAACGTGGCGCGCGACCTGATCGAGCATATTCGCGTCAAGGCCGTCGGCACTGAAGTCCTGACCGCACTTTCGCCCTCCGAGCAGGTGGTCAAGATCGTTCGCGACGAGCTGATCGCGCTGCTTGGCAAAGACACGGCCCGCTTCAAGTTCGCCTCCCAGCCGCCTTCGGTGATTCTGATGGCCGGCCTGCAAGGCAGCGGCAAGACCACCACCAGCGGCAAGCTGGCGGCCTGGCTTAAGAAGGGCGGACACCGGCCCATGCTGGTCTCGGTCGACGTGTACCGCCCCGCCGCTCGCGAGCAGCTCAAGGTGGTCGCCAAGTCCATCGAGGCCAAGCTCTACGAAGGCGATCAGAGGGGCGAGAAGGCCGGCTCGGCGCTGGTGGAGCGGCTGGCCAAGGAAGCCCGCCGCGAAGCCGTCATCATGGGCTGCGACACGCTCATCGTCGATACCGCCGGCCGCCTGCACATCGACGAAGAACTGATGGGCGAAATGGAGCGGCTGAAGAAGCTGCTCAACCCCAGCGAGATTCTCTTCGTCGCCGATGCCATGACCGGCCAGGACGCCGTCAACTCCGCCGCCGATTTTCATTCTCGTCTTGGATTGACGGGCGTGATCCTGACCAAGATGGACGGCGACGCGCGCGGCGGCGCGGCGCTTTCCATCCGCCACGTCACCGGCCAGCCCATCAAATTCATCGGCGTGGGCGAAAAGCCGGACGCCTTCGAGCCCTTCCATCCCGATCGCATCGTGGGCCGCATCCTGGGCATGGGCGACATGATGTCGCTGATCGAGAAGGCCGAATCCACCCTCGACCGCAAGAAGAGCGAGGATTTCGCCAAGAAGGCCCTGCTCGGCGACGGCTTCACCCTCGAAGACTTTCGCGACCAGTTGCGCCAGATCAAGAAGCTGGGGTCGATGGAGTCGATCCTCAAGATGCTGCCCTCCGTTGGCCCGTTCGCCGGGATGCAGCAGGCCTCAAAGAGCGTGGACGAAAAGCAGTTTGTGCGCCTGGAGGCGATCATCAACTCCATGACTCCGCTGGAGCGGCGCAACCACGAGATCATCTCCGGTTCGCGGCGCAAGCGCATCGCCAGGGGCAGCGGAACGGAAGTGCAGGACGTAAACAATCTCCTCCGCCAATACGCTCAGATGGCCAGAATGTTCAAGCAGATGGGCAGTGGCGGCCTGGGCGCCAAAATGATGCGCGGCGGGCTGGGCGCCATGGGCATGGGTGGGAAGCAGCGGTTTGGGCGGTAGGGCGAATGGGGCTGAACTGGGCGCGGTTTCCCTGATCTTGCTCTGGTGCGGTGACCCGTGAGTTTCTTGCACAAATCCGGCGGTGGAACCGCAGGTCCTTCGACTGCGGTCGCCGCGGCGACCTCCGCTCAGGATGACAGATCAGTTTTGCAACGAGCTTGAGTGACAGGACACGGGCTAACGCGACCAGCTCGACGCTCTTGCTGCTCACCGCAGCCAATGGCAGCCCGGACCGTCAGGGCGTTCAAGCAAATGGGCAAGGGCGGCTTGGCCTGCGCGCCGATTGACCCCTCCGCCTCCCGCTACAATGGAATGAGCCGTCTCAGCGTTTCCTGAAGCACGGCCTCATCTTCGCCATCACCCCGGAATCGATAAGCAAAATGCCCGAACCCGACCTTCTCACCTCCCGTCCCCGCGTCCTGAGCGGCATGCGCCCCACCGGCAAGCTCCACCTGGGCAACTACATGGGCGCCCTGGCCAACTGGGTCAAGCTGCAAGACCAGTACGAGTGCTACTTCTTCATCGCCGACCTGCACGCGCTGACCACCGACTACGCCGACACCTCGAACATTGCGCCCAACACGCTTGAAGTGGCGCTGGACTTCCTGGCCGCCGGCCTCGACCCGAAGCGGTGCACCATCTTTGTGCAGAGCTGGGTGGAGCAGCACTACCAACTGCCTTTGCTGCTGGGGATGATTACGCCCCTCGGCTGGCTGGAGCGCGTGCCCAGCTACAAGGAAATGCAGGAGAACCTCGCCAGCAAGGACCTGACCACCTTCGGGTTCCTGGGCTATCCGGTGCTGATGGCGTCGGACATCCTGCTCTACCAGCCCGATTTTGTTCCCGTGGGCCAGGACCAGCAGGCGCACGTGGAGCTGACACGCGAGGTGGCGCGGCGGTTCAACCAGTTCTATCTCAAAGTGCATAATCCAAAGGTGCCGAAAGATCCTTTTGAGAGCGGGGAGGCTTTTGGCGAAGCGCTCAAGTCTTTGGGGAAGCTTCCGGACAGCGAAAAATACGTTCTGCCCGAGCCACGGGTGCTGCTGACCCCCTCGCCCAAGCTGCCCGGCACCGACGGCCGCAAAATGTCGAAGAGCTACGGCAACACCATCCTGCTGACCGACCCCGAGCCGGTGGTCCGCCAGAAGCTCAAGACCATGGTCACCGACCCGGCCCGCATCCGCCGCTCCGACCCTGGCGAACCGGACAAGTGCCCGGTGGGCGATTTGCACAAGGTCTTTTCGACGGCGGAGACGTTCGCCAAGGTTTATGACGGCTGCCGCTCGGCTGGGATCGGCTGCATCGAATGCAAGAGCTGGGCCGCCAATGCCCTGGTCCAGATATTGGAGCCCATCCAGATTCGTCGCGCCGGATTTACCGAGGCGCAGGTCAAGGAGATTCTTGAAGACGGTTCCAGCCGCGCCCGCGCCCGCGCCGAGCAGACCATGCAAGAGGTGCGCGCCGCCATGCGGTTGACCCCGGCTGCGCCTGCCGCCCAATAGCCCGGCAAGGCAAGTAGAATGATCGGTGCGTCCCATCGAGAGCATTTTCGGGAATTGTGTAGGCCGGAGTTTTGTAGGTATCCCACCCATTCCGAAGAAGAACTCGGAATGGATGGGGCACGGAGGTTTACAGTAATTCCAAAAATGCTCTAGAGCCAACCCCCGCCGGAGCGCAGGAGAAAAGCCATGTCCGCCGCCGATAAAGTCATCCACTCCGCCGACGCCAAGATGACCAGCCCCGAGCCGGGCCTGTGGCGGCAGGTGATGTCCTACAGCCAAGGCATCATGCTCGTCCGGCACAAGTTGGAGCCGGGATGGGTTGGCGCCGCGCACAGCCATCCCCATGAGCAGTTGATCTACGTGGTCTCGGGCGCAATCCAGCTCACCGTCGGGGACGCAACCCACGCGCTCTCCGCCGGAGACAGCATCCTGGTGGCCGGCGGAGTCCAGCATCGGGCGCGCACGGACCGGGCGACCGAGGTTCTGGACGTTTTTGCGCCGTATCGCTCGGACTACGCCCCAAGTTAGAGGCGGCCCTGGGCAGCGTTCGCCCGGCATTCGGCTTTTTTGGGCCTGCAAATCTCGCGTCATTGGAAGAAGATAGATTTTGAACAGCAGCGAGAATCCTCCGGAGGTTGAACCCGCGTTGACCGATCGCCCCTCCATTCCGGATGCCAACGCCGTCAGGCCGGTAATTCTGACCGACTCCGCGCCCCCGCTCGTCCTCGTTTCGCAGCCTGACTCGGAGCAACTGGCAGGCGAGAAGGCCGCCGCCAGGTCAGCCGCCCGGCAGAAGAAGCTGGATGACGCCGCCGAACTCTCGCCTTTCTCGGTGATGGTGGGCCAGGTTTACGACGGCCCCCTGGACCTGCTGCTGGACTTGATCCGCAAGCAGGACATCGACATCTACGACATTCCCATCGCCAGGATCACGGCCCAGTTCCTGGCCTATGTGAACCAGCTCAAGGCCACTGACGTGGATGTGGCCGGCGAATTCATCTACACCGCCTCGCTGCTCATCCACATCAAGAGCAAGATGCTGCTGCCGCGCTCGCCCGCCGGGCCCGACGAAGCCGCCGAAGATCCACGTCGCGAGCTGGTGGAACGGCTGCTGGAACACGAGCGCTTCAAGAATGCCGCCCAGATGCTCCAGCAGAAGCAGATGCTTGAGGCCGCCACCTGGACCAACCCCGGCTTCCGCGAGTTCCAGGACGACGAGGCCCTCGAGCCGGAGATCGCCGCCGACACCGTCGATCTGGTCCGCATCTTCCGCGAAATTCTAGAGCGCGCCCGCAACCGCCCGGTCATCGATGTGGAAGAGGATTCGGTCACCGTCAGCCAGATGATTCAGTTCCTGGCCCGCCGCCTCACCATGGAAGACAAGCCGGTGGCCCTCCGGCGCCTGCTCCGCCACACCCGCTCGGAGCGCGCGCTGGTGGCCATGTTCCTGGCGCTGCTCGAGATGGTGCGCCTGCAGGCCGTGCTTCTTCGCCAGGACCGCGCTTTCAGCGACATCTTCATCAAGAAGCACGCCGGCTTTGAGGCCGTGATGAACCAGGGCCTGACCAACGCCATTGACGACTGGCGGATTTGACCAGCCGCTCCGCTTCCCGTAAACTAAGAAATTGCTAGGGATGCGGCGAGTTTGCATTCTGGCCCGCAGACCACCCTGAGATAAGGAAGATCAATGGCTAATCATGTATCGGCGCTCAAGCGCGCCCGGCAGACCGTAACCCGCACCGAAGTGAACCGCTCCAACCGCAGCCGCGTGCGCACCAGCCTGCGGGCGCTGCGCGAGGCCCTCGTCAAAGGCGAAGTGAAGGCCGCCCAGGAGCAGTATCGCGAGACCGTCTCCGCCCTGGACAAGAGCGTGCAAAAGGGCATTCTGCACGACAACACCGCCTCCCGCTACAAGAGCCGCCTGAACGCGCGGCTGAAGGCTTTGGCGCTGGCCAAGGCGTGACCGGAAGACAAATTCCATCCTAGCTAAGACAGAAATGGGGCGGGGTCCGCGAAGATCCCGCCCCTTCCTGTTTCTTCCCCCCGTTGCCGCACAGGCTTCGGCGGGCCATTTTTCTTTGCGCCGCCAGCAGGTTGCGCCGGCTAAGGCGTGTGCTTCCTAGCCGGTTGCGCCGGCTTTGCGGCCGTTGCCGCCGGCTTTGCGGCCGGTGCTGCCGGTCTATCGGCCGGTGCTGCCGGATTGGTGACGGTGTAGTCCCTGGGCTCGCTCTGCGCGCTCGCGCCCGTCCCTTTGGTGACGACGAAGCTGAGCGTTGAGCCGTCCGGGACCGGCTTGAGCAATGGGAGCTGGAAGTCGAGTTCGGTGGCGCTGGAGCTCTTGGGAACCTC
>Ga0326728_10016423_pt1 | contig 15111 bp, 9 predicted proteins | sample MB3enrmetagenome_FD_207602 | JGI IMG/M metagenome (GOLD analysis project Ga0326728, IMG submission 207602) | Lab enriched peat soil microbial communities from McLean, Ithaca, NY, United States - MB31MN | ecosystem: Environmental > Terrestrial > Soil > Wetlands > Peat | place: USA: New York...
TGCTTGCCCTCGACAAGTTGGTGAAGCCCCGGATTGTAAGGCGGTCGCGAGCGCCGGGAGCGGCGGCTTGCAGCCGGCTTACCGGCTCCCGAGTCCGGGAATGGATCGGATTCCGAATCGCGTTGCTTAGAGTTCATTTCAAGCCGTTGCCTCTGTTCGTGGGCGCTAAGCCGGCAACATGCCGGCGCTCCGGAGCGCCGGTTTCCAAACCGGCTTTGCGCGGGCGATGGGCGGGAACTGGCGGCGTTGTTTTCATCGTTCGGCCTAAGCCGGCAACATGCCGGCGCTCCGCGGAGCGCCGGTTTCCAAACCGGCTTTGCGCGGGCGATGGGCGGGAACTGGCGGCGTTGTTTTCACCGTTCGGCCTAAGCCGGCAACCTGCCGGCGCTCCGCGGAGCGCCGGTTTCCAGACTGGCTTTGCGGTCACGCTTCGTACACCTCGTTCGACTCGGGAACGCGGTTTGGTCTAAGCCGACTGCAAGTCGGCGCTCCGCTCGCTCCGCCCCGCCCTGCGCCGCGCCGCACAAAATGGGCAAGGTCAGGCCAAGGCTCGTTGGCATCGAATCGGTTGTGTTCACAGGGTTTTCAGTCATTCCGGCCGGACCGGCCGCCCGGAGCCTTCGCCCGGACATCCATCCGGCCTACCAGCACCGGGTGGCGTCTCCGTATTTGCCTGCGGCTGCGCTGGGCTCTCCTTTTTTCCAGTTCGGCGCGCTCCCCATTCTCACGCCCGCTCCGCAGGCAGGCTCCGCTCGCCCCTCGCTCCGCCCCGCCTGCTCCGCTCGCTCTGGCCGTTCTGTTCACGGCTGACCTGGGGGCAGGACGGAACGGAACCCCAAGGAGTTGTCACAGACCGGCGGGGGGCGATGGTGCGGCTAGCCGACCGGCAGCCCCAGGCGTCGGCGGCCCAACCGCCACTGCGGAACACCCGGAACGCGCCCGATGCAGGTCCACGCGGGTCGCTCTGCGCGCCACTCGAATATCCTCCATATCGATCCCAACACCACTCCCGGAGATTCCCGGCCATGTCATACAACCCATACCCGTTCGCGGCAAAGTACCCAACCGGACTGGTGTAGGGCGCGACCCCGTCGTTGAAAGTTGGATCGCAGCCGCTGATTGGGTTGGTGTCGTAAGGAAAATCAACAGGGTCTGCGGAATAGTTCGCACGGCTCCAGTCAATCGTGTTCCCCCACGGAAACCGATCCCCACTCAACCCGCCACGCGCCGCCTTCTCCCACTCTGCTTCCGTCGGCAGCCGGTAGCCCATGTTCCACCTCACCCAGCCATTCTGAACATCCACCGGCCCGGTGAGATGGCTGGCCGGCAAGTCATAGCTGGTCCCGCCGTTGGTCGAGACCGCCACGGTGATGCTCACCGTCCCCCCGCCCGGGTCGGCCAGGTCGTAAGTGACATCTACCAGTTCTGTTCCCGGCCGTTGCGCGGCGCGGACATTGGAAACCGCGGGCGCGCCAGCCGCCGTGTAATTCGCTCCGCTCAGAAGGAGCAACACCAACAATGCTGTTCCGTGCAGAACAGGGCGGTGGGAATCATTCATAGTCGGTCCTTGCATTGGCGCAGGAGCCAGGGAACCAGATTGAGGAGATCCACGCCCCTTTCGTCCCGGAGTTCGCCAGTTCGCGGGTAAAGCGACCCCCGAAGGGAAGCCGGCGCTGCCTTTCCGGGCTTCGATCTACCACCGGACCGTTCTGTTGCCCCGGCCCCATGTCTCTGATTTATCGAAGCCGCGCACCCCGCAGGCTTGCGAGAAGAATCGGCTTCGGCTTCTCGCATCATGAGCCGCTCTCCCCCGCCTGCAAGCAAAAAGTCGTTCACAATTCCCTAACGAGGCAGATGAGCACGGGAGTCAGCTATTTCGAGCAGTTCGTTTGGAACGTAGAACAGCGCGGCGTTTCCAACATCGACATCCCGGTCCTGGTCCTCGGGATCGATGCCTAAAACTTCAAATTAGGACACTACCGGGCGCGGCTCCGCCTTGACTGTTCCGGTTGGTTTGAGTAGCGTTTCTGGAAAGTGCCGCAAGCATAATCCGGCGAGAGCCATTACGGCGGTTGCGCGGCCTGTGAAGAACGCAAAGGCAAACCCGGCTGACAAACGTTCGGAGGGCCGGCGCCGGATACCGTCTCATTTGTTATGCCGGTCATGAAACCCCGGAATTCCTATGCAACCCATTAACGCGGGACTTATCCCTGAGCGCGCCCATGCGCTCGAAAACCGCCGTGGTCGTGGCCATCCCGCTCTCCAGGCCCTGCCCCCGGCTTCGGGCGTCATTGGCCGTAGCGGACGGTGCTCTGGGAGCCGTCGCGTCGACGAGGTGTGAAGCCGGGCCGCCCCGGCGGCCTCGGCCCAGCCGCCGGGCATTGCCCTCTCCGGCCATAGCTGAGGGCGGCGCTGGTCCAGGATTCCGCCTTTGCGGGTCGAACCGCATGACGAGCGGATTGGTCCGCTCGGCACTACCGTCAACTGGCAACGGTTGACAGTTGAGTCTCTGCCGCCGGGTCGGGCGCTGCCGCCAGCGCGTCGCCACTTCGGGCCGAGCCGAGAAGCTGGCCCAAGCGTCAGGGCAGCTATCATATCCCGAGTACTCGAGTTGCCTCATGCAAACCTGCGTGCCAGTCGGCGCGGGAGCCGCAACGGGCGACCCTCGCGGTGAGCCGGTTGGGCGAGAGGACGAGCAAACGTCAGTGGAGCAGGGCGTGCGGCTCAAACCTTGGCCGCCGCAACTCCTTCAGTACGTCCCGGTCTATCTCCGCCAATATTTCCTGCCGTCTTTCTGGACTGGCCTCCTTCAAGTCCGCAGCACGCCTTTCCAGTGCGGCCCTGCGAAGGTCGTTCCCGAGAATTCTTAACGACTCAGCCCTCGAAATGATGTTCCCGTGTCTCATGCTGCGATGTTCCGTTCAACTTCCGGCAATGTACCCACGGTGCCATGGGGCGCAAGCGTTCAAATTCACGCCCGCCGGAGAACATGGCGCATACCGGTGTGGTCGAACTCGAGCCGCCAAAACCCCGGCTCACGCGCTGGCGCTCGTCGGCGCGGTCAGCGTCCTCGGGCCGCCCCGGTGGTCGTGGCCATCACGCCGGTCGGCCTCGGCTCCGGGGCGGCGTCGGTCGCTGCTCCGCCCAGCGGAGCAATCGGTCTCTCGTGCCGTGCTGGCCGAGAACGGTTCCGCAAGTCCATACCTCGCCCTCCTGGCTGATGGCCGCAACGGCACCCCCTCCCGCATCCACAGCCACGACGTTGGGCGGCAGTTTAATGCTGCTGAGCCTGACCGATGTGTGATGACCTTGCGACGCATCCATAACCCAGAATGTTCCCTCCCGCTTCTTCAAGAGGTGATAATAGCCACCTTGCGAAGACCAGGCCGGCCGCCAGTCGGTGGCGTCCCCGACCTGCGTCGGCGTCTCGCAGGTATCCTGGGCGGCCCCGGCGAGAACATGGGCGTTGGGTCCCCAGGCCCAAAGGCTTCCGTCAGCTTTGACAGCCGGCCAAAGATTAAACGCGACCGACACATCTGTCCAGTTGGTATCCGACGTGACGCAGGTCGGAACCAGCAGATTCTGCGGGCTTTGTGGCGTCCGATTGCCGAGTGCAGGGCTCCCGCCCCAAATCCAGAGGCGGCCATCGGATTGGATGCCTGCGGCGCTCACCCCGCCCGCTCGAATCTTGACCCAGTTTGTTGCCGTGCCCACCAGCACGGGCTTCGGGGCGCCCGCCCAGGAAGCGATTCCGAGTTGGCCGAAATTATTGAGTCCCCACGCCCACAAGGTGCCATCCCGCTTGAGGGCGTAACTGGTCACGAAGCCAGCCTCCACTCGCACCCAACCACCACCCTCCGCGGTTCGCACCGGACGGTCTTGCACGTTCAACTTGCCGTTGCTGAGTTTTGGCACGGACACACCGTCGCCCAACTGCCCGCGGTAATTCGCGCCCCAAGCCCAAATCCTCCCGTCAGATTTCAGCGCCAAGCTGTGGTCATCCCCAGCCGAAACCATTACCCAGTTCGTATCCCGCCCATTGCGCAAGAGACTGCCCGTGAACTCCGTCCTCCCCAGTCCCAACACCGGCCAACCGGGCGCGAGAAAGTTTCCCAAATTCCCGAGCAATGGAGGACCAAATGAGGATTGCTGGTATTTATTCATTCAACGGCGGTGACGGGGCGGTGAAGGAGAAATAGCCCGAATTGTGGCGGGAGGTCGAGCACGGCATTGCCGCCGCGGATGCCACTATCCGCAAAACTAAAAAGAGCTCTGAAAAGACGATGCGCGGTCGCGTCCTGTACTCGCCAGTTGGAGAGGAATTTGGCTCGGCAGCAAGAACACCTGGCCGCTGGAAGTTCCCCTCGGCCCGAAGCAGCTCTCGTACCACATTCCCTGCAATCAATGAACCACCAGAGGAAGAGAGGACATGTGCTGCACTGCCGGGTTGTGGCCAGTTCAGCCGCCGATGAAATGGAGCCACCCAATCACGGTGGACGACCTGAATTGACCTGGCGCGGGCTCGGCTGGCTGATCTGCTGGCGCGGGCGGGGTGCCGAACAACCTTAGGCCCCACAGCTTGACTTGAGGCGCACGAGAATCAGCTGACCCTACCGCTGGCACCCCCAGGAAAGGTGAAAAGACGGGCATTTCGACTGGATCCATGGGCTCCGGAGAGGTTACGCCGACGCAAATCAGCCAGCCAAAACGCTCACCTGACTCGATTCAACCAGCTCCCAGCTTGCAGGGTTGATCTTTGGCCTGTGGCTTCTGCCTCGTCGGCGAACGACGTAAACTCGGTGATTGCATTGGGGGGGCTCTCGGTGTAATCTCTCCGTGTCAGTCAGAAAACAAAACGACCAAACGCTTTTGACAAAATAATCTCGCGTAGCTTCGGCTGCTGTCCTCCACGAAACGGACAATTTCGAGCTCAAGGACGGCGCTTCAAAGCACGCCCGCATCGGGCGTGCCTGAAAGCGTTCCTTGAAGGGCATGTCCGTGCCTGTGGAGGGGCGTGAGTAGGTCACGCCCCTTTGCTTCTCAGGCACAAGTAGCCCTTCACGGACCAGAAGCCATCCCCGACAGGGCTGATTCGCACACGAGCGAACCATGCCCATGTCGAATGAAAACAAACCCGAAGTTCACAAACCTCGTCCTCTTGCAGACTGCGGTTCTTGCCCTGTCACTCACTGCGCTTGACTCCATCGCCCAAACCAACGCCGTCACGTACCAAGGCCAACTTACCGCTGAGGGCAGCCCGGCTAACGGCAGCTACGATCTGATTTTCCAACTCTTTGATGCCCCGACGGGCGGGAATCAGGTCAACGGCACAATTACCAACGCGAATCAAGCACTGAGCAACGGCCTATTTACTGCAACCTTGGACTTCGGCAGCGGTGCCTTTCCTGGCTCGGATCGCTGGCTGCAGATCGGAGTGCGGACAAGCAGCAGCGCAGGGGCATTTGTTCCCCTAAGCCCGCGTCAACTTCTGACACCGGCACCCTACGCCCTCTACGCCAATATGGCACAGACCGCCTGCAGCGTCTCGGCGGCAGATATCGTGGGTCACTTGACCCCAGGTCAATTGCCTGTGCAGGTGGTGACCGACGGTGCCTCCGGCGTGAGCCTCAGCGGCACGTTCACCGGCAACGGCGCGGGCCTGACCGGCATCAAGGCAACGAACGTCAGTAGCATAGATCCAGCAACCACAATTCTGCTGAGCCTCGGAGACTCCAAAGGCTATAACCTCTTTGCCGAGATGCAGTCTGACCCAAGATTCTCTGGATTCGCGCTCATTACCAACTGTGCAGTCGCAGGTTCATTCGTTCTGGATTCCTCGAATATGTGGGCCACCAATGCTTATCAAGTCTCGAAGATGCTCCAAGGTGGCACACAAGGGGTTTTGGTCTATTTCGGATGCCACAACAATCAGGACAACGGATATAGCCCGCTAACGGATATCAACACGATTTCCAACGTGTTCCTTCAGGCGATTTCAAACAACTGGCTCATCATGCCGATTACGACTCAAGCCCGAGTGCCCGGGGATAAGCCGAGCGGCTGGCAATACATCGCCATGATGGACAACTGGATGATGCAAACCCCGCTTGCCTGGCGCGCGATAGACGCCTATTCAATCGCACCCAACTGCTACGACACCAGCATTTACAACGACGGCACGCACTGGCTTGGTTCGGCAATCTCTAATCTGCTCGCGCCGGAGTTGTTGCGGCAGTTCGCCTCGCCGCGTAAAATCGTGCCGCCTCAGTGGTGGACCTTCACCTATGGCACAAACACGATTTCGGCTGTTCCCGGTGCATCGAACGCAGTGCCTCAGGTCGTGGGGACTTGCACTGCTGGCGGCGTGAATTGGACGCTTTCTGATGGAAGTTCGTTGAGTTTCGGTCTTGGTGGGATGCTCTCTATTTATGGTCCGGGAACCCTCTGGAACCAATTCATCGGGAACGCGTCTGGGAACGCGGCGGCGACAGGATATTGGAACGTCGGCCTTGGGCAAAACACGCTGACGGGCATTGCGAGCGGCGTCGGAAACACCGCTCTCGGATACTACTCAATGGCTGCCAACACGACAGGCACGGAAAACACCTCCGAAGGCGGATTTGCGCTTTGGTCAAACACAGACGGCAACTACAACCTTGCAAACGGATACGCCTCGCTTTTCAACAACGTCAGCGGCAACGACAACGTCGCGGTGGGGTATTATTCGATGTATTACAACACACGAGGCGTGAACAACGTCGCTGTGGGCACTTCTGCCTTAGAGTACAACACGAGTGGAAGCGCCAATACCGCTGTAGGCACGTCCGCCCTTTACGGCACCACAAGCGGTGGCGCAAATGTCGGCATTGGGGAATACGCACTGGCTGCTAACACCTCCGGCAATAACAGCACTGCTGTTGGGGCCGGAGCGCTGGACGCCGCAACAACGGGCAACCATAATGTTGGGCTTGGTTACGATGCTGGCGCAAATGTTACCGGCGGCAGCAGCGGCAACACGTTCGTCGGGTCCGAATCCGCGTACAATGTTAGCAGCGGCAATGCCAATATATGCATTGGGGCTTTCGTGGACTTGCCGCTCTCGACCGGAAGCGGGCAGTTGAATATCGGCAACCTGATTCAGGGGACCGGGGCCTACAACAGCCAGAACACGTCGTCGTCGAACATCGTGACGGGGGGAGTCGTGACCATTGGCGGCGGTCTGCGATACCCACAACAGCATGCCGCCCCCACCGCTGCAAGCATCGGCGGGACTGTCGGGAGCGTCACAAATCATTTGATGATGAACGTGAACGGCCTGCTCATGGATTATTGGAGCGATGGCAAAACGCTCTACAGCAAGCGGCTCGCGCCTTAAAGCAATGAAGACCACGTGTCAGAGCCTTGGACCTTCCGGCCTTCGGGCATCGGCGGCCGCGCGGAATCCCCCACCCGACGGCGAAATCGAGCGCGGCGAGGCGGCGACGGCAGGGCGGTATTTTTCAGAGAGGTCACTGTGACTCCTCGGGCAAGTATGCGTTCATGGTTTACAATGTGGCTGCCAAGACGACCATCTTCAAAAACCCGGGCCATATTGACACTGGGGTCGAGGTTGTCCCGATGAAGGATCTAGCAGAGCAGATGAGCACGGGAGTCAGCTATTTCGAGCAGTTCGTTTGGGACCTAGAACAGCGCGGCGTTTCCAACATCGACATCCCGGTCCTCCCCTGTAGAGGTCGGGTGGGGCGTGGGTGTGGCAAGAGGCCGTCCACGGCCTGAGCCGGGGGTCTCCGCCTCGCTGCGGCCCCCGGCTGCCGCCTGGCAGCCCTGCGGTTTGCCGCCCGGCCTGGGCTGGGCGCGGAGGTGCCTGCGGTTGGCGGCTGCCCATGGGCGCGCAAGTCGGGATTGTATAGCGGACCCGCAGCCGGAGCGATTACCCTTGACATGGCTGACAGATTTGGTTCTAATCGCTCCGGGACGCGGATCGGACGAGTCCTTGCCCGCTACGACGGGCGTTAACCAGGCGGCGTCTGTCAGGTGCGGTTTGCAGTTGTTGCCAAAGAGCACGTAGGGGGGATTTGTTAAATCCCGGCAACCGCCTGACAGCCCCCATGAAGGTTCGTTAAACGGAGTTCCGCAGTGGTGAGACACATCACACGTAAAGGGCAGGGCACGCACCTGAGTGTGGAGGCCGGCCGAGTGCCCGCCACCGCACGCGGCCAGCCGTGGCCCGGGGGCGGGAGGGAAGAGACGGAGCAGCGGGTGTGGCTGGACTACGGCGTTGGCGTAGACTGCCACTCGAAGTTCCTTGCCATCTGCATTCTGCGTTCGCAGGGGGGCAGGGTCCTGCGCACGGAGGGCGAGTTTGGCGTGGACCGGCCGTCGCTGCTCAAGGCGAGGGCTTGGATCGTTCGCAAGCTTGGCGGCCGAGCCGCCCAGGGCTTCCGCTACTGCATCGGGTCTACCGGGACCTACCACAAGCCCGTGCTCCTCGCGTTCGGCGGCCAACCGTCGGTGGTGAACCCGCTGCTCGCCGGGCCGACGAGGCGCAGGACCGACGTGCTCGATGCTCGGCTCCTCGCCCACCATTCCATCACCGGCCTCTGGCCCAGGTCGTTCGTCGCGCCGGAAGACGGCCTGACGCTCAGGGTGCTCTGGGCCTGCCGACGCGAGGCCGTGAGGGCCGCGACGAGGGCCACAAACCGTGTCAACAGCCTCGTGCTTCGGTTCCGTCACACCATAGCGGCGGCCACGCCGATACGGTCAGCGACGGGCAAAGCCCTGTTGGAGGCACCTGTGCTGGGCGAGGTGCCAGATTACCCGAATGTGGCACCTTGCGGGCTTCAGGAGCACATCAGGCCCGTTATAGCTTCGCTAATGGCCGACCTCGAGAGGCAGATGGCGGCGGTGACGGAGGCTGAGCGGGCGGCGCTCGCGTTCGTCCGCTCGAGGGAATGGCCAACCGGCGGCAAGGCCGTGCCCGGGCGCAGGCTGGTTGAGTTGCTGATGACGGTACCGGGCGTCGGGCAGACCACCGCCCTGGCCTGGCTCAGCGAGGTTGTGGACCCGCGCCGCTTCCGCAGCAGCGAGCAGGTGTCGGCCTTCGCCGGATGCGGCTCGAGCGTCAAGGTGAGCACGGGCAAAGTCACGGACTTCGTGAAGCGAAAGGGCAACGCGAAGCTGCACAGGGCACTGCTCTTTGCCGCGGCAGCCGAGATGAGGAAGCCGGACAGCAGGCTGTCCGCCTGGGGCAGGTGCATCGCCGGCAGGCACTGCAAGGGGGGCTACAGGAAGGCGGTGGGGGCGGTCGCGAGGCGGCTGGCCGCGGGCCTCTGGCACGTGCACGCGCTCGGCGAGCCGTTCGACATCAGCAAATACCATTTCGGCGAGCCGCCGCGGGTGAGAGACGCTCCGGCCACGGCCCTGCCCCTGAGCCAGAGGCAGATGGCGCTGCTGCCGCCCGAGCTGCGCACAGCACAAGACGTTGTCAGCGCCTTCTGGACGGGCAGGTTGTCCGGCATAGCGGGCCTTGGCGACGGTGCGTTCGCGAAAATCTCCTGTTGGGCAAGGGACAACAGGGCGTCAAGGGCTTGGACGCGAATAATCCCGCTCGATTACGACAAGGAACATGAGCCAGAAAAATACCGAGGGCCTGTTCGTACGGGGGCAGGTCATAGCAAGGAAGAGAAAAGAGGTGACGCAGGGCGGCAAAAAGCGACTCCGCGTGACGCCCTTCACCAGATCAGGCGCCCAGGTCCAACAGGCAGACAGGTGGAGCGACGACCCGCTTCCGGAGGGCACGCCGTCGGTGGGTCGGAACGTTGAGCTGCCCGTGTGGCTTGGCGCCTACGTCGCGCACGGCATGGCTGTTGCACGCCTCTCTTGGGGGGGTGCCGCGGCGGGGAGCGACTTCTAATGAGCCTCTCAGGGCCAACGAGGGAGCAGGCGGCGGCCAGGGAGGCCCTGCTCGCGAAGTCAGAGGCCGGCACCGCGCTCGCCGACGAATCATACGTGCCTCTGCGCTTGGTCGCAAAGATGCTCGGGCTTTCCAGGCAGCACGTCGGCGACATGATAGCCGAGGGTGCCATCGTCGGATTGGGTGTCGGCCTCGGCGCGCGGCGGAGGTGGCTCATCAGGCGCGACGACGTCAGGCGTTACCTGGAGCGCAGGCCGAGCGCGAAGGGCACCTGAAGGCCCGCGCCGCAGGCGAGCAGCCCCGCGGGCTGCCAGAACCCGGGGGTCGCCGCGAAGCGGAGACCCCCGGCTAAGGCGGCGGGCCGTCCTTTGGGGACTGCAGGCCCGCACCCTCAGTCTATAGGGGAGGCCCCGGCAGAGCCGGGGCCTGGTCCTCGGAATTGATGCCTAAAACTTCAAATTAGGACACTACCGGGCGCGGCTCCGCCTTGACTGTTCCGGTTGGTTTGAGTAGCGTTTCTGGAAAGTGCCGCAAGCATAATCCGGCGAGAGCCATTACGGCGGTGACGGGGCGGTGAAGAACGCAAAGGCAAACCCGGCTGACGAACGTTCCGAGGGCCGGCGCCGGATACCGTCTCATTTGTTATGCCGGTCATGAAACCCCGGAATTCCTATGCAACCCATTAACGCGGGACTTATCCCTGAGCGCGCCCATGCGCTCGAAAAGCGCCGCTGGTTGTGGCTGCGCCGCGCTGCGCTGCCCGCCCTCCTGGCTTCACTGGCGGTCTCCGCCCCGGCGCAACCGGACGCCGATGCTCTCCACGAGCCGCCCCAGCGGCGCGGCCGGGCCCCGGAGCGCGGCGTCTATAAGGCAACGGTCGCCCCCCATTGGTTTCAAAACAATACGAAGTTCTGGTACCGCAACGACCTGCGGGAGGGCGCCAAGGAATTCATCGTGGTGGAGGCCGAACAGGGCGCCCGGCGCCCCGCGTTCGACCATGAACGGCTGGCCTCGGCCCTGTCAAAGGCCGCCGGGCAGGAATTCAAGGCCGGCCAACTCCCGTTTTCACAGATTGAGTTCACGGACGACGGCCAAGGCATCCGGTTCGATGCCGCAGGCAAGACCTGGCAATGCACACTCAGCACCTACGAGTGCGCTGTCGTCCCGGCCAGCCCGGCGCCCGCAGAAGCCCAGACCCCGGAGCCTGCCGGACCCAGCCAAGGCGGCCAGGAGCAGCGAATTGGCGGGAAACTCTCTCCCGACGGCAAATGGAGCGCATACGTCAAAGACCGGAATGTCTTTGTCCGAAACCAAGCCGACAAGGCGGAGTGCCAACTCACCCAGGATGGCCGTGAGGATGACGCTTATGGACAGTTGGAGTGGGCGCCCGACTCGCAGGGCCTGGCCGGCTGGCGCATCAGTCCCGGCGACCGCAAAGAGGTCTATCTGGTTGAAACCTCCCCTCGAGGCGGCGGCCGCGCCGTGCTCCACCGCCGTCCTTATGCGTTGCCCGGGGACAAATTCACCACGTGGGAACTGAGCGTGTTCGACCCGGCCAATCGGAAGCAGGTCAAGCCCGAGATCGACCGCTTCGAGCACGAATGGGAGGCCCCCCGCCTCCGCTGGCGCCGCGACGGACGCCATTTCACTTACGAGCAGGAGGACCGCGGGCACCAGCGGTTCCGCATCCTCGAGGCCGATTCCCGCACCGGCGCCCTGCGCAGCCTCCTGGACGAAAAGACCGACACCTTCATCTGGACCGCCCATACCGAGAACCTGAACCTCCGCTACGTCAACTGGCTCGACAAGACCGAGGAGATGATCTACGTCTCCGAGCGCGACGGCTGGCGCCACCTCTACCTGGTCGATACGCGCGAGGGCAGAATCAAGAACCAGATTACCCAGGGCCATTACGTCGTGCGCGGCCTGGACCGGATTGACGAAGACAACCGCCAGGTGTGGTTCCGGGCCAGCGGCAGGAACCCGGACCAGAGCCCCTACTTCATCCATTACTATCGCGTCAACTTCGACGGCACGGGCCTGCTGGCGCTCACCGGGGCCAATGGCAACCACTCCGTCCAGTACTCGCCGGACCGGAAATGCCTCATCGACACCTACAGCCGCGTCGAGACGCCCCCCGTCCACGAATTGCGCCGGGCCTCCGACGGCGCGCGGGTCTGCCAATTCGAGCAGGCCGACATCTCCGAACTCAAGGCCCGTGGGTGGGAGGCCCCGGAGGTCTTTGTCGCCAAAGGCCGCGACGGCAAGACCGACATCTGGGGCATCATAAGCCGCCCGCGCAACCTGGATGCCAACAAGAAGTACCCCGTCCTTGAGGACATTTACGCCGGGCCCCAAAGCTCTTATGTCCCCAAGTCCTTCTCCGGTTCAAGCCGCTTTTCACCCCTCACCGATTTGGGATTCATCGTCGTGCAGATCGACGGCATGGGCACAGCCGACCGCTCGAAGGCCTTCCACGATGTCTGCTGGAAGGACCTCAAGGACGCCGGGTTCCCCGATCGCATCCTGTGGCACAAGGCCGCCGCCGCAAAATACCCTTATTACGACCTCACGCGGGTCGGCATCTACGGCACCTCCGCCGGCGGCCAAAGCGCCGCCGGCGCCTTGCTTTTCCACCCGGAATTCTACAAGGCCGCCGTCGCCAACAGCGGCTGCCACGACAACCGCATGGACAAGGCCTCCTGGAACGAACAGTGGATGGGCTACCCCGTCGGACCCCAGTACGCCCAATCCTCCAACATCGAGAATGCCGCCAGGCTCCAGGGCCGCCTCATGCTCGTCGTGGGCGCAATGGACGACAATGTCCCCCCCGAGAGCACCTACCGCTTTGTCGATGCCCTCATCCGGGCCGGGAAGGACTTCGACCTGCTGGTCGTGCCCAACGGCGGCCACGGCGCCGGCGGCGCCTACGGCCAAAGACGATTGCAGGACTTCTTCCTCCGCCACCTCCAGGGAATCGAACCCCCCAACCGCAACGCAGGCGGATGATCGAGTGCGCGGCATGCTTGCATTCCAAGTGACTCTTCAGCAAGAAGCGCAGGCTTGACAGACGGGCTGTCACTCTGCCAGGCTTCCGGGAAAGTGTTCGCAAGAACCTCCACACACACGCCCAATCTATGAATTCCAAAACCAACTTCCGCTCAGTTCGGCGCGCACTGGGAGCAGGGCTTTTGTTTTGCTCCGCGGTCCTGGCGCCTGCCACCACGCTTGTCACGTTCCAAGTTGACATGAGCCTCGACGCCTCCTTCGACCCGACGACCCAAACCGTGGCAGCTCGCGGTTCATTTAACGGTTGGAGCGCCTTTGCCTTGACCAACAATCCTAACGGGCCAAACCCCAGCCTCTGGACGGGAACGACCAATATCCCGACCAACGGAGTCGTGATGTCTTACAAATATACGATTGAACCGGGCGCCAACTACGAAACCATTTCCGGGGACAGCAAAAACCGGCTGGCCATCCTCCCGGCCGCCTCCGGCTCCAGCCTGGTCCTGACTCCAGCCTATTATAACGACGCCGATTCGTCGGCCGGCCCCTTTTCGGTCACTTTCCAGGTGGACATGGCCCAGCAGATCAACGTGGGGACCTTCGTCGCCAACTCTGCCACGCTCTTCACCCGAGGCTCCTTCAATGCGTGGGCCGAGGACTACCCCATGACGAACGACCCTTCGATTCTCACGACCAACCAGTACGGGCTGGTGAGCTCGAATGTCTATGTGATGACATACCCCTCAATCTATGGCTCGCCCGGCGAGAATATCGAGTTCAAATACTGTGTCACGGTGAATGGGGTTGACCACTGGGAAAGCCCGCCCGCGGCGGTCGGCGACACTGCCAATAACAACAACCGCTTCTTCGACCTCGCCGGCTCGACGAGCCAGGTTTTACCCGTGATCTATTTCAACAATGCACCCTATGCTCCGGTGGTGACCAGCCTTGTTACCTTCCAGGTGGATATGACGGCCCAAGTGCTCAACGGCAATTTCGATCCCACAACCGACACCGTCGAGGTGCGGGGGAACTTCAACAGCTGGGGCACCCCACAAATCCTTTGCACGAATAATCCCGCCGCCATCAACACCAACCTCTACACCGCCGTAGTCAGCATCACGGACGGCGTGGGCTCCGCCGAACAGTACAAATTCTGGGCCTCGATAACCTTGAATACCGGATGGGAAACAATGGCTGACAACCGGTCGTTCGTTCTCGCCAATGCCAGTTCGCAAGTGCTGCCAGTGGTCTATTTCAGCGATTTGAACCCGGACGACCTGCTGCCCGCCGACACGCTGGTCACGTTTCAAGTGAGCATGACCAATGCCGTAAGCACCTATGGCCACGTCTTCGACTCAGCCACGGACCAACTCTTTATCAATGGACCCCCCAGCGGAAACTTCGCCAACTGGGATACGACCTTGCCACAATTGGCGAACAGCCCGGCCGGCAGCGGCATTTACTCCATCCAAATTCTGATCCCCATGGGAAGCCCGGTCCAGCAGACCTACAAATACGGCATCAATGACGGGGTCGATCCTCTCGACAATGAAGCGCCCAGCGGAAGCAACCATGTTCGCTATGTCCGCAGCACGGGGGCGTACGTGATGCCGCTCGACACGTTCGGCAATCAGTTCGTGGAACCTTCCTTTGGCAACCTCGAGATCACGCTCTCATCCCCCGGCCACGCGCTCATCTCCTGGCTCGGCCGGCCGGGCGTCCACTTGCAAACCCGGGGCAGTCTCGGCAGTGGTTCCTGGGCCGACCATCTCGAGACCGATGGTTTGAGTTCCACCAACTGGCCTGTCAGCGGCCAGGCCCTCCTGTTCCGCTTGATCAAGCCCTGACGAGGCAAAGAGCAAATTAGGTTTTGACTCCCGCTGTCGCCGGGGTATGCTGGGCGGCCTTGTTCAGGAGACAAAAGCTTATGGCAAAACTGACGGTCAGAGATTTGGATGTTCGAGACAAGCGCGTGTTCGTGCGGGTGGACTTCAATGTGCCGCTCGAGGAGAAAGACGGGCAGATGGTCATCACCGACGCCACGCGCATCCAGGAAACCGTGCCGACCCTCAAGCTGTTGATCGAGCGGGGCGCAAAACTCATCCTCGCCTCCCACCTGGGCCGGCCCAAGGGCAAACGCGAGTCCTCGATGTCCCTGCGGCCGGTGGCCGCCCGGCTCCAGGAAT
>Ga0326728_10016425_pt1 | contig 15110 bp, 12 predicted proteins | sample MB3enrmetagenome_FD_207602 | JGI IMG/M metagenome (GOLD analysis project Ga0326728, IMG submission 207602) | Lab enriched peat soil microbial communities from McLean, Ithaca, NY, United States - MB31MN | ecosystem: Environmental > Terrestrial > Soil > Wetlands > Peat | place: USA: New York...
ATCGCGGGTGTTCCCAAGGAAAAGCAGGCGGAAGAGGGAATCAAGATGTGCCTTGAGACCATCGAACGTCTCAAGGGAGTCGAAGGCGTCAGTGGATTTCACCTCATGGCCATCGAGTGGGAGCATAGAGTACGGGAAATCGTAGAAAGGGCTGGTTTCCTCCCCAGGCCTCAGTTCTTCGAGAAAACCCATACAAACTCAACAAAGCCATTAAAGATGGCGGGATGAGTTTTTTTGGGCTATAATTGATCGAATATCGATGGTGCGCCAGGTGATCGAGAGAAGGATCGAACCCAAGACCCGTAATTCCATACACTTTGGGAGGCAGAATCGTGAGTGACAAACAGCTCATATTGGTTGTAGATGATGACCCGGATCTGGTGGACTCGGTTTCCAAAAAGCTTGAGGCCAACAATTACAGAACATCGAAAGCCTATGACGGTGTCGAGGCATGGACCAAGATCAGGGAGGAAAGACCCGACCTGGTTCTGCTGGATGTTATGATGCCGGAAAAAGACGGCTACCAGCTCTGTGAGGAACTCAAGAAGGACCCGCAGTACAAGGACATAACTGTAGTGCTTCTAACAGCGGTGGCCGACAGGGTGCGGGATACAAACTACACTCACCAGGGCGGCATGACAACTCTCGCTGACGATTATATCGCCAAGCCCATCGATCTTGATAAGCTCATGGAAATGGTGAAGGATAACCTCCGCTAAGAAAAGCACGGTGGAAGGGGTAGCTTTTGCCCTTCGCTTCCTGACTGTATGCACAAGATGCCCCGGCGCTCGAAAGCTGCCGCCGAGCGCCGGGAGACGCCATTGAACGCAGGATTTCTGCCGACCGGCAGATCACCCAAACATTTCAACAAAGCAGGGAATGGGGAATTGGCTGAATTGGCTGCGAACGTCCAACAGACAACCTCCGAGGAGGAGAGTAAGGATTTTGATTGGAGGACCAAGGTTTTCGACTCCCTTACATTGCCTGCTTTGATTCTCGCGCCGGACAGGACAATACTGACAGTTAACAAGTCATTCGTAAACAAATACGGCGTAACAAAAGATCAGGTGGCCGGCAGAAACTGTCACGACTTCTTTTATTACTTTGAGAATCGTTGTTCTCCAGACGACTGTCCCCTTGCCGAAGTACTGGCGAACAGGACTGGGAAGAGCGTTTCCCGGCATTTGGAAACGCGGAACAGAGAAGAAAAATGGGAGGATCGAGTTCTGTCTCCTATCCTCGATGACGAGGGTGAGGTCCGGTACATCATAGAGAACATGCGCGACGTTACGCGTGTCAAAACTCTGGAAAAAGAGCTCGGCGAGGTCAGGGGGTTCCTGGAAAAAGTCGTCCAGAGTTCTACGAGCGGGATAATCGCCGCCGACATTAAAGGCAACATCCTGTTCATGAATCCGACAGCTGAAGAGTTGACCGGATACACTCTGAAACAGGCTCAGGATAAGATTACGATTAGAGATATTTATAACCCGGGACAGGCACAGGAGATAATGAAAAAGCTGAGGGACCCGGATCTGAGCGGAAAGGGCAGGTTGCCACTTTGCCATGTCAACGTTGTCAATTCCCGCGGAGAGGAGGTCCCGGTCGAGATGTCAGCCGCCATTATCTATGAAGATGAGCATGAAGTGGGCACGATGGGCATATTCAATGACATCAGAGAAAAGCTTGTCCAGGAAAACCGGATGCGACAGATGCTGTCGAGGGTGGCTCAAGCTGAGAAAATGGCTTCCCTGGGTCGTCTGGCCGCAGGCGTGGCCCATGAAATCAATAATCCGCTCACGGGCATTCTTCTGTACGCAAGCCTGATGTCTGAAGCAATTGAGGATGGAAATGCCTTCTCAGAGGACATAACCTGCATCATCGAGGACGCACAGCGATGCAAAGACATCGTTAAGGGTCTTCTCACATACAGCCGTCATACTAATCCCAACAGGGAAACTTTGGAGCTTAACGACCTGGTGTCCGATAGTCTGAGTCTTATCCGCGACCAGAGGCTTTTTATGCAGGTTAACGTCGTCAAAGAGCTCTCGGATGAGATGATGCCGATCTTCGGAGACAGAAACCAGCTCAGCCAGGTTATCATCAATCTGGTGATGAATGCCATAGACGCCATGGAAAGGGTAGGAACCCTGACGCTTCGGACTTATCGAAACTCGAAAGATTCAAGGGTCTGCCTGGAAGTCTCCGATACGGGATGCGGTATTCTTAAAGAAAATCTTCCGAAAATATTCGACCCGTTTTTTACGACAAAGGAGCCCGGAAAAGGCACCGGCCTTGGTCTGAGTACGGTTTACGGAATCGTCGAGAGTAATGGAGGCGTGATCAGGGTCAAAGATACCAGCGAAAATGGAACAACGTTTATCGTAGAGCTTCCCATCCATGAGGAGTCGCCTCAAACTGAGGATGTCTAACGCAACGTGCAGTTCCGTTCTCATGGAAAGGATTCTGGATGACAATTGAACAAAAACCTGAAAATCTTGACAGGCCAATGATTTTGGTCATTGACGACGAGAAGCGCATTCGCGAAGGTTGCCGAAAAGTTTTGAACGAGCAGGGATACGAAGTGGCAACCGCCGATAGTGGCGAGCTCGGAATGAAAATGATAGAAGAAAATTATTACGACATCATACTATTGGACCTGATGATGCCGAGCCTTTCCGGATTTGAGGTGCTGGAGCGGGTCAAAACGCTTCATCCTGATGCCGTGATCATCATCATCTCCGGATACGTCACGATCGAAAACTCGATTGAAGCCATGAAGAAAGGGGCCTTCGATTTCATTCCCAAACCTTTCACCCCTGCACAACTGAGGCTCCTTGTCGCCAAAGCCATAGAATACATCCAGACCCTTCAGGACATTGCCAATGAGAAGACGCGAATGCGGGTGCTCATCGATCACCTGAGCGACGGCGTTATGGCCGTAGACATGCAAAAAAGAGTTGTCCTCGCCAATCCGGCTTTTTTGCAGATGTCGGGCAGTGAAGGGAAAAACGTGGTGGGCAGCATGGCGGACGAGGTATGTAATAACAGCCGGATAGAGGGCCTCATTGATAAGGCGATCTCGACGCAGGTCGATGAATCAACGGACTTGACCGGAGAGAACTGGGAAACCTCGTTGGGAAGCGTCGTCAATGCTCGATGCGTTCCTTTCAGGGATAGACGCGGCCGGAACGTTGGAGCCATTACAGTCCTCCATGACATCACTGCATTAAAGAGGATGGAACAGATCAAATCGTACTTCGTTTCCATGACCTCGCATGAGGTTCGAGGACCTCTGAATGCGGTTATGGCCCAGCTGAACACGGTTACGAGCGGGTTGGCCGGGCCGGTGAGTCAAGAGCAGAAAGAGATCCTTGGCCGTGCTTCGGAAAAAATTGCTGCTGTCATGAACCTTACCATGGAACTCCTCGATCTATCCAAAATCGAGGCCGGCCTGATGAGCCAGGAAAGAGAAGAAACCGACATGGCAGAGGTCATCAAAGACCAGGTAGCGTTCCATCTCGCAGAGGCCCAAGCCAAAGAGATCACTCTCGATCTGGAGCCGCTGCCTTCCCTGCCCCCGGTAGTAGTCAACAGGGGCAATATAGTGGAAGTGCTTGCCAATCTCATCGGCAACGCCATCAAGTATACCCCGGAGGGTGGAAAGGTGGTCGTTTCGGCGGGTTTGGAAGATGGATACCTCAGGGTGAGCGTGTGCGACAACGGCATCGGGATAGCGCCCAAGGAACTCGAAAAGATTTTTTCCCCTTTTTACAGAGTGAAAAACGAAAAAACGAGATTCATCATCGGCACCGGTCTTGGGCTGACCATTGTCAAGGGCATTTTGGAAGCCCATAAAGGTTTTATTCATGTGGACAGCGAACCTGGGAAGGGAAGCGACTTTCGTTTCTTCCTGCCATTCGCCGTTTCATAATTGCTTTTTATAAACCTTGCGCAAATATTCACAGATATCCGGGTTCCAGCTGCCTGCCGGGAACCTGGGATGGAACACTGGTAATTCCCAATTCGGAAGGGAAAAGTTTCTTATCCGGATCGGCTAACATTTTAAGTGGGTAATCAAATCTCGCCACTCATGCGTTAAGCCAAAGCCTATCTTCTTTCCCCTCTCCAAAAACCATCCGAGCATCGAGCCCCCCCACCCGCCCCGAGCGCCGCCGGAGTAACGAACGCAAACCTTTTTGCGCGTCTTCTGCGCGCAGGTATCTGGTGATTACTTCGGCGATCGTTCCGGTTGAGGTCCCGAGCAGCTCATCTCGGGCGCACAGGGCGGGCGGACCGAAAAATTGCCCGCCCTGCGTATTGGAGGAGAGTTCAATAACTTACAGCGAGTTCAAGAAATTAACCAAATCCTGTTCCTGCTGGGCGGTCAGCTTGAAGTTGAACCGGTTTTCATAGAACCTCACCACGCTCAGCAGGTCCGGCATCGAGCCGTTGTGGAAGTATGGCGCGCGAGCAGCCAGCCCGCGCAGTTGCGGGGTTTTCATTTTTCCGAGGTCGCTGCAGTTGCCTGTGATCAGGCCGGTGCCCGGGTCGGTGGTGTCGAATTTGTCACAGGTCAGGGGTTTTTTGGCGGCTTGGCTTCCAGGGCAATTCCAAGAAGTGACGGGATTCGAGAAATAAGACCCGACGGTGGTCGAAGGGCAATAAAACGCATAGACGGGGAAATTCGTGCTGTCTATCGGCAGCGGGTTGATCTTCAGGCCTGTTTCCTGGAGAAATGTGGCTGTGGCTGTATTGACCTGATTGCTGTTGTCCATGATTCCGTTTCGAAATCCGGGAGCAACGCCGTCGCCCATATAGTGAATTCTGTTGTGGCAAAAATTGCAGCTTACGCCCGGGGCTCCGAAGCCGGTAAAAGGAGGGGGGGATCCGGCAAAAGCCGCCTGCAATCCCTCCACCGCAAATACGGTGAATCCATTGAATCCCGGCGCTGCGTTGTTGTTAAAAATGGCCTCGCCTCGGGCGATGGACTGGCGCATCGTGTTAGAAGAGGACGCGAACGTGCCGTAAAAGTTGCTGACGGGATCGGGAATAGCGGGGAAGCTAAAAACGTGCGGCACGGGCGGAAATTGCTGCTCACCGAAATTCCCGAAGAGACTGAAGGGGGGAATGGGGATGCCGATTCCCAAGAAGAGGCCCTCGAGCCCGCTGCCGGGAAGAGCTGACGCCCACTCGTTCAACAATGGCCACTCTTGATTTAAGAGGTTCAGGGGGCCGCCCAGTGCGCCGCTGTTGTCGCCGCCTGTCAGGTCTCCGGCGTAGTTGTCATAAACCTGGCCGGTGAACGTATTCGACTGAAACTGGACAGCCGCGTCAATCTGGGCTTTTATTGATGCGCCCAACGGAGGTTTGGCGAAGTTTGGGTTCTGGCCGTGGAACTGGACCGCGTCGATGAACTGAACAAACAGGTCCGACTCACGATTATCCCACATCGTATTTAGGGGACCTTGGGCAACGGGATTGGTGATGCCGTCATTCCGGGCGAGGAAGGCGACGTTCGCAGTGGCTAGCGGCCGGCGGTATAAGCCTACCTGGTTGTTGGGAAGACCGTAGGTCGGATCCATCTGACATCCATACGGGTCGGACAACAGCGTCAACACCCACTGCGGATTTGTCTTGCCGTTAAAGGTCGTAAAACTTGCATTCTTCGGTCCCAGCGGATTCGGGGCATTGACGGCTATACGGAAGTTGCCGAATTGGAAGAGCTGGTAATGAGCCTGGATAAACTGGGACGTTGGTATGGGGAGTGGATATATCGAAACCAGCAGGGACGAATCAGGACAGACGGCGGAATCGATTGGCTGGAACAGGGCGGATTTGCCCGAGGTTGCCTGATATTCGGAGTATACAGTGGACGGGGTTATTGACCAGCCATTCTCCGGTTGGTGGCAAAGGGAACATTGGCGTCCGTTGGTGCTGACACTAGTGGCAAAAAAAAGGCTCCCTGCGGTCTGGAAGTCTCCGGCAGCCTGGACACCGGTGAAGGGGGCGCCTGGCGAGCTCTGTAACAGCGTGCCGCGGAAAGTGCCGATCTGACCGGTTGGGTCGGCCAAGCTGAAATTGTCCGGGATCACAGCGGGCACCTCGCCTTCCAAAAACTCATTGAGCAGCGGCGCCTGAGAGGCGGTTTCGGCGATGAACGGCATTCCCGGCGCCTGCGTAGAACCGGCTTGCGATGTGACCGCCCCAACCATGACCGCAAGGCAGATCATGAGGGAACACAGACCTACAACTTTAAAGCGCTTTTCCATAATCTTACCTCCTCGTTTAATAGTTTTAATAAACCAAAACTGCGTTGGTTAAAATGGTCAAACAGGAACTTCACCTGGCAACCTCAAGGCTGAACATGCTAAAATAATGCATTGAACGACAAAGAATTGCACATCAGGAACATAACCGAAGCGACATGGACGCAGAACAGAGCTCTTATTCCTGTTCCTAAACCACTTGATAGTATTGATAGTTATAGTAATGACAGAAGTCAAGAGGATTTTAGAGTCGTTTAATTGAGCCTCTTCTGGTCGAAAGCCATATAAGCTGAATTTTCAGTATATTATAATCTATTTGATAATTATTAGTTAGTATTGAAATATCGATTGAGATATTTTTGACGCGGACTTTTGTATGACAGGTGTGATATAAATATCACATCTAATCGTACTACAAATAGATAGGTTTCATAACAGTAAAATAAATCTATATGGTCTTTTTTCTAATTTATAGATTTTACTTATATAAATTATTTACAAAAGCTATCTTTATACTGGTGATAAATAGGTATTTCTACCTATCTGCCTACCCGGCCCTTGAGTTACCAGGGGGCGAAATGCATGCCGGGGGCCTATACTATTGTCGGAGCGCGAGCGGCTTCCAGTCCGGAAAGGAGGCATTTTCCGACTGCCGGGCGCCTGGGAGGAAGCAGCGGGCCATCCTCATCGGGTCGATGCTCAAGATTGCCGGGCTTCAGTTTTCATCCAGTAGTTGTGCTCAGCTCGTATCCGAGAACTTCCATCGACAGAAATGCCGCCTCCGCCACAGGTGGCCTGATAGTGCTATTTTGGAAATCCTTTATGATAGCAACGCGCCGGAAGGTCATTTCCTACAGCGATAAGGCATCTGTTACAACTGACACAGGAGGCGGCATCCACTTTCCCTTCCCTGATTTTTTTCACAAGAGAGGGCTCTCTGATTAAAGGACGGCACAACGAAACCAGATCCATGTCTCCATTATTGAGGGCATCCTCCATGGCGGCGACGTGCCGCCAGCCCCCTACCGCGAACAACGGCGTGCACCCTGTCACCGGTCTCATCATTTTCGCCGCTTCGAGATTATACCCTTCCACGAATTTGACTCTTCCTTTCATCCGTTCCAGTGACGCCTGGACCTTTAACCTCCGTGTTTCCGGGAGCAGTCTTACAATATCCCGGACAGGTATGTCACCCCGGCACATGCTCCACGGAGAAAGGCTGGATGTCCCGCAACTTATCTCCAGTCCGTCTATCCCCAATTCGGCCAGGCGCCTTGCATATGCAGCAGCCAAAGGAGGCGTGATGCCCTCTTCAGGTGTATGATCGTGGGCGTTGACCTTAACCAGCAGAATCATCTCCTTTGGCATAACCTTTTTGACTGCCATGACGATCTCTTTCGCCAACCGGAACCGATTCTCTTCCGAGCCGCCCCATGCGTCAACGCGTCGATTAAAGAAGGGTGACAGAAACTGATCGATCAAATAACCGTGAGCGCAGTGGAGCTGAATACCGTCTGCCCCGGCTTCAGCGGCTCGTTCCGCTGCCCGGCCGAAAGCATTTACTATCTCGCGGAGGGAATCCTCGTTAACCTGGCAGTTGCCGGAAGGTCCGATCGGTGGCGCGTGAATGACTTCCCGGGACGCACTGAGGCCGACATGCCCTAATTGGAACACAATCCTGCCTGATTCGCCGTGGACAGATTCTACGATTTTTCGCAGCCCCGGAATCATTTGATCGCTGTAAATGCCCAACTGGTATTTCCTTGTTCGTCCCCATGGATGGACCGAGAGATGGCTTGATATTATCAGGCCCACTTCACCTCTTGCCAGCCGCCGATTCTTGCGGACGACGGCGTCGGTGACCAGTCCATCATCAGTGCCCAGATTGTCTTCGCACGCAGAAAAGACGAAACGGTTCCTGACCTCTATGTTACCCAACATAAACGGAGTAAACAGGATCGACAGATATCCCTCCTTTATCACGGGCTTTTAATGCCACGGGATTATACATCTTTACAGGCATGATGGAACAGCAGGGTGGCGCGCAGGCCTTTTTCCCGGTTTTCGACAATTATTTCACCATGATGAAGGCTCACTACCTCCTTGAGGAAATCAAGCCTCAAACCTGTGTTCTTTTTTCGGGTATCCGGAACTTTAAATTTTAAAAGACTATGAAGTTTAGCAAAGCCGACGCTTATGCGGTCGAGGTAAACGATGATACAGATCAGGATGAAGATGGAGGGCGTCAAACGCCAGGTAAACCCTTCTCAAGCTTTCTTTTCGACAGATTCACTGCTGACGGAAAGCACGCTTATGCCGGCTATGTTTCCTGCATAGCGCTTTTTTCATACCAGCAACCTACCCCTTGTGCCTCAGAGTTTTCGGGCCGGCATTTGTCCAGCAGTCGCTGCCAGTCTTCGTCCACCTGCATTTGAAAGTGCAGATGGTCTTCAGCCAACGTTTTTTTGAACCGGCGCTGACATTTCAAATAAGCACCCACACCTGTTTTTTCAGGCATGGGACTTAGCTGCCAGATTGTTCCGTCAAACACTTCATAAAGCGGAAATATGCGGCTTTGGACTGCCTGCCTTGCAACCTCGACAGTCAGTTCAGACGAATGCCCCCAACCTGTCGGGCATGAGGCAAACAAATGTATAAATCGTAAGCCCCTGATGGCCTGGGCTTTCTTGAGCTTGCCCTCCAGGTCCTTCGGTGAACCGATACTGGCCGTGGCTGCATAGGGGACACGGTGAGCCGCGACAATTTCTACGATGTTTTTCTTCCTCTGGGCCTTCGGCGCTGAATCCGGTGTAGTGCTGGTCCAGGCCCCGGCCGGTGTTGCCGAACAGCGTTGGACTCCCGTGTTCATGTAAGCTTCATTGTCGTAGCAGATGAAAATTATATCGTCGTTTCGCTCAGCCACGCCGGAAAGGGCCTGCATGCCGATATCAAAGGTGCCGCCGTCACCCGCCCACGCAAGAACGGTTGTATGGTCGTTGCCCTGAACGCTCAAACCGGCTTTGATACCGGCCGCTACGGCCGCTGTAGACGCAAAGGCGACTGAGACCACCGGCACCGTCAAACACGAGTATGGATAAATGCCGATCAAGGTGGACCAGCATCCGGCCGGCATCACCACAATCGTATCTTCCCCCAGGGCCCCCAGAGTATGGCGCATGGCCAGGGTCGCCCCGCAACCCGGACAACCGTAGTGCCCCGGGGTAAACAGCTCTCTTTTATGCCTGGCATCTTCTTTCACGGCAGCACATCCGTCCAAAACGAAGAACCCGCTTCGACTGCGGTTCCGTCTCCCAAAATTGCCTGTTTTACCAAAGAGACGATTGTCTCAACGGCAAGATCCTTCCCACCGACTCCGGCAATAAAGCCTGTCAATTTTAAATCTTCGCGGCGGTCGAACAGGACTGCTTTCAGCTCCTGGGCTACGATGCCCTCAGCGCCGAAAGAAACATCCCGATCGATAACGATCAAATGCCGGACATTCGCTATCGCTTCTTTAAACCTCTCACGCGGGAACGGCCGCATCATCGCCAGACGCAGGCCCCCAACTTTCAAGCCTTCTTCCCTCAACCGGTCAACTGCCAGCCGTATAGCGCCCCCGGCAGTACCTATGCCGGTTACACACACGTCGGCATCTTCGGTTTGGAATGCTTCCACCGTTGGATGCAAGCGGTTGAAACGCTCGCAAAAATCTGTCGCAGTTCGGTCCCAAACCTTTTCCAGCGAAAGGACATCACAATGCCGCCTATATTTGACAGAAGCAAACAGGTCTGCTCCGCATACGTTGCCGAAGGTCTTGGGATCATCCACATCGAGCTTGTTCGAAGGCTTATAAGGCGGGAGAAAATCATCCACCAGGTGCTGGTCCGGCATGTCCACCAGTTCGGAGGTGTGAGTCAAATAAAACGCGTCCATATTAATCATGACCGGCAGCAAAGCCTGTTCGGCAACATTGTAAGCGATCAGGATGGCGTCAAGCACATCCTGGGCATCCGCGCAATAGTACTGAGTCCATCCGGTATCTCGCTGCGCCAGTGAATCGGTGTGGTCACAATAAAGGTTCCAGGGAGGACCCACACCACGGTTGCAGTTGACCATCACGACCGGAACCCGCGCCCCGGCGGCGTAATGGAGCATCTCATGCATGTAGGCCAGACCATGGGAGGAGGATGCGGTGAAAGCCCTCGCGCCCGCCAGGGAAGCGCCGACGCAACAGGCCATGGCCGAGTGCTCCGACTCCACGGTTATGTACCTGGCTTTAAGTTCACTCCGACCGATTATGTCGGAAAGATTTTCGACAATAACGGTCTGAGGAGTGATCGGGTAAGCCGACACCACTTGAACCCGGGCCAGCTTTGCGGCCAGGGCGGCGGCTTCGGTCCCCATCATGACTTTTTTCATGTGCTTACCGTCTCCATCGTAATTACCCCCCTGGGGCATTCATAGGCACAGATGCCGCATCCTTTGCAATGATCCAGGTCGACCGTGACAGCGGTTTCATCTTCATCCAGCCTGATGGTGGCGTCAGGGCAAGACGAAACACATTGCAAACAGAGGTTACAGGTTCCGCAGGACAGGCAATTCTCCGCTTCGTGCCGGGCCCGCTCCAAATCCCATATTCCCGGTTTGGCATTTTCCCGCCCGGCAGTATCGGGCGACGAAAAGCGCTCGATCTTAATATCCTCGACGTTCACCATCTTCCGGGACACGTGCCGGTTCGACGCTGCGATCCCCGGTTGTTCCGAGGACATAACAAGACCATCGAAGGCCTTCCGGGCCATCAGGCGGCCGGCGCCGACGTAATGGGCAATCATGGGGGCTTTGAATGGTTTCAGGTTTGGCGGAAGTTTTGCTGCAATGATACGGCTGTCTGTGGTTTCATCGTCAAACGGGCTCAACGGGACAACGCCGCCAGGCGCGCTAAAATCTTCCGGAAGACCGGTCGAATCTAAAATGACAAGATCAGCCTCAGACACCGCCTCACCTGGTTTGTCAAAATCGACTGCAAAACCGGTTTCCAGTTTGATATCTGCAAGATTGACCAGACGTCGGATTTCATCTACCAGCAGCTGAGGATCGACTTTTTCCGGTGAAAGATCGACAAGCGCTCCCCCTGCATGGTCTCGAGGATCCACAACAACGACCTGGCACCCCCAGCAGCCTAAATAGAATGCGCAGGACAACCCAAGGGGGCCGGAACCGATGACCGCCACTTTTTTGTCCGTTTTACTATTTTTTTCAACGGTCACATTCATGCCAGTATCCGCAAAAAACCGCTCGATTTGCTGAATGGATATGGCCCGATCGATTTTTCTGCGAACACATTTTGACTGGCAGGGATGATAGCACAGGCGGCTGGTCAGACCGGGCAGCGGGTTGTGGGCCAGCAGCATCGTTGAACCGCTTTGAACTCGCTCATTTCTCAGGGCATTGACTAAATCGGTAACTGGAACTCCGGCCGGACAGTTCTGAGCGCACGGCGCCAGCTTATCCGCAACTACCGGTGTTAGATAACGCCAGTCACCCGTCTGGTTCCAAGCCATGGTGCCGATGGTTGACGGCATTATCGGAAGGTCTGACAGGCTTTTGACTTCTTTCTTAGAGTCCATCAATACGCCCCGATATTTTGAATACTGCCCGATATGCCGCTTCGGCGGCAGCCATGTTCTGTTTGGGATCTACCGGCACCCCCGCTTCAATCGCTTCCAGAAGGTTGGGAAGAGCCAGATTACCGGCCAACCTGGCAAAAGCGCCTACCATGACGGTATTTATGACAGGGGCCGTCTTCGAGCCCAACCCATACTCGACCGCTATCTTAATGGCGTCCACACCGGCCACTCGAAAAGGGCCTTCTACCGGGGCGGGAATCGAATTTTCACAATCTCTGCAATTGAGCAGGATCAGCGCCCCCGGCCCGGCACCTTCCGCTACATTCACTTTGGGCAGCAGAGAAGAATCCAATACTATGACTGCCTCAGGATGTTTGATTTCTCCACGTTCGACGATAGGAACGATATCCAACCTGACAAACGCCGAAACGGCTGCCCCTTTTCGTTCCATACCAAAAAACGGAAAGGCCTGAACGTAGAGTCCCTCTTTGAAGTAGGCGTTGGCCAGAATTTTTGAAGCGACGACAGATCCCTGACCTCCTCTTCCGTACAGCCGAATACCAACCATGCCAGTTACTCCCGCATTGCGAAATTACCTGTATGTTTACGGCTCGCAAAAGGAACTCGAGATTTTCCGGGCCGTTTCCGATACCAATTCTGCGAAGATTTCGGCGACCTTTGCGTTTGCCCGATTTTTCGGAGCTGAAATACTGATGGCCGCGGCGCACTCTCCTTTAGGGCTTAGTATAGGTGCGGCAACACAGTAGACACCATCCAGACTCTCCTCGTCATCGACGGCCACCTGCCTGATCCTGACTTTTTCGATTTCCTGTATCAGCGCGTCTACGGAATCGATAGATTTTTCGGTTTTTTTCTTGAGCGCATTTTTTCGGCCGTAAATCTGCCGGATGTCCTCATCGCTCATATAAGAAAGGAATATCTTGCCGGTTGCGGCACAGTAACCGGGGAATCGCGCTCCGTCCGATGTTGAAATGCGAAGCATCTCTTCAGATTCCAACCGGTAGATGTAGCGGATTTCATTATATTCCCACACGGCCGCGTTAACCGTTTCCTTGCACTGTTCGTGGAGTTCCATAAGAAAGGGAGCCATGACATTGCGGAGATATTTTTCTCTTTTGGAAACCATTCCAATTTCCAATGTCCGCACCCCAAAACCGTACAGTTTCGTGCTTTTGTCCTGATAAAAAAATCTGCGGGCCTTAAGGGTGCTCAGTATTCGATGAACCGTTCCTTTACCCATCCCAAGTTTTCGGCTGATCTCGGTAACGGCGAGATTTCGGCCTTCATCAATCGCCAGTTCAAGGATTGAAAGGGCTTTTTCCAGCGAGGTAACGTGGGAGTTGTTTGCCTGAGCCGGTTGCATTTTCGATTTTGACGCTGTCTGTTGTTCCACGTTGTTTTTCCCTGTAATGAATGGAGTTTTTTACATGATTACATAAGGACAAATATAGTCAAGAAAAACGTTCTATATTCTTCAACCCAAATTCCAACATACAGAACGAGGGATCTTACCAAACGTCAACTATGATCTCTGCGCAGGCGGCAGGTGGGAGCAGACCGGGCGAAGCACCCCGCGCAACGGGGGCGCCCGCTGAATGGGCACGTTGATAAACCGAAACGATCTTGTGAGGAGGCTTGAAGCCGTTCACTTCGAACTGGAATATTCCTGCCAATCACTCTCCGCTGCTCACCGGTTTACTGCAATTGAAGTCGATCGCATCCGGTTTGCCGCTGTTGCAGTTGTTTGCCGGGAAAAATTTGAATATTGCGTGGTAAACGGTTTAGCTGGTTCTTAATATATTTTTAGGGGCAGCTTGCCGTATTGATGCCCAACCTTTTTTCTGAGCGGCAGAAAAAAGAATGCAACCAGTTCTTTCGGGGATAAAGCGCGGCCCTGTCAGTGAGGTCTGACAATGACCGGAACCACGCTGGGATTGCCCGGCAGCATCCGGGCATGCCTTTTTGACCTTGATGGCGTGCTCACAAAGACGGCAAAGCTCCACGCCAAAGCGTGGCAGCAAATGTTCAATGACTTCCTCTCCAATCGTGCTCGCGCGAGCAGACGGCCGTTTGTCCCTTTCGACCCGGTCCGCGACTACGATCAATACGTCGATGGCAAACCACGCGACGACGGAACACGTTCATTCCTCGATTCTCGCGGGATCCGGCTTCCCGAGGGAACAGCCGGCGATCCGCCGACTGCGGAGACCATTCATGGACTCGGCAGGCGCAAGAACGATATCCTGCTCGCATTAATGCGAGAGCAGGGCGTAGAAGCATACCCCGGTTCCCTGCGATATCTGCGTGCCGTCAAGGCCGCCGGCCTGCTCACCGCAGTGGTGTCGTCGAGCGAGAATTGCCGTGAAGTGGTGGTAGCCGCCGGAATTGCAGATTTGTTCGATGCCCGCATGGACGGCGTTGTCGCCGCTCAAAAGCATCTCGCAGGCAAACCGGCGCCGGACACCTATGTCGCGACGGCCGGGGCCCTCGGCGTCACTCCCGCTCAAGCTGCCGTTTTCGAGGACGCGCTTGCCGGAGTTGCGGCGGGTCATGCGGGCCGGTTCGGCTTCGTCGTGGGTGTAGATCGAATGGGCCAGGCCGATGAGCTTCGCCGTGATGGCGCCGACATCGTAGTCACTGACCTGGCCGAGCTTATGGAGGCGGCGTGATCCAGCATCCGGCTTTTCAGGTCGAGCCCTGGGCGCTTCATGAAACCGAGTTGAACCTCGACCTCCTCGCTCAGAGCGAATCGCTTTTTGCGTTGTCCAACGGCCACATCGGTTTAAGAGGCAACCTCGATGAAGGTGAGCCTCACGGGCTTCCCGGAACCTACCTCAATGGATTTTACGAACTGCGTCCCCTGCCCTATGCCGAGTCACAGTACGGATCGCCGGAGTCGAGCCAGACGCTCGTCAATGTGACCAACGGGAAGCTGATACGCCTGCTTGTAGATGATGAGCCATTCGATGTCCGTTACGGCACGCTACGGATGCATGACCGGTTACTCGACTTTCGCGGTGGGACACTGAATCGAATGACCGAATGGACCTCTCCCGCCAGAAGAACGATGCGCGTGACCTCACTGAGGCTGGTCTCGTTTACGCATCGAGCGATCGCCGGTATTAATTATGAGATCGAGCCGCTCGACGGACCTGCCAATATCGTCGTGCAGTCCGAGCTTGTCGCCAACGAGCAG
>Ga0326728_10016426_pt1 | contig 15110 bp, 13 predicted proteins | sample MB3enrmetagenome_FD_207602 | JGI IMG/M metagenome (GOLD analysis project Ga0326728, IMG submission 207602) | Lab enriched peat soil microbial communities from McLean, Ithaca, NY, United States - MB31MN | ecosystem: Environmental > Terrestrial > Soil > Wetlands > Peat | place: USA: New York...
GGCAGTAGGCATCTGCATCCTGTTGCACGCGATTTTCGGCGGGCTGGGAATCTGCGTTGGCTACCATCGCCTGCTCACGCACCGGTCTTTCAAGTGCTCGAAAGCCGTGGAGTACACCCTCGCTTTCCTGGGAACTCTGACGATGGAAGGCGGCCCCATTGACTGGGTTGCGAACCATCGCCAGCACCACCAGTACTCCGACGAAGCGGGTGACCCGCATAGCGCGCGGGATGGCTTCTTCTGGAGCCACGTCCTGTGGATGATGTGGACGCCCAACGAGAAGGACTGGAACGAGATCACCGAGCGCTATACCCCGGACCTGCTCCGCCAGCCCTTTTATCACTTTCTGGGCCGCTATTACCTGGAACTCTCCGCCCTATTGGCGGTTCTGCTCTACCTGATCGGTGGCTGGCCCTTTGTCGTGTGGGGCATGTGCGTCCGGTTGGTCGTCACCTACCACAGCACCTGGCTTGTGAACTCCGCCAGCCACACTTTCGGATACCGGAATTTCGATCTCCCCGACCTCTCCACCAATTGCTGGTGGGTGGCCCTGCTGACCTATGGAGAGGGCTGGCACAACAATCATCACGCCTTCCCCACCTCGGCGCGCCACGGACTGCGCCTGTGGGAAGTCGACCTGTCCTATGGCTTTATTCGCCTGCTGAAATCGGTGGGTCTGGCCTGGGATGTGCGCACGCCCCCTGCCGAAAAACTCAAATTCGAATCACCTCGCGCCGCCTGATGGGGATCGGATCATCGGGTCATCGGCTCATCGAGCCATCGGAACATCGGGTCATTGAAAACCTTTCGGCGCCGCAAATGGGTTCATGTTCTCACCGCGATCCGTCGATAAGCGATGTGGGGAAGTGTGTCACGCGGGGGGAGTAGCACGGCCATCCTGGCCGTGACCCCAAGAGGGCGAGCGACCGCTCGCCCGGAGCGCGAGTCATCTTACTCAGGGGCTGAGTTTTCGATGAGGAGTGGAACGCGAGCCTCGCAATGGGTGCAGGCGGCGGTCCCCTCCGCCACATTATTTCCGGGCAGGCTTGTCGCCCTGAACGTCCGAAGGCAATCTGTGCAGGTCAGCATGAAATATCCCGCGAAGCCGGGCCGTACCCGGACAGGCGTAGGCACCACCTGCGGAAGGTCAATATGATCGGGCACGGTTTGAGCAAGTTCATTAACAATCCGCACCAGGTCGGGAAATCCTTCCACCCTCTTTTCGAACCAGCGGCGTAGCGTGGAGTTATTTTTCTCCGAGAAAAATTACTCCGCGGTACGCCTTCCAGTGTGTGTGCGGGTGGGCGGGCAACCACCCACCATCGACCGACAAACCGCTGGGAGTCACGGGGAAAAGGTGGGGGGGGAAGAGGTCAGGTATCTTTTCGTTCTCTCCGCGCTGGTTTTTAGGTGTCGATCTTTCCTCGCGAGCTAAGGGGAAAGCGCCAGGACATTAAATCCCGCTGCGGCGGCGGCTTGGGACAACTGCTGATCGCCGGAAACAAAATTGCGGTTCCTGGGTTGTTGGTGACACCAAGTGAGAGCCGCCGCCAGTTGCAGGCTGTCGGCAGCTCGAAGCTGATGAATATCCAACAATTGCCTTGCCAATTCCCGCACCGAATCCACGGGGAGGACCTCTCGCCATCCCCGGCTCAACAGCTCCAGCCGAGCCAGAGCTCCCTGGCGTTCGCGATCGCTCAAAACGGCCAGGCGGTGGAGGCGGGTCACCGCGCTATGGATCTCCACCGGAGTTCCCCACCACACCACCGGCAAGCTGTGTCGCAGGTGGGCCTGAGCCTGGCGGCTGGTGGCCTCCCGAACACAGAGTGGGACCAGCGCACTGGCATCGAAAAACGCCGGTTGCGGTTTCATCTGCCCTCCGCGCGTTCGTCCAGCAGGGCCTGGATGGCTTGACTCTTGGAAACGCGGCCGGTGCGGATCTTGAGTAACTTGTGAATGTCCACGGGAGCCTGCGGCAAGCGCAATTTGCCCGCCGCAACTAAAATCAGCTCTTCCTTGCTGGTTTCGGCGACGGAGAGGGGGACGAGCTTCGCCACGGGCAGATGGCGGTCCCGGACGACGATTTCTTCCCCCTGTTTCGCGTAAGTCAGATACCGGCTCAGGGAGTTCTTCAACTCGGCAACATTGACACTGCGCATGCGGTTCCCTCCTGTCATGGCTATTATAGCCATATCGGAGGGGCGTAGCGCAGAGTTATTTTTCTCCGAGAAAAATTACTCTGCGGTACGGCTCCGAGAAAAATTACTCCGCGGTACGCCTTCGCATGAATTCGCTTGGCTTTGCCGGATTGCCCCCCTGCGGATTGTGCCCCGATCCATCGGGGCGGTTAGGCCCCCGATTGCCGAACTCCCCCCGGACGGCGCAAAGGGCGGTACGCCCGTTGTGGCTTCGCCGTGGATTCGCGGTTATCGATTCAAACAATTTGCGCGTCTCGTAAGGGCTGGGCTTGCCCTGCCCTTGTAGATTGCCGTGGTGTAGAACGTGGGCAGGGCAAGCCCAGCCCCTACGAGACGCGTGGGTTGCGGCTCCGCCGCGCTGCGGTACGCCTCAGAAAGAAGCCGTGTTTCTTGCGGCGGTCGTGGATAACCCCGCCCCCGCAGGCGAATTCCCAGGCCGTGAGAATCCCGCGGCAGGGTAAGACCGATAAAGAACCAACGGTCCGATACCACCCAGCGCCGAAGTCGAGACCTGGCGCCCCGTATATTCCTCCAACCCGTGACCGCATCACGTCATTTCAGGATGAGTTCAATCCCCCATGGCGTACTACGCTTCTACGGCCAGGCCGTTCATCGTCAATGTGGATTGTTTCCGAAAGCGGGCTGTACGCCGGTTCGCTACGCAATCATGGTTTCAATACTCACGCGATTTGTATCACTTCGCCAGGTTTAAGGGTGGGCAGGGCCGATAAGATTGCGGGCACGTGAGGCAGCAGGTCAGCCAGCCGGTTGGATCGGGCTCGAATAATCCGATTCCTGGGCGGTTTCCAGCGCCTCGATGGCCATTTGACGGGTGACCGTCGGAAACTGATCAAGGAACTGATCGAGAGTGTCGCCAGCTTCCAAATAATCCAGGAGGTTTTGAAAGGGAACGCGCGTGCCGCGAAAGCAGGGGATACCCCCTAAGACTTCCGGATCGCGCACGATGACAGTTGTGGCCATGTCACACTCCTTACCCCACATTGTAACGCAACTCGTTTCGCTTAGGAATCAGAGAAGCCCGCAGTAAGGTAGCGCGTAATTTTTCTCCGAGAAAAATTACTCCGCGGTACGCCTCAGGAAGAAGCCGTGTTTCTTGCGGCGTTCGTGGATAACCCCGCCCCCGCAGGCGAATTCCGACGCGGTGAGAATCCCGCGCCAGGGTAAGACCGATAAAGAACCAACGGTCCGATACCACCCAGCGCCGAAGTCGACACCTAGCGCCCCGTATATTCCTCAAACCCGTGACCGCATCACATCATTTCAGGATGAGTTCAATCCCCCATGGCAGGCCGAAGAGTAATTTTTCTCGAAGAAAAATAACTTTGCCCCCCACCGCTCGCCTCATGCGGCGCCAATTCGCGGCGCGCGTCTTCCATTAACTGAATATCAACCCCAAGATATCGCGCTATAATGTGCGGTCAGAACGGCACGGGGCGGAGTTCGGAATGAGCATCGAGCGTGTCATCGTAAAGAACTATCGGGCGCTTGTTTCTGCGAACATCCCGCTTCGTCCCGACTTCAATATTATTGTCGGGGACAACGAATCAGGAAAAACCACCCTCCTTGAAGCGATCAATCTTGCCCTAAAATGCCAAATCAACCGACGGCCAGTGGCTTACGAGATACATCCTTATCTCTTCAATACGGGATGTGTTGCTCAGTTTATCGAGGACATCAATAAGGGCCGTCGGGCTTCGCCTCCGGAAATCCTTGTGGAGCTCTATCTTACGAACAGCCCTGACCTCGCTGATCTCAAGGGCACGAATAACTCGCTCTCGGAAAATACACCGGGGGTAAGCCTAACGATCTGTTTGGACGATGAAAAGTACAGCGAGGAGTATCGCGACTATATCTCTGAACCTGCAAAGGTGAGGACGATTCCGGTCGAGTACTATAAACCAGTGTGGCAGACCTTTGCTAGCCACCGTGACCCTCTAGATACCCGGTCGATGCCTTTACGCTCTTCTTTAATCGACCCGGGCTCGATATCCGATACTTACGCTGCCAACAAATACATAGTTGAATTTGCGCGCGAATACCTGACAAAGCAGCAACAGGTCGCTGTAGCACTTTCGTATCGGAAAATGCGCGACGTGTTTGGCGACGATGAGGGCATTAGGAAGATCAATGAAGGGCTCGCGAAAAGAAAGGGTGATGTTTCCCAAAAAGAGCTATCGATCGCGATGGACATGACGGCGCGAGCCGGCTGGGAGGGCGCAGTTCTGCCGTATCTCGATGAGATCCCAATAACGCTTGTTGGGAAGGGTGAACAGAACGCAATCAAGATCAAGCTTGCTGTGGAGGCCGCATTAGAGGCAGAGAGGGCATCGCAAATCATATTAATCGAGGAACCCGAAAACCACCTTTCCCACTCCAGGCTGAGCCAACTATTAGATCATCTGGTCAGAAAAGCGACTGGCAAGCAGCTCATTGTTACAACGCACAGCAGTTTTGTTCTCAATAAGCTTGGCATTGAGAACACCTTGATGTTCCGCGGTAATGGCTCGATTACCCTGGCAGACCTCTCGAAACCCACCGGAGACTATTTTAGGAAACTTCCCGGCCATGACACGTTACGCATGATCCTCGCAAGACGCACTATTTTGGTTGAAGGCCCTTCCGATGAATTGGTCGTTCAGAAGGCATTCCTCCAAAAGCATCATAAGATGCCCCTCCATGATGGGGTGGAAGTCATTTCAGTTAATTCGCTTGCCTTCAAGCGGTTCCTTGAAATTGCCAAAGCACTCAAGATTAGAACGTGCGTAGTCACCGACAATGACGGCGACGTCGCCAATGTCAAAGAGGAGTACAAGGAATACGCAGGGGAAGGAGACATCCAGGTATGTTTCAGCGAGGATGCAAGCCTGGCGACACTGGAGCCGCATATTCTTGCCGCCAACGGCAGAAAGAAATTGAATAAGGTGCTCGGCAAGTCATGCACAACGGACGAAGAGTTGCTCATATATATGAAACGCAACAAAACTGAGTGCGCACTGAAGATTCTGGAAAGTCCAGAACAAATCGAGATTCCTGAATACATCCAACGTGCAGTCGAATAACCGCATAATCCTGGCTTCGGCCGGGTCCGGCAAGACCACAACAATAGTCGACGACGTGTGTGGTTTCCTCAGTGGCCGATCCGCCATTGTTACATACACGATCAACAACACTTCCGAGGTTAGAAACAGGACGTACGAGCGGAATGGTTTCATTCCCCCAAATCTTACAGTCAGCACATGGTTTGCTTTTCTCCTTCGCCACTTTATCCGCCCATATCAAAGATGCCTCTACCCGTGGCGCGTGTCAAAAATGTGTTTTGTTGAAGGACAATCGGCCCTTTATACGAAGGTTACGGACATCGAGAAGCATTATTTTAGCGGCCGAGGGCAGATATACTCAGACAAGGTGTCAAAGTTCGCTTGCGAAGTTATCCGTAAAACCGGCGGCTTGCCGGTGCAAAGGTTTGAGGAAATCTATGACAGGCTGTATATAGACGAGAGTCAGGATCTCGCCGGGTGCGACCTTGAACTCATTGAGCTGCTGCTGAATTCTCATACAGTGCTGACTCTCGTAGGCGACCATAGGCAGGCCTCCTTTTCGACCCACAACGCGAGGAAGAACAGAAAGTATGCTCGCGCGAATATCATCAATAAATTCGAAGAATGGGAAAAGGCGGGACTCTGCAAAGTCGAGTACCAATACAAGAGCAGACGCTGCACACAGGGTATTTGTGATTTTGCGGACAATCTCTTTCCGGGCCTGCCAAAGACCGAATCCCTGAATACCGTAATAACAGGTCATGATGGGGTGTTCGCAATACCAAGAAGCCAGGTGCCAAGGTACATCGAAGTTTTTCATCCGCAACCTCTCCGCTATGACCGGAAGTCCAAGGATATTCCGGGGGCGCCTATAAATTTCGGGAGTTCGAAGGGCATGACTTTTGACCGGACGCTCATCTATCCCCACGAGAAGCTCAGAAAGTTTTTGATGACAGGGAACCTCGAAGATGCGGGTACGGCAATAGCTAAAATATATGTTGCAGCCACGCGTGCTAGACAGAGCACGGCATTTGTTATTCCGGACGGGGCAGTACCCGCCTCAATCCCGGTTTTTGAGCCATAAAAAGGCGGAAGAGAGTGGAAGCGCATTTGTTGCCATTTTTGTTTGAAGCTCTGGCCAGGCCATATTTCAGTCGGTGCATCACCGGGACAAAAAATGGGAAAAATGCGGAAAAATGGTGTCAGGACCTTCTCTCAGGCCTGGCCAAGACGGAATCCCACCGCTCTTTTCCTTGGGGCGAAAACGAAGCTCCTACCTTTTGCTCTCCTTATCCTCTCCCGGGTTGACGATTTTTCTGCTATGATAACAGTAAGGATTGGCCGGGGCGGGTCCCCGAGCGGTTTAATCCGCAGTCGATCCTGCCGTATCTGTCGGCATCTCACTTAGGGGGTTGACTCCCATGAAGCAGGAAGACCTGTCTGCCGCCAAGGGAAAGATCGCTCTTGGCTTCAAAGACCTCTCCGCCGCATCCAATGATCTCAAATCCGCAGCGGACGACCTCTCGTCAACCATTTCAGAGCTCGAAAGACTTCTCAGAAATCTGAATCTTCGCGTGTCCGCATGGCACCGCATCTCGCGATCGATCGATGACGAGGGAACGGTAAATTGCCGTCATATCGGATACGCCAACGTGGAAGGAAAATGGGGAATTGCGCTCAGCAAAACCACTGAGGATCAGCAAACCGGCGAGGTCATTAGCGACGACACCTGGCGTTTTGCCGACGCACCCCTCTGGATGTGTGCCGACGCGATCGGCCATCTGCCTGAGCTGATCCAAGCACTCATCGCCCGCACGCAGGAAACGACACAAAGACTAAGGACCAAGAACGAAGAAGCCAAGGAGATTGTCGCCGCAACGGCCACCGCCGCGGCCCAAATCGTGACGTCGACGAGGAGGCCAAAATGATTCCCCTCCTCCTCATTATTGTGGTGCTTTTCTTCGGCCTGCTCTTTTTCGCCCTCGGCCGCCGAATGAATGTAAGAGCATCTTGCAAGCTCCCTTTTGATGGCATTTCGCTCGAAGCGGAGCAACCGCCTAACAACAGGAAAAAGGAGTGATCTATTGATTGTCCACAGCCAGCTTGCTTCACATTTACCGCTTCGAAGCTATGATTAAGGGGGTAACTTAAAGCGAAAAGGTACCTGAGGGAAAAGGCCCCTGACCTTTTCCCAACTCGCGAATGCGAAGCACGCCAACTCTCTGATAGGTTGGGCCACGCTACGACTCGGATTTGGAGATTCGCCCGAGTGGCGATACATAAGGACCAATATATGCGCCACCCGACGGGATCAGCGCCAGCCCCCCCTGCAATATCGCAACTTTGTGGCGGAACCTGGTGGCTAACCCTGGAGTCGAACCAGGACCTCCTCCTTCAGCAACCCTCAGGACGAACAAGAATCGCCGAGGGCTCCTGAAGGAAGGCACTCTACCGTTAAGCTAGTTAGCCAGTAATGCTCACTGCAATGACCTGTGCTCGGGCATATTCTAACCCGAACTCCGTTCGCAAGTAACCGATGGCGCGTTGTCTCCGCTGGCCATCGTCGGCAATGTGCTTCCACGTATTAACGGGAACTGATCGAGCCAAGGCATCGTTTCCGGGGTCGAACGCCATCGCAATTTGTTGAGCAACAGCGAGGGTCACCCTTGCAAAGAGTTTGATGTCACAAAAGGCGAGGTTTGCAAAGCGGCTAGGCGCGATCGCGTTTCCGACTGCCTGCCACTCCCGGCGAATGTCCTCCAGTTTTGCGGCGTGCTCAGCGAAAAATTTATCGGGTTTGCTCACATTGGCTTCGCTGGGATGTATGATGGCGTTCCTACATGTCCGGTAATACTCGACCGCTGTCTTTTCTGCCCCCAATGCCAGACCGCTGGGAGCGTTTCTGCTGAGCTCCTCGAACGGCCCATCACCGTCAGAACGCTTCCAGGCCGTGCCAGTGAGCCTGCACCACTCCGACCTAACATCTCGACAGAACGCATCGAACCCCGAGTACACCCCGACCATTTGAAGACGGGAGGCCGCTCTGGCGACGTTCTCGGAACGCATATGGTCAAGCCGGATCCCATGACTCTTAGCTAATTGCGCCCATGGGTCGGGGGACTCGTCGTTCTCGAGCGATGCCACCGTGTGGCGAACAGCTACTTCAGTTCCCGCGACACCTGCTGTGGTTTCACCGATGAAGGTCTTGAAGGTCGCGTAACTAGCGAGGTGAAAGGTCATGTCTAACCCTAGCGTGGATTCCAGCAAGCACGCTCGTGCCGATTCACTTGGCATATGGGTAGTTCCACTGCGGTGCGTGCGTTCACAACCTAAGTATAACACCGTGCGCTCGACTAATCATTGCGAGTGGCCGTCTGATGCCCGATCCTTGTATGTGGCGTACGGCGGTTCCGGGCGTATCGTCGGGCACTCGGAGACTATCCCGAAACGCACTTGAAGGAAATCCCCCCTCGGTCGCCTACCATTTACCAGCGAATCTGCGGGCTCAGTCCGAACTTCTGGCTGAGCGACGGCCCGCTCGGAAAGAACTCTTCCTTAGGTTAACGTTTTTGCCCACGTTGCCTCGCTCACCGGAAACATGCTGACCCGGAACTTGGTGCATCCGTATGGTGCCAGCAGGATATTCGTGCGTCGACCTCCCTTCCGCCCGCCGATCCCCACCACGGCTTTGGGTGGACAATTTGTCTGTATTGTAGGTACTGTAAAGTAGGCTCATCTTCTGCTTGACAAAGCCTACGGGCAATGAGATACTAATCTGGGCAGTTTTCACTGGCCGCGCCGTCGCGAGGCGGGGTCAGGAATTAGGAATTTGGGATTAGGGATTTGGGGTTAGGGATTGGGGACGGCGCAAGCCAAACCTGGAGCGCGCGAATTCCCCAGCGCCGCCGACGGTTTCTCGAACAACTTAGCACTAACCCCTAATACCTAATTATGCATCAGTACAGAAGGATCGAATGTCTCTCAATACAAAGACGCATGTGAGCCTGGGGAATGGAAACCAGCACGTAGTGAACGCCCCCGGCGCGCCCGGGGCAACAGCGGCGCAGCCCGAAATCAGCCCCGCCGTGGCCGGCTTCCGCCGGAGATTCTTCTCCGATTCGCGACTCGGACTTCTGATGTCGCTGGATGAAGTACCGGAGGAGTGCCAGCAGATGCTGGAGTCACAGCCCGCCTGGCAGTACGGCCGCAAATGCGCGAGAGTCCGATTTACGGAAAACATGGCCGCGCTGATTGCTCCGGAGGACAATCAGCGTGCTGCGCACCTGCAGCGCCTGGAGGACTCCTGCTTGAGCCGGATGTGGCGCCTTATCAACACTTTCGGGAAGGTGCAGGAGGGAATACTGCAAAGAAGGAAATTTAATTATGTACGTTCGAAGCCCGAATGTGTATGAAAACAAAGGAACAGATGACATTTTGTCCGGAAAAAAGGCGAAAGTTTTGCGTAAGTGCAGGCTATGTTTATGACATTTTGTACGAAGGCAAATGCATTTTGCACCAACAGCAGCCTCTTTTGTCCCTCTTCGAGCGCTGGGGAAGGAACCGCTTGCTTCAGAAGGAACGCTTCATTAGGCTAGTGCTGTTGCCCAGGTTGCCTCGCTCACCGGAAACATGCTGACCCGAAACTTGGTGCATCCGTAGGGTACCAGCAGGACCTTCGTGCGCCGGCCTCCCTTCACAGGCTCCTTCGGCAGCGGCAGAAGCTCGGTGGGCTGCCAGTCGAATTCCCGGGCCTGAACAGAAAGCTGAAGCGGCGCATCGAGTGGCCACGCCCACTGGCTGGGCATGGGATGGCGAACCACGGAGATCTCCGTCCTCGCCTTTTCAGGGCTCACATCCAGAGCATATTGAAAGCGCGTGCCCGCCATCTCCACATTGGGGCTCTCATCCGGGATGGGCAGCGAGAACAGGAGAGGCCCGTAATGAACGCTGGCATAGGGGCTGTTGATCCCCGTCAGTTTCGCGAGCCGGCGGCCAGCGGGTGAAAGGTAATACGGGATTTGGGGAAAGGAAGTTTCCCGTCCCTGCTCCACCTTCGCGGACATGGGAAAACGCAGCGTCACCTGGTCATGCGCCCTCCACGGGCGGATCACCTTGATGAACCCGCCTTGCTTCTCTCCCCCGCTGACCCGCGCGCCATTCACCTCGATCTCCGGCGTCTCGCACCATCCCGGGATGCGAAGATAAAGCGGAAACGCCACTTCCCTTTCGGGATTCACCACCAGGGTGATGGCCTCTTGGAACGGATAAGCCGTCCGGGCTTCCACGTTCACCGCGACGTTCCCGGCCACCGTGGCGCGCACGGCCGAGGGGCCATAAAGGGTGGCCGCCAGACCGCCGTCGAGCGTCCCCATCCACATGTGCATAACGTAGTTGGGGATGACGCGGTTCAGATTCCCCACGCAGCAGAGCACCCACTTGTACCCGAGATTGCTGAACCAATAAGATCCGGCGCCCGGGGCGGGCGGCGCTTCACTGGGCAGCGCGGCACTGTAACGGTTGGGGCTCTGGTAGTAGCACATCGTCTGGAAGTCGCGGGCCACGGGCGCCGGTCCGGCGTTGAAAAACGCCCTTTCGATCCGGTCGGAGTACTTTCCCTCGCCCGTAATCCGCAGCAGCCCGAGAAAGGTCCACATCGACGCCGCCACGTTGCAGGTTTCCACGTTGCGGGTGGCTCCGATGCCGGCATGAAACTCTTCTCCGGAAGCGAGGCCCATGGGGAGCAGGTAATTCTGCTCGCCCCAATCGAGGGCTTTCTCGGTGGCGGCCAGATCCTCCCGCTCCCCCGTCCACGGATACAGCAAGGCGGGGACGCGAATGTGCTCGTAATAGATCACGTCATGCCCGGGCTTGAGTTGCCCCTGCGCCCACTGGCTCCGCGCCTCGCGATAGTCCGCTCTCCGGGTCGTGGCCAGGGCGGAGGCAAGCACGCGACGGTCACCGCTCATCACATAGGTGTCCAGCATGGCGTCCACATTCACTCCGCCCCGCACCCCGTTGAACAGGCCGGAAAACTCCGGAGGCGCGAAGTCGCTGTAGACCTTTACCAATGCCTTCAGCACGCGCGGATCGCCGGTGGCTTGATAGTAAGCCACCAGGGCGCGCCCCATGTGCGAGTGAGCCCAGTTATTGAATCGACCGTCGGCGGGGCGGGCGCCCACCGTCTCATCCAGAACAGACTTGGGGCGCCAGTAAATGAACGACTCTCCCCCTGCCAGCACGCCGGAAACCACCGTGTCCAGCCGCTTCGTTACTTTGCTGATCAAGGCGGTGTCGTTCAGAATGTATCCCAGCCGGACGGCACCATCGAGCCAGTAGCTGCATTGCTCCAAGGGCCAGCCTTCGCCGTTCGGGAATACGCCGATCGAGTTGAACCAGTGGCCTTCCCACGCCTGTCCAAAGGTGGGGGAGTGTTCGTCCAAATGGCCCGTAATCCCGTTGGCGGCAGCCACCGCCCAGTCCCGCAACCATCCCTGGGGGGTCACCGCTCCGGGCGGGAGAGGGAGAAAGGCAGGCTTAACTTTAACGGCGTCGCTGCTCAAATAGAGCTCGCGGCGTTTGTTGCAAATGTCGGTGGTGGCGCTAGCTGAAAACTCGGCAGGAGCTTGTGGGCTTGCCGCGCTCAGCCCGGCGGGCTGGTTCAGCAGGCTCCAGGCGCCCATCGCGCTTCCCATGAACTCCCGGCGTCCGATTTTATTTATGAGACGTTTGCGCATTTTCTGTGCACCTTTCTTTTATGATGTGACTGCGTGAGCCGCAACCAACGCGTCTCGTAGGGGCTGGGCTTGCCCTGCCCTTGTCGTTTGCCCGCGGTGTGAAACGAGGGCAGGGCAAGCCCAGCCCCTACTTGATGATGTAGCGGCGAGTTTACCTCGCCATTTCCCGGTGGCGAGATTACCTCGCCAAATGGCGGCGTCCCGATAAGATCGGGACAGGTTCCGCCGCCTCTACACCACTCAGTGTCGGCGTCATTTGACACCTGCGCACTGGCGCTGTCAATACGCCTGTTGCGCCTGTCGCGTTGGTAGTGTCCTGATTTCAGTTGTACCGCCGGCTTCCAGCCGGCACCGGGCCGCCAGGATGGCGGCGATACGTTCAACTACCGTCGCGTTTTCTGCCGGAGGACTACGCGCGACTAACCTCCCGGACGCTGCTTCTGCCGCCAATGCCCGGCCGAAGCCAGCGGGAGATTCTAAACAGGCGGGGGAAGCCCATCGAATATGACCTGCGTGGCGGAGTAAACAAGGCGCGCGCTCGCGCGCGGAATTGTTACGGCCCTCTCCCGTGGGGAGAGGGAAGAAAACCGGGCGCGCTCGCGCCCTAAATGACTACTGCCCTCTCCCGCGGGGAGAGGGTGGCGGCCATGCGCCGCCGGGTGAGGGGTCTTGTCCCCGGCCCACAGCCCGAAACTGTCAAACTGCCACCGCCTCCCCAGTAGTGCCGGGGGATCTCCCAAGGGATTAGTTTGAAGGCCGTCTTAGTCGCGCAAACTCCTGCGCGCGCGGCGCAGTCGCGCAAATTTCTGCGCGCAAAGCGCAGTCGCGCTATATTAGCCCGCATGAGGATTCGCAAATCACGCCAGGCAAGCGGCGGGAGGCCGTCGCGCCGAGGCTTTTTGCAGAAGGCGATGGGGCTGGGCTGGGCGCTTGCGGCCAAGCCTGCCCATGCTGCAAATTTGCAGAACGGAAAGGTGGGCGGGCGCAACATGATCCAGTGGCAAACACACGACGTCGCGAAAATTCCCGAGGGCTATCAGGTGGCCGTGGCGGATGTGAACGCCGACGGCCGCCTGGACATCCTGGGCCTGAGTTCGGCGCAGAGCATCGTGGAGTGGTACGAGAATCCCACCTGGAAACCGCGGCCCGTCACCACCTCGACCCACAAGAACATCAGCCTGGCGCCGATCTTTCACCCCGGATATCCGGCGCGGGGAGTGGCGCTGGCCAGCGATTTTGCGCTCGACGATAGCACGCACGGCGGAAGCCTTTGGTGGGCTGAGCCCGCCGGGGACGAGGACCGTGAATGGCAGTTGCACCCGCTGGGGAAAATTCCTACTTCGCATCGGCTGCGCTGGGCGAACCTGGACGGCAAGGGTCGACTGGCCCTGGTGGACGCGCCGCTGCTGGGCTTTGGCGCGGTGGCGCCGGATTACAAGGTTCCCGCGCCGCTCACGTGGTTCGAGATGCCGAAAGTTTTTCGCCGCGGGCACGCTGCCGCCCATGCCGCCCAAGAGACGCCACCGCTCGCGTGGCCTGCTCACCTGGTCGACGATTCCCTGACCGTCGTGCACGGCCTGAACGTGCTCGACTGGGATGGCGACGGGCGCGATGAGATCCTGACCGCGAGCTTTGAGGGTGTGCACCTGTTCCACTCCACTGGGCACGGCACGAAGCTCACCTGGACTCGCACGCATCTGGGCGAGGGCGATCAGCAGTCGAGGCCCAAGCGCGGCGCGAGCGAAGTCGGCGTGGGGAAAGTCGCGGGCAAGCGGTTCCTCGCCACCATCGAGCCCTGGCACGGCGATCAGGTGGTGGTCTATCTCGAAGCCCGGCCGGGAGAGCTGTGGGCGCGCCACGTGATTGACCCCAGCTTCCATGAAGGCCACGCGCTGGCCTGCGCCGATTTGGACGGCGACGGCAACGACGAGATCGTGGCGGGCTTCCGCGGGCACGGAACCAGCCTCTGCGTTTACTACGCCGCCGACGCGTCGGGGCGGAATTGGGAGCGGCAGCTTCTCGATGCGAAAATGGCCGCGTCCGGCGTGGTCATCGCCGACGTGAATGGCGACGGCCGCCCCGACGTGGTGGCCATCGGCTCCTCCACCGGAAATATCAAGTGGTATGAAAATTGTTCCGCGTAAGGCCGGGGTCTGCATTGCCCAGAGCGTCCCGCTTGGTCGCTGGGGGCTCGGACTTCGGGGGCTGGGGGTTGGGATGCAGCATGGGACTCGGACTTTCGGCTCTGCCTGCCATCCACCTTTTTCTTGCCTATTGTCCACCCACGCCCTGATTTAATTGTGGACATTCCATTAATGCCCATTAAAGCCAAGTAATGCGCGAGCCAGACCCTCGTAACCTGCCTATTTTCATAGCGTTAGAATGAAATTGATTTATCGCCTTTTGTTTTCAATAAGATAAGCAGGATGGACCCTCAGATTTGCCAGAATCTTGCCGCCTACCGCTTCCCCGTCCACCGCCTTCTGTCGATTTGCCCCGACCCAAAATTTCAATCGCCAATCCCTGCCTTTTTGATGTAGCGCCAGTTCGCGGGCCAATCGGAAAGAAGCTGCCATGCTATGCAGGAATTCGTGTCGAGCATGATGCCCGGTCCGATTCGGCCACGCTGACAAAGTCCATCGAACTCCGTCAATGGAAGCCGCCGACAGAGCCCATCGGTCTCCAGAACTCGGCGACCCCGTGGAAACCTGCTTTCCATTTTTGCGCCGTGGACTTCCCGCGCGCGGTAGTGGTGCAGTTGAGGTCGGAGCGGCGGGTCTACCATGCGACAAGGTGGCGTCCCGATAACACCGGGACTGGTTCCGCCGCGTCTACATCAAACTGCGCGCCTCCCCGCCCGCGGGGCAATTGCATTTTGATGCGCTCAGGTGTATTCTGCAAAGCGGCTGACATCCCCGGAAAAATCTGATTACAGAAAGGACAACCACCATGCCCACCTTTGAGGTAGTCGTTGGCACGTCGACGCGGGGCCCTGACCAAGCGGCGCAGGACGCGGAACGCAAGGCGAGAAAGGCCGGAGGGGAGCAGATCGGCATTGCGGCGGACGTATGCTGCGGCTCTTCCGGGACAGACCCTCAGGTTTTAAAGCTTCTGAATAA
>Ga0326728_10016427_pt1 | contig 15109 bp, 12 predicted proteins | sample MB3enrmetagenome_FD_207602 | JGI IMG/M metagenome (GOLD analysis project Ga0326728, IMG submission 207602) | Lab enriched peat soil microbial communities from McLean, Ithaca, NY, United States - MB31MN | ecosystem: Environmental > Terrestrial > Soil > Wetlands > Peat | place: USA: New York...
CGGATTTACAGGAACCAGGTGCAGAAGCCCGAGAACCCTGCCTGGCACTACCAAGGTCCGGCGGTGGATCCCTATCAACGCGAACACGACCTCCTCTTTGACGCGATCCGCAACGACACGAAGTACAACGAGACGGCGCGCGCCGCCCAGGCCTGTATGGTGTCGATCATGGGCCGCATGGCGGCGGAATCCGGCCTCGTAATCAACTACGAGGAGGCCTTGGCGTCGAATCTCGAGCTGGCGCCCGGGCTGGAACAGATCACTTCCCTCGACTCGCCCCCGCCGCTGGCGCCTGACGCCAGGGGTTGCTACCCCATCCCGGTGCCGGGCCGAACCAAGGTGCTCTGAGGCGGATATTTCGCACGCTGTCTGTAGCGCAGACTTCCAAGTCTGCTGTATCGCGGGTTTCCAAACCCGCCACGCGCCCGAGCCACCCGCCAGGCCGCCGACTTGGGGGTCGGCGACACAGCAGGCTTGGAAGCCTGCGCTACCGGCCCGCGCTCTATCGCGGGCATGTAACTCATGAAATATCCGGGTTAGCGGCTGCGTCGTGGAACTGCTGCGCGCCGGCTTCCCCCTCCAGGACCTGCGCGCCGTGGCCACCTACCTGCAACGCGAAATCCGGGCCGGGCGCCGCCACGTCCTGCTCCTTATACGCATCTCGTGCGCGCGATCGGCACTCAAGCAGCCAGAGGCGTCGCTCATTGCGCAATCGGCCGATCCCCTCACGCGTCGCGGCCCGACGCGCCGCAAGAGCCTAGCCCAGGACTGAGGCCGCAAGGCCGATGCCCTGGGCTGCGTTCTTTCGGCCCGTTGGGCCGATGGCACGGGCCGGCGAATGAGCGCGAGAAATCCGTATAAGGAGCAGGGGGGAAGCGGGGTGGGCGTGGCGGTACAGGTAAGATGCACCCTGGGGGTCTGGGGCGCAACGCCCCACAGACCCACTGCTGCTGAGCTTGGACGTTGGGCGGAAACCTGCGGCCATGTGAGGTGCTGGTGTAACTGATGAAAGCGACGCTCAGATATCAGTTGGCGGTCATCGCTCTCGCTACGCCTGCGGCGCTTGCGGCGGCTTGGTTCTGGACTCTCCGACCGATGCTCGCTTCTATATTCTATCTCTATCCCTCAAACTGGACCGAGCCCGACCTCGTGAGGCACCTCTGGCACTTTCGCCTGATCCAGCCCGAGTGGGTCGGCAGCCCCCCTCAATACGATTACGTGCGCTGGGCTCAAGCCGAGACGCTGGCTCGATGGGGGTTGGTGTGGCTCGGCTGGTATGGAGGTTGTAAATGGCTGCGGCAGAGGCACCTGCGCCGGCAAGCGGCTACGCCGCCCAACCACGCGGCTTCAGGCAGCGGGGCGAGGGCGCGACTGTTCCACGTCGGACGCCTTGGGCGGGCCGTGCCTGAGCCGCCTCGTTAGCGCATCGTCACCCAGCTATGCCCCGCGGATCCAAAATCGTGATAAGCGCGCTTCTGCTCGCGATCCTGCTGCTGGCAGTGTGGCTGGGCTTCCAAGGCGGTGCGAAGCAGCGCAGGCTAAGCGTTGGCTTTACTACCGCCCACGGCCATTTTCCAGAGTCAGCGCTGCTGTTTGCGGATCAGATCATCGTCGCGTGCGTGACCAATACCGGCCGCTCCGCTCTCACTCTAGAAAATCCGTATGTTCAATTCGAGAACGCAGTGGACCGGTTAGTGAATGACTCCGGTGGCTCCTGGAATCAGTAGGCGTATGCAGCCCTGCCGCCCGGGAGTGTAGCGTGGCTTGCGCGTGGGTTCCGGCGCGACACGAAGAGGTTGAAGTTCATTTTTGAATTTCACCAGGCCGGCGGCCCTGCAATCAGGGGCATCAGCAAGGCTGTCCGTGTATCACAAGAAGGAGTTGCCTGACATGCCATAATTGCGCCCTGCAAGGTCCTAGCCGCGCGGCCCTCACGCCGCAAAGAACTTGCGGATTTCAGCCACGACCTCGGCGAGACGGCGGACTTCCGCCACGGTGTTGTAAAAGTAAAAGCTGGCGCGGGAGGTGGATTCGACTCCGAGTTTGCGCATGAGGGGCTGGTTGCAGTGATGGCCGCCGCGCAAGGCGATGCCGCGCTGGTCGGCCAAAGTGACCACATCGTGGGCGTGGGCGTCCTCGAGCACGAAGCTGACCAGCCCCGCCCGGCCGGCGCGCGGTCCGAACAGGCGCACCCCTTCCAAGCCGGCCAGCAGTTCGTAAGCGCAGGCGCCCAGCTCCAGGTCGTGCTCGGCAATCCGCTGCCGGCCGATCCCGTCCAGGTAATCCATGGCCGCGTGCAAGCCCACCGCCCCGGCGATGTCGGGCGTGCCGGCCTCGAATCGGTGCGGGGGGTGCTTCCAGGTGCTGTGGTGGAAATCGACGCTCAGGATCATCTCCCCGCCCCCCTGGTAAGGCGGCAGGTCCTCGAGGACTTCCCGGCGCCCGTACAGCACCCCGATGCCGGTCGGGCCGCACATCTTGTGGCCGGAGAAGACCAGGAAATCGCACCCAATTTCCTGCACGTCCAGCGGGCGGTGGCCCGCGCTCTGGGCCGCATCCACCAGCGTGGTGATGCCCCGCTGGCGCGCCCGCGCGCACAATTCCGCCACCGGGTTGATCGTGCCCAGCGAGTTGGAGATGTGCGTCAGGGCGAAGAGCTTCACCCCGCCGGTCAGAAACTCGTCCAGCCGATCGACCTCGAGCAGCCCCTCGGCTCCGCTCACCGGCAGGAACGCCAGCCGCGCCCCCGTGCGCTCCGCCAGCAATTGCCAGGGAACGAGGTTGCTGTGATGCTCCATCTCGGTGAGCAGGAGCACGTCGCCCGCCCGGACCCGCTTTGCGCCCCAGGACTGGGCCACGAGATTGATGCCTTCGGTGGTGCCGCGCGTGAACACGATCTCCTCCGCGCCGCGGGCATGGATGAACGCGGCGGCGCGCGCGCGGGCGGCCTCGAAGGCGGCGGTGGCGCGGTTGCTCAGCTCATGGATGCCGCGATGCACGTTGGCGTTGTCCCGCTCGTAATAGCGGCACAACGCCTCGAGCACCGCCCGCGGCTTCTGCGTCGTCGCCGCGTTGTCGAAGTAGATCAACGGCTGGCCGTGGACCTGCTGCTCGAGGATGGGAAAGTCCGCCCGCAGGCCGGACCAGTCCCCGGCCCCTTCGTTTGCGGCGGCCGTCGGCGGGCGCCGGGTGGTGTCGGCCCAGGGGTTCACATCAGGCCCAGCTCCAATTTGGCCGCTTCGCTGATCATCGCCTGGTTCCAGGGCGGGTCCCAGACCAGTTCCACGGAAACGTCCTCGACGCCCTCGAGGCCGAGCAGCCGGTTCTGCACGTCCTGCGCCAGCATCGGGCCCATGCCGCAACCGGGCGCGGTCAGGGTCATCTTCACCTCCACCCGGTAAGCGGACGGCCCCAGCGGCGTGAGGTGGCAATCGTAGATGAGGCCCAGGTCCACGATGTTCACCGGAATTTCCGGGTCGTAGCAGTTGCGCAACTGGCCCCAGATTTCCTTCTCAAGCTGCTCCTGCGTCACCGGCCCGCCCTGGCCGGCCGGCTTGGGGGCCGCGCTCAGGCCCAGCGCGTCGGCGTCCTTGCCCTCGAGGCGAAACAGGTTGCCATTGACCAGCACCGTGTAGGACCCCCCGAGCGACTGCGTAATGAGGGCGCGCTCGCCCTTTTGCAGAGTGACCTTCGACCCGAGGGGAATCAAGGCGGCCTCGACATCGCGGGCCAGGGTGATGGGCTCGTCGCTGTTCATAATCGCTGACAATATAGCCGATTAGACGCCATTGTGAAATCCTCAGCTCTCCTCGTTCTCCGTCGTCACCGCCCGGCCTTGGCCATCCAGGGCCGCCATCAGCGCGTGCCAGGGCAGGATGGCGCACTTCACGCGCGCCGGGTACTTGTGTACGCCGGCGAACACCGCCAGTTTCCCCGCGTCCCCCGGCACCTGCCCCGTCGTCACCAGCCGGCGCACCTCCTCGAACATCCGGCGGGCCTCGGTCCGGGTCTTGCCTTTGGCCGCCTCGGTCAGGAGGGAGGCCGAGGCCTTGGAGATGCAACAGCCCGAGCCCACGAAGCTGATGTCGGCGAGCACGTCCCCCTGCAGGGCCAAATCCAGTTTCAACTGGTCCCCGCACAGCGGGTTGTGCCCCTGGGCCGAGCAGGTGGGCCGCTCGAGTTCGCGGTAATTGCGCGGGTGTTTGCAATGGTCCAGGATGACCTGCTGATAGAGGTCGTTAAGTTCTTCAAACATGATGCGTTAGGAGGCTAATCGGCAATGGCGCTCACCTCTTCTCCGCCACCCGGGGGTTGGCCTCGAGCCGGTCCCAGAGGACCTGGTCCAGTTCCTGGCGCGCCGGCTCGTGGCGGATGCGCTCGATAATCTCCCCCGCAAAGGCATGGATCAGCATCCGCCGCGCCGTCTCGGCCCCCAGGCCGCGGCTGCGGAGATAGAAAATGGACTCTTCGTTCAGTTGGCCGACGGTGGCCCCGTGCGTGCACTTGACGTCATCGGCGTAGATCTCCAACTGGGGCTTGGTGTCCACCGTCGCCTCTTCAGAGAGCAGGAGGTTCTTGTTGGTCTGTTTGGCGTCGGTTTTCTGCGCTCCCGGCCGGACCAGGATGCGCCCGTGAAACACGCCTTTGGAGCGCCCGTCCAGGATGCCATTGTAGTATTCGTGGCTGGCGCAGTGAGGCGCGGCGTGCTCGACGACCATGTGGTGGTCGGCCAATTGGTCCGCGCGCGTGAGGTAGAGCCCATTGAGGACGCACTCGACCCCGGGGCCGGCCAGGCATACGCGCAGGTTATTGCGCGAGAGTCTTGCCCCCGTGGCAATCGAGTGGGAGAGCAGCTTGCTCCGGGCCCCCAAACGGACGTTCAGCGCGCCGATATGGAAGGCGTTGAGGCCCTCATCCTGGAACTTGCAATGCTCCACCGCCGCGCCCTCCTCGAGCGCCATTTCCGTGACCACGTTCGTAAACGCGGGCGCTTCCCCCAGGCTCACGTAGCTCTCCAGGACCGTCACCCTCCCGCCGGCCCCCGCCACCACCACGTTGCGCGGCTGCAAAGTCGCCCCGCTTTCCCTGGCCCGCGAGAGGAACAGCAGGTGAACCGGCCGCTCGAGCACCTGGCCCGGCGGGACCAGCACCAGCCCGCCGTCCTGGAAAAAGGCCGTGTTCAGCGCGGCAAACGGGCCGGCCTGTTCCGGCGCCCAGCGCCCCAGGGTTTTCTCAAGCTCTCCCTCCCCGCTCGCCAGCGCGCCCGCCAGGCTGCCCACCACCACCCCGGGCGGCAGCCGCCCCGGCGCCGACAAATCCGCCGCGTAATGACCGTCCACAAAAACCAGCCGCGCCGCCTCCAACCGGCCGAAAACCGCCCCGGCGATTCCCGCCGCTTCCGCCGCTCCCGGCCAGGGCCGCAAAACCGGTTTGAACGGCAGATTGGCGATCGGCGCCACGTTGGTGAAACGCCAGTCCTCGTGCCGCGGCGTCGGGAAACCCATCTCCGCAAAGCGCGCGATGCCCGCCTTGCGCAACGCCAACAGCCACGCCGGCTGGCGGCTTTGGCCCTCCCAGCGCTCGAATTCCTCGACGTACGCCCCGGTTTCTCTCATGGTCAGCCTCTCGGTCACTGGAATCATAATCGGCGTTGTCCGAGATACGTCAAATCGATATTGGATTGCGCTTCCGCCTCATTTGGGGCATAAGGGGCGGCCATGGTACGAAAGAGAGACGAGAACCACCCCTGCGGATGGTACGGCGCGGCCCTTGCGCTGCTGCTGCTGGCGGCGGGCCCGGCGCCTCGGGGCGGGGCGGCCGTTTTCACGGTCGTCAACACGCAGAACAGCGGCGCCGGCTCCCTTCGGCAGGCCATGCTCGAGGCCAATAACAGCAACGGGCTGGATAAGATCACCTTCAACATCCCCGGCGCCGGCATCCACACCATCAGCCCCACGGCGGCGCTGCCCACCCTGACCGACCCGGTTATGATTGACGGGACCACCCAGCCCGGCTTCACGGGCACGCCGGTCATCGAGTTGAACGGGGCCAATGCCGGGGCCAACGCCAGCGGCCTGAGGTTGGTCGCCAGCAACAGCCTGGTCCGCGGACTGGCCATCAACCGATTCGCCGCCGGCGGTGTGAGAATCGAGGGCCTGGGGAGCAACACCGTCCAGGGCAACTACATCGGCCTGGACGTGACCGGCGCAACCATCCGGCCCAATGCCCTGGAAGGGGTCTTTGTCTCTTACTCGGCCAACAACCTGATCGGCGGCACCAATGCGGCCGAGCGCAACGTGATTTCCGCCAACGGCGATGCCGGCATTTACCTGTACAACGGCGGCAGCAACGTCATCCAGGGCAACTTCATCGGCACCACCGCCGGGGGCAAGAGGCGCTTGGGAAACAGCGATAACGGCGTCATCGTTTACGATTCCGCCAACAACCTCATCGGCGGCACCGCCCGCGGCGCCGGCAACGTCATCTCCGGCAACGCCGGCAGCGGCGTTTTCCTCCTCGGCGCCGGTTCCACCGGCAACGTGGTCCAGGGCAATTACCTGGGCACCGACCTGACCGCCAGCCTGGCCCTGAGCAATACTTATCATGGCCTCGTGATTTCCGACGCCTCCTCCAATCTCATCGGCGGCGCCGTCGCCGGCGCGGGCAACATCATCCTGGCCAATGCCCAGTCCGGCATCGTCATCACGGGCAACACCCCGACCAACAACCGGGTCCAGGGCAACTTCATCGGCGTCAGGCCCGCTGGCGCCCAGGCCCTGGGAAACGGCACCGCCGGCTTGACGATTCTCGCCGGCGGCCCGAACCTGATTGGCGGGACAGCGCCCGGGGCGGGCAATGTAATCTCCGGCAACGGGCAGGACGGCATTTTCATGACCAACGCGACCGGCATCGTGGTGCAAGGCAACCGCATCGGGGTTGACCCCGCCGGCAAAATCGCCTTGGGCAATCGCTTCAATGGCATCACCATTGCCGGCGCCAGTTCCAACCTCGTCGGCGGAGCGGCCAGCGGGGCGGGCAACCTGATTTCAGGCAATCTCGACGACGGCATTAACCTCTACGGACCAGCCACCGGCAACCTTATCCAAGGCAATTACATCGGCACCGACGTCACCGGCCGCGCGGGCCTCTCCAACCACCTGGCCGGCGTGCTCATCCAAAGCGCCGGCAACACCATCGGCGGGGCGGAGCCCGGGGCGGGCAACCTGATTTCAGGCAACGCCCTCGACGGCGTCTGGCTGGCCGGCGCCGGCGCCGCGAGCAATCTCATCGTCGGCAACTTCCTGGGCACCGACCTCACCGGAACCAACCGCCTGGGCAACAGCCGGGCCGGCGTGGGCATCTCCGACGCCCCGGGCAACACCATCGGTGGCCCCGCCCAGGGCGCGGGCAACCTCATCTCCGGCAACACGAATTACGGCATCTATCTCATCGGCCCCAGCGCCTCGGGCAACGTCATCCAAGGCAACAAGGTGGGCACCGACGTCTCCGGCCTCCAGGCCCTGGGCAATTACCTCGAAGGCATCTATGTCGAAAGCGCCTCCTCCAACACCTTCGGCGGCCTCGTCCCCGGGGCCGGCAACCTCATTTCCGCCAACCTCCTGGGCATCTGGCTCACCAACGCCTCCTGGAGCGCGATCCAGGGCAACTGGATAGGCCTCGCCAGCGACGGGGTCAGCGGCCTGGGCAACGTCGAGTTCGGCGTCTTGTGCGAGGTGGCGGCCAACTACAACGTCATCGGCGGGACCGCCCCGGGGGCGGGCAACCGCATCGCTTACTCCCAGACCGTTGTCGGACTCGGAAACTATGCTGGCGTCCGCGTCCGCGACGGCAGCGCCCACAATGCCATTCTTGGCAACTCGATTTTCGCCAACGCCGGCCTGGGGATTGACCTGGGCCCCTACGGCGTAAACTCTCCCATCCCCTGCGATTCCGGCACCACCGGCCTGGCCAACCTGGGTCAGAATTATCCCGTCCTCGCTCAGGCCATCAGCGGGCCTTCCGGCACCGCCATCAGCGGCACCCTCAACAGCGTTCCCAATTCGGTCTTTCTCCTCGAGTTCTTCGCCGACCCGTTGCCAGCCCCGCTCGACCATGGCCAGGGCCAAATCTGGCTGGGCGACCAAACCGTCACCACCGGCGCCGATTGCAATGCCCCCTTTGTCGCGTTTCTCCCCTACCCCGTGCCCCCGGGCTACGTCGTCTCCGCCACCGCCACTGACGCCGCTAACGACACGTCCGAATTCTCCGCCGACATCACCGTGCTCCCCGCCCCGGCGCTCAGCATCCTCGGCCCTGCCGGCTCCGGCCACCCGGCCGCCCCGTCCGGCCAACTGGTCCTGACCTGGACGAACACGGCCGCTATGACGCTCGAGCAAACCGCGAGCCTTCGCCCGCCCGTCCAGTGGACCGCCTCGACCAATGCCCCGGTTCTGACGGCCACCAATACCTGGGTGGTGCTCGTCCGCAGTTCGGCCGCAAACCAATTCTATCGCCTCAATCTCCAATGAAGCCGCCCTCACCCCGTCCCCTTGCCGCCGCGGCTCTTCACGTAGGGCAGCCTTCCAGGCTGCCGGTTCGCGGGGCTTCCAGCCCCGCGCCGCGAGCCTGCGGCCCGGCGGCTGGAAGCCGCCCTCACCGGCAGGCTGGGAAGCCTGCCCTACACGGCCCACGTGAACAGTTACTTACCGCCGCCCTGGCCTTGGCGCTGGCCGCCGCCGGTGGCTGGCTCGCCCGCGGCCAGGCGCCCATGACCACCCTCCTGCTCAATGGCCCGGTTTCCAACCGCGTGAACATCGTGTTCTTCGCCGAAGGCTACACCAACGAGCAAAACACCCTCTTCCTCACCGCGGCGACCAACGCCGCCAATGCCTTGCTGGCCCACCAGCCATATCAGGAATACCACGGCTACTTCAACGCCTTCGCCATCTTCGTGGCCTCCCCGCAATCGGGCTGCACCCACCCGGCCGATGGCATTAAGCGCAACACTTACTTCGGCAGCACCTACGATCTGGACGACCGGCTCATCACCATGCCCCCCAGCGGCCAGGCCAAGGTCGACGCCTTGCTCGGCCCCTTCCTGTCCCTGTGCCGCCTGCCCGTTCTGCTGGTTAACGACCCCGTCCCCGGCGGCTCCGATGGCTTCGACCAGACCGCCATCGCCTCGGTCGGCCCGGCCGTGGGCGAAACCATGGAGATTCTGACGCATGAAACCGGCCACGTGCTCGCCAACCTCGGCGATGAATACACCAACGCCCACCCCGGCTTTCCCAACATCGAAGAACCCAACACCACCCGCCAGACCCAGGCCTCCCTCATCAAATGGAAGGTCTGGATGGACCCGGACACCCCGGTCCCCACCCCTCCCACCTCCGCCTACACCGGGGTCATCGGTTTGTTCGAAGGCGCCCATTATCAGGTCTCCGGTTGGTATCGCCCCAAGTACGATTGCGCGATGAACCATATCGGCTTGCCCTTCTGCGAGGTCTGCAAGGAAACCCTCGTCAAGGCCATTTACCAGTCCGTCCGGCCCGTCGAGAGCTTCTCCCCCGCCAGCCTGAACGTCTCGCTCTCCTCCACTCAAGCGGCCGCCTTTAGCCTGAGCGTGCTCCAACCCGCCTCTCACAACCTCTCCGCCCAGTGGTTTGCCGACGGCCTCCCCCTGCCCGGCGCCACCAACTCCCTTTTCCTCCCCCCGCCCGCGCTCTGCTCCGGCGGCCATTTCATCACCGCGCTCGTTCAGGACACCACCCCCCTGGTGCGCAACGACCCGACCGCTCTCTTGAGCCAGACCATCACCTGGACCATCAACGGCGGCTTTTCCAACGCCGTCCAAAGCGTCACCCTCAGCCTCACCGCCTGCATCCAGGGCCCGCCAACCTCCACCGGCTCTAACGCCATCCAGGCGACCCTGGCCAGCGCGGACATTATCAACGCCCTGGGCCAGGCCTCGCCCGGCGCCCACTTCTCCCCCGCCGCCAAACTGCTCCTCATCACCCCCTCTAATGCCGCCGCCTCGAGATTTGTCGTGCGCGACACTCTCAACGGCTCCACCAACGATACCGACGTCAGCAGCTATTTCACCAACCGCCCCATCGCGGCCGTCTCCAATGCCACCATCTCCGCCACCGGGCGCGCCTCCGGCACCAGTTGCGCCCTCCAACGATTGACCCTGCTGTCCGCTCCCCTGACCCTCGATCTATACGCGCTGGACACCACCACCCTGGCCTCCGCCGCCGCCACCGCCACCGTCCTGGGCACCGGCACCGTCTCCAATGCCCCCGCCGTTTTTCACGGTACCCTCACTCTCTCCCCGGCCCAAAACCAAAGGCCCGCCCCATAATTCTCATCCGTTAGCCCGACGGTTTTGGCGCCCAAAGCGGATTCTGAACCGGAGGTCCAGTGCCAAGCGCGCCCTCAACGGGTCAGGACACCCCCCGACCATCTTCTGCAAACCCTCCCGTTATCCTCATGGAGTGTTCAGCCTCCCCGGGTCGGCCCGGTTGCCTGCTCAACTGGCCCCGGGGCAAATGCACCCCGGGCCGCGCCCCGCAACGCGTCGGAATCCAATTGGGGCTGAATGGCTTACGAGTTTTTTCTGGTCATCCCTCAAGAAAAGAGTTGACCTGCCGATAATGGTATCATATGATACTGCGGTGGTGCGAAACTCTGATGCAACATGGATCAATCTCGTCCCGGTGCCCTGGAATTGTTCAGGATTGTGAAGGAGGCATCGGTGGCAGTGAACGCTGGCAGGTGCATCGTTGGAGCGCTAGAGCATTTGGCTGATGACCTCGCGGAGATGGCAATCGACTCGCAAACCGAGTTTTGGAACCTACTGCCCGCGCTCCTGCAGGAGTTGGAGAAGGCCGGACCTAGTGGTTGTTACAGAGGCTGGCGACCCGACCCAGAGCGGTCGGGAGAAGAAGAGGTCAGGGGCTTGAAGCTCTGGGCCTTTGCGTGGAATAGTCAAACGCTCGGTTGTGAAGTCTATTTGAAGTTTTGTCTGAAAGGGACCAAGACCGGTGAGATGCAGTATGCCCACGTGAGATTGCACCAGAACCGGCGGTCGTCATGATCGACGATATGATTTGCCTACATTGCGATAACGAAAAGTTTGTTGTGGACGAGGCCCCCGTGCGGCAGGAGTTCAGAGGAGAGACTCTGGTGGTTAGGACTCCGGTACTAAAATGCACGAATTGCGGCTGGCACACGGTTGGAAACGACCAGATTGACGAGCTTCGCAGGCGGACCGGCGATGCTTACCGCAAGAAACATGGCCTGCTCACCAGTGAGGAGATCAAGGCTTTTCGCAAGCTCCTTCGCAAGACCCAGCGTGAATTCGCCGCTTTCCTTGGCGTAGGTGAGGCTAGCGTCAAGCGCTGGGAAACCTGGCTCGTGCAGGAAAAGGGCTATGACAACCTCATCCGGATGAAATGCGAGAAGGCGCTGCTTGACAAACTTGCGCAGAAATCCGTGCCCAACGTGTGGTTTTCGTACCAGGTCCCCTTGACTGAGGCAGCCTGCGGCATCGCGGTCCAGACCGAGCCACCCAACCCTCTGATGAAGGAACACGGGTTTACCACCGTGCTTATTGCGGCGGTTGAAGGCGGCTCCCCCAAAGCCGAGCCTTCGCTCAAGGCGACGATATGGTTTGAGCGGGTTGCGGGCAACGCCAACCAATGGCGCTTGGTCCTTACGCTTCGACTCGGCAGCCAGGACCCCGCGAAACCCTTTGCCTACAACGCCGAGCTTGCGGTTCAGGGCCTAGTTCAGGCCAGCGACGCGCTCCCTCAGGACCGCAAGGAACAACTCGCGCTGGTCAACGGGTTCAGCATTCTGTTTTCTGCCGCACGGGAGATGCTCCTGAACATCACCGCGCGGTCGGTTTTTGGCACAGTGACCCTCCCGACGATCAGTTTCGTCAGTATGGTCAAGGAAGCTACCCGGCCCAAGGCTCCGCCCCAGGACCCGGCGGCTCCCGTGCCTGCGCCGGCTCAAGCACTCGCGACAGATTCCCGGTAGGTTTCCGCTTAGGGACCGCGCAAAAATAACTTCGCCTTTTATGGCGCAGGGATTTTGGCCGCCGGCGAGGCGTGAGCGACGAGCATACCCCGCCAGTGGGTCTGTAAGGAGCGAGCAACGAAGCCGGCGGGCAAAAGGACCAGCCAGAAAAGGTGAAGTTATTTTTGCGCGGTCCCCTACCGCCCGCTGGAAGCTGGCTCGCGGTCGTTAGGCCGCGGCCTCGCCGTCCTTCTTTCGCCGCAGGTATTCGTGCATGGCCTGGGCCGCGCGTTTGCCGTCGCCCATCGCCAGGATCACCGTGGCGGCGCCCCGGACTATGTCCCCCCCGGCGAAGACCCCCGGCAGATTCGTCATCCCGTTCTCGTCCACGACGATGTTGCCATACTGGTTGAGTTTCAGTTCGGGGCAGGTGGCCGTTAGCAGCGGATTGGCGCGCGTGCCCACCGCCACCACCACGGTGTCGCACGGAATCACGAACTCGGAGCCGGGCACAGGCACCGGCCGGGCCCGCCCCGAGGCATCCGGCTCCCCCAGTTTCATCCGGATGCACTTGAGGCCGGCGACCCATTTCTTGGCATCGCCCAGCACCTCGACCGGAGCGACCAGGAACTCGAACTGGATGTCCTCCTCTTCGGCGTGGTGAATCTCTTCGGCCCGGGCCGGCATTTCCTTGCGCGTGCGCCGGTACACGATCAGGGAAGTGGCGGCGCCCAACCGTTTGCCCGTCCGGGCGGCGTCCATGGCCACGTTGCCGCCCCCAATCGTGGCGATGCGCTTGCCCTTCAGTACCGGGGTATCGGACCGGGGGAACTGGTAGGCCGCCATGAGATTGACCCGCGTCAGGTATTCATTGGCCGAGTAAACCCCTTTGAGGTTCTCGCCCGGCACGTTCATGAACACCGGCAGCCCCGCCCCGTTGGCGATGAACACGGCGTCGAACTGCTGGCGCAACTCCTCCAAGGTGTAGGTCCGGCCGATGACCGTGTTGCACACGATCTTCACCCCGGCCTCCTCGAGCCGGGCCACCTCGGCCCGCACGATGTGCTTGGGCAGGCGGAACTCCGGGATGCCATAGACCAGCACCCCGCCCGGCTTGTGCAGCGCCTCGAACACCGTCACCTCGTGCCCGCGCCGGGCCAGTTCGCCCGCGGCCGTAAGCCCGCCCGGGCCGGACCCGACGACCGCCACCTTTCGCCCGGTCGGCGCCGCCAAGGCCAGCGGCAGTTGGCCCGCCTGCCCGCGCGCCCAATCCCCCACGTAACGCTCCAGATACCCAATGGCCACCGGCAGGCCCTTGTGCCCCCGGATGCACTCGATCTCGCACTGCGTCTCCTGCGGACACACCCGCCCCGTCACCGCCGGCAGCGCGTTCTCGCTCAACAGGCTCCGCGCCGCCCCCGGCAAATCCCCTTGCCAGAGCAGGTCGATGAAGCGCGGGATGTTCACCAGCACCGGGCAGCCCGCCACGCACTTGGGGTCCCGGCACTGCAGGCAACGCTCGGCCTCGAGCAACGCCGCCTTTTCCGGCAGACCCAGGTTGACCTCGTTGAAGTTCGCGTTGCGGACGCGCGGGTCCTGCTCGGACATCTTCTGCCGCTCGATGGCCAGACGCTGTTTCGTGGTTGGTTTGGACACGGGAGGTTCTTGGCTTCAACCCAGGCCCAGCTTGCACTCGCCGGCTTGGCACAAGGCCAGGGCTTGTTGCTCGAATTCGCGGTAGGTGCTCAGGCGATCCATCAGCAGGTCAAAGTCCACCAGGTGCCCGTCGAATTCCGGCCCATCCACACAGGCGAACTTCGTTTCCCGGCCGATCCCCACGCGGCAGCCCCCGCACATCCCGGTGCCATCCACCATCACCGGGTTGAGCGACACGATCGTCCGAACTTGCAGCGGCCGCGTCAGGTTCACCACCGCCCGCATCATGGGCACCGGCCCCACGGCATAAACGATGTCGAGGCCTCCCTGCGCCAGGGCGTCCCGCGCCGCCTCCGTCACGAACCCGTGCCGGCCATAACTGCCGTCATCGGTGCAGACGACGACCTGGCCGAAACGGCGCAGCTCCGCCTCGAAGATCACCCATGGGCGCGAGCGCCCGCCGATGATGCTCAGCACCGCCACGCCCCGTTGGTGGAGGCCCTGGGCGATGGGATGGACCACGGCTGTGCCCACCCCGCCGCCGATGCAAAGCGCGCGGCCGGAGTCAATCAACGCGGTCGGATGACCCAGCGGGCCGGCAATATCGGCAATCGCCTCGCCCGGCTCCAGCGCCGCCAGCTCGCCGGTGCTCTTGCCCGCGGCCTGGATGACCAGGGCGATCGTGCCCGCCCCCGCATCCGCGTCCGCAACCGTCAGCGGAATCCGCTCCGCCCCCTCACACCGCCGTACGATCACGAATTGCCCCGGCAACCGGATTTGCGCAATCCGGGGCGCCAGCACCTCCAGCCGCGTGACATTCGGGCTGAGCGCGCTCTTGGACAGAACTTTGTGCATCTGCGGACCCATAATCTCTAGCATGGTGCCGCCTAATGGCCCCGCCGTCAACTGGCGGAAAACGCCCCGTTGTTTTACTTGCCACTCGGTTGCCCGTTGCCGATGCTCCGCTCATGAGTCTCACCGACCTAAACTTGTCGCGAAGGCTGGTCTCGGCCATCGCCCAGGGGCCGCCTATTGCCGGGGCACTCCTCGTTCTTTTGTTGGGGGCGGCACAGGGGCTCGAGGCCGCCCCCTCGGCGAACTGGCCCCAGTTCCGCGGACCGGGCGGGCTGGGCGCCGCCGACGCCCCGCGCCTGCCAGACAGTTGGGGCACCAACGAGAATGTCGCCTGGAAGGCCGAGGTGCCCGGACGCGCCTGGTCTTCGCCAATCGTCTGGGGCGAGCGCGTGTTTGTCACCACCGTCGTCAGCCAGGGCGAGGTCGAGCCCGCCAAAAAGGGCCTTTACCTCGGCGGCGAGCGCAAGGAGGTTCCCACCGCCGAGCATCGCTGGCTGGTCCTGTGCTTCGACCTCGAGTCCGGCCGTGAATTGTGGCGGCGGGAGGCGTACCGCGGCACGCCCCCAAACCCGCTCCA
>Ga0326728_10016428_pt1 | contig 15108 bp, 15 predicted proteins | sample MB3enrmetagenome_FD_207602 | JGI IMG/M metagenome (GOLD analysis project Ga0326728, IMG submission 207602) | Lab enriched peat soil microbial communities from McLean, Ithaca, NY, United States - MB31MN | ecosystem: Environmental > Terrestrial > Soil > Wetlands > Peat | place: USA: New York...
TTGCCTAAGGAATTATGATCAACCAGGAACATGGAGGCTCCCTTTTGAATATCACGGAGTCATGACAAAAGCTGCACTTGCTGCTCCAACCTCGGAACGTGAATCAATCGAAGGGACAATACAACATCTTCAGTTGGAGGGGTGGACTATCTCAACACAAAGTGACATTGTCATTGCGAAAGGGCCGTTATAACTATTGAAGGAGCTTTAACAGGAAATTAATATGCGTGTCGTTATTTCTTATTTAAAAGATCGGGGCTGGATTATCAAAACTGATCTTCAGTTGGCGTTGCTGCGGGTAGAACGGTTTATCGGACCAAAGAAGAGACTTTATAAGTCGCTCGGTCCCTTCATCCTGGAATGCCTATAGAAGTTGATGAGAGATGAGGCAGTCAGCAATGATCCCAAATATATTTATCAGCGGCAAGCTTTCGATCTGCCCCTTCGGTTTCTTCATCCAATCTCATTCAGCTTAACATCAAACGGGGCCATCAATCGGGGTCGCACCAAGACAAGATTTTGCATCTGCTTCAGAAATTATAAAACTTACCCATTTTTAAGGTTTTAAAACGCCGTTTTTGACGTCAAAAAGGCCGGTTTAAGGCGGCCTTGATTCTCACAGGCGTTCCAGAAATGCCCCCATTATGCTACCATTACCACATGGGTCCCCACAAATTCACCTTCCAATAAAGGTTCTCCATCCTCCAGAAGCATACCTATGACTTCCTGCAAATTCCGGTGGAGTTCATCCAGGGTCTCCCCCTGACTCTGCGCTCCTGGAAAACCCGGGACATATCCGACATACAAACCTGTTTCGGAACACTTCTCAATTATAGCGGTGAACTTATTCATTTCGGGCCTCAGGCATTTAGCATGAAAAAGGAACGCGCGTCGTTTCAGCGCCCACATATGAACAATAGATCCTCACGCCCTTTTTTGCAACAAAGTAAGATGGTTGCCTTCAACGGCGACCAAGGATGACTTTCCGGTATTCTCTTACCGGAAACGCCGCCGTGGAAAGGCGGCGCTGCAGGACGGCATGAAAAAAAGATCATCAAGCCAACAAAAGATTGTACTTTGGAAAAAGATGATTGCCTTGGCAATCTGCGGTCTCCGCCATCCTCTGCTGCCTCAAAACTTCCCACCGCAGAGGCGCAGAGAACGCTGAGAAAAACGCCCCGGCAGAAAAGAAAACAAAAACTCAAAGAACCATCTGTATTCTCTCTGCGACCCCTGCGTCTCTGCGGTGGTTATTTTCAAACGGCATTAGGTCGAGCCCGATGCCGACTATGCCGACCAATGCCGAGGATCATGCAGACAGCGATTTTTCAATACCTTTGTCGTTTCCGCCGTTTTCAAGGCGCCGCGCGTCACCGCCTCTCAATAATTTGGCCGGGAGGAAGGGAATTGCAAAAATCACCAGCAAGGTCGTGCCTGCACTGATGAATACAAGCTCAGAGAAGTTCCAATGCCAGCTTTGCATTAGCCAGGCGCCGATCCAGTCCCCGCCGCTGGCCGCCAAATTCCTGAGGCTCATCATAAGCGCGAACCCCATCGCCTCGCATCCCTGAGGAGTAGCGCGGGCCGCAAGATCGTAAAGCGGCACCACCGCTAATGTGCCGCCCAGCCCGTTTACGGCGGTGATAATTATGGCGGTGTTATGGGCGCCATAGTACAGATAGAGCATGGTAAGGATAGAGCTTAAAATGATTCCGCCTGCGAGCAGGGGCTTTAACGGCAACGTTTTGCAAACGCGCGCATAGATCACGGCGCCCGCCATCCCTGTTACCCCGCCAATTACCGCCAGCCAGCCGATAAACGGCTGTGAAAAACCCAGTTTATCGATCTGAATGTAATAAAGAGGGGTGGCGAATCCTGGAGTAACGTAAAACAGGAAGATCAGAAATCCCGCGGTCCAGAGCGTTCTGGAATGCAGGATGACTTTTAGTTGAATTACCGATTTTGACCAGACTGCGCCGTCTCGGCCTGCGTTGCGCTCTTCATCAAGAAACATGAACACACATAGCGCCAACCCGAAAAGCAGGCACGCCGCAACAACAGCGGTCCAACCGATGGGGCGCAATGCCAAATACCCGCTCAGAGGCAGTCCAATCGTTATGGCGAGACTGTCAAGTCCTTCCCGCAAAGCACTCAGCCTTCCGGTGGCGCCAAAACGCTGGGCCTGTTCTACGAGCATCCCCCCCATCGAAGTGCTCGCAAAGACCATCATGAGGTTCAGCGCCATGACTATAAACAGGATCGAGCGATACGACTCGGGAGCAACACCCGAAAGAATCCAGCACCCCCCCGCCCCTGCCGAGCTAAACATCAAATAGTGACGGCGCCTGGTTCCAAAAAGCGGGAAACTATCGGAGATAAGGCCGGCGAATGGCTTCAGGTACCAGGCAAAAGCCGCTAAAAAGAAAAAAAGCGACATCTCCTCCTGGTTTACATGGAGGTGTTCCTTTAGAAGGTACCGGATCGGCAGTTGACCGATTACCTCCATTTGAGCAATCGTAGTCACAAAAGCGGCAGTCCCGATAACGAAGGTGTGCCTGTACAGGCTCGCCCTATCACTCCGGGACGAAACATCAGGCGATTCGGCGGGCAGGCCCGGCGCCGCAATCGAATTGCGCCGGCCCCGTTTCAGTTGAAAAAACTTAAAAATCATGAAACCCATCAATAATCATATATCATTGTCAGCAGGGTACAACTTCCAGTTCGCGGCATGCATCCGCCATTCCCTCAACATAATAACATGCTCTGTGAGCAAACGGTCTGAGCAAACGGGGTACGCGAGAAAACGGTTTTGAGCACGGTCCGAAGATTCCGCTTGCTTTCCCGGCGGAAATGATCAGGCAGCCGCTAAAATCATCAAACCGAGACTCGTGAGAGCGACGCCGCCCGCATAAAAATAAGGGTTGATTAAAATAGGAGCGGATAAACCTTTGCGCCAGTACTCGAACTGAAGACGCCAGCCCTCTTTAAAACTATTGAAGAAACCGCCACCTTCCTTTTTCAGATCCGGCGCAGGCGAAACGGACAAAAGCAGGAGAGCTACACCCAATATTCCGATAAGGATCCCGATCACTTTCATTTTAAACCTCCCCGAACAAATCCTTCACCTTCACCCTTAAAAAGAGGACTACGGCAAACGGCCCGGTGATGAACCGGGCAAAGAATTCAATGACCTATCAGAGCTCGCCGCTTTCGCTTACCGCGTTACAATCCCGCCGAGCGCCATCCACAAGAGCGCGCACAGGCCTCTATTAGACACCCCTGTTTCGCTTACCGCTCTCCTAAAATATTCATTCAGTTCTTGCGCTGCTTTGCCTTTTGCCCGAAGCACTGAGAAACCGCAATAAAGCTGCACCTGGATCAATATGCAAGAAATCGTGATACGGGACATAGGTTTTTGTAAGAAGACTCAGCTTGCCGGTCTTGACGCCAAATACTTTACACAGCTTGACGCCGGGGAGCAGAAAATCAATAGATTCCCGATGCTGATCCGGCATTTTGTCGCTGTACTCCACAAAGTAGCTTTTCCCGCCAACCTCCAGACGGAAGCGGTCGCCGAATGTGAATCCCGTGGCCAGGTCAGGTGAGAGGGCGATCAGATGATAGTGATCGCGGCGCGTGATCCTGTGCCCGCATGCGGTTATGTCGGGGTTGATTTTTTTTGTGCATCGAGGGACTGCAGCATAGGCTGTAACCTTTACCATCAAGCAGGAGTTGATTTCCCGTGGGAACGCCTGATGGGGCGCAACCTCCTCCGGCAGGCAGATTTCGACCGCTTCGGGACGTGTGGGTATAAACGAATTGGCTGTAACCCGCACAGAAAAAACTGGAAGCGCGGCAACCAGGCAGTTGGCAAAGGCCACCACCCTTTTTAGGAAATCTCTCATCCGCAGTAAGTTAAGGTCGAAGACCATGGATTCATAGGGGGCAATCATGTATTTGGGTATTCAGGCATGAATATGCAAGATAATAATCCAAGCCACCACGTGCTTTCACGCTAACTGATCGGAGCTCGAATCGGCAGCTAAAACGACAACATTCAGCAAAGGGGGAGTTCGACCTATGATTATCAAGATCCTCCAGTAAAAGTGAGGCGCCCGGAATCCGGGAGTGCGAATGTGAAATTCAAATGGTCGTTCACCACGATTATAGCATCAGGGATCTCGCATTTTTTTGCAATCATCCGCCATTTAAGACAATAAATGCACACTTATCCATAAGTTTAGAGATGTTTAGAATAAAAGTTATAATTATTGTTTCCTTTTAAATAATAGCGTTTATACTTGTAGACATAAATTATGGTTTTTTATTAAAGCGATTATTTGTACGAACAAAATCTGTGGTTTCTGGACAATGCAATATACTACATTTTATCTGAACAAAGCATCACAAGAGAAGCAGTAAAATGGCGGAAGGTAGAGTTAAATGGTTTAATAAGGGGATGGGATATGGATTTATCGACACCGGCAAAGGCCACGATGTATTCGTTCACTACTCATCCATCGCCGGCGAAGGATTCAAGTCGCTGAGGGAAGGCGAGCGGGTAAGTTTCACCGAGGAGGAAGGGGCAAAGGGACCTCAAGCTACTCAAGTGAAACGGATCTGGAGGCAATTTTCATCATCCAACCATCTTGAGGAGGAAAGAAATGACGAAAGCCGAATTGATTGCAAAAATCGCAAATGAAGTTGGAATGGCCCAGTCACTGGCTGAAAAAGCGGTGAACGGATTTGTTTCGGCTGCTTCCGGCGCTCTGGCAAGCGGTGACAAAATTACTCTGGTAGGTTTCGGGACTTTTAGAGTCGGGACAAGGTCTCAACGTGAGGGCCGCAATCCCGGGACAGGAGAGAAGATCAAAATTCCGGAGTCAAAAGTTGTCAAGTTCAAAGCAGGCAAGACTCTCAGTGAGAAAGTCAAGTAGCGGAATTCAATCCTGTTTCGTTCGGGACCGGCCTTCCTCCTGCGAACCGGATACCTTGACCTGAAGAAGAAGGGAACTGACTTGTGCCGAAGATCCTTATTGTCGATGATGAGGAACATATAAGACTCCTATATTCTGAGGAACTGAACGATGCCGGATACGAGGTCGTCACAGCGGAGGGCGGTTACAAGCTTCTTGAGACAATTGAAGAAGGAAAACCGGATTTGGTCATTCTGGACATAAAGATGGTGGACTACGACGGCCTTGCAATCCTCCGGGACATCAAAAACCGCTTCTATGACCTGCCTGTTATACTCTCGACTGCTTACGACAGCTTCAAAGAAGACGTGAAATCGATTGAGGCCGACTTCTATGTTGTAAAGAGCTTTGATTTGACCGAACTGAAGAATAAAATCGCGATGGCCCTCGAAACCAGGTCGAGCCTGTTGCAAAACTTCCCATATAATCATGGCGTTACATAGCGATTTAAGGCTTTAAAACGCTGTTTTTGCCGTCAAAAAGGCCGGCCTAAGGCGATCCTTGATTTCCTCAGGCGTTCCGGAAATGCCCCCATTATGCTACCATTAGCACATGGGTCCCCACAAATTCACCTTCCAATAGTTTTAACCATCTCTATTCTCTCTGCGCCCCCTGCGTCTCTGCAGTGGTTATCTTTCTTAAAAGGATTGTATAGTTTTGTAATTTTCTTAGTGTCTTTCGTGTCCCCTTCGTACTCTTCGTGACCAGAAAGGGGCTCCTTGAGAAGCGGGGCGCCCCTGCCCTCCTGCTGCGCCGCAAAACCATTTCTGAGCATTCCTAAGAGGATGGCATCGGGTACAGTGAAGGATCCAGCGGCCTTCTGGGTCTTTCGAGCACCTTGGTAATATAGTCGTATAACTGTTTTGCCTGTTCGTCGGAGAGCTTCGTTGGCGGAACTATCGGCATGAGGGCAATGTTTGGCTTAGGCTGTTTGGGGTCCCGCAAGTATTCGAGAAAAACTCTGGAATCGATAAGCTGCGGGGCTCCGGTAACCGAGAGCTTGGCATTCACGATATTACCGCCGAATGGGTGGCAGGCGCTGCAACTCTTGTCGTAGATCTTTTCTCCAGCCTGGTATTCCGGGGGCGCGGGGGGCGTTTTGGTGCCGAAGGCCAGGTCGGCCCCGAAATAGCCAAGAGCTACAACACAGAGAAAGGCCGGCGCATAGGCCGCAAAAACCACCTTGGAGGCGAACCTGCCTCCGCGGCCGAGAAAAATGGCCAAACCGAGAAAGAGCAGCAATGCTCCGGCCAGCGCGATCTTTATGGTAATGGGTTCCAGCCAGACCCCTGAGAAAAAATATTGCCAGTCGGTAAACCCGAAGAAGACAGCGGGAAAGGAGAAAATGAAAGCGAGCACCATGCAGTGGCGGGCCGATTTGGCGAAGTCGGGGTGACGAGAAAGCAGCGCAACCAGCGCAAGGATAAGTGCTACAGTCGGCACGCCGGAAGCCGTGTGGACGAACATAGGGTGAAGTGGGTGCCCGTAGCCGATTCCAGCAAGAAATTCATAAAATGAATCAAACACGATTTGCCCTCCATGCCAGGAATGTGTCAGAATGCAGTCCAAATCAAAAAGAATACAGTGTTGTTGTCCGATGCGTTGTGGCCGAACCCGTCGTAGTTGGCGCCGCCGCCGTTAAACTTATTGTATATGATGTATTGCAAGGAAAATTTGGTGTATGGCCATTTCCAGGGTGGCAGGTAATCGAGTTCAAGTATGGCCCCTCTGCTGTCCGGGCTTCCGTTCGCGCTTTCCGAATAGAGCAGCGGGTCTGTATCTCCGGTTATGGAAAAAAATCCGGCAGATCCCCCGATAGTTCCACAATTTTGGCTTCTGTAGTAATAGTTCCCGGTGATCTTGTATGAATCAAGCTTATCGGATGTGTTTGAAGCGGCGTTCGCGGCGAAGCTGCCGGAGCGGTTCTGATCCTCGTGAATCCAGGTTGTTTGTACTGAAAAGGAATGTTTGCCAACAAGGTACTGGTACTGCGCATCAACGGCGACATCCGTGAAGTGGTCCGTGGGCTGGCTTCTGTCGGCGCCAACAAATGTGTCGCCCACTAACCCGAAGGTCCCGATCTCTAAGGAATGAGGGCCAAACTGGCGTGTGAAGGCGATGCGCCAATAAGGGAGCGCTCCGTCGACCTGCACGGCGAGCGGACGTAAACCGGCGCCGAATGGGAAAGTGATTCCATTGTCCGAAGTACGATAAAGCGAGGCGAGCACGTATATGGCATTGTTCCAGTAAAAGTAACCCCCCGCGCCTCCAACCTGCGACGACAGGGTATTGATCAGAGGGGTTGCGGCAGGCGCCGGAGCGACGCTGGATACGGCGTAAGGAAAGCTGAACGCCGGGGTTGTATTCCAGACGTCTTCTACACTTGGGTCATTGTTCACAGTGACCCCGAAAATGAGGTCCTTGTCGCACAATTGGGTGCTGTCGGCATAACGGATATCCGAAGAATCCACAATCATCGGAAAGCCACGGCTGGTCGTGGTGTTAAAGTAACTTCCCTGAATGAATGCGCCTATTTTATCGTATATCTGGCCTGCGTATAGCATTGTGAATTGCTGCGGCGAGCCGATGACATCGTTGCTATTATCGGAAGTGAGGGAATGGCGGGACCAGATATCCGGAGGAACTAAACCAGGCTGGCTCTTGTCAATGTGAGTGCTTGAAAACAACGTCATCGCAGTCAGAGGTGGATAAGGGGGACACTTGTCACCCTTTTTGTTCAGCACGTAGCCTGTCAACTTGAAGGCTCGCCCGATAGGCGTCAATTCAGGGAACACCGTGTGGCAGGCGTAGCAGTCCTGCCCGATCTGGCGATGAAAACTCGGAACTGCCGGGGTTTCTGTTGCGGAAAAAATTATAAGCAGCCCAAGAATAACCAGCGAAATTATAATTTTGCAGATCCTTGAATTGTCCATCTCATCCCCCCCACGGAAACGGTCCTTCAGAAAGACAATATCAGATTTAAAATACTACCCGTAATAAAAATGTTTTGCGTCTTCTATGATTTCACGGCGTAGCTGTTAAGAAAAACGTTCTTGCGTTCTCAGTAATGTGCAGGAATTGGAAGCTGCCCTTCTACGTCTTTAACTCATTTGGGTTTGAAAGTCTCAGTCATATACAGAATAATAGATTGAATGTCATCGGACGACAGGTCGGGGTTCGGTCGCATCTGCCCTTTGCCTGCCTTGATAGTCTCTGCGATTTTCTGTTCGTTCATTTCTTGCCAAAACTTCTTTTGGGTGTAATCGGCAGGTTTGGGATTCAGGGCAATAGCTCCCTGCCCTTTGCCGTTTCCTTTGGGGCCGTGGCAAAGCAAGCACCTTTCTTCGTAGAGTGCTTTGCCTTTCCCCAAATCTGCTCCCTGTGCGTTATTTAATAGTAAGGAACCCGTGGCAAGGCAAATAACAAGTGCGCCTCTGAGTGCTTTTTTCAACAAGAAAGTCTCCTACTGAGAGGTTTGGGCGGTCCCGCAGGGGATCGGAATAACAAAAACCGGGTGGATTTTCTATAACGTGATCCAATATAATTTTGCGTGTTAGCCTGTCAAGAACCGGACCGGATATTCGCCAACTGAACAAATGCCGATACTGCCGATGTGACCCTCTCTGACGGACTTCGGCGAAACCGAGCTTTTCAAGAATGAGCGAAGCATCCAAGAATCCTCGATATTGGTGAAAGCAGAATGATGTTATCGGTCCGGATTTGAAGTGGACCAACAGATGAACTTTTCAGAATCATCTCCCTACCACCATCGTCCAGCGGACCTCGCCCCCAACAGACCAAGTACGCCGGTTACAATCAGATAGATTGCTACAATGAGACTCAACAAAGCGGGTTGAATCAGGATCAATATGCCCGCAATTAAAGCAACGACCGGCCCAAGATAAGGCTGATACGGCGACATTTGCATATCCTTTCGTCCGCGACTATTTTACAACCTTCCTCACGACCATCACAAAAATTCATCGAAGCGGACATCCCCGATTGACGCCATCTCGATGTGGTCCTATCCTGTTTGGCGCCAATTCATATGCACGATCACGGGCTGCTTCTTTTCGCAACCGCCCTGAACGAGAAAATGCCAAGAGAGAAAGCCACGGCTCTGAAGGGAGGAACAGCTAAACGGAGATTTGAACATGGTTGAACGTGAATCGGATATGGCCAACCGCGATGAGGAAAGGAAAAGTTCCGGTCGCACGTGGCCGGATTGGTACCCGGTATTGGCCACTTTCCGGAATTTCGACAGCCGTAAAGCTATCTGGCAGTTGATAAACACATTAGTCCCTTACTCCTGTCTATGGTATATGATGATCCGGTCGATTCAACTCGGCTACTCGTACGCGCTGACCCTGGTTCTCGCCCTGCCCGCCGCAGCGTTTCTAGTCCGGGTATTTATTTTATTCCACGACTGTGTGCATGGTTCGTTCTTCATGTCGAAGAACGCCAACACATTTTTCGGCCACCTCCTCGGAGTGTTGGTGTTCACTTCATTTGAGGACTGGCGCTTCAGCCACCTCAGGCACCATGTGACTTACGCGAATCTCGATGCGAGGGGATTCGGCGATATCTGGACCCTTACTCTAAAGGAGTATGAGGACCTACCGAAGAGCAAACGATTGGGTTATAGGCTCTATCGTAACCCGGTGGTGCTGATAGGCCTGGGCGCCTTATTCATTTTCTTGCTTAGCAACCGGCTTCCGACCCGAAGGGTTAAGCGTAAGGAACGTATGAGCGTTCTTTTCACCAACCTGCTCATCGTTGCCGTGTTTTTGGCTGCCGCCCAAGTTATCGGGTGGCGGACGTACCTCTTGATCCAGTTGCCTGTGCTGTGGTTTGCGGGCGTGGCGGGAATCTGGCTGTTCTACGTGCAGCATCAGTTCGAAGGAGGATATTGGGCACGGAAAAGCGCGTGGGAGCCATTGCGCGCCGCCATGGAAGGCAGTTCGTTTTACAAATTACCGACCGTGCTTCGTTGGTTTTCCAGCAACATAGGTTACCACCATGTCCACCATCTGAGCCCCAGAATCCCCAATTACCATCTGAAGAAGTGTTACCATACCGTTCCGGCCCTGCAAGCCAAGGCGCCGATCACAATCGTGAAAAGTCTTTCTTATATTCGACTGAAAATATGGGATGAGGAGCGGCAGAAAATGGATGCTTTCCCTTGAGACCGCATTACTTACGTTTACCACCTCGCAATGGGCCATTCGGCGGCCGAAGCGATGCTAGAATGGCCCGGCTCATCACTGGGCCGGTTCGTGGTTAAAGTCGATTCCCGCATCGAACACAGGTGAGATTCCGATAGCTCGCTTCAAAGCGGGAAATCGGCTTTACATCACTATCATCCGACATGCGGGCCTTTTCTTCTTCAGTCAAACAGACATTGCAGACAGAGCCGATCCCTTCCCCGACATGAGACTCGGCAAGAACCTCGGCGCCTGCCATTGTCGTCTCGGCCTCCTTCCCGATCATGGCCTTCAGTGACTTAATTGCACCATTTTCTTTAAGGATTTCAGCCCGGATCCTCTTGATTTCCTCTCTGGCCGACTGAGGGTCTTTGATCCAATTATCGACATCGGCCTCGCTAAACAGGAAATCCACGAAACCAAAAGCCTTTGACGCCTCACTTGCCTTGAGGATGGTTTGGATACCTTCCTTTTGAAGCGTCAGGAACCTTTTTAGCATGCGTCGAGCCTTGAGTTCGGCCGTTATTCTTTCCTCATCAAAGACTTGAGACTCACTCATTGTCAACCTCCGTGGTTGGCCCGGCTCATCACCGGGTCCTCGAAAAGACCACGACAATTCAGGCATTCCTCGTCTTCCGGATAATCATCCCTGTGCTGCTCGAGAAGCTTCTGAAATCTGAACATATTTCCCGGGAACATCTTCAATTCCCTTCGCTGGAAGGCCAGGCCGAAGCCGGGCCTGCGGTCATAATAACTGATCCTGCAAGGCGGAAATTTCCTTGTCTATTTCCGCAACGTGGTCTTTCGACTTTTTGATTACTTCTTCCGCCAACTCAGGATTCTTACGCCACTCATCGACATTATTTTTCCCCAGAAGCCAGCGCATCGTTCCAATGGACCCTGTTTCTCCGTACCTGAGGATTAAACAGATCGCTCCCTGGCGCCGGAGTTCGCCTTTCTTCATGGCTTCTTTTCCCTGCAAAATAGCTTTTATCTCTTCTCTGCTGTACGATCTTTTCTCCGGCATATTTAGCCTCCGGCGACATGGTCCGGCCAAAACCGAGCTGGTTGCAACCTAATCATCTCCTCATTGTTGAACCCTATTGTGGAGGCCCGGTCAGCAAGCGCTTGAGCACATCCATTGCCTTGCCGAATTTGTCCCAGTCCCCCTGCTGCATTGCCTTCTGTGCCTCCTCGAACTGCGCCCTCGCCTGGCCCAATTCCGGCTGCGCGCGCTGCATTTGCGCAGGATTTTGGGGTTGCCGCGTCCCGAAGACGGATTGGATTGCCTCATCAAGGGTAGGCTCCATCGCCACTTTGTTCCCAGAAACCAAAATTACGCGTTTGAGTTGCGGGAAGTCTGTGCCTTCCGCCGTGAGGTACACCGGCACCACATAAAGGAAGGAGTTCTCGATCGGCACCGCGATCAGGTTTCCGCGAATGACTTTGGACCCTTTTTGGTCCCAGAGGCTAAGTTGCTGGGAGATCGTAGTGTTCTGATCGATCATAGCCTCAACTTGCATCGGGCCCAAGATCAGCTTCTCCTTTGGAAGTTCGTAAAAGAGCATCTTGCCGTATCCGGGGTAATCGCACCTGGCGGCCATCCAGGAGATCATGTTGTCTCGCTTCTGAGGTGTAAAAGGAGTCATGAGCAGGTACTCAAGCCGGTCGCTTCCGGGGAGCTTCATCAGGATGTAATAGGGCTGCATATCCAGCACGTTGCCTGCGTACTTCTCCTGGGGGAGCATCCAGAGGTCCTCCCGGTTATAGAAGACCTGCGGATCCGTCATGTGAAAGGTTCTGTACAGGTCGGCCTGGATGGAAAAGAGACCCTCCGGATAGCGCAGATGCGTTTTCAGGTCGGCCGAGAGCTGATTCAGGTCCCTGAAGAGGCCGGGAAACGCACGACTGTAGACTGCCAGGACGGGGTCGTTAGTATCCATGACATAGAACCGGACGGTTCCGTCGTACATGTCCATAACGACCTTTACCGAGTTGCGGATGTAGTTCAGCCCCGCCGCGTGGGGGTTGGAGTAGGGAAAATGATCCGAGACGGTGTAGGCATCCTGGATCCAGTATTGTTTGCCGTCGCTCAGCACGGCGTAAGGGTTCCTGTCGAGTCGCAAAAACGGAGCAATCTTTTCTACGCGCTCCTGAACGCGCCTCCAGATCTGAATCTTGCTTTCCGGGCGAAGATAGGAGGTTAACAGAATGTTGATGTCGGATTGAGTCCAGGCGAATAAGATCCGCTTCCACAAACTGTCAAGGGGGATGCCTCCCGTTCCGCCGTAACTCGTATAGACATTCTGATTCCCCTTGGGATAGTCAAACTCTTTGATGCCGGTCGAGACAATCCGATATCCCGGCATCGACTTGCCGTAGTATATGGAAGGCTGGTCTATGGTTAAGCCGTAGGCGGATTCGGGTGGGATGTTTTCGAGAAGGTATTGCGGAAAGCCTTCTCCGACAGTCTTCGAGACGAAGCTCATGACCAGGCCATAACCATGCGTGAACTGCAACTTCTGGTTAACCCAGGTTTGGGCTTCGGCTGGAAGCCTCTCGGAGAGCTCGCGGGACGAAAGCATCACCTGATGATAACCATCAGGAAGGTGATATCGGTCTACATCAACCTCGTAAAACTGATAATAGAGCCTTATCTCCTGTGCTTGTTTGTACATCTGCAGCAACGGGCGCCAGTCCCAGAGACGGACATTTTGAATAGTGTCTTGATTTCTCGCAATCACCTCGGATGTCAGGTCCGACAGCGCAGGGTAAAATGTTTCCTGTATTGCATCGAGACCGTAGGCCTTTCTAGTAAATTCTATGTTGTTTTTGAGATAAGGGGTTTCGAGGACCAATTCGCTCGGCTGGACCGTGAACCTCTGAAAGATAGCCGGCACAATCAAAACCGCGATGAGGTACAAGGCCACGTAAATTCCGGCTCCTATACCTAACAGTTTTAATCGCGGCCGGAAGATATTGAACACAAGCAACGCGCATAGCGCCGCCGCGGCGCCGGCCATAATCCAGTAAGCGATCCTGGTCACATGATCCGCCGTATAGCCGGCTCCGTAAACTACTCCCTGGGAGGAGTAGAGGAGTTCATATTGATTCAAAAAAAATCCCCATCCCCAACTGGCGACCAGGACGAAAAACAGGATGGACAGGTGTGGAACGGCCTTTGTGCCCTGCCCCTCCATCTGTCCGCCATCGCCGAACCTCAGTAACCCGAGGTACACGTAGAAGACCACGACGGCCAGGAGTGTGATCAGCGCCAATGCGGTCAGGCTGCTCTGCAAAAGCTCGTAGAAGGGGAGATGAAACACGTAAAACCCGACATCGACTCCGAAGAGAGGATCGGACAACCCGAAGGAACCGCCATAACGAAAGCGGAGATAGGTATCCCACTGTGCATAGAAGATGGCAGCGAAGATCAGGGCGGCTAGGGCGGCGAGCGCTCCCATGGCCAGTTTCAAAATCGAGGGAGAGATCTGTATGCCGATTGTGGCGGCAAAGGCAGACTCGCTTGTCAAAGAACCCGCTTGGAAAGTGGCGCCGTTTCTCGCTGCAAAGTGAAGGCTTATCCAGAGGTAGAGAAATGTGACGGCAAAAGCTACACAAAAAAGCTCCCACTTTAAGGACAGGAGTGTCCAGAAGACGCTGGTGTAGCCGAGTTGGCGCATCCACAGCTCTTTCTGTATCAAGCCGGAGACGACCACCAAGAGAACGATGAGTACGACCGCTGCAACAATGATGAATTTCAGCGGACGCCATTGCCGGAAGATGAGGTAATTTCGGTCCGCTCTATTCTTTTCGCCTGCAAGCGACCTTGGTCGCTCGCCATGCGTTGGTTTCTCGATCATCACTCTACCGCCTTTCCCTTGGTGCGAGATGGAGGGCTTTTCATATGGATGGGATCATTCACTTGCATCCTTCGGCATTGACAGCCTCCATCCATTTGTGCCTGGCGGGAATCAGAAAAGATAGCTTGCCAAGTCCTTCATGGCCTTCACAATATCATCCATCGCCTCGTGCATTCCTTCACCGTAAGATCTGTTCCCCGGTGTTTTTTCCTTCCCGATCCTGTCCTGAACCTCAGACTTGAGTTTTTTTAATCTTTCGGCATGTTCTTCAAGTTGGGCTCGGCGCCTTTCCTCAATGTCTTTGATGACCTCGGGATTAATTTGCCGCAGGAGTTCATCGGCCTCAGCGAGTATCTGTTCGATGTCTTCGTTTTTGAAAGTCTTTTGCATGATGTCGCCTTTCTGCCGGACTACAGGCCCTCATTTCATCAAATATACGGATCAGAGGCTCAACTGCCATTGCCTGTCTCTTCTCACCCACGGTTGCCTCCAAGATCCATTTGTACTTGAAACCGGGTCCGCCAAAGAGCTGATCGTTTTTCATCAATCTTCGCGTTAATTATGGCCGCAATTTTCCGCCCAAATATGTCGTCACCGGCGGAGGCGGCTGCCGTTTTGCTCTCGACAGCAACTTTCACAACTGAGTTTTGCCAAGGGGTTGGGACCAATCCAGCGATATTTCACCATCCGAATCAAAGAATATGTACTTCTCGCATATCCTCCGGTAGTGATGGCCATATATCGCAAGGGTGAAAGCCAATGACAGCATCCTCGGCCTGCGGATCAAGGTCCAGAACAGCAGGTACCAGTACTGGAAACGTTCTTTGCCGCAAACACCCAACCAAAACCCCGACCGGATGACCGCCAGGAACTGCTGGACATCTGCGGGGCTTCTGATTCCGGGCGCCCTGAGCTCTTTTAGGAAAGTCCTGACCCGCCGGTAGAAAATTTTGGGAGAGTAGATCTGTTTCATAATCGATCGGTATCCATCTAAAAGCCTATCCAGCCCCATTTTCGGGATTATATTGGTCGTTCCGTCAACGTTATCTCCGGAAAACGCGCTAA
>Ga0326728_10016430_pt1 | contig 15106 bp, 15 predicted proteins | sample MB3enrmetagenome_FD_207602 | JGI IMG/M metagenome (GOLD analysis project Ga0326728, IMG submission 207602) | Lab enriched peat soil microbial communities from McLean, Ithaca, NY, United States - MB31MN | ecosystem: Environmental > Terrestrial > Soil > Wetlands > Peat | place: USA: New York...
GTCGCCCCAACAGGGCTTTCATTGCCAGGGCGGCGGCCACCCATTCGGCGGCGCAGGCCCAGATCTCCACCGGCGAAACTGTGGAGGCGTGGAAGAGAAGCGCCAGGCCGTTCCGCAGGCGCGTCTGGCTGAGAATAGGGAAGAAGGGATAGAGTTGAAAGCCTGCCCAGCAGGCCAGCAGGAAGACCGCCGCGCCGGCGTGGCGCTCGCGCGGATGGCGGGACAACGGAGCCCATACGAAGCCGGGCCAGACGATCGATGCCACCCACGCGCCGGCGGCCGTGCCGATGGTGTTGGTGGCCACATCCAGCAGGCTGCATTGGCGCCCCGGCACGTAGATCTGAAGCATCTCCATCGTCGCCGAGAGCGCCATCCCCAGCAGGACAGCCAGGGCAGCCGATGCGCCGCGTCCATGCTTCGGTGCCAGGGCCAGGGCGGCCGCCGCGCCCAGCGGAACATAGAGCGCCACGTTGACCGCCATGTCGCGCAGCAGGAAGCGGTCCCACTCGAAACTCCACGAGTGCAGCAGAAAATCGAGCGGATTGACGCGCGGGCTGAAATCGAAATGCCAGGGATAGAGAGATCCGTAAATAATCAGCGCAACAACCAGCAGCAGCAGGCGGCGCACATTTCCCTTCAGCGCTTGCCGAAGCGGCGCAGGCGGAAGACTTCCAGTACCGAGATGTACACGTTAACCAGCCCCAGGCCGCTGATGGCGCCCCGCAGATACCAGTTGTTCCATAAACGGCCGAGGCGCGGCGCCAGGCCGATGAAATAATTGCCTTCCCAGTATTCGGTCCAGGGGAAGATCAGCAGAAAGAAGCCGATTTCGAGGCAGACGGTAATGAAGACGATAGCCGCCATCTTGTGATACCAGCGGTATACCGGGCGCTCCACGCCGGAGGGCCCGGGGATGTCGCCGGTCTGTCCCGCCGGGGTCATGCCGTGCCCGCCGTATCGAACAGCTCCAATTGCGCGGTGCCGTCGAGCGGGAAGAGCGCATGCGCGCGTACCGGCTCGAAGCTGAGGCGGTGCAGCGGGGTGAGGCCGAATTGCTCGATGGCGCGGCAGTGCTCGGGTGTCGAGTAGCCCTTGTGGGCCGCCAGCCCGTATTCGGGGTAGACCTCGTCCCAGGCGCGCATGCAGCGGTCGCGGTACACCTTGGCCACAATGGATGCCGCGGCGATGGCATGGCAGCGGGCATCGCCCTTAATCAGGGGCCGCTGGGGAATGGGGAGATCGATGTGCACGGCGTCGATCAGCAGGAAATCGGGCGCCGGATCGAGGCGGGATACGGCCAGCCGCATGGCCAGGCGGGAGGCCTGGTAGATGTTGATCGCATCGATGGTTGCGGCATCCACGGCGGCCACCGCCCAGGCCGCGGCGCGCTCGCGAATTCGCGCGTCGAGCGCCTCGCGGCGCTCCGGCTCGAGCAGCTTGCTGTCATTGAGGCCGCGCACGGGCCGATCGGACGCCAGAATCACGGCCGCCGCCACCACCGGGCCGAACAGGGCGCCGCGGCCGACCTCATCCACGCCGGCCACGGCGTGAAAACCGCGCGCGCGCAACTCGCGCTCGAGCGTCGCCTCGCACCGGAATTCGCCGCGCCCGGACTGGGGCCGCATGTATCAATCGCGAACCTATTCGCGCTCTCGGAGACGGGCTGCCTTGCCCTTCAGAGCCCGCAAATAGTACAACTTGGCGCGCCGCACGCGTCCCGTGCGCACCACGTCGATATGGTCGATCACGCGGGCGTTGACGGGAAAGATGCGCTCGACGCCCTGGCCGAAGCTGACCTTGCGCACGGTGACGCTCTCCCCCATGCCGGTGTTATTGCGGGCGATTACGGTGCCTTCAAATGCCTGAAGCCGCTCCTTGTCGCCTTCCTTGATCTTGACATGCACCCGGATGGTGTCGCCGGGCCGGAATGGGGGGATATCGGTCCGCTTGTTTTTCTGAATGAATCTGCTCAACAGCGCGTTCTGCATTTAAATTTCCTTGTAATCTTCTATCTTAACTGAGTCGGCCGCGGGTTTGAGGGCTTCGGGTTCAGCCCATCCGGCCAGCAGATCCGGGCGCAGCCGCGCGGTTTTCTCCAGGGCGGCGCGTTTGCGGAAACGGCGGATCTCCTCGTGGTTGCCGTTGAGCAGGACCTCGGGCGCCTTCCAGCCGCGGAAATCGGCCGGGCGGGTCCAGTGCGGGCAATCCAGCAGGCCTTCGCCGTGCCCGGTCGCCTGGAATGACTCGAAGGCCGCCGAACTGCCATTGCCCAGCACGCCGGGCAGGAGACGCGCCACGGCGTCGATCACCACGGCGGCAGCCAACTCTCCGCCGCTGAGCACATAATTTCCAATCGAAAGCTCTTCGTCGGCCAGGTGCTCGGCCACGCGCTCGTCCACGCCCTCGTAGCGCCCGCAGATCAGCAGGATTTCCGCTTCCCGGCTGAGGCGGTTGGCGGCGGTCTGGTCGAGCATGCGCCCCTGGGCCGAAAGCAGAATGGCCTTCCGCCCGGTGGAACGCTCCGGCCAGATGGCTTCCACCGCCTGGAAGAGGGGCTCGGGTTTGAGGACCATCCCCTCTCCCCCGCCGAAAGGGCGGTCGTCCACGGTCTTGTGGCGGTCGCTGGTCCAATCGCGCAGGTTGTGGACGCGGATTTCGAGAATGCCGGCCTCGCGGGCCCGGCTGACCACGCCATGCGCGAACGGTCCCGCGAAGAACTCGGGGAAGATCGTCAGCACATGGAAAATCACGTTCGGTTCAAGTCCTTCAATCCTTCAGGCAAATCGACCACGATGCGCCGGGCGGCGGGATCGATTTCAACGCACAGGGACCGGGCGAACGGAATGGTCCATTCGCCATCCACCACCAGCAGGCCCGTGCCGCCGGCGTCCTCCCACCCGGTGACGCGTCCCAGGGCCTCGCCGGAACGGCGGTCCACCACCTGGCAACCCTCCAGGTCCGAGAGGAAGAACTCGCCGGGATCGAGGGCCACGCGCTGGTTGAAAGGGACGCGCACTTCCGCGCCGGCAAGCTTTTCGGCGTCCGAAATAGTATCCACGCCGCGGAACTTGAAGATCAGGGTACCGGCGTGGAACCACGTGGATTCGACGACCAGCCGCTCCGGACATCCCGGCGGCCCGCCGGCGAGATATACCTCGCCCACAGCCTGGTAGCGTTCGGGCCTGCTCCCGAGGGCCAGCGCCGTGACCTCGCCTCGATTGCCCCGCGTCTTTCCCAGCAGGGCGATGGCGATCCATCCGGCGCCCGGCGTCACTCGAGAATTTCCAGCGTGAAGCGGCGGCTGAGTTTCATTCCGGCGGCTCCCAGGATGGTACGAATCGAGCGCGCCGTGCGGCCCTGCTTCCCGATTACCTTGCCCAGATCGCTGGGCGCCACTTTCAGTTCCAGAACGGTAACCTGCTCGCCTAACACTTCACGAACGGAAACCTCTTCGGGGATGTCCACCAGAGCTTTGGCAATATCCTCAATCAACTGTTTCATCTACCCCCCTCCCAAGACTCATCGTACCTGAAGCCGGCACACCGGTTTATGGGAAATTCGGACATACTAAGCACCGGGCGGTTCGGTTCGTTACACTCGGGGAGGCTCTCGGGAACTATGCCACCGGCTGAGGCGGCGCTGCCGGGTTCTTCTCCACCAGGCGCTTTACGGTGGGCGACAGCTGCGCGCCTTGCTTGGTCCAATGCTCAATGCGCTCGTGTTTCAGCGCCACCTGGGCCGGATGGGTAAGGGGATTGTACTGTCCCACCACTTCCAGGGCGCGGCCGTTGCGGGCGTGTTCCTTATCGATGACCACCACGCGATAGAAAGGCTTCTTTTTGGCGCCGAACCGCGCCAGTCGAATCATCAGCATCTGCACTCCAAATTAGATTTCTCACGCTAACTGCCGGGCATCTCGCCGAAGGGAAAGCCGGGCGGCAGTTTCATTTTCCCGAGCTTCTTGCCGATCATGCCGCCGGAGAACGACTTCATCATTTTCCGGGCTTGCGCGTACTGCTTCAACAACTGGTTGACTTCCTGCACGGACGTGCCGCTGCCCTTGGCGATGCGCCGGCGGCGGCTGCCGTTGATAATCATGTGATTGTCGCGCTCGCGGGGCGTCATGGAATCGATGATCGCCACCACGCGGCCGATCTCCTTTTCGTCCACCTTTACGTCTTTGAGTTCCTTGAGGATGCCGACCTTGGGCATCATGTCGAGCAGCGAGCCGAGCGGTCCCAGTTTGCGGATGTGGCGCAACTGGTCGCGGAAGTCCTCGAGGGTGAAATCGTTCTCGATGAGCTTGCGCTGCATCTCGACGGCCTGCTTCTTGTCGATGGCCTCCCCAGCCTTCTCGATGAAGGAGAGGATATCGCCCATGCCGAGGATGCGGTTGGCCGCGCGATCGGGGTGGAAGGGCTCGAAGGCGTCCGGCTTTTCCCCTATGCCGACGAATTTCAACGGCTGCCCGGTGACGTGGCGGATGGAAAGGGCCGCGCCGCCGCGCGCATCGCCATCCATCTTGGTCAGGATCACACCGGTGATGCCCAGGCGCTTGTGGAACTCGTCGGCGGATTTGACGGCGTCCTGGCCGGTCATGGCATCGGCCACGAAGAGGATCTCGACCGGGGCGAGCTGTTCTTTGAGTTGCTGGAGCTCGCGCATGAGCTGATCGTCGATATGCAGGCGGCCGGCGGTGTCCACCAGCAGCACGTCGCGGCCGCTATTGGCGCTCTCCCGCCGCGCGCCGCGCGCCAGATCGAGCGGCTGCTGCTCTTCGGGCGCGCCCTCATAAATCGACTGGCCCACTTCGCGCGCAATCACGCGGAGCTGTTCGCGGGCAGCCGGCCGGTAAACGTCCACCGAAACCAGCATGGGCCGGTGGCCGTTGCGCGCCAGGTACCGCGCCAGCTTGCCGGCAGTGGTGGTCTTGCCGGAGCCCTGCAGGCCCACGATGAGGAAAACGCTGGGCGGCTCGTTGGCGAAGCGCAGCCGGGATTCATGGCTGCCCAGAATCTTGATCAGCTCCTCGTGGACGATCTTGATCACCTGCTGGGAAGGCGAGAGCGCGGTGAGCACCTCTTCGCCCATGGCCTTCGCGCGGATGTTCTCGAGAAGCTGTTTGACAACCCGGAAATTGACGTCGGCTTCGAGCAGCGCCATGCGGATTTCGCGCAGGGCCGTCTCCATGTTTTCGGCCGAGAGCCTGCCTTCGCCGCGCAGGTTTTTAAAGACCCGCTGAAGTTTTTCCGATAGATTGTCGAACATTGAGAGTTCGGGACGGACGGGGCACACCAATCCTCCTGTCCGTACCCTGCAATTCCAGCGATCTCACCAATTATAGCCGGTTATTGAGGAGGAGGGGCGATGCGTACGCTGCTGGCCGCCATCTTCCCCGTCCGGTCCATGCCCAGTTCGTAGAAGACCCGCGTGCCGGGCCGCAGATCGGTGGCCAACCCTTCGGCCAGGCGCGAGACGTGGAAGAAGATGTCCCGTCCGCCGTCGTCCGGGCGGAGAAATCCGAATCCCTTGGCTTCGAAGTAGGTGACCACCGCGCCGCTCTGCTCGCCGGTGGGGCTCTCGGCGGCCTCGCCGGCCTCGGAGGAGCCCGAGGACGGGCGGCTGGTTTTATCGCCTACGCCCTGCTTGATCAGGGCCAGGTCATCTTCGGTCCAACCCGCAACGGGAGGCGTGTCGGCGGCGGGCATTTTGAGGTCCGGGTTGCGCTTGCGGGCCTCTTCGAATAACCGTTTCTGGCGTGCGTTCAAAGAAATTTATCCTCTAGAAACCGGCTGGTTACGCCGTGGCAGGCGCCGTCTTCTTGCGGCGGGAACCCTTCTTCTCGGCGGGAGGTTGCCGATCACTCTTCTTTAGATTACCCATCACCAGGTTAGTAACGAATTTTTTTTCGCCGTGATCGTCGAACTTGATCACGATGCGTTCTTCACTGCTTGAAAGAACCGTGCCCAAGCCGAACTTCTGATGCTCGACCTGAGCGCCCTGGGAATAGCTGTTAGATGTCATAGATTTGCTTACGCCTGACTCCTCGGGTAGATTGCGGGGGAACGCGGTACCCGTGAGCGGAGGCAAGGATATCGGCCGGAAGTACCACAAGTACCTGAATTACATCGTAGCAAACGCGCGGCCAATTGTCGAGCATCAAAGCTTAAGCGTTTAAAAGCAGAAGACTTATCAATCCGGGGCTCACTCTTCCACGGTGTTCTCGAGCTTGCCCATCCCAGTAATGTGCGGCCAGGGGCCGCCCTGGTGGAATTCGTCAACAATGGTCTTATCGTACTGCGGGGTGGGCTCGAAGTAGCCCGGAACCCGCAGGTGCGCTTTGCAGGCTTCCTCGTTGAGTTCCACGCCGATGCCCGGAGTCATGGGTACAGGAATGTAGCCGTTCTGGATGATCGGCTTGGGCGGCCCGGTCACCAGATCGTTCCACCACGGGATATCGATGGCATGGTTTTCCATAGCCGTGAAATCTTTGAGCGTGGCGACCATGTGTACCGATGCCATGCAGCCCACCGGCGAACCGGCGAAGTGGATGACCGTCGGGATGCCGAACATCGACGCGAAATCCGAGATGCGCTTGGTTTCGCGGATGCCGCCCGAACTCAGCGGATCGCAGTGGATCATGTCCACGGCCATGTTTTCGATCAGAGGACGGAAGCCTTCTTCCAGGCCAAACAGGCTTTCACCCGTGTTGATGGGTGTGCAAGTCGATTCCTTGAGTTCCTTATAAGCGCGCCAGTTGCCGGGAGCGTCACCGGTGCCGAGGGCACCCACCTGGATCATATCTTCCGCCCAGGCAAGCTCGTATTTCTCGAAAAACCGGGCATGGCGGATGGAGTCTTTCAACGTGAGCGGGCCGAAATGATCGGCCGCCAGCGGCTTGTCCCATCCGATGGCGTCGCGCACGGCCTGAATATGTTCGCCGTACATTTCCAGACCCTTCTGGGTCGCCACGCCGCGCGTATTCAACCCGCCGGCACGACCCTCGAGCATGGTCGGCCGGATATCCATCTTGAAGAAAGTGAAGCCCAATTTCATACGGGCCGTCATACGCTGGGCGTAAATTTTCGGGTCGACGCTCTCGGTGGTGTCGCAGTAGCAGCGGACGCGGTCGCGGTACTGGGAACCGATCAGCCGCCACGCCGGCACGTTGAATACCTTACCTGAAATATCGTGCAGGGCGATGTCGACCGCGGCGTAACCGCCGGCAAATCGGCGCTGATTCCGGAAGTTCCGAATGCTGTCCAGGATCGGCTCGATGTTCAGCGGGTTCCTGCCGACCAGGTGCGACTTGAGAATGAGCGCCATGCCTTCGTTGCCCGCGTCGCGAACTTCACCGAGACCATAGACCCCCTGGTTGGTGTCGATCCTGATGATCGGGTAGTCGTAGTTCGAGGCGATGCGGATAGCGCGCATATCCGTGATGCGCAACTGACTGGGAGCGGAGTTCCGGTTCACGCCGCCGGTCTGGAGAGGCTGGCCTTCGGCCGCCGTGTCCATTAACATCGATCCGAGAGCCGTGCCTGCCGCGATTCCAAGCACGCTCCGCCGCTTCATATCCATCTTGTTTTCCGACATAGGGTAATCTCCTCAAGATTACTCAACCGTATCCAAGCGGGCCGGCTTTGTCAAACCTAAGGCCCGGCCCGGTTGGCTACGCGCCCAGCAACCCGTTCACCTGGCGCATGACCTCGAAGGCGTCCGCCACGTAGAGTACGTCGGCTTTGCCGCGCGCCCATCCGCAGTTAGGGTCCAGGTTGATCGCACGGCGCTGGTTGATGAAGCGCCAGCCCACCACATGCGGCTCTTCGCCGTGGCAGCAGGTGGAAAGGCCCTTGGGATGGCGCGGGGTGGCGCCGGTCTGCCCCACCTGGTTGAGATGAGTCATGAACTGAAGCACGGCCTGGCCCTCGCCGCTGAGATCCACCAGCGATTTGCTGCTGCCCAGGGAGGCCTGTGCGGCGCGCAGGAAACCCAGGATGAGGGCGCCGGCTTCATCGACGTGGATGGCGCCATCGGCCTGCTTTTTGGTCCAGCCCGCGCCCGCGACGAACAGCAGGCGGGCGTCCGGGCGAATGGTCTGCTCATCGGCCTTGGGGGCTCGGATACCCATGACCGTAGTGCGCGTGGACGGGGCTTCCACAGCTAGCGATTCCACGCTTGCAGTGCCGGAGGGACCGCTCCATGCGGGGACGCAGCCGGCGTCGAGCAGGATCACCCAGGGCCGCTGGTTGCGGGTGAGCAAGGCCTCCAGGCGCTGGCGGTAAAACCAGCGCCCCACGGCCAGCATACCGCCACTGAGCGTCACGCTGGCGGCGTGGGTATCGACGCGGCCTCCCAATCGAAACGCCACGCCGGGAAGGGCGCGGGACCATCGGGAAGTCGAGGGCGCCAGAATCACGGTGGCACCCGAGGCGCGCGAGAGCGCCTCGGCCGCGGCCGCGTCCGTGGCATAGCGCGGCTGGGCGAAAGCTTCACCCGAGACCGCCAGGAAGCGCTTCGCGCCGCAACTCGCGATCTGGCTGGAGGCAGGCGCGACCTCGGCTCCCACCAGCCCGACCGTCAACTCGCCGCCCAGGCCGATAGCCGCAGCCAGGGCCTCGAGCGCCGGCTTGGCCAGCGTGCCATCGCTTTCGGTGTGTGCCAGAAGCAGGATCTTTTCCACGTTACTCCTCCGCAATCCAGGCCACGATCTCGCGGGCGATCTCCGCAGCCGGCAGGTCTTTGACCACGCGCGTCTCACGCTGCTGTTTGGGCAGGCTGACCGAGACGAAAGTCAGACCGGCGCGGGGGAGGGGCGCAGGCTTGGCCCGTTGCAGCGCCGGCATGACCGTGCGCATGTTGGCCATGCCCACCTGCGGGTTGTTGCGCGGCTCGGGCAGATGGCCGGTGGCCCACCCCAGCACGGCGGGGGGAGCGGCGCACACGGAAACCTGGTGCCGTCCGCCCTCGATGCGCTCCAGGATTTCGAAGCTTCCATCGTCGCGGAGGGCCAACTGGTCAACGCCTTGAAACTGCTCGGCGATACCCAGCCGTTCCCCGACCATTTGCAGCGTCGAGCCGGCGCCGCGCGAGGCGGATTCCCAGCCGCCGAAGACCAGCAGCCGCGCGCGGTCCAAGCCGGGGATCGCTTCGATGGCGGCGGCCAGCGCGGCAGCCGTCTCGAAGGAATCGGTGAAGCCGGAGGCCGGGCCATCCAGCGCCACCAGTTCGAAGGGCGCCTTCTGGGCCACCGTCATCATAACCTGCTGCAGCTTGGCCTTGGGTCCCAGGCTGATCAGCCAGACCTTGCTGCCGGGGGTTTTCTGGGCCAGGTGCGCGGCTTCGAAGAGGGCGTGCCCGGCCCAGGGGTCCAGCACGGCCGGCAGCATCATTTCATTTCTTAGGGAAGGCCCGCCGGGGCCGGTCACCGGCTCGAGGGTTTGCAGCGGGTCGGGAACAACGCTCCCACAAACCACGATTTGTAGAGAAACGCTCATGGGGATAGAACTCCAGTATAAGGGCGCGTCAGTTCTCGTTCGAGTGCAGGCCGCCGGCGCCGGCGCGGAAGGCGATGTTGCCGCTGGCGGGATCGTCATCGAGCGGGGCCACGCAGTTCCACAGGCACGCGCCGCAATGCACGCACTTCTCGCGATCGAACGTGGGAACGCCTTTCGCACCCGGCGCGATGGCCTGGCCCGAGCACATTTCGATGCACAACTTGGAAACGCAGCGCTCGCAAAAATCGGGATAAATAAAGTGGACGTGATCGGCGAACCCGGCCGGCGCCTGCACCTTGCCGCCGATCAGCAGCGCGTCCTGGTGGGTGACCAGGAGCTGGCCGTCGTACGGAATAGCGGGCCATCCGCAGCGTTCCATGAGGGCGTTGTGGCACGGGACGCCGCGCATGCGGCATTCGTCCATAATGCTCTCCACTTCGGAAGGCCGCACCCTGCGGCGATAATATTCCTTGAGCGATGGCAGCGGGCGCGGCTGGCCCTTGATCCAATGGCGCCCACCGGTGGCCCCGGCTATGGCCATGCCGAGCAAGCCGGCGATCACGCCGCGATGGAAGCCGTCGCGGGCCTTTTCGGCGATGCGGCCTTCCCGCTCCACCCAACTGGCGCGGCGGCGGGCCACGTAAGCGCGCTCCAGATTCTCTCGGGTGAGCGGGAGGCCGGCCTTGAGCAGCTCGAGGACCCCTTCGGCGAGCTGCGACCCGGTGGTCCAAGCTTCATCCACGCCCGAGCCGGTGAGCACGTTGGTGCTGCCGGAACCTTCGCCGATGCGCGCGTAACCCTCGCCGGCCAGAATCGGCTCGCCGCGCCGGCCGGATTCCTGGAGCGACTTGGCGCCCCACGAGCGCAGCCTCCCACCCTGGAGATAGCGCCACAGGTAGGGGTGCAGCATGTAGTGCTGCAAGTAGCGGTAGGCGGTGCGCATGGGGCTGCGGAACCAGGAGGGGACGAAGATTCCCAAGGTGGCCACGCGGTCGGGATGCACGTAAAGGAAGCCGAAGATCTCCGGCTCGGGGTAGCCGAAGGTGTGGAAGACCGTGCCCGGCTCGAGCTCGCAGGTTTCGGGCAGATCCAGCACCATCTTCATGCCCACGGCCCACTCGCGATGGTGGTGGTTTTCGGGCAGGCCAAACCATTCGTCGAGCTGCCGCCCTACGGCTCCCACGGGTCCATCGCCCACCACCGTGAGGGCCGCGTGAACATCCATCCCCGGCATGAAGTTGGCCTCGGGGTTGCCCTGGCGATCGACGCCCTGGTCGGCCAGGCGGATGCCGCGCACGCGGTCACGGTCGATGAGCGCCTCGGTGACCGGCATTCCGGGCCAAATCTGCACCGTGCCGGAAGCCATCAGATCGTTGCCCACGAACTGCATGAACTGGCCGAGCGACATCACCATCCCGCCGTGTTTGTGAAGAAACGGCGGGACGTAGGGCAGTTCGACTCCGTGGTGACGGTGCAGGCGGAGCGTCGAGAGAAGGCGGTCGGCCATGCGCAAGCCCAGCGAACGGCGGCTGGCGCCCACGGGGTCGAGCAGGTAGACGATCTTCTCCAGGGCCACCGGAGCGGCCATGGGGATCTGGGAAGGCGTCAGGTCTGGGAGAGTGGCGCGGATGCCGCGCGCGCGGGTGACCACTCCGGAGACGCCAAAACCGATATCGTCGGCCCTTTCGTAGCAGACCACCTGCAGCGGCAGGCCAGGATTGGAAGGGCTCTCCACGGCGGCCGAGCCATCCGCGTTGACGAGTTGCCGCGAAAGCGTGGCGAGAAAGCCGGCCGTGGCCGGGCCGAAGCCGACGCAGACGATATCGACGTCCATCGACTGCCGATCGACGGGCTGGCTCATGCCGGGTAGTCCAGGGCCTCGGGAATCATCACCTTGGTCAGGGCCTCGGCGGCGCGGTCCTTAGCCAGTTGCGAGCCGGTGAGGCAGCCATCCATGCGGGAGCGCAGCCGCGCGAACTGCTCCAGGCCGTCGAAGCGCACGCAGGGGCCGGCTTTAGGGGGATGCGAGCCATCCGCCTCGACCACGTCGGTGTAGCCGCGCGCCAGGCTGGCGATCCCCGGGATGAGGCTCTCGATGGCTTCCAGATCGTCGGACTGATAACACGAGGCGCAGCCTTCGGTATCCCAGGCGGGATGGCGGTTGTAGCCATGCACCAGGCTCGCGCAGATGCGCCCCACTTCGCCGGCGGCGCGGGCCGATTGCACGTGGCACAGATCGGTATAGAAGGCCATCAGCCCGGCCAGCCCCTCGGATACGGTGGGGTGGGCGGGGCCTTTCTTCTCGAGCTCCAGCACATCCAGGATCAGGCTGCGGGCCGCCAGCAGCCAGCCCAGCGCATCGGCCAGCGGGAAGGTGACGCCCTGGCGGGCGCCCTGGTACAGCCTGGCGCCATCGGCGTCCTTGGCCTTGAGCAGATGCTGGAGGGTCCACAGCCACATCTGCATGGCGCTGGCCAGCGCGCAGGCGCCGGTGCCCGGATGGAAGTTGGCGATCAGGCGCATCTCGCGAATCCACTCGCGGTACTGGGCCAGGAAGAGATCGTCTGTCATCGTTATGCTGAGCTGGCGCCGCTGGACGGATTCGGGGCCCTCGTAGGTGGCTTCGAGCTGGGCATCCATCCATTTGTAGCCCAGGAAGCCGGGGCAATCCTCGGTGATGCCGTAGCCGCCCATGAGACTGACGGCCTCGCGCATCATGTTGGCGCCATGGCCGGTGTCCCAGAGCTTGCAGGCGGGGCACAGCACGTTGGCCAGCGAATCGGCCAGGGCGAAGCGCACCAGGGTGTCTTCGGCCAGCTCGGGGCGCTTGCCTTCCACATACGCGATGGCATGTTTCTGCACCTGGCGCATGGCCTTGAAAGCGGCCGTCCCGCCTCTGATTCCGCGGGCGGCCAGCACTTCGTCCTTCTGCTGCTCGAGGGGATCGAGGACATCGAAGATGCGGGCGGCTTCGAAGCCCAGCGAGGCGGCGGCTTCGCCGGTGGCCCACACGTCCACCAGCCGGTGGATGACGTCTTCTTTGAGCTGGAGGCCCAGGTCGTAGCGCGGCGATCCGGGCGCGGCAGTGGCTCCTCCGCGGAAACGCCCGCGCTGGTAGCGGATCACCGGCTCGACCGCGGAAAGCAGCTTGGCGGCCGTGAGCAGCGCCACTCCCACGCGGGTGCGGCGGAAGACCGCCTCGATGATCTCACCGTGGCTGAAGTTCGGAACGATGACGCCATCCTTGACGGTATAGCCGCCGATGATGCGCGCGGCGGGGATGCGCAGGCTGAAGATGGGATCGCGCGTGGAAGAGAGCTGGTGCACCAGCTTGCGCGTGGGGATGCCGCGATCGAAGAGGCCGGGATCGGTTTCCTCCAACACCACCATGCAGCTTCCTTTGATGCGCGGGTCGTCGGTATCCACGGCGGCGGTGACGAAATTGGCGAATCCCATGTTGGTGATGAAGCGGCCGCGCTTATCGACGTGCAGGATGGGTTCCTGGCCCTCCTGCCATTCGGCGACGCGCACCTTGCCGCCCAGCAGGCCGGTTTCAACGCCGACGTAGGGAATCGGCTCGGTAAGGCAGAACGCCCCGCGCCACGGGCGGCGGTCCTCACCCGGCTGGGCGGGAGCGCAGCGGCTCATGTAGTAGGCGCGCTGCTCGGGTGTGCCGCGCTCGTGGATGGGAGAGAGCGCCAGGCATCCCACCATGGCGCTGGTGGCCGAGCCGGCATCCACCCAGGCCAGTTCCAGGGCCACCAGGGCCATGGGGAGGTTCTTGGGACCCTCGATGAAGCCGCCCTCGGAGGGCTCGAGCGGGAGGGCGGTGACGCCCGATTCATCGAAGTGCTGGATGAGGGATTCCTTCTCGGGAGTCCATTCGTGGGTGTTGCGAGCCCCCTGGGCTACCAGGCGGGCCACCGGTCCGCGGGCCACGGCACGCACGGATTGCACCAGCATCTGCAAGTCGAAGCGGTCCTCGAAACGCCACATGATCTGCCGGACATCGTCTCCGGGAAGCGCTCGCAAGTGCTCGGTTTTCTTATCAGTAGCGGTCGATTCCATACCTGGCCACCCTTTTCTGGAGCCGTTCGCGCGAACTGGCACACACCTTGGCTCAATACTGCCGGAAAGATACAGGTTAGCAATCATTCTGCCAGGAAAGGGGATGTTGAAATAAAAGAGACTTGCGGGATAGTTCAACGGATTTCCGGATCGGCGATGGGGGAAATGCCCCAGGACTATCCGCCGGTTGAGTTGATGCCCTTGCCGGCTGATAGAATTAACAGTCTGGCCCTAGGCGGGTATCGCTGGGACAGCCAACCCGGAATGCACGCCGATCCGGCTGTCCTTGCGAAAGTATGAAATGCCTTCTACCAAGCCCGCCCCGCCACTGAGCCTGGACGCACTGCAATGGGTGGCAGGGGCCTACTGCCTGCTCGCGGGCGCCATGGCGTTCGTGGCGCCGCACGCCTGGGGCCGCGTCATGAATGCCTCTTTGCCGCAGGTCCGGGGCGCGGAAGGAGCGCTGCTCATGGCGAGCGGCTTCGCCCTGATCGCCGCCGCCGCCGACGCGCTTCGCCCGGCGCTGGGGACTGCCACGCATGTTCTGGCAGGCGCGGTTCTGTGCGCACGAGCCTGGGAGATCCGGATTGTCGATAACGGCTTCAATCTCGGTATAGCCGCCAACCTGGTTCTGGGGTGTGGAGTCGCGCTCGCGCCATTGGCGGCCCGGGTGTGGCGCGGCTCCGAATCCGCCAGGCACGACTGGCTTTCCATGGTGGCGGCGGCTCTCCTGATAGCCGGCAGCGTGGTCGCCACCCCGGCGCACGTGCCCGCCGAGTATCGCCCTTTTCTTTTTTGGTACCGGGCGGCCTTCCTGGCCGCTGGGGCGTGCCTGGCGGCCGCCGAAATCCGGGGCGCCGCCTCCCAGGCGCTCTATCGCGCCGCACACCTGCTAGCCGGCGCCACGATGGTTGCGTGGCTCGTGCCCAGTATATGGCTTCAGCACTGGGTCGGATTCGCCTTTTGGTTCTCGCTGGGACTGGCGGTCGCGCTAGTGCCGTGGCTGGGCCCGCCGCTCGCCCGGAGGGATAAAGCGACCCTGCGGTCGCGCCTGACCCTATCGATGGCTGCGCTGAGCGCGATCCCACTCATCGCCATAGCCACTCTGTTCGCTTTACGGCTGGAACAGAGCGCGGCCGAACAGGCCTTCCGTCTGCAAGAGAGTATCGCGTTGGCCATTTCGCACGACGTGGAGGATTTCGTCTCGCTGCATGAGGCCGCCGCTTCCGGGCTGGCGGCGGAGCCCGGCCTGCTTCGTCTTCCGCCCAGCCAGCAACAGGCCATGATGGACCGCGTCAACCGGGCGTTTCCGCAAGCGACAACCTTCTCGCTGGGCGATGCCGCGGGCCGGAACGTGGCGAAGAGCCGCGGTCTGCCGCTGCTCTCGTACGCCGACCAACCCCAGTTCCTGAACGTGCGCCGCACCAATCAGCCCTATGTCACGGTCGTACATGGAAGACTCCTGCCGGGATCTTACATTACGCTGACGGTGCCGATTCGCGATCGCGACGGTAGATTCGAGGGCATCGTGCAGACCGGCA
>Ga0326728_10016431_pt1 | contig 15105 bp, 11 predicted proteins | sample MB3enrmetagenome_FD_207602 | JGI IMG/M metagenome (GOLD analysis project Ga0326728, IMG submission 207602) | Lab enriched peat soil microbial communities from McLean, Ithaca, NY, United States - MB31MN | ecosystem: Environmental > Terrestrial > Soil > Wetlands > Peat | place: USA: New York...
GATGGCCTGGGCAACTTTTATGTCGCCGGACGCGGCCAGGATTCCGCCAACCTCAACCACGCGCTTGTCATGCGCAGCGGCGATGCGGGCGCCACCTGGCAGACCATCGAGGACTATACTTACCCTTCCGCCACGGCCACCGGCTTTGTCAAGTTTGGGGTTGATGCCGCGCAGAACTTGTACGCGATGGGGTCGGCGGCTTTGGGAACGAGTGGCACCCACTGGCTGGTGCGCCAGAGCGCCTACCAGGCGGCGACCGGGACCTGGGCGGCCTGGCAGACGGTGGACGATTTTGAATACGCCACTGGATGGGATTCGGGAGCGCAGGCGGGATTTGCGGAAGACAGTTCGGGCAATATCTATGTCGCCGGCTATGCCTATAATCCCAGTGGCTCGCAAGCGGGCCTCGACGTTTGGCTCGTGCGCGAGAGCAGCAATGGCGGCGCCACCTGGCAGACCGTGGATACTTACCAGTACGATGGATATTCCACTCCGGCGATGGGCATCGCCAGTACCCCGGCGGGCGTTTTTGTGGCGGGTTCCGGCGATGGCCATGCCATCGTGCGGATGACCGCCAACGCGGGCCAGACCTGGTCCATCGTGGACAACTACGTTTATCCAAATTCCGGCGGCAGCACCCTGAATGGCATAACGGTGGACAATGCGGGCAACCTTTATACGGTGGGCAGCGCGACGGTGACCACGGTCACCAAGAAGGGTTCCACGAGCCAAACCTACACGGTTATTCGCAAGGGGATTAACGGCGGGACTGCCTGGTCCACTGTGTTCGTCACTTCAAACACCATCAATTTGCTTGGAGGCAATGCAATGGGCAGCGACGCCGCCGGGAACATATATGTGATCGGCAGGGCGCCGAACTGGGTGGTGTGGAAAGGAACCGACGCGGGCACAAGCTGGTCGGTGACGGATAGCTTCATTTATGGCAGCGCCTCGGAGCCCTATGGATGCGCCAGTGACACCCTGGGGAATGTTTATGTTTGCGGCACCGGAACTGCCGCCAATGGTGATCATTGGCTGGTGAGGAAGGCAACACCTTAATCCGACTTCGCGGATGCGAGGGGAGCGCAATGCGTAAGTGCTTGAAAATCAAGGCAGCGACCAAAAAGGCCTTCACTACAGCCACTCAGTTGGCCAGTGCCCCCGCTGCCGTGGTTTGCAGAGGCGGCTGTTCAGGCAATGGCAATGAAAGTGAAATGGTCAGTCCGAGGAAATTGGTATTCATTCATGATAGTTGACGCGGGGGGGATGCGGGCCGCGAGGCGCTGCCCGCGGCACGCGGGGGCGCGCGCGCTCCCGGGAAGCAGAGGCTACTTCTTTAGCGTGATCAACCGGTCTTCCTTGGGGGAGACTTCGATGAAGATGTCTTTGTAGCGAACCTCCTGGTTGCCGGCATGGGCCTGCAAGCCGATGGGGCCTTTCTTCCAGCGGGCGGGATCGCTGTCGGTGTAGTTGACCACCTCGAGGCCGTTGACCGCCATGCGAACCGAGGCCTTGGAGAGATTGACCAGAATCTCCGCCTGCGTCCACTGCGAGCGTTTGATACCCAGTTCGGTGTCGAGGTTTCTGCTGAGGGTGAATTTCCCGACTTGAGCGCTGTTTCTGGTGTAATCCCACATCCAGTTCATCGGGGGCATGATATCGAGACAGCCGCCGTAGCCGAATTTCCCTTCCGGCATGTGCTCGCCCCAAAAGCCGATGCCCTGGTGATTGTCGGGCGCCTTGACCTGGATGGTGGAGACGATGAGGCGGAAATCGTCGTAATCGCCAACCGTCATGAGGTTCTGATTGCCTTTGACGCCGACGATGGCGCCGTCAACCACCTTCCAACAAGTTGGGTCTCCGACCCAGCCGTTGAGCGTCTTGCCGTCGAAGAGCGGTTTTAATCCCGCCGCCGCCGCGTCATAGGGCGGAACGTAGTTGGTGGGGGCGCTGTTGGTTTGGCCGCTGGCGGCGCCTGCCGCCAGCAGGCAGCCCAACACCAGGGCGGTGAAAACAGAAACCGATTGGGAGTTGCGCGTATGGGATAGGGAATGTGAATTCTTCATGGGATTGAATGGGTTAAGATTGGCCAGAATGCGAAGGAGAAAATCGGTTCTTCGATGTTTCTTGCGGTTTGAATAGCATGGGAAGCATGGCTCGGCTGGAGCCTCGCCTTACCCAGCCGAGGACGGCAGGGCGAGACTCCTGTCGAGCCGCCTCCACCCAAGGACCCACAACCCCAAAAAGTGTCGAGGAACCAAATCTCATTTTCGCGGTTGGAGCCGGGCGGAAGCTACTGGAGGCTCCACAAACCGACGGTCTCGTTGTCCTTGACGAAAATCCGGTTTCCCGCGACGACCGGGTGCGCCCAGGTTTCGGTAGTGGCCACGGTAAATTGCGCCAGCTTGGCGTAGGCGGAGCCGGGCTTGAGCACGACCAGTTGGCCCTTGCCGCCCAGGGCGAAAATGACCGGCCCGGCGTCCACGAGGGCGGCGGTGTCGCCGAGGCTGGCGGCTTCATCCCAGAGCGGCGCGCCAGTCTGGGCATCGGCGCAGAAAAGGTGGCCGTTGTAGGAGCCGTAAAGGAAGCCGTCTTTGAGAACCGGCGTGGAGAAACGGGGGGCGAACTGGTTGGCGCTCCAAAGGGGTGTCGCCGCAAAGGTCCCGCCCTGTTGCTCGATCTTCACTGCCGACAGCCCTTTGCCCTGGCCCGCGCAATACACGGTCGTGCCGGCGACGACGGGGGTGGTGTTATTCCCGCTGGAAGCCGCGAAGGGGACCTGCCACAGCAGCTTGCCGTCCGTCAAATCCAGACCCAGCAGGAACTTCGAGGTGAAGCAGACCAGTTGTTTCTTGTCGCCGGCGGTCATGGTAACGGGAGAGGAATTGGCCGGGCCGTCGCCGTCCCATTTCCACTTCGGCTCGCCTGTGGCCAGATCAAAAGAGATGACAGCGCCGTTGGTCGAAGGGCCGATATGGACGATGCACCGGCCGTCCTCGACGAGGGGGGACATGGAGGAGTCGGTCTTATAGGGAACTCCGAGGAAATCGTTGGTGGACTGCTTGCGCCAGAGGACCGTGCCCTTGGCGGCGTCGAAGCAGGACAGAATGCCGCCGACCCCCAGCGTGCAGACCTTGCCGTCGGCGACCACGGGGGAGCTTCGCGGACCGGGATGATTGATCGGCGGGCCTGTAACCACATAATTAGCCGGGTAGGCTGACTTCCACCGCTCGTTGCCGGTGGCGGCATCCAGGCAGAACAGCACCTCGTCCGTTCCCTGGCGGGCAAAGACGTAGAGGCTGTCGCCGACCAGGGCGGGGGAGGAGTCGCCTTTGCCGACGGTGATTTTCCATTTCTGCGTCAGGCTGGCCGGCCAGGTGGAAGGGACTGCAAACGCGCCGGTCTTGCCGTCGCGATTGGCGCCGCGCCACTGCGGCCAGTCCTGGGCGGGGAGGCCTTGCGTGCTGAGAAGAGAGGCCGAGGCGGCCAGGGGAGCGATCCAATGCTTGATGTTTTTCATTTCGGAGTTTCCAGGAGGGTTGCGGTTTGCGGGTTGGAACATTATTGGACTGTCCGCGCGATGCGGAAGCCGACTTCGTAATTGTGATCCTGCGGCGCCCATTGCCAGTGGTAGGCCGAGCGTTCGTGGTTGATGTCGTTCTTGAAAGCGCCGCCGCGGGCGATGCGGTCCCTGCCGCTGGCCGGGCCGGTCTGGTCCACCTGCGGGGTTTCCGGGTATGGGGCGTCCACATACCAATCGTTGCACCACATCCAGAGGTTGCCGGTGATGTCATAGACGCCGAACTTGTTGGGCTTGAGCTGTCCGACGGGATGGGTCTCTTTATCGGTGGCGTTGACTTCGCACCAGGCGTAGTTGGTGGCGTTTTTCTGGTCCGCGTCGCTGTCGGCGAAGAACCAAGTGGTGGTGGTCCCGGCGCGCTGGACGAATTCATATTCGGCGGAGGTGAGCAGGCGATAGCCGTTTTTCTTGATGTCAATGGTCACCCCCGGCAGATCCGACACCCGATTATTCGTCGGATTTCTTTTGACATCGGGGTAGGCATAGACCGCGTCCAGTCCGTCCCGCTTGCTCAGGGCATTACAGTAGATGACCGCGTCGAACCAGGACACGTTGTCAATGGGCCGCTGCTCGTTGCCCGGATGCAGGGTGGGATTCTCGCCCGCGATCTTCTTGTATTCGGCCTGGGTAACTTGCGTGGCGGACATCATGAAATCGTAGGTGAACGAAACTTGATGGGCGGGAAAGGTGTAGGTCCAGCGCCGGCCAGGAAATTCCTGGCCCATTTTGAAACTCTGCCCCTTGGACTGGATCACCACCCAGCCTTGGGGAAGCGCGGGGGCTTGGGCGGCCCGGCTTGTCCCGCCTGGGAGCAACGAGGAAAGCAAGGCGAGGAGCGCGACGCAGGGAAAAGTGACTCGGCTGGAGCCTCGCCCTGCCGGGGATGGGTTATGGATGTTGCGCGGACCTTTCATGGTGTTCATTCGTGTGGGGAGGTAAATCAACGCTGCTGGTCTTCCGGCGCGCCGGGTTCGTCGAGAAGCTGGATGCTGGTGGCCGGCCCCAGGTCGGGATTCTCCCACGAGGACAAGGCCCAGACGACCTGCTTGGCGGGGTTGACCTCGAAGACCTGGACCGTGCCCGGCCAGTGCGAGGTGTCGTTGTCCCCCGCGATCCAATTGCAGATGACAGTGTTTCTGTTGGCCAGGCGGTTGGCGCACTGGATGTTGCCCAGCTTGAAGTTCACGTCTGCCTGGGTCAGCTCCCAAACCGTGCCGCCATCCGGAGCAATTTCCCGCACAAACTTGGCCGCGTCGCCGGTGACAAGAGTATTGCCGTTCTTGAGCCGGATGGCCTGCCAGGCATGGTCCACTTTGGCCGACCAGACCACCTTGCCGTCCAGATCGTATTCCACGACTTTGCCTTCGCTCATGTGTCCGACGAGAATGGTGCCCGTCGGGGTCATGCGAATGTGGCGGAACTGCCCGTGCGTGCCGGTGACGGTGGTCGGGATGGGGATGGTCTTTTCCAGCTTGTTGCTGGCGGTGTTGAAGATCATGGCCTGCGCTGGATTGCCATTGCGCATGACCAGCACGCGATCCTTGCCGATGGCTTGGATGGAGTGCATTTCGGTGTTGGCCGGCGCCTGATATTGCCAGACGATGTCTTTTTCCGGTGAGATTTCTCCCACGCCGGACATGCAGGAGTAAATAATATTCCCATTGGAGAGCAAGGTGGCGTCATCGAACTCCTGAATGCCGCCCGCCCCGTTGTGCAGCGGGATGGAATAATGCCAGACGACCTTGCCGCCGCGCACGAGGAACATGGATTGGAGGGCTTTGCGCGTATCCCATTCCCCGGCGTAAAGGAACGGGTGCTGGGCCAGGCCGTTGCCGGGCAGGGCCTCTGAACTCGCTGGCGTGACCGCCGCCATGACTGGAACATAAACGCTGGACGCCGGGAGGTGCGCAGCGTTGGCGGCCTGCACCACCTCGACCACCCGGGACCAGGCCGCGTCCGTGTCGCCGCGGATGGCCAGCGTGGTTTGTGGATTGGCCCGAACAGCCGCGCCCAGTCGCTGTTGCAGGCCCTCCAGCGCCACCGGATCGGCGTTCAAATACAGCGGCCCTTCCTTGGGAATCGTCACCACCAGCGCGTTCCCGGTCGCGCCGGCTCCGGGCTGCGGGGTACTGGATGTTGGAGCCGTGCCCGCGGCGGATTGGATCTTATACTTGTCGGTCAAGTATTTTTCCACAGCCATGCGGCCGGCGTCGGAGAGTTCCACGTTGTAGAGCAGAATTTCCCCGATGTCGCCCTGCCAACTGCGGCCGGACATGTTGCGGTCGCGGGCCAACTGGCCGGCGCTGACCGGACCGGCGCCGATGATGGAGATGAGGCTGAGTTGTTTGGGAAACGGGGTCTTGGTCGCGTCCATGGGCCGGCCATTGAGCCAGGTTTTGCCGTCCTTGAGGAATTTGGAAAGGTGTCCGGGGTTGACGTCGGTGTTGAAGATGGTGTCGTCGGTCCAACCGGCGTGGAAATCGTTGCCCGCCGGGTCGCCCAGCACGAACTTCTCGCTGCGCTGGCCGAAGGAGGCGGGGTCCTTGCTCACGACCCAGAAGGCGGTGCGGATGTTGGTAAGCCGCTGGAAAACATAAGCGATGTTGGAGCCGTTGAAGCGCAGGAGCGGCTGCCCGCTGGCGGCATCCTTGGCCAGGGCGGGATTGGCGGCCGGGGCCGCCGTGGCGGGGGTGCGTTTGGCGTCGTTGCCGCTGCCGCTGAGGTCCTTGATCAGGGTAATCACCCCATCGGCCTGCTCCACCTGGCCGGCGGAGAGCCACAGTTCCAGGCCGGCTTTGGGGAAATCACCCGGGGCCGGCGCGCCGGCGGAGTATGCGTTCAAGGCTAAAGCCGCGCTGACGGCGGCCAACGCGGATTTCAGAAATGCGGTTTTCATATTGGTTTGTGATGCGCCGGTCTTGGGTGGTGGCGCGCGCTCCGTGCGAGCCGCGGCGGGTCCCGACGTATCGGGACCCCCCCTGCCTTGGCCGGGCACACTCGACCGGCTGTTCTGTTTCTTTACTGATGGTTGTTGGCGGCGATGGACTGAACTTGGTTGTTATTGTTGATGGAGGCTGAGGCGGTCCCTGGTGTAATGGTGACCAGTTCAATGCCGTTGCCGGCGCCGAGGTTGCGGCTGTATTTTTTGTCCGTGGCGTTGTTCCAGTGTTCATGCACGCCCAGGCTCTGCAATGGCACGCCGTCGGGCTTGTAAACCGTGCCGGAGGGGGCGTGGTCCGCCAGCGCGGCCTCATGGAGATGGCGGTCGGCGTTCTTGATCAGCGGCATCTCGGACCTCAAGAAATCCAGTCCCACCGACTCCAAAGCGACCGGGTCCTGCGAAGCGAAGAAGCTGGAAGGCCAGTGGCCGTTGAACGGAGCCATTTGCCACTTGTGCGGCTCGCTGTTCCAACGGTCCCCGGAGTAGAGTCCGTCGAGGATGTTCAAGACCGTCTTCCCGTTGATGTGCTTGCTGCCGTACATGTCCACGAGTTGATTGTAGCTGGCCATCGGGAAATCCCAGTCATGGAGCAGGGCGTGCTGGCTTCCGCGATTGTTGCCGATGTTGCCCCAATTGCTCTTGAAGATCATCGTGACCGAGGCGTTGCCGTAATCCGTTTTATCATTGGGAGCGTGATAGGTTTCGGACGGGGTGCAATGCCGCTTCAGGATGGCCATGGTGATCAGATATTTGGTGTTGACGATGGTCGTGGACAGGGAGGTTTCCGTCGGCCCGGGGGCGGAATAGGAAAAGGCCTTGGGGGTAAAACCGCCCAGGTTGACATCATAAATGACATTGGGAAACGCGGCCTTGCAATAGTCCGAAACCACCGAACACTGGCGTTCCCTGGCCGGATCGCAGATGGTGATGTCCGCTTGATTGGCTCCAAACTGGTTGACCAACCCGTCCAGCAAGGCATAGACCGACTGGGGCGAGGCGTCAATTTGGTTGCTATACTTGCCGCCATTGTTGAGGTTGACCTTGACGGCGATCTTTTCGCCCTTGACATAAGCGGTTCCGCCGTTCTTGAACTTGAACAAGGCGTCCCAGGCGTTGCTCACCGCCGGCTGGCCGGCCACCGAGCAGATCACGTTGTTCATCATCTTGGTGATCTTGACCTGATCGTTGTAGTTGCTGGAGAACCAATACTTTGAAGTGCCGTCCCAAGTGCAGGCGCTCAGGTCATAGCCCCAGGCGACCCGGCCCGGATGGATTCCCCGCGCCGTGCCGATGGGTTGATTCGGGCCGTCGGACGGAACAAAAGTCCCGGTGTTCTCGGCGCGGGCGGTGGATTCGTTCTGGCGGATCACCACCAGGGCGCAGGCCAGCCCGATGATCAGGCAAACCCCCGCCACCGCAAAGCGATTTTGGCGAATGAATTTGCGCGTCTGGCGGAATGCGGAAACCAAGCCGCACAAACTCAGCACGTACAGAATGCCCCCAAACGCAATGGGCGCGCCCACCTTCTGGCAGGGATAAGCGGCGCGGGAAGGCTTGGGAATGACCCGCACCAGGAACCAGAGCAGCGCGGCCAGTCCCGTGATGGGGAACAGCCAACCGGCCCATCCGCAATTGCGGTTGAAGCCAACAATTCTGCCGGTCTTCCGGCAGACCAAGAACGGACCTTTTTCAGCGGGCATAAGTCATCTTTCTTTTGATTTCAGGCTCGAACATTAGCAGTATGGGCAGTCGCGCGCCCATTGCGCAAGCTTTTCTAATGGTTCGCGGCAAGAGAATCTTGAACAGGAGAGCTCTGAGTTGAACGGAGAACGAAAATCTCTGTTACCTCTGCGCTCTCCTGTTCAAAAGACCCGCTCGTTGATTTTCAACTGGTTACGACAGTTGGGCCCCTCTGAAACTCGAACAGAAGCAAACGAAGGAAACGAAGGATAATCTTCCGGTTCGAAAAACCTGCTTGAAAGGAGTCTTGCCGCGTTCCTTCCAACTTCGTTGCCTTCGTTTGCTTCTGTTCAAAGCCTGCCGGCTGGCCCGAGTTTGGCAGGACGATGCTTTGACAGTCGGCTGGCTTGGCCGTAATCTCTCAATATGCAGACCACGATCCTGCCTGACGTCAACGTTCTGGTCTTTGCCCACCGCGAAGAGGAAACGGCTTACCCCCTTTTCGCAGCGGCGCTTGAGCAAATACTTGCCGAACAGTTCGGCGGAAGTGGCGCATGAGCTACCCCCAAAAGCGCACTCTGCTGTGGTGGGTCATCCCTAAAGTGTTGGCCGGAATGCCAATGCCATTCATACATCCTGAGCGACGGCTCAATTCTGGTGGAGAGCTGAACGCCTACGAAGACGAGCTGCCCGAATTGTATTCGGACGGAGTTCGCGCAGTCGTTAGTCTGCTGAACATCCCTTCGGACGCAGCCGTGTTTGAATCGGCTGGCTTTACATTTCTGTGTCTTCCCATGCCCGATGGTGGAGCGCCCACCATGGACCAAGTGACCGAATTTGTCTGTTTCGTCTACGAGCAGAGGAAAGCACAACATCCAGTTGCAGTTCATTGCGTGGAAGGCCTCGGCAGGACGGGGACGATGCTGGCGGTCTATTTGATCGCACAGGGCCACAGTGCAGATGCGGCGATCCTCCGGATTCGAAAAGTGGAGAAACTTGCCATTCAGACGTCGCACCAGGTTCGATTCTTGGAGGAATTCGGACAACGAATCCGGCGGCCTTCAGGTCTTTCGCTCGGGACCAACGAATAGAGAGGGCGCGAATAGAGCACCATGACACTTCTTGTGGGTGTCGGAGGATCGAGGCCGCCTGGGTAACAGCGGGATGCTTGGGATGGAACACCTGATTCTTGGAGTGCGGCGGCTTGCCGCCGCTTTGCACCCCGCAGGTCGTGGCCGACCCCAAAGCGGGAGCAAGCTCCCGCACTCCAAATTGGCCATGCACGTTCTCAGCCTTTGCCGCGATTGATTTTTCCGCAACGGACTGCTATTGTGCCGCCTGTGGCGCGGGCAAACAAAGCACTCACGATTCGTCATCCTCCATTCCAGCATGACGCCGCCTGACATGTTCCGGGCGCTGCTCCGCGGCGGCGAACCCCTCCTGGCCCTGGCCCCGATGCAGGACGTGACCGATCTGGCCTTCTGGCGCGTCCTGGCCCGCCACGGCGGGGCCGATCTCTATTGGACGGAATACTTCCGGGTCCACCAGGATTCCCGGCCGGAGAAATATATTCTGGATTCCATCACGCAAAATCCCACGGGACGGCCCGTCATCGCGCAGATGATCGGCAACGACATCCCCGCCCTGGTGCGCACCGCCCGCGCTTTGCAGCGGTATCCGGTGGCGGCGATTGACCTGAACCTGGGCTGCCCCGCCCCGGTCGTTTATCGCAAGTGCGCCGGCGGCGGCCTGCTGCTCGAACCCGCGAAAATAGACGCCATCCTGGGCGCGCTGCGCGATGCCGTCGCCATTCCGTTGACCGTGAAAACGCGGATTGGTTTCGACTCGGCGGAGGGTTTTGACGCCTTGCTGGGACTATTTGCCAAACATGCCATTGACCTGCTCACGGTGCATGGGCGGACTGTCAAGCAGATGTATCGCCCGGACGTGCGCTACGATCTCATCGCCCGCGCCGCCGCCCAACTGGCCTGCCCGGTGCTGGCCAACGGCAATGTCCACGGCCCGGAGCAGGCCCTGGCCGTCCTGGCCGAAACCGGGGCGCGCGGCCTGATGATCGGGCGCGGCGCCATCCGCAATCCGTGGCTCTTCCGCCAGATCCGGGAGCGGCAGCGCGGCGCAACCCCGGCGCTGCCCACCGGCCGGGGGGTGCTGGCCTACGTCGCCGAGCTTTGGGAAGCGCAGACCTCGCCGGAGGCGCGGGAATCGGCCCGGGTGCAGCGGCTGAAGAAATTCATGAACTTCATCGGCGAGGGCCTGGAGCCGCCGGAACCCTTTCTGCATGACATCCGGCGCGCCGCCACCCAGGCGGATTTCTTCCGCGTCTGCGCAACCTATCTCGATCACGACCGCCCGATGCATCTGGAGCCGGCGGCGCAACCGGCCAGGCCGGAGGAGGAGGAAGCGGGTTGCGCTCAGTCTCCCTCGTAAGAAACTCCCGTGCTGTTGGCGGAGAAGGTCATTTCGCCGGGGACGAAATTCTTGCTGGTTTTGACATGCCAGTCGGCGAAAAGAATGTTGAGGCGGTGGTTGTGGATGGGCGAGGGGGAATTGGTGGGATTAAACAGCGTGTCCACGTCGTTGTTGTTCAGGTCGGCGTTCACCGGATCGGACGGATAATTGCAGTCGCCGCACAAGATGTAACTGGAGGGCGTGACGATGGCGCGCAAATTGACGCTGGCAGGCGCGTCAAGAAGAATGGAAAAGCCGCGCGAACCGAGGAAGTAACTGAAACCCGACTGGCGATATTTGGAGCTTAACGCCGGGCAGCGCAGGACATTGGTGTTTTGGTAATCGCTTTGCATCTCCACGGTCCACGGCGTCGGGGTGTCGAACCACCCGCCGCGGCCCGGCGTGGCGATGGGCGTGGCGGAAACCGGCAGGCGGTCGTTGTAATCGTCCCCGTACATTTGCATGGCCAGGCCCATTTGATGCAGATTATTGACACAATAGATGGTGACGGCTTTTTCCTTCGCCTTGCCCAGGGCCGGCAGCAACATGCCCGCCAAAATCGAGATGATGGTGATGACCACCAAAAGCTCGATCAGGGTGAAGCCGTGTCGTCTTGCTTTCACGTTATTTGTCGAATCTCCTTGGGGCAATATAGCAGAGGCAAGGCCAACCCGCGAATGAAACCGGCCTTCCGCGGCGATGCATCAGTCTTGGGTGGTAGGGCGCGCACTCCGTGCGCGCCGCGGCGGGCAGAGGACTGCCCGCCCTACCTCCCGCAACCGTGTCTGCCGTCGTGCGTTCCCCGGAAGATCGGGCCTTCATTTGGCCTTGGCCTTCACTTTCCGGATGGCGTCCTCCAGGATCAGGCGCTGGGCTTTGCTCATTTTGGCGGCGTAAGCCACATGCTGCAAGGCGGGCAAGGCCTCGGAAAACTTGCCGGCCTGGATCGCGGCGATGCCTTGATCCAGCCTGGCCCGCACGTCCGGCTCGGCCGTTTGAAAGGCGCTTTGCAGTTTGGGGATGTCAATCTCCCGGTTGGAGCAACCCGTCGCGCCCCACGCCATCAACCCGGCGAGGAGCAGGAGTTGGAGCAGCAGTTTTTTCATGGACGGCCTTTCTCAAGAATTCGGCGCACGCTTTAGCCCAAGCTAACCCAATGGCGGCGCGGGGTCGAGAGATTAGCGCGGGGACGCGCGCTCCCCGGGAGCAGGTGATGTCGGGCAAGGGACGGAAGGGAAACAGCGCGGCCAGCCGCAACCAAGAGAATTAAACCACGGATGGCGGATCGCACAGATAAAAAAGGCACTTCAACGCAAAGTCGCAAAGACCTGGCGCGGCAAAGCCGCAACCAAAAGAATTTTACAGAAGCAAACGAAGGAAACGAAGAGCAGGAAAAATTGTGCCAAAAATGCGCAATTCTTGGGAATAGCACTGCAAAGACGCCAAGACGGAAACAACTCTTTGCGCCTTTGCACCTTTGCGTCTTTGCGTTAAGAACCCCCGTGCCATCCTCGGTAAAATCCTGGCGAAAATGAATGACTCGTACACATTGCAGTGCAAGGGACCAAAAGACACCCGCGCTCCGCGGAAGCCGAAAATATCCGCCGGGGTGTATGTCGTTTTGCTGACTTGCGCGGATGCGCAAAAATCCAAATCAGGCCGGCGCGGCGAGCGCAGAGTTCATGCGCCGGATGGCCTCGTCAATTTCGTCGGTGCTCTTGAAGCCGATCACGACGGCGTCCAGCTCCGGCCGGGACATGGCGAAGCGGATGGATTTTTCGCGGTCCTCGGCATTGACGAACTGGCCGTCGCCGATGATCTTCATGCCGATGACGCCGCGGCCTTTGACGCGCATTTTCTTTAATTCGTCCAGGACGGGCGCGATGTCATGGCCCGGGTCGGTGGCTGCCCACATCACTTCCTCCATGCCATCGGTGCGGTGGCCCTGGGGGTTGACGCGAACGAGGTGGACCTCCGTCCAATCCGAGGCGACGGCGGCGCGCAAGGCGGGGAGACTGTGGCAGGAGACGCCTTTGGACCGAATCCACTTTTTCTCCCGGGCCTGGTCATAGCCATCCAAGGCGCGCTTATAGTCGTCCATCCAGCCGGTCTTGATCATGCAATGGACGAGCATGCTGTCCACATAATCGGTGTTATAAACCGAGCGATGGTGATCAATGGCGGCGAGGATGTCGGTGGCTCTGCCGTCTAATTTGGACTGGAGGAAGATCTTCTCGCGCGGGAGACCTTTGATGGCGTCGGCGATCCACTCGAAGGTGGCGTAGGATTGGGCGCAGTCAATGAACCGGATGCCCTGATCGTAGGCATAATGCACCAGCTTGGTGAAGCCATCGCGGCCCAGGGCGGTTTGAATGCGGCCGCTGGTGCTGCCGGTGCCCATGCCCAGGCGGCTGATTTTGAGGCCGGTCTTGCCGAGAGGCACCTCGTCTGCGGCCGTGCGTTTGGCCGGCGTCTGGGCGCGCAGGACCCCTTCCGGAGCCAGCGCCAGGGCGCCGGCGGCCAGGGTGGAACGTTTCAGGAACTGGCGGCGGCTGTAATTGGAATTCATAGTGCGGTTCTTCCTTTTCGGGTTAGAGATTAGACTAATTCATGCTTTTGTTTCATTCCGGTTATCCAATAATCGAAAGGTAAAGGGTCGCCGGGAGAATGTCAAGGGATGGATTTGCCCCTTTTTCGGCGCGGCGCGGCGGGTCTGAAGACCTTGCTTTGTCTGTCATGCCAAGGAGCCGGAAGTCCAGAGGCAGGACTGCCGCCCGGCCAGAAATCAAATGCCTGCCGAACCAAGAATCCCATCCACCTTGCGAAATCGCTGCAGATCTGAGAACGAAGATCTGAGAAGTTCTGAGAAGTTCTGAGAACAAGCTTGCCAAAAGACCGGAGAGATGGATATGATGCGGGAGAAATCAGCGGGTGTGGTTCAATGGTAGAATGTGGGCTTCCCAAGCCCGAGACGAGGGTTCGATTCCCTTCACCCGCTCCAAAATCTCCCTCGTATTCTTGATTTTCCTCGGGTTTATACTAAAATAGTAACAGAATAGTAACAGCCTGCGCCAAGCGGCGCGAGCAATAGTCTCCGAAACCTATGAAACGACCCGACAGCTTTCCATACGAGTACAAGGCCGGCGGAAAGGTGTTCCAAATCTACCTCGCGCCGCTCGCCAGAATTGGCAAGGACGGGAAGACGACCAAGTACGAGTCCTTTTTGGTGAAGCACATGCAGGGAGCGAACCTCGCCCAAAAGCGGCGGTCCACCTGGGAAGCTGTCAAAACCTATATCGAAGATGTGGTCGCCGCCCACCGGAAAAACGATCCGGAAATCCTAAAACTGTCCGGGCGTGACCGCCGCATCTACCTGGCGGCGCTGGAGGCCGCCAAACCTCTTGGCCGCGAAGTTGACCAACTCGTGAGGGAACACGTCGCCGCCACTCGTTTGCTCGAACCGCACGGGTTGGACTTGCCGAGGGCAGCTCAACTCCTGGATGAAGCCCTCAAAAAACTCGACAAGGTCCCCTTGCCCACAGCCGTTGATTTCTACGCGCGGCACGGTGCGACGATGACGGCCACCAAGACTGTGCCTGAGGCGGTCAAGGAATTATTAGACGAGTTGGAGAAGGACGGGCGCGGAACCTATCACATCCGGGACATGCGCCTGCGGTTGCGATAATCAAAGCCCAGCAGACCGACGCGGAAATACTGGCACTGGTCAAGGCACTGCAAGTCCACGGCAAAGTGCGATGGAAGGACAGCGTTAAGAAAGTGATCCAGAAAAATCTCCGGGCGACGTGAGCGCCGCCTGATCTGTCCCCGGCTTTTCAGGCTACCCCGGCGCCGTGAGCGCGTAAGCCTTCGCCAAGTCCCCTCAGCCGGCAGGCCACGCACCAGGGCCTTGCCGAAACTTCCGCCCTCACGACGCCCCCGAAATCAGTCCGTCCTCTGCCGATCCGGGCAAGCCGCTGGCCTCACGCCTGCCCACCAAGCCTACAGGCAATGCTCTCCGTCTTTACCCGGCCGTCGAAGTCGGAAAAGCGCGGCCCCGCGGCCCGACCGGGGGTTTGGGGCCATTTCGCTGCGCTGCATTATGGGCAAATCACCTCTGCCGCGCCCAAACATCTGCGACAGTGCCTCACCCAACTGGTAGGAGAAGGAAAGAATTAGCCCATCTGTTTGAATACGATTTTCGCTACACGAGTATATGTTTGGATGCTATAGGTGTCAGCGTGTCATACTTTATATCTAAGTACTTAGTACAAAGATAGATATAGGATAGGTATGACACCGCGTATGACGCTTACTGACAAGTCCTTTGGATAGGCTACATTTGGCTAGACAAGTTGTGCAGGGCACTGTAGGATTCGCCCATCATGAAAATCGACGGACGGACTCTGGATCACAAAACCTTGGAACATCTGCGCAT
>Ga0326728_10016432_pt1 | contig 15103 bp, 12 predicted proteins | sample MB3enrmetagenome_FD_207602 | JGI IMG/M metagenome (GOLD analysis project Ga0326728, IMG submission 207602) | Lab enriched peat soil microbial communities from McLean, Ithaca, NY, United States - MB31MN | ecosystem: Environmental > Terrestrial > Soil > Wetlands > Peat | place: USA: New York...
GGGGTGAAATTTTCTTACTCCCTGCAAAATCTTTCCGCACTTCTAACTCCGCCTCTGTCAACGCATTCAGCGCCTCCGACACTACCTTCCCCGCCGGACCCGGTCTGTTATCGGCGAATTAGGGGCCGCCGCCGGTCCTGGCGCGTCCAGGCGCCGTTCGACCCGACGGCAAGACACTGCTTGCGGCTGCCCCGTCACGTCCCCCTCCTCCACGAGTGCCAGGCCTTTGCACCACTTCGCACAACGCATTACCGTTGTTGCCTGCCCTACGCCGGTCCAGCCACTTTCCGAGGTCTGACTCGTAACCAAGTGGAATGTTAGCGCAGTTAATTTTCAATGCAAGAGTTTTTTATCTACTTTGATTATTAATGTCCGAACATTTTTTGGAGTCCGACAAATTGACTGAGGAAGTGACCTTGAAATACAACTATACTTATAAGTGCGGTAGACAGCTAGTTGACGTTGACCGCCAAGTTGCGTTGTGCAGGACACGGCTTATACCTTCTGGCAGTTGTTTTTCCGGGCATTGAAATGCCGCATGGGTGTAAGTAATAATTGGGTCATTTGTCGCAACACATGCGGAGAGAACGACACAATACCCAATTGGGGGCTTTAGATTCTGTGTGACAACCTCGAATTTCGCGTTTTCGGCAACGGAGAATCAGTCACTTGCATTGTGGAAAAGGGCGAAAAAACCAGTTATCACACAGGCTCTTTAGCCCGCCCCTTCTGTCCTCCTTGCTCAGCGTCACCCGTTTGGTCTGTTTACGTCCCCGATGCCGTTGCAGACAGCGATTTGGCTCAAGGCTTGCTAGATCAAAGTCAGCCGGAATGGGGGAGGAACGCATATGGCTGAGCAAAAATCGTGGTATGGGAGTTTTCTGGCTAAGTTCTCGCCGCGGGTGCAGGGGAAGCTTATGGCCCTTGCCGAGCCTTTTCAATTCAAAGCAGGGCAAGACATTATCGGCGAGGGTGACCCCAGCCTGTATCTTTACATTGTCAAGAGCGGCCGCGTGGCGGTGGAAATGGATTTGCCATCCAAGGGACGCTGTATGATCCGCACCGGGGACGCTGGTGAAATGTTTAGTTGGTCGGCGCTGGTGGAGCCGCGCCTGGCAACGGCCGCGGTGCGAGCGATGGAAGACACGGAGGCCTTTGGCATCAAGGGCGGGGTGCTGATGGACGAGTGCCGTAAGGACTATGAGCTGGGATTCGAGCTCTACCGCGCGCTTACGGAAGTGATTGCGGGCCGCCTGAACGCGACGCGCTTGCAGTTGGTAAACGTTTATTCGGTTGGCTAGGGATCCACAAACCTGCTTTGATTTGTAATGACGGCGTGCGCGCAGCAATTGTGCGGCGAGCGAGGCTTCTTCCTCCTAACGCCTCTGCCGTGGGACGAAAGAGCCCAGCCTGCCAAGTCGCTGGCAGAAACGACTCTTTCGCATGAGTCCCCGTCAGGGGTTGGCCGGGCCGTTGCGGCCTTTTCGCGCTGTTACGATCACCGTGCCACCGGGGAGATACTCCGCGCGCACGTCGCGGAGCCCGAGGGTCTCCAGCGCGCCTCGCAGCCGCTCAATGGACCAGTTCCCGCTGGGCCGGCAAGTGAGGTGGCGCCCCAACGCACCCAGCACTACTTCGGGAGGTAGGGCGCCGGTGGGCAGGAAGGCATCGTGCAGGACCAACACACCGTCGTCTTTCAGGGCCGCGGCTGACGCCTCCAGAGCCCGCTCTTCCTCGCGGGCCGACCGGGCAACCAGGCCCGACAGCACAACGGCTCCATAGGTACCAGCCTGAGGCGCGGGCAGCGGGTCGGAGCCCACCAGCGGATTCCTGATTTCCAAAGCAAGATCAGGCCAGCGCCGGGTCAGAGCGGCGCGGTAAGCTTCTCCTCCCCAACCTAGCAGGAGCACTGGGCTCTTTTCAGCCAGGTCGAGTCTCTTCACGACCGCGGGAGCGGAAAAACCGGCCAGACATTCACAGCAGTCGAAGTCGGAAGCTTCTTGACCGGACGGCACCTGGCCCGGTTGACCGCTGCGGGCATAGGCCGCCACCGCCTCCCAGCGACTGAACTGAGCCAGTTGATGGAGGAGCACTGGTTTCAAACTCTGGAGTGCATCGCTTCTCAAATAAACCGACGCCAGCTCGAGGTTTCGATAACCCTCGGCGCTGCACTCAAGCAAGCCCAGCGCCACCAGGCTATCGAGGATTTCCGCTGTGGCACTTGCATGCAGATCGTATCGGCGCGCAATGTCTGCGGCCGATTGCCATTCCTCCAGGTGGTCAAACAGCGCCAGCGAAAGGGCGAATCCCAGCACTTGGCTGCCCAGTCCTGCCATCGCCATCCTCAGGAGCTGATCGGGCATAGGCGCCGACCCCAAACGCGGCCTAGCCTCCGAGGGATGGAGGTCGCGCTGGGAGTTTTTCAGTTTTTCCCGCAGGCGGACCACCTCTCCCACCACCAGCGTCGCGGGAGGTCCGATTCCCGCTCGCTCGACCTCCGCCGCGATGCTGCTCAGGGTTCCGGTAACCACTCTCTCTTCCGGCCAAAAGGCCATCTGGATCATCGCGGCGGGCGTGGCGGGGTCGCGGCCGTGCGCGATGAGCTCTTGGGAGATTCGCCCGATGTTGTGCACGCCCATCAGGAAGATGAGGGTATCCAGTTTGCGCAAGGCCTCCCAGTCCACACGACTGGTGTCTTTCGTGGCTTCATGGCCCGTGACAATCGCCACAGAGGAAGCGGCATCGCGGTGCGTCACGGCGATGCCGGCGCTCAGAGGCGCCGCCAGAGCTGAAGAGACTCCCGGAATCACCTCGAAGGGAACATCGTGCTCGGCGAGAAACTCGGCCTCTTCTCCCCCTCGCCCAAACAGGAAGGGATCCCCGCCCTTGAGCCGCACCACCACCTTTCCTTCGCGCGCCTTGCGAACCAGCAGTTCGTCGATTTCCGCCTGACGCGAATCGTGTTTCCCCACAGGCTTACCCATATAGATTCGCTCTGCGCAAACCTTGGCAAGTGCGAGGACTTCTTCCTGAATGAGGCGATCGTATACGATGACGTCGGCCGCCTTCAGGAGCTCAGCGGCTTTCAGGGTCAGCAGTTTAGGATGGCCCGGTCCGGCGCCCACTAAATAGACTTTCCCTGCTTGGATCAAGACGGTCGCACCCCCACTTCCGATGGCCTCCCGGCGATGGCACTACAATCATACCATGGTGAACATAATATCGACTGGACCTTGCATCCAGAGGCGGTCGGGTGTAGGTTGTCGGTCGGGCGGAAAATGAGAACGGAAATACCGGATTGAGTGTCCCGCGCGCAGAAGACCTTCATTTTCCGCTCTGTTGCCATCGGGAGAACTGCTGGCATAGGAGGACGTACCATGGTCGTAGAAAAGCTGCAACGTCAGGACCTCTTCGCGCTCCTGACCCCGAAGGAAGTGGAGAGTCTCAGCAGCTCATGCGGGGTCGTGAAGCTCAAGAAGGGCGAAAAAGTCTACTCAGAGGGGTTTCCAGCAAGTCACCTCTTTGTACTCCTTAAGGGGAGGGTGGAACTGAGGAGACCCACGAAGGGAGGACTCAGCTTCCTCGTGGACGACATCCCCGAAGGAGGCGTCTTCGGTGTCTCCTCCCTTGCGAAAGGAGAGCGGTACTTATTGAACGCCGAGTGCGTAGAGGACTCGGATGTGCTCAAGGTGGAGAGCCGGATCCTGCGCGGTCTCCTGGACGAGAACCCCGTGGCAGGCTACGCCATCGAAAGAAGAATCTGCCAGATTTTCTTCAAGCGTTACGTCGATGCGATGGAGAGGCTCCAGGCCGTCGTGCAAGCGGTCCCCTTAGGGCCCACATAGCGGAGGCTTGCGCCTGGCAAGGGAGCGCCCCCCCGGCACTAAGAGTTACGCCCTTCGAGCCCTCCTCGGAATCCCATCACGAGTTGCTCTAACAGGCGGTGAGAAAGGAATATTCGATCCTTAAACCCCGTGCTTAGTTGCTCCGAACCGCGAATGGCACGCGGTGGATTGTTTTGTGGTAGGATGGTGGGAATTCTTGCATCGGCAAGGGAGGGCTTATGTCGGTGATTACGGTCTCCAGAGGCTCTTTCAGCGGCGGGAAGGCTCTGGCTGAGTGCCTCGCTGCGCGTTTGGGTTACCGATGCGTCGGGCGTGAGGCCATCGTCGAGCGAGCCGCGGCGAGTGGCGTTTCGCATCAGCATTTGCTGGACGCTTTATTGAAGCCCCCGGGTTTTCTAGATCGCTTCAAGCATACGCGATATCAATATCTGGCGCTGTTTCAAGCCGCCTTGGCCGAAGAGGTGAAGAGTGGCAACGTCGTTTACCACGGCAATGCCGGACATCTGATGTTGAAAGGGGCGCGCGCGGTAATGAGAGTCAGGGTTGTCGCTCCCCTTGAAAAGCGCTTGGTCATGCTGGAGGAGAGGCTGAAGCTCACCGGCAGTGAGGCGCTCGATTACATTCAGAGGGTTGACGAGGAAAGAAGGAAGTGGACCCGTTATCTCTACGGGGTGAGTTGGGAGGATCCGGTTCTTTACGACGTGGTATTCAACCTGGAGAATATCAATATCGAACAAGCCTGCAGGAGCATTAACACGCTCATCCGCAGTTGCAAGTGCTTTCAGCTTTCTCCGGAGTGCCAAGCGGAACTAGAAGACCTGGCGATAGCCAGCCGTGTCCGCGCCAATGTTGCCCTCAACCCGCCCACGGCGCATCTCGAAATCGAGGTGGAAGCGAAGAAGGGTCACGTCGCCATTAAGGGCAGGGTCACCGAAGCCGATGAACGGAAAGAAGTGGAACGGGTGGCGTTGGCAGTGCCGGGCGTAACAACGGTAAACCTCGATGAACTGATCCCGAATGCGCGAGTGTAGGGACACCTGTTGTTGCGGGGAGGGGCAAAGGTGTAGAATCCCGCTTCGCCGAGGGCGTAACCCGGGAAGTCGATGCGCGATGAACAGCGGGAGGCGCGTCGAATGAGGGAGGAAGGCGGAAGATGCCCATTTTCCTGCCAGTGGCGGGAATCAGCCTCAGCATTTTTTACTTGATCGGCATCGGCGGTTCGGTGGGCCTGCTCTCAGGTCTGGTCGGTGTGGGCGGGGGGTTTCTCCTGACGCCTGCTCTCATGATGATCGGCGTCCCCCCGATTGTGGCGGCGGCATCCGGCTCCTGCCAGATGGTCGCCACATCCTCTTCGGGCGTTGCGGCTCACTTCCGTTTGGGAAATGTGGACGCCAAAATGGGTGGGGTGTTGCTTGCCGGGGGCCTCGTGGGAGCGGTCTTTGGCGTGCGTGTAATTAAGCTTCTACGGGAGTTAGGGGCAGCCGATCTGGTCATCACGCTGACCTACATTGTGATGCTGGGTACGCTAGGGACCTACATGTTTGTCGAAAGTTTGCGCAGGTTACGCCGTGGTGCGCTGGTTCCTAAGTCGGGCAAGGCCAGAAGAACTCAGGGCTTGCTGGATCGACTGCCGTGGCAAGTGGATTTTCCCCGCTCGGGCGTGCGCCACTCCGTGCTTCTGCCCTTGGCTCTCTCCTTTCTCGTCGGCTTGTTGGCGACGATCATGGGAGTGGGCGGCGGTTTCATAATGTTACCGATGATGGTTTATCTCCTATTCATGCCCACTCACGTTGCGGTCGGCACCAGCCTCTTTCAGATCCTTTTCCTGTGCGTCGGCATTACCTACATGCAAGCAACCACGAATCAAACGGTCGATCTCATTCTGGCGCTGGGTCTGGCTCTCGCCTCCGCTGTTGGGGCGCAAATTGGCGCACGGCTGAGCCGCCTTTTCCGGGGCGAGCAATTGATCATCGTGCTGGCCTCCGTGGTCCTATTGGTGACTATTAAGATGATTTCAGGAGTCATACTAACCCCTTCGAATTTGCTTAAACCGGTAGAGTCCCATAGCCATCAGGAAGTCTTGCAATCGGTCCCGGTCTCCCCTCGCCATAGGCCGACTGCCGGACACCTCTAACCTGGAAGACGAGACAGAAGTATGTGGGTAGTTCTGCCTGTAGCGGGAATTAGTATCCCCCTGCCCCTGTTATTCGGGGTGGGAGGCGGACTCCTGGTTACCCTTCTCCTGATGATGCTTGGCGTTCCAACTTCAGTCGAAAAGAGATCTTTATGTGGGTCCTTCTTCCTGTAGCGGGAATCAGTAGCAGGCTCCTTGTCTTGGTGGGCGCCGGGGCGATGGTGGGTTTCCTTTCGGGGCTTTTCGGTGTCAGCGGCGGATTCCTTCTGACTCCCGTTTTGATGATGCTTGGGATTCCGCCCACCGTGGCCGCGGCCTCGGATTCCTGCCAAATCATTGCCGGGTCCTCCTCGGGGACTGCCGCTCACTTCCGGCTGGGCAATGTGGATGTCAGGCTGGGTACGGTGCTTGTGCTCGGCGGCCTTGCGGGCGCCTGGATCGGAGTTCATGTCATCAAAATTCTCCGGGCACTCGGCAGCGCTGATCTTGCTATCACTCTCACCTATGTCGTGATGTTAGGCCTGATCGGTGGTTACATGTTTGCCGAAAGCCTCAGAAACCTGCGGCGCGGTGCTCTGGTGCCCAAGTCACACCGCCCGACCCGGGACGAGAGTTTTTTCAGCAAGCTGCCGTTCCAAATGGACTTCCCCCGGTCGCAGGTCCGGCATTCGGTCCTCATCCCTTTTTTCCTGTGCGGAATAGTCGGCATTCTGGCGGCGATCATGGGAGTCGGTGGTGGTTTCATCATGCTTCCCATGATGGTTTACCTGCTGCGCATGCCCATGCACGTGGCGGTGGGTACAAGCCTGTTCCAGATCCTGTTCACGTGTGCGGGAGTCACGTACATGCAGGCGACTACCAACCACACCGTGGACCTCGTGCTTGCACTGCTGCTGGCTGCGGGGTCGACCATCGGCGTGCAGGTCGGCGCACAGGTCGGGCGACGCTTGCGCGGGGATGAACTCAAGATCCTGCTGGCTTCCGTCGTGCTGGTGGTCATGGTCAAGATGGCTGCCGGGCTTCTCTTGACCCCGGGGATTCACCTTACTCCTCTGAAGGGACACTGAACTTGATACACCGAAACATGCAAATTGCGCTCACTGTCATCCTCGCCGTCTTCGCCCCCTGGCTGGCGCCGGCGGCTGCGCCACCTCAGGAAGCGAGACTGAGGGTTACCCCCGAAACTGTCAACATGGGCGCCTTCTACGGCGGCGCGTCCGTGCGGGTGGAAGGCGTAACGGGACCGGATGAAAAGGTCATCATCGTCGTGAGGGGCGGGAACGTGACAGAGGTCTTTAACAAGGTCGGGCGCGTCGGTCCCATCTGGGTCAATACCGGCAAGGTGACAATCTCCGGCGTCCCCTCGCTGCTGCTGGTTTTCAGTTCCGAGCCGCTTGGCGCCTGCTTGACGCGCGCCGCCATTGACCAGTACGGGCTCGACCTGCCGGCCCTTAAGAAGCAGATGCGCATCGAATCCAAGACGCCGGACTACGGGCGCATCGCGGACGAGTACTTCCTGTACAAAACCAAGCAAGGAAGCTACCATTTGGTGAACGGCGGCATCCGGATGAATCAACCGGACAAGGACGGCCTGCCTTACACCCTCGAGTTCGTTCTGCCGAAGTCCGCCCCCCCTGGGCAATACAAAATCAGCGTGCTCGAATGCCGGGGGGGAGAGGTGATTCAGAGTTCGGACGTCCCTATCAAGGCTGTTGAAGTAGGTTTTCCTGGCCTGGTTGCTTGGCTGGCGACGCAACGCCCGTCGTCTTATGGGATCGTATCCGTGGTGGTAGCCATGCTCGCGGGATTCGGTATCGATTTCATTGCGGCGCGGCTATTCAAGAGAAAAAGCGTAGGGCACTGAAATTTTGGATTTTGGATTTCTGATTTTGGATTGTCAGGGGTGTAACCAGTATCCTACTGTGCCAGGCACGCGCGTTTAATCCAAAATCCAAAATCGAAAATCCAAAATCCTAATGTTTTGGCGTCGAGACAAAAACGCGGGCATCAGCGCAGCCGCCGCGGAGGCCAGGCTGCGGGATAAGTATCTTAGTTTTCGAAGGCTCCTCGCGCTTAACAGCGAATGTCTGGAACTGATGGCAGGGTTGCAAGAGGATCTTCAATATGTTCCCCCGCTTCGCGGTGTGCTGGGCGGACGTGTGGCCTCCATTTTCGAAAAGGCGCAGGGGATCGTCGAGTCACTGGGGAAAATGACCGGGACGCCCTACCCGGTGTTGGCCCAAGCCCTGAAAGAGCAGCAGCAGGAAGTGGACAGCTATATCAGCATCCGACAGGAATCGTCGCCGCTTCGACTGGCGGTTTCGCTGTCGGAGATCGGTTTGGAGGCGAGTGGGGAAGTTGGGGGAAAAGCGGCGGCGCTGGGAGAAATCAAGAACAAGCTCGGTTTACCGGTTCCGAACGGTTACGTCCTGACCACGGAAGCCTATCGCCAGTTTTGCGGGATCCCTTTATGGGCGTCCATCCGTGACTCGCTGCGTCAGGCCGATCTCGGTGACTTGGAGGGCCTCCAGGCAATCTCCAACCACCTTACGAAATTGGTGATGGCCTCCCCGGTCCCGAGGGCGGTGGAAGTTGCAATTATTGAGCGCGCGCGGATGTTGGGACGTGAAGCACCCGGCCTTGCGGTCCGCTCCAGCGCCGTCGGCGAAGGAGGCGTAAGATCGTTTGCCGGTCAGTTCCTCAGCGTGATTAACGTGCCTCCCGACCAAACGATAGAGGCTTACAAGCGCGTGCTGGCTGGGCGATTCAGTGGAAGGGCTCTTTCTTATCGGCTCTCGACAGGGCTGGCGGAAGCCGAAAGCCCCATGGCTGTGCTGTTCCTGCCTGTCATCAATGCTCGCGCAGCCGGAATTCTATATACGCGTGACCCCAAGGATGCCAAGCGTGACGTACTCTGGGTGACCTCCACCCGGGGTTTGGGGTTGGACATTGCCAGCGGGCGGGTAACACCCGACCTGTTTGTGGTGTCTCGCAAGCGGCCCCATTCAATCATTGAATCGCAAGTAGTGCAAAAAGAGGAGGAGATTCTTCCTCAGGACGGCGGAGGTGTAAGGCACGCCCCGCTAACTTCCGGTCAATCCGATACGCCGAGCCTTGAGCCCGACCATCTGCGCATGCTGGCTGAATACGGCTGCCGGATTGAAGAGTACTTCCGCGCACCACAAGATATCGAGTGGGCACTCGACCAAAACGGCGCGATCTGGATTCTGCAGGCCCGGCCTCTGGTGGTGGCTGAGCGTGCGCGGTCGAAAACGAGGCCACGAGGGCAGGCTCTGATTTCGGGTGGTGTCACTGTGTATCCAGGACAGATTTCCGGGCAGGCTTACTTGGCCGAGGACCGCCAAGCCTTACTCAAGACGCCAGAGGGCGCCATCGCCATCATTCGCCGCGCCTCCCCGGAGATTGTCGAGGTTTTTCCGCGCATCGCAGGACTGATTGCCGAGCGCGGAAACCCTGCCGGCCATGCCGCCACGTTGCTGAGGGAATTCAAGGTGCCGTCGGTCTTACAGATGGCTGCTGCCTTCGATAGGATCAAGGCCGGAGAGATAATCAGTCTCGACGCCTCCCAGCCGGGAGTTTACAAAGGAAACCTCTGGCCGGCGCCGCCCGTTCAAATCACTCTGGCCGAGCGATACCGCGAAAGAGGCGGCAACACCATCAGTCGGAGATTGCTCACCCTGCACCTGCTCGACGCCGGGGCATTCAGTTTCCGGCCCGGCGGATGCAAATCAACCCACGACGTGCTCAGGTATTGCCACGAGATGGCCGTCGAGGCAATGTTCGCGCTTCAGGACCGGGAATTAGAGCATCACGCGCATCGCTCCAAGAAGCTCCTCGCTTCCGTGCCGGTCAACTTGTTTGTGTTGGACCTGGGTGGCGGACTGGACAAGAGTGTTACCGAGGCCGATGAAGTAGCGCCGTCACAGATCACGTCCAGGCCTTTTCAGGCCCTCTGGAAGGGAATCACCCACCCGGCCGTCAGTTGGACGCGGCAAATGCCCGCCAGCTTCAGCGATCTTGCCTCCATAATCACGGGTTCGCTTGCTTCGCAGAACAGTGTTGTCCGCGCGCTCGGTGAGCGGAGCTACCTGCTCGTGGCGGACGAATACATGAACTTGAACTCGCGGCTGGCTTATCACTTTTCCTTGGTGGACGCGTGCCTTTCCGATAACCCTTCGAACAATTATATTTCTTTCCGCTTCACGGGAGGAGGCTCGACACGGCAACGGAGAAGCTTGCGGGCCTGTTTCCTGGAGGAGTGCCTCTCGCATTATGACTTCATCGTCGACCGTCGGGGTGACTTGGTGAATGCGTGGTTCAAGCGGGCGCCCGCTGAGGACACCGAGACGAATCTTGACATCCTCGGCCGGCTGATGGCGTGCAGTTCTCAGCTTGATATGTACATGAACAGCCACGATGCCATGAAGTGGTACACTCGGGAGTTCCTGGCGGGCAACTACTCCTTTAGTGTTGCCAATCCGGAGCCGTCAGCCGGCCCTGCCACTCCACCCTGAGGTCGGATGCACCCACGGCGCCGTGTCCCCCGCATCCCTGGCCTTCGTGCCCATAGGTCACTTCTTGGCGGGTTTGACCTTATGGAGGAATTGATCGAAGGCGCGGCGGGAGGCGAGCCGCCGCAGGAGGCGCCGCCGCTGTGCGGCCGGCAGCGGTGCTCGAAGTAGATCTTCGCGCTGGCGCCCGAGGTTGTCCAGCCAGGGCCCATACCCGGGATCGAAGCAAGACTCCAGTTCCTTTCGCAGGCGCGAGGCAAGTTCCGGGCTCAAGCCTCCGGTTGAAATGGCGATCTGCAGGCTTCCCCTTCTCAGCACCGCTGGGTAATAGAAGTCGCATTTGCGGGGATCGTCCACGACGTTACACAGGACGCCGCGCCGGCGGGCCTCTTCAAAGATGACCGCATTCGCAGAGTGCGAGGATGTTGCGGCCACCACCAGGAACATGCCGTTCAGGTCGCGCGCGGTGAACTTCCTCTTGCGCCAAACGATTTCCGCCGACTTCGCGAGGCGCTGCACTCCTTCCGTCGCCCTTGGCGCGACCACCTTCACGCGCGCTCCCGCCCGCAAAAGGCTCTTGAGCTTGCCTTCTCCCACGCGCCCCGCGCCGACTAGTAGACAGGGGCGTCCTTGGAGTTTGAGGAAGAGAGGAAACATATCCACGCAGATGGCCTCTCGGCGATAGTACCACGGGCGCGGCGGTCAAAGCATGGACGCGCTTGTCGCCGAAAGTGCAAAGGCGCATACTCTGACCTGTTTGGACCCCCAAATGGGAGTCGCCGATGAGCCATTCTCCACACTTTACAGACGCATGGATCCAAGAGCGGCTACGGCGCTTCGGGATGCAACCGATTTCTGGTCCGCCGGTGGTCTGGCATGACACCAGCGACTACATGTCGATCGAGCGGGACCACATTATTGACGTCGCGGGCGATCGCTTCCTGATCCGGTGCAACGAGCGTGAGGGGCGCTTTGGGATGGAGGATCAACCCAAGTTTTGGGTCAAGCGCGCTCTTGATCTGTACACCGGACAGATGCACATCCTGAAGCTCGTCTTTCAGGAGGAGTTCAAGATTCGGATCGGCAACCTGCAAGTCAAGTGCGTTCGGAGCGCGGAAAAGGAAGGGCGCGTTTTGGAACTCGTGCGTGGAGACGGCAGGTTCATGCAAGGCCGCACCGCACTGGATTCCCGCGGCAACCTCGTGCGGGTCATTGATTTTATCTCCGGCGTGGATCTACTCAGCTACCTCCATTCGATCCGGCTACGCCACGAAGAGTACGCCGGCACTTTGCTTCCCGGGATTCTGGCAAGAATCAGGGAGAGTTGCGGCGGCATCACGCGTCTCCACGACGCGGGGCTATGCCACGGCGACATCCGCAATGACCATCTGCTCATTGAGCGTGAAACCGGCTGCTACAAATGGATCGATTTCGACCTGAACCAGGACTTCTCTGACTTCGACGTCTGGAGCGTCGGCAACATCTTGCACTGCGTGGTTGCGAGAGGATTCGTAACTTTTCCTGACGCCATGCGCATCCAGCCCGGACTTTCCGGCCAGCTTAGGGAGGACGATGCCTCTGTATTCTTTCCGCACCGCGTGATGGATCTGCGCAAGGTCTATCCCTACCTGCCCGTCAAGCTCAACGACGTGCTCCTCCGGTTTTCGTTTGGCGCGCGGGCCTGTTACGACCGAGTCTCGCAGATCATGGACGACTTGTCGGATTGCGCCCAATCAATGGATTGGAAGTGGAGCGGAGTCTAAACCGCCTGCGACCACCGACGACGACCTGAGCGGGGGAAACCATGTGGCACAGAAGCGTGGCCTTCGAGTTGACGTTGATAGCTGTGCTTGTTATGGCGGCTGCGCTGATGTTCCTGACATGGTTGTCTCTTCGCTGGCAGCGGGCGTGGCTGCTGAATGAGGTTGAGCGTGGGCTTCTACTCACGAGCGACACTCTGCAGAGCAGTCTTCGGCAGGGGATGATGCAAAACCAAAGAGAGGACATCCGGAGCAGCACGGAAAGTATCACCCAGCAGACTCGAATCGACCGGATCCGTCTGATCGAGCATCGGGGCAGGATCACGATGTCCACACGCCGGGAAGATGTGGGCGGCCGCCTGGAACGAAGCGCAGCGGACTGCACCATCTGCCATAAGGGCGCTTATGGAAATGTCACGTTAGCTCCCCCTAGTGGCGAGGCCCGCGTCGTGGTGGAGGGTAACCGCATGCGCGCCTTCACCCCGGTGCTGGCTGAGTCCCGATGCTTCAACCAGGCTTGTCACCAGCAGGAAAAAAGATCGCAAGTGCTCGGCGTCATTGAAGTCAGCCTTTCGTTGGAAGACGCGGAAAAGAACTTCGCCCGCAGGCAGGCGACGCTGGCGGGCCTGTCATTGGGCACCATCGTGGTGGGAAGTGGCTTGCTCGGCTTCGCCTTGGCGCGCCGTTTCCGTCGCCCCATGAGCGACTTGCTACGCGGTATCCGGCGCGTCGCTGCTGGGGACCTGGATCACCGAATACCGGAGCGCTCTCGTGACGAATTCGGTGAGCTGGCTCGATCCTTCAACGTCATGAGCCAGAGATTGTCCAATATCCAGCAAAGCCTGGTTCGTTCGGAACGGCTAATCTCCATGGGGAAACTCGCGGCCGGTGTTGCCCACGAAATAAACAACCCGTTGACCGGCATCCTCTCTTACGCCGAGGGCTTGTTAAGTGAGGCGAAGCCGGACGATCCCCTGCGCGGAGACTACGCGGTCATTGTCCATGAGGCCCTGCGGTGCCGGCAAATCGTTCGCAGTCTCCTGGACTTCGCCCGGCAAGGTACGCCCGCTTTTGCCCTTGTCAGCCCCCAGGACATCATTGAAAAAGCGGTAAACGTGCTTGTCCGGCTGCCCGCCTTTCACCAAATCACTTTCGAGCGCCGGATAGAACCGGGCTTGCCGGCGATCCACGCGGATCCGGTGCAGATTGAGCAGGTGTTGATCAATCTGATTGTGAACGCACAAGAAGCCATGCCGAATGGGGGAACGATCGTGTTGGGAGCGGGATCCAGTGGCGGCGGAAATCAAGTACAGTTCTCGGTCAAGGACGAAGGGGCTGGCATACCCCCGGAGATCCACTCGCGTATCTTCGATCCCTTTTTTTCCACCAAAGGAGGGAAGACCGACGGCCTCGGCTTGGCCGTCTGTCTGGGCATCGTCCAACAACATGAAGGGACCATCGACTTCCAAAGTGAACCTGGACAGGGGACGGTTTTTCACGTGACACTCCCCGTTTCCAAGGAGACTGGACAGGGGAAAATGGACGGCGAGACTGATGGGTGAGCGTATCCTCGCAATCGACGACGAGAGGGTGGTTCTGGACGCGATCCGCAAGGCATTGCGGCAGAGCGACCTCGAGACTGATACCGCCCAGAGTGCCGCGGCAGCGTTGCAACTTCTGACGGCTTCTTCCTACAAGCTAGTAATCACCGACCTGATGATGCCGGGCATGGATGGGCTGCAATTGCTGCGACGCATCCGGGATATGGGTGTGAAGACGGCAGCCATTATGATCACCGGCTACCCCAGCATCCAAACTGCCCTGTATGCCAAGCGGCTTGGGGCCTTTGAATACGTCACCAAGCCTTTCACCCGTCAGGAGTTGAACAGCGTTGTAATACGCGCCATCAGAGCGGGGGCTGTTGCTGGACCGCAAGTCGAGGGTGCGCCTCCCCCAGAGGCCGGGGAACCCGTTTATTATCTTCCTGCGCACAGTTGGGCCAAAATCGAACCGGATGGGACAGTGCGACTGGGCATGGCACGGGCCTTTGCCTTTACGGTCGGAGAGATAGCGCGACTCCAGCTTCCAGCCAAGGGCGATCTGGTCGAGCAGGGGAGAGTGTGCGCAGTGGTCCACGCGACTGATGGGGTGGACCACTCCATCCACTCCCCCTTGAGCGGTACAGTTTTGGAAGTCAACGCTGTCGTGTTGGAGAATCCGTCTCTGGCCGGCAGAGATCCTGAGCATTTGGGCTGGTTGCTGCGGTTGATGCCACAGAACCTCGACGCAGAGATCCCCAATCTTTCACCAGCGTGATCAGTTCTATCCAATCCGTGAAAATCCAGCCAAAATGCGGCCTCGCTTCCGGCGTCATAGCCCCATTCGATGCCGTAAAACCCTGGCATCTTTGTTGTTTTTCTCGATTAGCCACCTGGCTCGGCAATCGACCGAGGTTCAGACTCGCTGAGGTCGAAGGTTGGCTCCAGGCTCGCAAGCCCATTCGGAACTGTGTTAATCTTGCAGAGGGAAGCGTGGCTGCCTGTGACAGGAGGATTGAGCAAAGGTCGGTGATGACAGTGAAAACCTACATCGAGGACCACTGCATTCCGGAGTTCGTGAACAAACGCAAGCCGGGAACGCGCAGGGGCTATCTACAGATTCTGAGGGCCCCCGTGCTACCCGCGCTCGGCGCCAAGGAAAGGGCTGGAGGGATGGGTGAGCGGTTGAAACCGGCGGTCTTGAAAACCGTGCTGCCCTCTCTCTCCTCTATGCAATCTATTGAAAATACAGGGCACCCACGCTTCCTTTTTGCTCTGTTTTGCCAGGTTTTAG
>Ga0326728_10016434_pt1 | contig 15102 bp, 17 predicted proteins | sample MB3enrmetagenome_FD_207602 | JGI IMG/M metagenome (GOLD analysis project Ga0326728, IMG submission 207602) | Lab enriched peat soil microbial communities from McLean, Ithaca, NY, United States - MB31MN | ecosystem: Environmental > Terrestrial > Soil > Wetlands > Peat | place: USA: New York...
CGACGGTAGGGTGTGCGCACCCTCACGTTGAGGCAAAAATCATTGACCCGCTGTCCGGCAAGACACTCCCTCGTGCAAGTGCAGGAGAACTCTGCATACGCGGCTATCTGGTGATGTTGAAGTACTGGAACAATGCTGACGCGACAAAGGAAGCAATTGATGCAGAGGGGTGGATGCACACTGGGGATTTGGCTATGATGGATGAGAACGGCTACGTGAACATTGTCGGACGCACGAAGGACATGATTAGCAGGGGCGGCGAGAAAGTTTTTCCACGAGAAGTCGAAGACTTCCTCTACACCCATCCAAAAATCTCGGAGGTACAAGTGATAGGAATCCCAAGCCGAAAGTACGGCGAGGAAGTGATGGCTTGGGTCAAACTGAAACCGGGGGAGGCTGCCACGGCGGAAGAACTTCAAGAGTTCTGCAACGGAAAGATCGCATATTTCAAGATCCCAACTTACTTCAAGTTCACGGACGAATTTCCGATGACTGTTACAGGTAAGATTCAGAAATTCAGGATGAAAGAGATTTCGACGAAAGAGCTTGGGTTAGAATCTGCCGCCTCAATCAAGACTGCGTAAGAGCTGAACTTAGCGTAACTCTGTTCGCAGGTTTTGATGGCGCCCGGACTGAGCGTCTATGCTAATCTTTGGCGGAGGCTGTCGGATTGCGGGCTTGTTTCTTACCGTTCTTAGTGCGGGTGGAGTTGAGGGTGGGGTTTGGAGCAAGAGGAATGATTAGGAGTGTGAGAGTGGTTTTATCAAACTCGGTTGAGTGTGCCGACATCTCTCCATCGTTGATGATTCCATGGTCGAACAAGAGTGTAGATGTGACGACTGGCAGCGGTGTAGAGGATGATTCACTGTTCGTATTGTTCCAAAGTTCACTGAAGGGCATGTCGGGCGCCGGAACAATAACGTACCACTATCAGTATATTAATGTATCATCACAGATCGTGGCAGAGTAGTTGCGTCTCCGATGCCGTTGCTTTGAGTCGGCGACTGCAAATTCGACCGTGGTAAGCGCTCTGAAAGGTTCGACGCTTTCAGTTGCATGCCTTCTCTCCAAACTTCCTCAACCTTGACCTGATTGTCACAGATTTCACCAAAATTGCGATGGGCAGACCTCTTGTTGACACGTTGAAAGTTCTGCATCAAGAAACACTCGACAGGTAGCTGGTGACCCATGCATTTTGCAGTGTACGCGTCTATGGGTTCATTGTATTTTCATGATCAGTTCTACTGAGCTCTCGTCACGATTTTTCACTCACGTTTGTCACTAGCCTAGGGCATTCTTTATTTCGGGGACTCATTAGCGGCCTCGAAGGTTCAGAAAATATGCGAAAATTTGTCTCTATCGCGCTCATCGTTACTATTGTGGTACTACCAATACTTTCCTTGAACCAGGTCTTCGCGGTAAACGTTCTGATAAGCCCTCCAATAGCCCCACGAGCACCAGGACAGAAAACGGCCGTGATTCTGGATTCCCTTGAACAAGTCTATCCGTTTGGATTCTATGGCAAACTAATAGTTGAACAACTACAGTCTGCCGGATACCAAGTAACCGTTCTACAAAACCGCAACGTTACGCTCGACTTTCTTGTGAATCAATTGCATAACTACAACGTTATCCTCTGGCGAACGGACTCGTACACTTGGGAGCACAGAGAGTTCTGGTATGTTGGGCAATTTGCGAGCTCGGCAGTTCAGGCAGAGTATGCTTCGGATTTCGCTCAAGGCTGGATTAACGGAAATGGTGGAATCATGGGAGTAAGCTTCGATTTCATCAATGAACACTTTCCAGCCAACAGCCTGCCGAATGTGGGTTTGATGCTGCTGATCTCTACTGATTCGAACGTTTACGCTCCTACTTTCATCACGGCGGGAGCTAACGCGGTTGTCTACTGCATCGGAGAGGTATCACTAGCTTTCAGTAACATTGACGACTTGACGGGACAGTTGACGTCGTACCTTACACAGGGACAGACTCTATACAACGCGGTCTATAACTCGGTGTCCCCCTTCGTACAAAACGTTCAAACGGAGGATCCGCTCGACAGCAGCTACCCCCCTCCATTCTGGTACCTAGGCAACGGGACGCTAACCTTAACGTAGAATCACGCGCGAGCCTCTAAAGGTTCGCACGTCAACCCCTTTTTTGTATTACGTAATTTGTATAAACTGCCGTTAGAAACCAACATAAGGTTGAATTGTGCGCCTTCAAGGAGCCAGTCGTCATTCACAAGGGACTGGATAACGTATACGTGAAAGAGAGCAAGATTTGTTTTATTGACGGCGAAGCAAGCAAACTATTCTATCGAGGCTACAGCATCGAAGGCCTAGCAGCCAACTCAACCTTTGAGGAGACCGCCTACCTACTCATCTACGGTTGGCTTCCGACCAGGTCCCAACTTGAACAGTTTGCACAACGAATAGAGTCCTACCGCACCCTCGATCCACCGATCTCAGAACTGATTCGATCTTTCCCGATAAGTAGCGATCCGATGGATGTTCTCCGAACTGTGGTCTCATCACTCGGTCTGTATGATGCACACCCTTTGGGCGGCGATACAGACGCCCGAATCGACAAGGGGCTACGGATATTGGCGAAGGCGCCGACTATCGTTTCGGCGTTTGACAGAATACGAAATGGTAAGCAACCCATTCCGCCGAAGCCAGGGTTGCATCATGCGGCGGATTTTCTTTACATGCTGAGTGGAAAAGAGCCAGACGCCTATGACGCGCATGTAATGGATGTTGCTTTGATTCTGCATGCTGAACACGAAATGAATGCGTCCACGTTCGCTTGCACTGTAACTGCTTCAACACTAGCCGACATGTACTCAATAATCACTTCTGGAATTGGAACATTGAGAGGGCCACTTCACGGCGGAGCAAACGAGGAGGCACTCCGAACTGTCATGGAAGTTGGAGACGCAAGCAGGGCTGAGGGTTACGTGGTTGACGCGCTAGCTCACAAGAGAAGAATCATGGGCTTCGGACATAGAGTGTACAAAACGTGGGATCCGAGATATCTAATTTTGAAGGACCTAGGCCAAGAGCTCGCTGTGAAGAAGGGGCAGACAAAACTGTTTGACACTGCAGTCGCGATTGAGATGAGTGCTAGGAAGCACTTGGAAGGGTCACCCATTTTCCCAAATGTCGATTCCTATTCAGGCGTCGTATTTCATACGCTGGGTATTCCCACAGATCTGTTCACACCGATTTTTGTTATGAGCAGAGTTTCAGGTTGGGTCGCACATACAATAGAGTACTTGCAGGCAAATCGATTAATTCGACCGAAAGCCCTCTACGTAGGGAAGACGGGACTGAGTTATGTCACACCTGATTCTAGATTAGGGAGATTGGAGGCGTAAACCACATTGAACGTTAGCCACATTGTAACACGCCCGCTCATAACGATAGCATCAAACAAGACGATTCTAGATGCAGCGAAACTCATGGTGCAAAACAATATCGGCCTTCTCGTCGTATGTCATGAGAGTGACAATTCCAAACTTATTGGCGTTGTATCTGAGAGAGATATTATCAGAGTTGTCGCCGAGGATAGAGCCCTAGATGTTCCCATTAGTAAAGTGAGCACGAAACACACCGTGACTGTGCGAGGTAGCTCCGATGTGGCGGAGGCCGCGAAAGCCATGAACAAGAACAAAATTCGGCATGTTGTAGTAGTCGACGATCAAGAGAAACCAGTAGGCGTAGTGTCGATGAGAGATCTCGTTGGCGAACGCGCCACGCTCACAGCCATCCTGCAATCGAATGAGAAAGAAGTCTTCCATGGCGCAGACTAGTCAGTTTAACTCATTGAGCTTCCCAATCAAACCTTCAAATGTTACTTGAGTTTCAACTCCGGTCGCCATCTCCTTCAACTTAACCGCTCCGGATTGAATCTCTCTTGGCCCTAAGACTACTAAGTAAGGAATCTTAGTTGAGTTCACGTACTCAATCTGTTTGCCTAACGCCCTGCCCTTCAAATCTAAATCAGTAGCGATCCCGTTGTCACGTAAGGTCTTTGCGAGTCGAATGGCCTCAAATTTCAAATCCTGGTCGACCGTCGCGATGAATACTTTGGCGCCCAGCCGCGTCCTCGGAAACGAACCAGCACGTTCAAGCGAGATCATGAGACGTTCCACCCCGCCTGCTACTCCAGTAGCAGGGATGTCCCGTTTGCCGTATATTCTGCAGAGTTTGTCATACCGCCCTCCGCCAAAAATTGAACCAACCTCCTCTCCTCCCTTGTCGAAACCTTCGAAGACGATTCCATCGTAGTAGCCGATCCCGCGCACGATACTCATATCATATACGCAGACGTTCAGACGACCGAGTGCTGCTAAGGCGTCTGCAAGTGCTTCAAGTTCCTCTAAGCCCTTCTTCGCGCTCTCGTCAGTCAGCGAGAGACGTCTTAGTTGATCTAGGACAGCACGAGGGGCGCCATTGAGGGAGACATATGAGAAAATCTCCTCAACTGTTTTGTCGTCAACGCCTAGAAGTTTGAATTCATTTTCCAACTGTCGGCGGTCCGCCTTCCGAACTTTGTCTATGATTCTGAGCGATTGTTCCAGTTTCTCTTGAGAACCCACGCCCACCTGTCTGAGGTACGCTTCTGCTAGCTTACGGTTGCTGATTCTAATCATGCACTCCTTCAATCCTACGTTTGTGAGGATGTCGGCGCCGACGCAGATCACTTCCGCGTCAGCTAGGGGACTATCGGACCCAAAGATTTCGACGTCCCATTGCGTGAAGTAGCGGTAGCGTGCAAATTGCGGTTCATCATAGCGCCAGTTGCCTCCAATCGCGGCTAATTTAACTGGTTCAGGAAGGTCGTAACGGTTTGCAACCATGCGGGAAAGGCCGACAGTTAGGTCGAACCTTAAGCCGAGATCACGCTCCCCTTTGTCTTTGAACCAGTAGATTTCATTTCGAATCCCTGCCCCGCTCTTTGCCTCCAATGTTTCTAGGTTTTCAATCGTAGATGGTTCAACCATTTCGAAGCCGTAGCGGCAGACTACCTCACGTATCCGATCATAGAGCCATAATCTTCGTTCCATCTCCTCCGCTTCTACATCCCTCATCCCACGCGGTAGAGTGAAGACTTTTGAAGACAACTTACTTCACGTTTGCGACTCGTCTTAGCCCTACCATCCTATAACGTTGTAACTCGAAACCTGAAGAACTCAAGCTGTAATGCTTTATAGTAAAGATCATCTTATGCCAAACGAACTCGCATGCCTACAAACAGCAAGGATGTCCTAGGTGCAACACTGGTTGGCGTCGTAGTAGGTGGCATAGTTGGAGGGTTGTTGGACACCGTTAGTCTACCCTTCTCAAACGCGTTGGGAGCGTTCGTAGGCGGAGCAATTGCGGCCTATGTGCTGTACGCTCAAGTACCTCAAGCGGCGCGAGCAGGTGCATTGTCGGGCGTTCTTAGTATCCCATTCTACCTCGGCGTTGGTGAAATCCTATACGTATTCGGAGCGATTCCTCCCCAGAGCACAACTCCACCAATGTCGGAGCTACAAGTCGCGCTTGGTTTCATCTTCATAATGAACTTAGGCTTCGGTGCGTTTGGTGGTATCCTAGTTGGAGCTATCCGCCATCCTCCACCGGAAGCAGTGCCGCTTCAACCGGCTATGTCAGGCACGGTGCCGGAACAGCTTAGATATTGCGTGCAATGCGGTGCTCAGTTGCCCTCTGGCGCTGTCGTCTGCCCGCAATGCAACGCCAGACAGCCCACATAACCGTGGTATCCTTTCCCGACGCTAGACCTTGAGTGAGCTCAGGGTGTAATAGACAATATCGGTTCGGCGGTCTACGACGGCTAGGATCAATTCCTTTTTTTCTGTATCGGAATACCGGAGAAGTTTCCCCAGTTTCTTTAAACTTGCTTCTCCCCCTTCGTAAACAATAGAAATCAGTCGTCTCAATGGTCCCTTGCCGTAGATGTCGAAATCAAACGCTCTAGTTGACTCACGCACTAAATACCCGCGATCTCTCAAGTCGCGGTAAACGAGATACTTTATCCAGATCTCAGGTTTTCCAACGGAGAACCTTCGAACTAAGTCTCGCAGCTCAAGCCTCTCACCCGTCTTCTTATCGAAGACATGTATCTTCTGTTTCTCAACCAAGTAGAAGGATTCGTACGCGGTAAGGACGAGTTTCTCTCCCTTCAGGTCCCCGAAGCCGCGGTCCCTTAACTCCATCAGGTCCGGTTTGTAGGGAATATGTACTGCACGTGAGTCCCCGACCGCTTTCCATGGCGTGAATTGCGGTTTCTCTTCAGCTTGTACCTGTTTTCCCTGAGTTGCGCTGGTTGCGCTAGGACTATTCTCCATGAAAGGCACTTGCCACTCGGAGAACCACCCGCTGCATTAATGCTTTTGCGAGAACAATGTCCCGAACTATTACGAAAAGTAATTCAACGTGTCTGCGCCGCTCGTTAATCAGGTGTTACAACTGCAGCCTATGTCAGATCTGAGAACGGTAGCGTGGATACACGACCGCGTAAGGATGATAGATCAAACTCAACTGCCGTACCACTTCACCTATGTCAATTTCAAGAATTACCGGCAGGTTGCCACAGCGATCAAAGGGATGGTTGTCCGTGGAGCTCCAGCTATAGGTGCTGCAGCGGCCATGGGATTGGCACTAGCAGCAAACGCCAACAGAAAGAAGCCGAAAGCCCGTTTGCTGCAAGAACTTGAGATTGCTGCCGGTGTGCTTCGTTTAAGTCGTCCCACAGCTTGGAATCTCTTCTGGGCGATAGACCGAGTAATGCGAAGGGCTAAGGAAGCTAGCGGGGACGGTACTGAAGTTGCTGCGGCCGTTGTTGAGGAAGCAATGAAGATTGCCGAGGAGGAGGTGGCCGCGAGTCATAGTATAGGTGAAGCCGGGGCACGTCTAATAGAGGATGGCGACCAGGTCTTGACACATTGCAACACTGGCACACTAGCCACGGTGAGTTACGGGACTGCTTTAGCCCCAATTCGCACCGCTGCTGCGCAGGGTAAGAAGGTGAAGGTCATTGCAACTGAAACTCGTCCGAGGCTGCAAGGAGCGAAGCTTACGACGTATGAGCTGTTACATGATGGAATCCCTGTTACGCTAATTGTGGACGGTGCGGCTGGCTACGCACTGAAGACGGGTATGGTTCAGAAGGTGATTGTGGGAGCGGACAGAATCACTAAGAAGTATGTCGCTAACAAGGTCGGAACTTATCTTATCGCTTTAGCTGCGAACGCAAACAATGTTCCGTTCTACGTGGCCGCACCGAGCTCAACGTTCGACCTGCGAAACGAGAGCTCAGACGTGAAGATTGAGGAGAGGAATGCGCAGGAGATTACGCATATCGCGGGGAAACGAATCGTACCCCGTGGAGTCCCCGTCTTCAATCCTGCCTTCGACCTTACTCCAGTCGAACTTGTTCAAGGGTTCATAACGGAAAGGGGCGTTATAGTCCCTGATAGGTTCGACGCGATGTCGTTGCTCTAGTCGGTTAGGTAGTTGTCAGACTTCTTGTAGTGGTTTCTTGCCTACTTGCAAGACTATCTCTACCGGACAGTGAGTTACTGATTCAATCCTGTTTTTCCATTCGGACCCCATGCTAATCAGCGCATACATGCCGGTAACCTCGCCCTTAGCTTTCTGGACAATTCGAGTAAGGGCGACCTGCGTCTCCCCGCTATCAATCACGTCGTCAACGATGAGCACACAGTCTCCCTTCCTAAGTGCATCCCGTGGGACATAGAGGCTTATCATGATCGCAGTCTTGCTGGGTATGTAAATTTCCTCGATGAACTCGCGAACTCCTACTTCTCTGCTCTTCTTGGCGATAATCAATCCTACACCTAGACGGTGTGCGAGAAGCGCGGCCAAAGGTACGCCGTCTACTGCAGCCGCAAGAATCTTTGTTATGCGCATGCCGGCAAACGCGTTCACTGCGTGCTGGACTGCCCGTTCTAGGAGTAGCGTGTCGGAGATCAGCTTAGTGTTGTCAAAGTATCCGGCCTCGTCGAAGCGAATCCTCTGTTGGATTTCTCCCTCAAGTCGCATTATTTTTTGCAAGGTTCTATTGATGTTCTGGGCTCTGTCTATTGTCGGCAGGACGTGGCCCTTCACATACCTGCTGAGAACCGTTTCGGGTAGGCCTATAATCTGTGCGAGTTCTCGGTATGTGTAGTAGTTCTTCGCAAGGTTGAGTAGTTCGATGGTCATCAGCTTATACTTCAAATCGGATATACGGGAACCTGCTCTCAATCTAATGCCTTCCTGGTAGACTTTGACAAGTTAAGATATGCACATGCACATGCTGACTAGTAATAATACTTTCGACATGAATTGACACAAAGATTAGGGCGACATTACTCGGCTATCTACAATTCCTTGACTATCTTGGTACTTTCCGCGGTAAGGCCGGAGCGTCTTGGTGCCAAGCTGATGTATGGCGATCTGCAAAAACCTATCATTACGATCCATCGTAAATCGTCCATTGCCTGCATTGTAGAGAAGAATCGTGAGTTGACCACGAAACCCAGGATCAACTAAAGCCAAGCTCGCTATAATGCCTGCTCGCGCGAGTGATGAACGAATGTGCAACGTTCCCACAAGGTCTTCGCCAAGCTCTACTCTCTCAAGAGTCGCGACCAGAAAGTGCTGGCCAGGCTGCATCTCGAGCTTCTCCGCAAGACGAAGGTCATAGCCGGCGCCATTGAGGCAGCTCGAATCGAAGGGCGTAATGAGAAGGGAACCGCCATTCATGCGCTGTTCAATCTCCACATCAGACAAAATCCCCAAACAAATCACTCTTTTTCTTTACTTGTCATAACTCAGCTACGATACCTAACAGCCTTTCCCAAACCATCCGTAGTGCACGTTCGCTAACCATATACATCAATGCCCTACAATGGCTGCGCGGGCCCGTAGTCGAGCTAGGATTAAGACACAGCGATTTCGCCTAATCGTGTAAGCCTTCGGGCTTTCAGGGAGAAAGCCTGGGATCCGGGGTTCGAATCCCCGCGGGCCCGCCACATTTCCAAGGTGCATTCTGCGAGATCAGCTAACCGATATCAGTGTCCCATTTCTCTTTGAACCCGACTCAGCCACTCTGACACTAGCGCATTGAAGACCTGAGCCTGCTCGATTTGCAGGTTGTGTCCCGCGCTATCCAATACAGCAAAGGTTGCTCTAGGGTAATTTTCAATTATGCTCCATGCGTCTTTGTATCCAACTGAAGAGTCTTGTCTACCTGCGACTACTAATACTGGTTTGGTATATGGGTCGGATAGCGAATTCACATCAAATGTAAACCCATACCCGTTGCCTCGTAGCGCCTCAAGGTAAGCCGTGTCGGCGACTCTCAATCCAACAAGAATCTCGTCTCGGAACCGCTCCCAATTCTCGCGAGTTTGAATCACCGCCATCGAAGCGAATTCATTGGCGTCTGACGGATCTAACTCGGAGATCAACCCTCGATCCTCGACAATTGCCCTGCTTGAGGGTAGAGAGCGGTCGGATAGACCGGGAATAATCAGAGGACAGATTAGCAGTAGACCGTCAACGGATTTCTTTCTCTTGCAAACTAGGCCTCTAGCTAGGTATCCACCATATGACTCTCCCACGACGAGGTAGTTCTGGTTAGGCAGGGTGTGGTCGACGAACGCAAGTACAACCTCTAAGACCCTATCTGTGGAATCGATCCAGGACTCCCTTCTTGTTCTACCCATTCCGGGCAGATCAAAGTAGATTCTTTTCCAACCCGGCCTACTCGCGAAGATTGGTTCCATGCAACCTTTCATTAATCTGTGATCTGGATAGAAACCATGTATCATCAGGACCGGCACACCGTCCCCGTATGTTTCGTAGTATATTCTCACGTTACCTAAATCACAAAACATGGCGATCTTTCATTTCCGCGTTAAGTTACGACTAATAAATCATCGATGGCACTGTCAGGAAGAGCTGTCAAGTCCCCTCTGTATCGACTTCTCTGGGTATTGAAGTGGCTTGAATCAAAGGAATCAAGGCTACTCTGAATGCTTTATTCTCTCCCCACGCGCTTTAAGGGACGGTTGTCATGCGTAGAACAGTGTTAGCTTTTGGCCTGCTTCTAGTCCTAGCCGCGGTTTTTCTACTCAACCAAGGCCCTCAAGTGCTTGTCCCAATCGCCGGGACCTTGGGATTAACGTCACACTATGTCAAAGAGACCGTTATCCTGTCCCCGACCTTATTCAGCATACCCTCATCCAACTACACTTATACCTCAGCGAATTTGAGCAGCTCTTCTCAGGTAACCGGATCGCTTCAGGTTTCCAATGGGCGTCAAGTGGCTTTTTACGTGATGAATCAGGGCAACTTCTCATTGTGGCAGCGACGGCTACCTAGCGCTGTCGTTCTCTTTCAACCCGTAGCCATCTCATACAATTTTACGTTCTCGCCCCCAACCGCGGGCACGTATTTCTTCATATTTGATAACCAAGACAATAGCCCGCGTTCCGCAGTCTTTAACCTGAATCTGATCGAGGACGTGGCCGTCGTTAGTCCGTTCGTTCGGTATGCTGGCCTTGAGGTTCTCATAGTCGGCGCCGTACTATCTTACCTGGGCTTGAGGGGCGGAAGGAAAGCGACTCCACCTCCTACTGATCTCTCTGGGTGGAAGTGCAAATACTGCGGCGCGGTAAATGATGATTCCACGGCTCAGTTCTGCGCCAGCTGTGATCGGTCTCGAGGGTAGCTATGGCGCGCCCGTTTCCGAATTCCTTTGTTCGGTTTTTCTGAAGATCGTGTAGAAAAGAACGATTGCCGTCACGTAAAGCACGGTGCAGAGATAGAACGGTAGGTTGAGAAGGAAAGTTGAGTGTTGAAGGTGGCCACTATTCAACATCGAACCGCCCACGGATGTGCTCGCGGCATTGGGCAACCGCCAAAGAATGACGTTAAAGGAAGACGCGGTGGCGCGTTCGTCTTCTGAAATCATATTCATGATGAACGTGTCGGAGAGAGGGCTCGCCATGTTCATCAATACTGCGCGAACCACGTAGAGCGAGGCAGCGATATACGGTGACGGACTAAATGGGACGGCAAGCAAAAAGATCGTTGACATGGCCTGCGTAACAACTATTCCTTTTACCAAGCCGATTCGCTTCGCCACGGTGGGTGCAGCAATCGCCGTCGCACCCATGATGAAACTTGATGCGGCTATCAGCGGGCCTGAGAATACGTCGGTCTCATTGAAGCTGAAAAGGAACCATGTCGGTATAAGCGGAATGATTAGCCCGGCCCCAAGCCCAATCAGCATGTTTGCCAAAGAGAACTTGGTTATAATCCCAAGCGATTTTCGAGGTAGAATCCCATCCCGTGATGATTTGGGTTTGGTATTCACGGCCCATCTTTGAACCGATACCGAAGTAGCTAACGAGAAGGCTCCTAGCACCACGAAAGTGATTCGATGAGCGGTTAGCAGGTCCATATTCACGAGTGGGAAGAAAGCTGGTAGGAAACTGCCGATGCCCATTGCGATGGTGAAATTCATGAATGATAAGCTGAATGTTGCGGCTCGAACGTCCAGCGTAGTTGTATCCGCTAAGTACGCATTCCAAGTCGCCAGATACATTGCCTCACCCAAACCTCCTAGAATAGCGGAAATCTCTAAGAGGAGAAAGTTTGATGTCAATCCAGGAACAGCGATAACTAGGGCGGCTATCGTAGACCCCACTAACATTATTCGTTTACGGCCGTGCCGGTCTGATAAGATCGCGAACGGCATGCTGAACGCCACCGCTGACACGGCTGCTGTACTGAACAGAATGCCAACGGTGGTGGCTGAGGCACCTTCGAGCGGCAGGAATACGGCCAATGCTACTTCGTAGAATCCCAAACCGGCCGCTAGTGGACCCGCTCCGAGGACTATGTTCCTCGTGTTCCTCGGAATCGATCCGAAACTCAACGAGTTGACATCCAGATTGCTTAGACTACGATCCATTCTCGCGAAGAGACTTGGCAAACTCAGAAGGCAAAGAGACCGCTCTCCATTCCGAATTAACAGCGATGCACTTTATCGACCCTTCAGCCGCAAGCTTCCCATCGCGTTGGCGGATCGTTTGAAAATCATAGGTAACCGTCTTCTCGGCAACTTCCCTGACTCTCATTGTAACCTCAATGAAATCGTCGAAACGACAGGCGGCCTTATACTGGCAGTGAGCTTCGACGCGAGGTAGCATAATGCCATATTTTTCGCGAATTGTATTCAAGGGGAGAAGGAGTGATCGATAGAATTCTTCTTCGCAAGCTTCGAAGTATCGCAGGAAGTTAGTGAAGTGCATGACTCCCGCGACATCAGTGTCAACCCAGTGAACGCGAAAAATGTGCTTGAATGGCACGGTGAGTCACTTTGCGCTACGGAGGATGTTTCATGAATTTAACTCGGCCGTTGGTTTCCGAGACATTGAGAAGGTGAGCTCGCAGATTCTCTGGAAGACTTATAGGCGACGCAACGGGGGGTTTGAGCCGGTCCCGCGGTAGCTCAGCCTGGTAGAGCTTCCGGCTGTAGTCCTGTACCTTGATGGTATGGGGAGTGTCAGCCTACTAGGCGTACACCGTCTGAAACCGGAGTGTCGCTGGAGAGCCCAATGGGTTCGGCGAATTCAAAATAGAGTCTAAAGCTCTATGAAACTCCGGCCCGCGGGACCATTACCGCGCTTTCTCCCGCAGGGTCGTTGTTCTGGCGAGTTTTGACAATTCCGATAGGCGCTTCCTTAGGTCGAATGTCCATCCTATTCCGTCTTCGAATAGTTCGTACGAAACAGATTGGGCCTCTCTGCTGATGAAGCTCTGTCTAACTGAGGAGTACGTTTCGAGTAATCTTTGGCGGGCCATTTGGGAGAGAAATGCAAAGAGACTTGGTACTTGCGTCTGAAGTGTGTAGGTTCTGACGAACAGGGCGTTCTGGCGTAGAACCTTCGCGACGCCTAGAACGAAGAAGAGTTCGTCGACTAACGAGAAGAATCGGTTCATTGCCTGCTTGTTTGGGAACTCAAGTAAGATTTCATGGTAGGCGGAGACTTCTTCCGGATAAGGCCACACATCGAACCCATAGTACTTGACTATCCCAGAGGGGATCAGTTTTTTGTCGAAATGATACTTCACGCCTTGTAAAGATATTCCGAGTATAGGGGCAAGGTCCGCGAAGCTGCGGCGCGCGTTCTTCTGAAGTTCTTTTACGATGAGAAGGTCTTTCTTGTCCGCGCATACGGCGTAGCCGGTTGGATCTTCAATTGTCTTTGAGGGTTTTCTCTTGAGCCCATCTAACCATTTATTCCATGCGAATGACCATTGGTTGATGGCAGGATTGTAGTAGCCGAAATCTGGAAAGTTCGGTATGTACTCCCCGGTAAGAATTGTCTTGCATTGAGTTACTAGTTTCAGTTCGGTAAGGCGCCTTAAGTATCTCTTGAATTGACTGAGGAACTTCACAGGCACGTAGTGTACTGACAAATGGGTGTAGCTGCCCTCGCAACGGTCGATAGACCGCCAAAGGTTAGGCAGTTTAAGAGCGAGCGTAACTCTATCTTCGGCTCCGGGGCTCGCCGTGACCATTACAACAACCCTCATCATGCCAAGTTGGGCAACTTGAGGTGCCAGTGTGGCAACACGCTTGGATTTTCTCTCAAGCTTTGCCACTCGATGATAGACCGATGTGAACGGTATCCCTGTCCTCCTTGAGACCTCAAGCAGGTTTCGAGGGCCGTATTTCCACATCGCAGTCAGAATCTTGACGTTTGTATCGTCTAATTGCTTGATTATTTCGCGAATTCCCTTATGCCAATCAGCTAAACGCACTTTTTCGGTAGCTAGCATTGTGAATTTTCTCCTCTGAACATCTTTGCCCGCTACATTTTGGCAAAATATAAGCACTTAGATTTTTTACAAAAAATGGGAAAATCGGCCTAGGCAGGCTATAGATCGTTGTCATTATAGTGCGATGGATATGATTCCGTGACCGCCTCCGGTGGGGTCACCAGCGCTTACATTGTGGGTCGCGAGGGCCACAACCACAAGGGCCAGCAGAAAAGCTAGCGCTACTAGAATCTTGAATCTGGACAACGTATCACCTCCGATTGTACGGAGGCAAATCGCGGCTTTATCTATTCACATCGTGAACGGCTTAGGTGGTAAGTTATATAGCGCACGAAAAAGGGAGCGAGTTTAATCGGATCGATATCTCAGTCTCTTCTAGACGATTTGGCGTGGAAAAGTGGCCTCGATGTTCGTGGGATGAGTCGGATCTTGAGGAAAGTGGTTCACGGGAATAGAGGACCAGCGGGTAGTTTTGTACCACGGAATCGTTCCTGTTTCGTTCACTTGTTTTCGTAGAGGTACAGTTTGCGGGGTAGACCGCTTGTGTTCACGTTTGATTCCCGAGTGGCTGTCCAGCCGGGAAGTGGGTAGTCTAGCGAAACGACGCGGGCTCCTTTCTTGAGTTCACGTTTCAGTTTGGGTGCAAGTTTAGCGTTGACCGAATCCGAGAGGTATATTGAGATCACGTCGGCGGTCGACAAGTCAACCTGCAACAAATCTCCCTCAATTAACTCGGCACTGGTCCCGGTGGATGCTAAACGCTCTCTGATTCTGGCGATTCTCTCAGGGTCAATTTCGACACCAACCGCTTTTCCCCGAAAGTGTCTTACCGCCTCAATGATGACGCGCCCGTCCCCTGCACCTAAATCAAACATTATCTCTCCAGGACGCAAGCCGGCAAGGTGAAGCATGCGGCGAACTATGTCCTTGGGTGTGGGAACGTATGCAACGTCGAGTTTGGCCACACGAACCACTTAACCGAGAAGGCTACTTGCAGGGAAATAATTTCCGGTTAACATATTTCGACATGTCGAAGCACGTTTTGTCGTACTATTTTTGCCAGCATGATGGTTGGTGCCCGACTTGAACGGGTCTTAAGTTGACCCTAATCGCTACTCTTGTTAACACGAGAAATAGGAAACAAGGCTTACAAGACGCTAAACCTGAGCCAGACGAGGTCGAAATGTCAAGCGTCGAGGAGTTCATTTCAGCGCGCGACTTACTTCGGAGC
>Ga0326728_10016437_pt1 | contig 15098 bp, 11 predicted proteins | sample MB3enrmetagenome_FD_207602 | JGI IMG/M metagenome (GOLD analysis project Ga0326728, IMG submission 207602) | Lab enriched peat soil microbial communities from McLean, Ithaca, NY, United States - MB31MN | ecosystem: Environmental > Terrestrial > Soil > Wetlands > Peat | place: USA: New York...
TGTGCGACGATCGGACTCCGCCCATAGGCGAAGCGGAGGCGATCGGCTGTCTAATTAATTAGGCAGCAAGAGCCAATTGTGGTTCGGCACTTATGGTTTTGGGCGCGATTACGGGTGTACCCACCCCTGCATGTCTCTCTGCCGCTAGCAATCCCGTCGAAGCCGTGACGCCCCCATGTGGGGCTGGCTAGAACTTGCTTTTGGCACTCAAAGAACTGGTCCCAGTATAGCGCGATCGGCTGCGGCCATTGCGTGGAATGATCAGCGCTCAAGGCAATCACTGTGTACTACTTGGTTATTATCGACCCCCCTCCCCCCCCCTCCCCCCCTCCCGCTAAAATAGCCAGATGCAACGAGATGCAGGAATTTGTCTTCAAAGTTGTCATTCAAGACGACTTAAAGTGCAAATATAGGAAAACAATCGGGTTATTGAATGCGATCCGCGCTGCGAACAATTTCCCCCTACTTTAAGTATAACGAATGGCGATAACTGGAATGCCAAGTATTTTTCGGAGGTAAGTGATTGATGAGGTGTTGGTTAAAGGAAATTTGGAGGGCCGAGGGGCTTGACATGCGATTTTACGGGGAAATTCGGGGGAAAAATCTTTGGGGTAGGCGGGGGTTGCCGCTGCCGAAACCCACCCTAGCCGCAATAAGACTGCGGCTAGGATGGGGCACCCGGCGAACCTCTGCACGACAGACCTCCAGGTCGTCCATGAGCTTGTGAGTCTGCTATCTAATGGCCGTTAGGTCCTGGCTATGGCTTTACACGTTGATAAAGCATCACGGTCGCCTTGTTTCCTGGGGCGTCCGGGCCAAACAGAAGTTTCACCGGTGCCAATATAGGCTTCGTGTTCATGTATCCCGAATACACAACGTCGCTACTGCCGGAGTCAACTGTAAATCCATCCTCGGAAGAGGATTCCCACTTCAAGAAGCATTTCTGCGTTCCAGTGTTCGTCACGTCGGAGATGACGCTCCACGTCTTTGATTGCGAGAATGAGAATAACTTCGAGTTCACTAGATAGGATGATGTTGTAACGTTCAGATTGCATCCCGCCCAATCGATAACGGTTACCTCTTGGCGGCCGCGGTCGGCAATAGACTTGAACATCACAAATCCGAAAAATGCCACGAAGGCCACAATAAAAGTGTAGAAAATGATTTCTGGCTTTCCGATGAGATTTAGTCGTTTTGCTGCGGGCTCGCCCTTTGATTTCTCGATGACTACCTGTCCGCAGTTGTACAACGCAACTTCGTATTCGTCCGACGAAGGGTCAACTGCCCTGAATGTGAAGTCAATTGAGTCGCCGGGTGGAAGCTCTGGTACGCGCCATCGATAACCCGCCTTCCACGGCTCAGATATTTCCGCGTCGAGTTGAATAGGAGTGGTCTTGCTGCGACCAGGCCTTTCTGCGCGGCCCTCAACGTCTTTTGATGGGAACTCGAATTGGACTTCAGCATTGTGTAGGTGAATGTAGGAGGAGTTGCGAAGCGTGAATTGGTATTCTCGGACTCTCTGGATGACCTCCAAGTCACCGTCCTTGTTATCAGTCCCGATACGGCGTGCTAGGACAAAGCCCTTCAATCCCGAACTCACCAATCGATTCACCCGCTCAATCAGCGGAATGGGCTGCATTCGGGCTTTGCGACGGTGCAAAAACTCGTTTATCAGCGCCCCGCAGGCACCCCCGCTGAGGATGGTCAGCAGCATCTTGAGAATTTCCATCACAAGCCTCCCCGTAACTGGATGCGGTAATGCACACATTCTACGGCAAGTCTAGCCACGTGGCGGGGTCAAATGTTGAAAGGACATGCACTCAAAGAGCGCGCATGAATGGGGCACCCGCAGGTTCAAAAATGTAGCGATTTACGGCACGGCTAAAGCCGTGCCCTTCCGATCAAGGGCCAGAGGGGGGTCTGAACGAGTATTCGACATTCCCTCAGCGGCTAAAGCCGCGGTTCAAATGCAGCATTTACGGCACGGCTAAAGCCGTGCCCTTAAGCAAGACAAATACGGAGATTCTGGCTACGCCAGAATGACGAGCAAGAACAGGCAACGGCGGAAAACCTTCAACGCCAATGGCAGAATCAGATTCCTCCGCTGCGCTACGGAATGACAAATCAAAAGAACAGGCACCTGCAAGAGCAACCGCATGTTCCTTCGGCTTCGCTCAGGACATGCTCTTCGACTTGCTGCGCTCGCTCAGGATGACACTTTCATCCCACTCATGCGCAAAGAGCGCGAATGAATGGGGCACCCGGTAGCGAACAAAGGCGTGGGTGGGACGAAAGCTGACCTCAGGGGCTAAAGCCCTATTGATTGTTCGGCACATGCGGCACGGGTAAACCCGTGCCCTTAAGCAAGACGGGGTTTGCGGGGCGGGTTAGAGGGGCTTGGACATGATGATGGCGCGGCAGGGCGGGACGCCGGGCTTGAGGCGCTGGGAGGGATCGAAGTCCTGGATGGCGGTCTCGACGTAGCCGAGTTTGCGGTAGATGGGAGGAAGCTCGGTACGCCATGCGATGACGCTGATGTCCACGGCCACGCAGCCCTTGCCGCGCAGGTGGTCTTCGCCGGCGGCCATGAGGGTGCGGCCATGGCCGGCGCGCTGATGGGCGGGATCGACGGCGAGCATACCGAGGTAGCCGCGCGGAGGGCGGAGTTCGGTGTAGATGCTGCCGATGAGCTGGCCGGAGGCGTCTTCGGCAAGCAGGAACTCGCCTTTGCGGAAGCAGGCGGAGAGGCGGTCGAGATCGGTGCGCGTGCCTTCGAGGAAGGTCTCGACGGTGAAGGCGGCGTTGATCATGGGGATGAGGCGCGGGATGTCGGCGGCGGTCGCCAGGCGGATGCGAAGGGACGGGGCGGATTTGCTGTTGGGAGGCGCGGCGTCGGTCATGGGGATGGAAGGGGTGCGGTTGTTTTAGAACTTGTTTAGAAACTCATGCGATTGCCACGAAAACTGCCCTCAGCGGCTAAAGCCGCATTCCAATTGCAGCATCTACGGCACGGCTGAAGCCGTGCCCTTAAGCAAAACGGAGTTTCCGCAGCCTGTGAAGCCGTGCCCTTAAGCAAAACAAGTATGATTCTGTAGGGTAAACCGAGTTATTAAACAGGTTCTTAATCCTATGGTAAGACGAGGCCGCCGTTGACCAGGGTGCGGTCAACGGCGGCTTTGTCAGAGCGATCTGGATCGATCACTGCGTTCCGGAGCCTGCGTTGCGCAGCGGATCTTTCTGCGCGGACTTCTCTTCCAGCGCGGCCTGCGCGGCGGCGAGGCGCGCGACAAGCAGACGGAAGGGCGAGCAGGAGACGTAGTTGAGCCCGACGCGGTGGCAGAACTTGATGGATTCGGGATCTCCACCATGTTCTCCGCAGACGCCGACCTTGATGTCGGCGCGAGTGGCGCGGCCGCGTTCGGTGGCCATCTTGACGAGCTGGCCCACGCCCGCCTGGTCCATGGAGGCGAAGGGGTCCTGCTTGAAGATTCCGGCCTTCATGTAGGCAGGCAGGAACTGGCTGAAGAACTCGGCCTCCTCGGCGATCTTGTCTGCGGTGAGGGCGGCGCGGGGCAACTCGATCATGGTTCCGACCTTGTAGTCCACGGTGACGCCCTTCTCCTTGAAGACCTCCGCGGCGACGCGGCGGACGACGACGGCCTGGTTGCGCATCTCCTCGATGGTGGCGATGAGCGGGATCATGATTTCCAGGTGCGGTTCTCCGCCCTTCTTCTTGATGATGACTGCGGCCTCGATCATGGCGCGGACCTGCATCTCGGTGATCTCCGGGAAGGAGATACCGAGGCGGCAGCCGCGCAGGCCGAGCATGGGGTTGGCCTCGTGCAGCTCCTCGACGCGGGCCAGCAGCGGGCGCAGGGCCTTGAGCTTGGGCGAGCGGGGCTTGGAGTCTTCCAGGCGGGCGATCTCCACCAGCAGGTCCTCGCGCTTGGGCAGGAACTCGTGCAGCGGAGGATCGAGGGTGCGGATGGTAACGGGCAGCGGCCCCATGGCCTTGAAGAGGCCGACGAAGTCGGCGCGCTGCATGGGCAGGAGCTTCTTGAGCGCGGCGCGGCGGTCCTTCTCGGTGGTGGCGAGGATCATGGCGCGCATGTGCTCGATGCGGTCTTCGGCAAAGAACATGTGCTCTGTGCGGCAGAGGCCGATGCCTTCGGCGCCGAAGAGGAGGGCCTGCTTGGCGTCGCGGGGGATGTCGGCGTTGGCGCGGATCTTCAGCCTGCGCAGCGGGTCTGCCCAGCTCATGAAGGTGACCAGGTCGGCGTCGTCGGGCTGCACGGGGAGGGTCTTCAGCTTGCCGGCGATGACGCGGCCGGTGGTGCCGTCGAGGGAGATCCAGTCGCCGTGGCGATAGGTGTGGCCCTTGACGCGCAACTCCTTGTGCGCCTCGTCGACGACGCAATCTCCCGCGCCGGCCACGCAGCACTTACCCATGCCGCGGGTGACGACGGCGGCGTGCGATGTCATGCCGCCACGCGAGGTGAGAATGCCGGATGCGACCTCCATGCCGGCGATGTCTTCGGGGGTGGTTTCGCCGCGGACGAGGATGATGTCCTTGAATGCGCCGGTGGCGCGGGCTTTAACAGCTTCCTCGGCGGTGAAGACGATCTGGCCGACGGCCGCGCCGGGCGAGGCGGGCAGGCCGGTGGCGAGGACTTCGATCTTCTCGCCCTTCTCCACCAGGCGGGGGACGAGGAAGTCGTAGATCTGGTCGGGCTCGACGCGCAGGACGGCCTCTTCCTTGGTGATGAGGCCCTCCTTCACCATGTCGATGGCGACGCGGACGGCGGCCAGGCCGGTGCGCTTGCCGTTGCGGGTCTGCAGCATGTAGAGGCGGCCGTCCTGGATGGTGAACTCGAAGTCCTGCATGTCGCGGTAGTGCTGTTCCATGCGCTTGGTGCAGGTGTTCAACTGTTCGTAGACCTTGGGCATGGCGCGTTTCAGCTCGCTGATGGGCATGGGCGTGCGGATGCCGCTGACGACGTCCTCGCCCTGCGCGTTCATCAGATACTCGCCGAAGAAGGCGTGCTCGCCGGTGGCGGGGTTGCGGGTGAAGCCGACGCCGGTGCCGGAGGTGTCGCCCATGTTTCCGAAGACCATGCACTGCACGTTGACGGCGGTGCCCAGCCAGTCGTCGATGCGGTTGATGCGGCGATAGGTCTTGGCGCGCTCGCTGTTCCAACTGCGGAAGACGGCGTCGCGGGTGGCTACCAACTGCTCCAGCGGGTTCTGCGGGAAGTCCTTGCCGCTCTCCTTCTTGATGAGCTTCTTGTACTCGACGATGATCTCTTTGAGCGCCTTGGCGCTGAGCTGATAGTCCAGCTTGACGCGCTCTTTCGCTTTGGCGGCGTCGAAGATGTGTTCAAACTTCTTCTTGCTGATGTCGAGGACGACAGAGCCGAACATCTGAATGAGGCGGCGATAGGAGTCGTAGGCGAAACGGGGATCGCCGCTTCCGCGCGCGAGGCCCTCGACCGAGCGGTCGTTGAGGCCGAGGTTGAGGATGGTGTCCATCATGCCGGGCATGGAGAACTTGGCGCCGGAGCGGACGGAGACCAGCAGGGGGTTCTCGGGCGCGCCCAGCTCCTGTCCCTGCAGCTTCTCCAGGCGCTTGAGCGCGGCCAGCATCTCGACGTCGATCTGCGGGTTCAGTTTTCCGCGCATGTACTCGCGACAGGCCTCGGTCTGGATGGTGAATCCCGGCGGGACAGGCAGGCCGGCGTTGGTCATCTCGGCCAGGCCAGCGCCCTTGCCGCCCAGCACATCCTTCATGCTGCCATTGCCCTCGGCCTTGCCTCCGCCGAAGAAGTACGTGTACTTGGTTGAGGTCGAGGTTGTGGCTGCATCTTTTTTAACAAGCGGTGCTTCGGTTACGCCTTGCGTCATCAGTAAATCCTCCATAGGGCAGTGGCTTTGCGGGGTGGCGACAGGGAGAGGATGGCGGCAGGCAGACCCAGTGCTTGTGAACAACCGTTCATTCAACTGACTGAGTGCATGCGGCGCGTCCAATCATCCGGCCACCGTGCGGGGTTCCATGCGTCTAAGCTGCGTCTCGCGACAATTTATAATCCATTATTACACTCGACGAGCGAGGGCAGGTCTGTCTGTGCGCCGCGTCACAGGCGATGTTGCATCCAAAGGGGTTCTCTGATACATCTCTCCCGTATGAAATTTAATAATGTGCGATGCGACGGCAATTTCGCTGGCATAGGCAGGATTGGCCCGTGTTGCAAGAAGATTCCCTTAGCGGCTGAAGCCGCGTTTCACGGGGAAACTCTTTGGGCATCCATTCGACTTCGCTCAGTACAGGCTCTGAAGCCGTGCCCTTAAGCAAAACCAGGCATCGACGGAGATTCTGGCTACGCCAGAATGACGAACTCCTGGGCTGCGCCAGAAAGACGGGCAAAGACAAGGCTGGCGCGGGTTAGTGTCCGTAGTCTTCGGCGTGGCGCGGGACCTTGCCGCGGAAGAGCCAGTGGATGATGACGAAGTACATTGTGGCCAGCAGGATTCCCAGGGTCCACCAGACCAGGCCGACGTGCAGGGTGTGAGAGCCGGCCAGGGCGAGTGGGATGGTGATGTCGCGGCCCGCCGTGCCGACGGCGGGAAGCAGCACGGGATAGAGGCCGACGACGGCGCCGACCATCATGGAGGCAAGGTACGCGGAGGAGCCGAGAAACGCGGTGAATGAAGCGCGTCGCCGAGTGGCGCGGAAGACGAGCGCGAGGCTGGCCAGCACCGCGCAGGGAATTACAAACAGGATGGGGTGAGCGCGGTAGTTCTCCAACGAATGAGGACGCGCCAGCACGGTGAGCGGCAGGCCCGCAGCGGTGAGGGCCAGCAGCACGGCCCAGGCCTTCAAGGCGAAGGCGCGCGCGCGCTGTTCCAGTTCTCCCTCCGTCTTCAGGGCCAGATAGAGCGCGCCGTGGACGGAGAGTGCGACCAGGGCGAGGACTCCTCCGGTGACGGTGTACCAATCGAGGATTCCGGGATGCGGGCCTGGTTTCCAGTTGGTCCAGAGCGGGAGGAAGAAGTAGTTGTCCGCGCCGAGGGGGACGCCGCGAATGACGTTGGCCAGCGCCGCTCCATACAAGATGGCCAGCAGCACGCTGGAGAACGTGAAGACCGCGTCGAAGAAGGCCCTCCACAGCGGCTCGCCGGAGTGGCCGCGCAACTCAACGCTGAGGGCGCGCAGGATGAGCAGCCAGAGGACGATCATCAGAGGCAGATAGAAGCCGCTGAAGGCCGAGGCGTAGAGCAGGGGGAAGGCGAAGAAGAGCGTGCCTCCGGCGGCCAGCAGCCAGACCTCGTTGCCGTCCCAGAAGGGGCCGATGGAACGCATGGCCTGCTGGCGTTCCTCTTCGCTGCGCGCGACGAAGAGATAGACGATGCCGGCGCCGATGTCGAAGCCGTCGAGGACGACGTAGGCGACCAGCATGACGGCGACGATCCAGAACCAAAGAGTGCCCATCGAAACTCTCCTATGCAGTCTTGCTGCCGTTGACGGGGCCGTCCTGCGCGACCGCCTGCGGCCCGTCCTGAATGAAGTTGTAGACCAGCACAATCCACAGGATGGAGAGCACCGCGTACATGCCGAGGAAGCCCAGGAGCGTAAACAGGCTGCTGCCCGCGCCGACCAGCTTCGAGTAGCCCTCGGAGGTGCGGATGAGGCCGTAGACCAGCCAGGGCTGGCGGCCGATTTCGGCGGTCATCCAGCCGGCGGTGTTGGCAATATACGGCAGCGGAAAGCTGAGCAGGATAGGCCAGAGAATCCAGCGCGCGGTGAAGAGCTTGCCGCGCCAGAGCAGGAATGCGGCGACCGCCATCAGCGCCACGAAGTACGTGCCCAGGCCCGCCATGATGTGGTAGCTGTAGAAGAGCAGAGGCAGCGCGGAGGGCCACTGGTCGCGCGGAATCTGGTTCAGGCCCCGCACTTCGGCGGCCGTGGTTCCGTAGATGAGGAAGCTGAGGACGTTGTTGACAATGATGGGATTGTCGATCTTCTGCGCTTCGATGTCGGGCTGGCCCACGAGAACCAGCGGCGCACCCCGCTCGGTGTTGAAGAGGCCCTCCATGCCCGCGACCGCGGCGGGCTGGTGCCTGGCCATGTACCTGCCGTGCAGATCGCCGGTGGGAAAGATTTGCAGGATGCAGGAGAGGACCCCGGCGATGACTCCCAGCTTGAGGAAGGTGCGGCCGTATCTTTCGTCGCGGCGTTGCAGGACGTAGAGCGCGCCGACCGACGCCATGACGAAGGAGGCCGTGACCACCGAGCCGCACATGTTGTGCGCGTACTGCAGCCAGGCCCAGGGGTTCAGCATGAGGCCCCAGAAGCTGCTGACCTCGAAGACTCCGCCGGGCAGAATGCGATAGGCGACGGGGTGCTGCATCCACGCATCGGTGACGATGATGAAGAAGCCGGAGATCCAGGAGCCGAGAAAGACGAGAAAGGCGGAGGTCCAGTGCATCCAGCGCGAGAGGCGCTTCTCGCCGAAGAGGAAGAGGCCGAGGAAGGCGGATTCGAGGAAGAAGGAGAAGATGCCCTCCATGGCCAGCGGCATTCCGATGACTCCTCCGGTGCGGCGCGAGAACTCAGCCCAGTTGGTGCCGAACTGGAACTCCATAGGGATTCCGGTGACGACGCCGAGCAGGAAGTTCACGGCGAAGATCCTGGCCCAGAAGCGGGCCGCGACGTCGAACTTTGCGTCGCCGGTCTTCAGCGCCAGCGACTTCAGGACGACGATGAGCAGGGCCAGGCCCATGGTGAGCTGGGGGAAGAGGTAGTGATAGGTGACTGTGAAGGCGAAGTGGATCCGGTGGAGGGTCAATGCGTCCATAGTGCTCCTCGTGAGGGGCGCGTGCGTTATCCATTGTGGGGCCTGGCCTCGTCCGGCGCAATTCTTAATTGCGTGCGCTTCCTCTTGGGCCCGCGGCTTGCGATTCTCCCCGCGGGTTAGCCTGCCTGGTTCCGTCTCAAGATGACGCGCGGTTGCGGATACAATAAACCGAGGGCGCGAAAGGTCGCGTCCTGGAGCGCGGGACGGCCCGCAGCGGGGCCTCCCGAACGCGGGCGAGTAGCTCAACTGGATAGAGCACCAGCCTTCTAAGCTGGTGGTTGTGGGTTCGATTCCCGCCTCGCCCACCAGATTGAAACCGGGAGGCAGTACGATGAGCGAGCAACTCGACCTGACGCCGCTGGTCAACGCGCAGCGCCGCCTTGCGGAAGGGCTGCTTCGCTACCAGAAGGACATCAGCGACACACAGATCCGCGATGGACTGATTCAGCGCTTCGAGTTCACCTATGAGATCGCGCAGAAGATGCTGAAGCGCTATCTGGAATCGACCTCGGCGACGCCCGCTGAATATGACGCGATGCCCTTTGCCGATCTCATCCGCTCGGCCAACGAGAAGGGCCTGCTACGGGGCGACTGGACGAGCTGGAAGCGGTTCCGCGAGATGCGCGGCAAGACCAGCCACACCTATGACGAAGAGGTGGCCCTGCAGGTGGTCTCCGGCATTCCGGAGTTTCTCGCCGAGGCGGAGTTTCTAATCGGACAGATGCAGAGGCACAGCGCAGGATGACTTCCCACGCAGACCCGCCGACCGGACTTATCGTAACCGCCGCAGAGTGGCAGATCGTGCAAGCGATTTTGCTGCGTCATGTGCCGGGACGCGAGGTCTGGGCCTTCGGGTCGCGAGTTGTGGCGAATGGCGGGAGCCGCGTCAAAAAGTTTTCCGACCTTGATTTGGCCGTGAAAGGCGGCCAGTCGCTGCCACTGAGTACACAGGCTGCGCTGGCGGAGGACTTTACGGAGTCCGACCTGCCATACAAGGTCGATATTGTCGACTGGGCGACGGCCCCAGAAAGGTTTCGCGCCATTATTGAATCCTCGCATGTGGTCATCATTCCAGCCGGTTAAGACGACTGCCAGCGCCGGCGCGGGGCGAGTAGAATTGTAAGCATGAGCCTCTACTTTGCCGCAGGATCGCCGACCACCGAGTTCACCCCCGCCGAGATCAAAGCGGCCCTTGCCAGCGCGTTCGACAAACTGGGCGCGCGCAAAAAAGTACTGGCTGTGCCGCCGGACTTCACGCGCATGCACGCCATGGCGGGCAAGCTGACCGAGTACGCGTGGAACTACTACGGCGACGCGCTGACGGACGTGCTGCCCGCGCTGGGCACGCACAAGGCGATGACCGACCACGAGATCCAGACGATGTTCGGCCCCGTGCCGCGCGACCTGTTCCGGGTACACGACTGGCGCAACGACATCGTGACGCTGGGCGAGGTTCCCGGCGAGTTCATCCGCGAGGTCAGCGAGGGCAAGCTGGACTTCGCGTGGCCGGCGCAGGTGAACAAGCTGCTGCGCGACGGCGGGCACGACCTGATCCTGTCTATCGGCCAGATCGTCCCGCACGAAGTGGTGGGCATGGCCGGCTTCAACAAGAATGTGTTTGTGGGCACGGGCGGCGTGTTGGGAATCCATCGCAGCCACTTTCTGGGCGCGGTGTATGGCATGGAGCGCATGATGGGGCGGGCGGACACTCCGGTGCGGCGCGTGCTGAACTACTCCAGCGAACACTTTGGTCATCTGCTGCCGCAGATTGTCTACGTCCTGACCGTCGTCTCGAAGAACGCGGCGGGCAAGCTGGCGCTCAACGGGCTGTTTATCGGCGACGATACGGAGTGCTTCGAGCGCGCGGCGGAGCTGAGCCTGAAGGTCAACTTCCTGATGATGGACCGCGAGATTCACAAGGCCGTCGTCTTCCTCGATCCGCAGGAGTTCAAGAGCACGTGGCTGGGCAACAAGAGCGTCTACCGCACGAGGATGGCGCTAGCCGACGACGCGGAGCTGATTGTGCTGGCGCCGGGGGTGCACGAGTTCGGCGAGGACCCGACGATCGACATGCTGATCCGCAAGTACGGCTACTGCGGCACGCCGGCGACGCTGGAGGCGGTGAAGAACGATGCGACGCTGGCGGGAAATCTATCGGCGGCGGCGCACCTCATTCATGGATCGAGCGAGGGGCGCTTCCGGATTCGCTACTGTCCAGGGCATTTGACGCGGGAGGAGATCGAGGGCGCGCACTTCGAGTACGGCGATCTGGCTGAGTATATGGCGAAGTACGATCCGGCGAAGCTAAAGGACGGCTGGAACACGGTGGATGGCGAGGAGATCTTCTTCATCTCGAACCCGGGGCTTGGGTTGTGGTCGTACAAGGGACGCTTCAAGGATTAGACGGAGGATGTGGTGGCCATGACGGTTCGGAGCAGAGTGCTGCGCGGTGGTATTGGGCTGATTATTATCGCAGGCTTAATGGTTTACAACAATCCGATCCGGTTTCATCAGACCGCACACGCTGGCGGTCTTACGATGCAGGTGCCGTCCACATGGGCTCCGATGGAGATTGCGGACCCATTCATGCCGGTATCTCTAAGCAGCGAATGGGCTCCGTTCTTGCCATCGGGCAGCGTTTCTGTGATGGATCAATCTGTATTCGATTCAGAGGCTGATAGGACTTGGACGATGGAAGCGGCACGGAAGTCGCAGGCCAAACGTGTCGCGTCACTAGGTAAGATCACGTATTACTCAAACACCAGATCATTCGATCTAAAAGCAGGAGATCATACGGCGGTGTGTGTGGAGTCGACGCTCAATAGCAGTTACCACTCGCTGATATGTCTCATCGTGGGAACGCCGCTTCAGTTCTCGTTCGGTGGGAGCAGATTCGCCGAACCGTCCGCAGAGCGAATGCTTGCGTCGCTGAACTGAAGTCAACTGAAGTTACGTGAGTTACGTCGCGGATTTGCCGCGCCTGCTGGCGCCACAGTATGCTGGGAGCGGCGCAGAATCGGTTGGAACCGCGCGCCGCAGAGATTGAAACAGGGAGAAGCAATGAATTCAGGAGTGATTGAAACGCTGGAACTACCGAAGTTTTCCATCGGCGTGGGCGACCGTTTTGCCCACCAGGCGAAGGCCCAGCTTGCGGCGTGCATGAAGGCCGCGGACGCGGGCGTTGAGGTGGTTCCGGTGTGGAACAAGTCGAACCGCGAGCACACCATCATTGGCACCGAGCCGGTGCAGACGCGCGCCGCGGCGGACGCGGCCGTGAAGGAGATGGGCTGGAGCAAGCCGTATTTTCTGGACGCCGACCACATCAACCTGAAGACGGTGCAGCGCTTTCTGGATCCCTGCGACTTTTTTACCCTGGATGTTGCGGACATGATCGGGCAGCCGGCCAAGCCGGAGGATGTTGCCGCGTTCGTTGCGGCGCACGCGGAGCTGATTGGAACGGTGACGATTCCCGGCATCGATGAGCCGTTCCATACCGACAAGGCCTTCGTCGAGGGAGTTGCCAATAAGTTTCTGGCGGCGGTGCAGAATGCGGGCGAGATCTATCAATTAATCCTGCTGAACAAGGGCGCGGGCCGCTTCGTCGCGGAGATTTCGATGGATGAGACGGACCTGCCGCAGACGCCAGTGGAGCTGCTGATTATTCTGGCGGCGATCGCGGACCAGAAGATCCCCATTCAGACGATTGCGCCGAAGTTCACCGGCCGCTTCAACAAGGGCGTGGACTACGTTGGCGATGTGAAGCAGTTTGCCAAGGAGTTCGAGGAGGACCTGGCGGCGATTGCGTTTGCAATCAAGAAATATGGGTTGCCTGCGAACCTGAAGCTGAGCGTGCATTCGGGGTCGGACAAGTTTTCCATCTACAAGGCGATCCACGACGGCGCGAAGAAGTTCAACGCGGGAGTCCACCTGAAGACCGCGGGCACGACCTGGCTGGAAGAGCTAATCGGGCTGGCGGAGGCGGGCGGCAGCGGGCTGGCGATTGCCAAGGAGATCTACAGCGAGGCGCTGGCACACAAGGACGAGCTGACCGCGCCCTACGCCACCGTGATCGACATCGACGAGAGCAAGCTGCCGACGGCGGCGGCGGTAAACGGATGGACCAGCCAGCAGTACACCTCGGCGCTGCGCCACGACCAGAAGAATCCGGCGTACAACCCCAGCTTCCGGCAACTGCTTCACGTCGGCTTCAAGATTGCCGCCAAGATGGGACCGCGCTACCTGGACGCGCTGGAGGCCAACGAGGCGACCGTGGCCAAGAACGTGACCGCGAACCTGTGGGAACGCCACATCAAGCCGGTTTTTCTGGGGCAATAAGGCAAAAAGCTTAACACCGATCGATACCGATGGAACCGATCAAGAACGAACAAAAGCGAAATGCGGGGATTCTTCCCCTTCGACTATGCTCAGGGTCAGAATGACAAGCAACAGGGAATGACAAACAGTTTGGAAATGACAAACACAGAAGAAGAATAAGGAGAAGGTCATGAGTCTTGGTTTCACAATCCCCGAAAAGGGTTCGCTCGATCTACTTTCGCTTGGCGCGCTGGTCCACCGGCTCGATCCTGGGATCATTCCGTTTCGCAAGGCGACGAACTTCGCGATCCACGTCAGCGGCGGCGAGTTCAATGTTGCGGCCAATCTGTCGGACTGCTTTGGACAGCGCACGGGGATCGCCAGCGCGATCGTTTCGTACCCCATCGGAGACCTGATCGCGGAGCGGGTGCGAGGGATGGGCGTGAAGCCGATCTTCAAGCGGTTTGCGCACGACGGCGTGCGCGGGCCGAACATGGCCACGGTGTTCAGCGACCAGGGATTCGGCGTGCGCGCTCCGATCGTCTTCTACAACCGCTGCAACGAGGCGGCGGCGCAACTGAAGCCGGGCGACTTCGACTGGAAGGCGATCTTCGGCGAGGGCGTGAGGTGGTTCCACTCGGGCGGAATCTTTGCATCGCTGTCGGAGACGACGTCGGAGGTGGTGATCGAGGCGATGAAGGCCGCGCGGGCCGCGGGAGTGATCACGTCGTTCGACCTGAACTACCGCGAGAAACTGTGGAAGACGATGGGCGGCATCGAGCGCGCGCAGAAGGTGATGAGCGCGATTGTGGAGAACGTCGATGTGCTGATCGGCAACGAGGAGGACATGCAGAAGGGCCTCGGATTCGCCGGGCCGGAGGTCGCGGCCAGCGCCAAGGCGGCCAGCTCCAAGCTGGACACAGGCACGTTCCTGGGCATGATGGAGCAGGTGGTGAAGCGCTTCCCGAAGACGAAGGTTGTGGCGACGACACTGCGCGAGGTGCACAACACCAACCACCACAGTTGGAGCGCGGTGGCGTGGGTGAACGGCACGGCAGTGACCGCGCCAACGGCGGAGCTGAAGGTGCTGGACCGCGTCGGCGGCGGCGATGGATTCGCATCGGGATTCATCTATGGGCTGCTGAACGGCAAGTCGCCGGAAGAGGCGGTCAAGCTGGGATGGGCGCACGGCGCGCTGATCACGACCTTCCCCGGCGATACCACGATGGCGACGCTGGACCAGGTGGTTGCGTTCGCCAGCGGCGGATCGGCGCGCATTCAGCGGTAGCAGACAGTTTTCGGACGGCGGCGTTGCACATTTCGGAACGCCGCCGCCGGGGCGGGCCGATTGCAACAGGCGTTATATGAAACAGGATTCGTTTCGCACGCAGTACTGAAATGGAGAAATTATGAGCACGCAACAAAGTTCCTTCGATCTGGCAGAACTGACGAAGATGTACAACTTCAAAGGGAAGACGGTGGCCATTACCGGCGGCGCGGGAGTTCTGGGCAGCGACATTGTGTACGCACTGACCGGATGCGGCGCGGAGGTCGCCATTCTGGACATTGTGAGCGAGCTGCATCCCGCGACGATCGAGCGACTGGGAGAGCGCCTGAAGCAGGTCTCGGTGTTCAAGTGCGACGTGCTCAATCGCGAGAGCATCGCAAAGACGGCCGAGCAGGTGATGAAGCGTCTGGGCAAGCTGGATTGCCTGATCAACGCCGCGGGAGGCAATAAGCCGACGGCCACCACCAGCGCTGAGCTGAAGTTCTTCGATCTTCCCGCGGACGCGTTGCGCTGGGTGTTCGAGCTGAATGTGATGGGGACGATCCTGCCCTCGCAGATTTTTGGGAAGGTGATGGCGGAGCAGGGGTACGGCACAATCCTGAATATCTCGTCGATGAACGCATTCCGTCCGCTGACGCGCATTG
>Ga0326728_10016439_pt1 | contig 15096 bp, 15 predicted proteins | sample MB3enrmetagenome_FD_207602 | JGI IMG/M metagenome (GOLD analysis project Ga0326728, IMG submission 207602) | Lab enriched peat soil microbial communities from McLean, Ithaca, NY, United States - MB31MN | ecosystem: Environmental > Terrestrial > Soil > Wetlands > Peat | place: USA: New York...
GTCGCTTGGGGCTTCAAAAGGGTATATCATTACATTGATTTTGCGAGAAGCAGGTCTTCTCAGCGCGGTTGGAATCATCGGTGGATACGGAGTCGCGGCGGTAGCTCGCAAGGTCATCCTCGCAAAGTTCCCGACCCTTTCCATAGAACTGACCATGGAATGGGCCCTTTACGCCGCCCTTCTCGCGCTGGCCGGAAGCGCGCTGGGAGCGCTCTACCCCGCGTTGCGTGCAGCCCAACTTGACCCTGTGGACGCGCTGGCGTATGAATAGAGCGCGTTCGTAGCTGGCGTCCGCAGTTGTCATTTGGCGAAGCGGAAAATCCCGATGACACTCGGCACGCCAGAACCCCGCTGTTAAGCATTGACGCTGGTTTTCATGGAACCCATAATCGCCACTCGCGACCTGAAGAAAGTTTACCGCCTCGGCAAAGTCGAGGTGCAAGCCTTGCGAGGTGTGGATTGTACTGTCCTGGAGGGCGAATTCGTGGCGGTGGTTGGGCCGTCCGGCTGCGGGAAGTCCACCCTGCTCCACATCCTGGGCGGCTTGACCGGTCCCACCAGCGGCCACGTGTTGGTGGATGGCAATGATTTCAGCAAGATGACGGACGCTGACCGCACGCGCTTTAGGCGGCACACGATCGGGTTCGTCTTTCAGCGCTTCAATCTGCTGCCCACCCTGACGGCGCGAAACAACATCGCCATCGCCCAGGACATCCAGGGTAACGGGTTCAATCCGCACCGCTTCCAGGCGGTCGTCGAGATGCTTGGTCTTCAGGACAAACTTGATCATCGACCCTATGCGCTGTCCGGCGGTGAACAACAGCGCGTGGCCATCGCCCGCGCGGTCATTTGTGACCCCAAGATACTCCTGGCGGATGAGCCGACGGGCAATCTGGATACCGAGAATTCGCAGGCCGTTCTCAGCATGATTAGAAGCCTGAACAAAACCTTTGCCCAAACGATCCTGATGATCACCCATAACCAGGAGGCGGCTGCGGTGGCGGACCGGATTATCCACATGCGGGATGGGCGGATTATTCCTGATTGATTCTTCCCGCATTTCCCATTATTTCTTGGCTGACGCTTGTTTATGGCTCAGAGCATGGAATTCCGCAATCCCGCCTTGCCGCAAGCCCAGACCGGCGCGGTGGAGGGTGGGCTCGGAGGGGTCTGGGAAAAGATCAAGCGTGGCATCCTGCGCACCGTCTTCTGGGCGTATGAGCGCGGGACCCGGCAGTACGATCTACTCGTCTTAGCCATCCTGGCCTTCATTTTCCTGTCACCTCGCGGCTGGTTCAACGACCGTCCCACTCTGGAATTAACCGACCTTCGGCATCAGCAAGGCTTCGTCGAAATGGGGCATGGGAAGCAAGGCTGGCGCTACCTTGTGGACGCCAGGCTGGTGGAATCTTACGCGGTTGCAAAACCTGAGGACGCCATCCAGATTATTTTGAGCCGGCAATTGCACCAGCCTTTCACCGTGATATCGATTGTGCCTATCACCGACAAGAACAAGGTGGTGCTCGGCTACACGGTGCTGGTAAGCCGCTAAGGCAGTGACGAGTGACGAGAAGGCAGTGACAAGTGACGAGTGACAAGTGACAAGCAAGAAAAAAGGGCAGTGAAAAGTAAGCAGCGAAAGGCCAAATCCGCTGCCTGAATTCGTCACTCATCACTCGTCACTTGTCACCGCTCTTATGGGGAGAGTGACGTTGCGTTTCAGACCCACTTTGACGTTTTTTCTCTTAGGCGGCGTACTTCTTTTGCCGTGGCTCACCGGCGCGGCAGTCCCACTTCACCGCAAAGGGAAACTCCCCCCCGATCTCTCCGAAATCCTTTCGCGCATGAACGACGCCGCCAAGCGCTTAAGGAGCCTTTCCGCAAACCTCACGTACACCAAGGTCACTGTGCTTGTGAACGACAAGTCGACAGAGGAAGGGCGCCTCTTTTTCCGCAAGGGCAAGCCTCCCGAGATCCGCATAGAAATGCAGCAGCCCGAATCCAAGGTTATTCTGCTTAAGAAGAACAAGGCGGAAATCTACCTGCCGAAGATCAATCAGCTCCAGGAATACAGCATCGAGCAAAAGTCGGGGCTGGTGGAGGACTTCTTGCTCCTCGGCTTCGGGTCGGAAACAGGAGAATTGAAGAAGTCCTACAGGCTGAAATACATAAAGGAAGAAGACCTCGACGGCGATACGACGGCAGTGCTTGAACTGACACCACGAAAGGAGAGCCTTGCCTCCCAGCTCACGAAAATCCAGATGTGGGTCAGCGAGGAATCGTGGCTACCGACCCAGCAGCAATTCTTCGAGCCGGGCGGCGACTATCTGATTGCCCGATACCGGGAAGTCAAGGTAAACCTCAAAATACCCTCTTCCACCTTCGAGATCATCCCCGCCGAGGGAGCCAAGCGCGTCAAAATGAACTAGTGGGCCTCTCAAGAGCAAGCCTCTGCGCTAGTCCGAATCCCCTATCTTCTTTATGTCTACGTGTCCTGTTGTGTCGGAACCACTGCTATACTCGTCTGCAATTACTTCGCTGCCATCTGCACCGACAACGACGCCATGATCAGTATATGTGGCGGACTCCCAAGTGTAGGTGATAGTGATTGTGCAGTTCGAATTGACAGTATAGGTGCCGTCAGTATCGCTGGTAGGATTATCGGCATCGGGAGTCCCACTGTCGATACTGTAGATGTTGTTGCCGGTAAAGTGTCCATTTCCGTCAAAGTGCACTAATCCGACCGCGGTCCAGAAATCGGCGGGGTCCTCCTCCGGTTCGTATCCAAATTCCGTCCATCCGTAGTCACCCATCAGCGTGCGATCCGAGCAGCCGTGGTGGGCCTTCACCGTTCGTACTGGGTGCACGACGAGCACAGCTAAGACGGTCAAGAAAACGACAAGTATGGTTGCTAATCCGAAAATGATTCGTTTCATCAATATCCTCCCAGGGTAGGTTTTGGTAGCGTCTCAAATCACCACCTAGCAATACCCTTGTTTTGATTTGTTCGAGACAAACCGTTCTTGCAGGATCTCCTCCAGCACGCTGTTATGGAACGCCCTCCTGTCCCGAGGGGGGGCGGATGAAGCAGGGAGCCGCTCCCCAGGAGTCGTGACTCCAGTCGGGGCATTGCTCCAGAAGAAGAGAACGTGGGCCGGCAAGGAGGGCGACAGAAGTCAGGACGGCCTGAACCACCAACCGAAAGTGGCCCCACCCTCTGACAGTTAATCCGGTCACCCTCCCTACATTGCTTCTTCGCGGCAAGGCGCCACAGGTCCCAACGCAGCCAGTTCACCTACGTTAGGCGGGAGGGAGCGGCGGCGTTGCGATAAGCGGTACCTTCGTGGCGTGGAACGTTCCTGTAACGTTTGGGTTGCTGCTCAAAATGTTCCCGACAATTTCGCCGGCGATTGGGTCGACAATGGTGCCATAAGCGTATACTGTTACGGAGCCGCCGAACTCCCCGGCAATTTGTAGGGTGACAGAGCAGTCTGGACTAACCGTGTAGGTTGCAGTAGCATCGCCGGTAGGGATGTAATAGGGGTTGTCGGGAAGCCCACTCCCGTTAGCGACGATGTTCAAGGTGCTGCCGCGGAAGGTTCCCTTTCCATTAAAGGTAACTAACCCGGAGACGTCCGCGGGCACATTTGTCTCGTCTTGGAGATAGAATCCCGATCCTACGAATCCATAGGTGCCGAACAGAATTCCATTCGTGCAGGCGATGGTGGGGGTGGCGGCCTTCGCCTTCTGTACTGGCCGTAGTACGAGCACAGAGAAGACGGCCACGAAAACAACAAGCATGGTTACTAACACGAAAATGGTTCGTTTCATCAACATCCTCCTGGGGTACGTTTTGGCGGCGTCTCAAATCACCGCCTTGCAATACCCTTGTTTTGATTTGTTTTTCACCCATTCGGGGCAGGCAACTACGCACGTTCGGGTTGGCGCAGACCTCACGTGCGTGTCACCCGCACCAACACCAACTGGGCAGGTGGAGCGCCGCAATCAACAAATTCCACTTGATTTCTCCATCATCTTGATTCGCAAGAGGAAGGCGAGGGGGCACAAAGAAAAAGCGCCTCTGCAAGGGGTGATTGTGGAATCCACTCCGTAGAACCTAGGCCCTAGATGTGAGGCATGTAGTCCCCAACCTGTTCTTTCCGCCCGCGGGGACGGGCACAGCTTGGGGCTTTTGATCTTCCTCCCCTATGAAGCGGGGAGCTTGCGGCGGACCCGCAGCCTGAGTTACCATATAGCTTCACCCCGACCGCAAGAAAGGCTCGGGGGTCAGGGCGCAATACCACAAAAGGAGAAAACCATGGTCATTCCGGGTCTGAGTGTACGTCCGCTCCTCACCCTTCTGCTGGCGTCTGTATCTTTCGCTGCCCCTTCGTTTGCGGGTGGAAGCGTCTACAATTTCACCCTTCCTTCCATCGATGGTGAGCCCACTTCGCTTTCGAGTTACAAGGGCAAGGTCATTCTGCTGGTGAATGTGGCCAGCCGATGCGGTTTCACGCCGCAATATTCGGCTCTGGAATCGCTTTATGAAAAATACAAGGACCAGGGTTTTGTGATCTTGGGTTTTCCTGCCAACAATTTCGGTGGGCAGGAGCCAGGCACAAATGCGGAGATCAAGAGCTTCTGCACGCTCAAGTACAACGTCACTTTTCCCATATTTGCCAAGGTCTCGGTGAAAGGCGCCGACACCACTCCCCTCTATCAATATCTTACCCAGCAGGCGAATCCCACCGTGGCCGGCGACATTAAGTGGAACTTCACCAAGTTCCTGGTTGATCGGCAGGGAAAAGTTGTAGCACGGTTCGAATCGCCGGTGAAGCCGGACTCTCCCGAGGTTGTGGAAGCCATCGAAAAGCTGTTAAGGCAGTGACGAGTGACCCGCCGGGGCGGGACGAGCGGAGGTGGGAAGTCAGGAGTCAGAAGGTAGGTTGTTGGGGGCGGATTGGACGGCCGCTTTGCCATTCTTGCCTGCGTGGACGGGCACGTGCATCCGGCGGCTTTTGCCGACCATTCTTGAACAGCCCGGGGACCTCAAGAACGGGTTCGCGTGCTCGCTGAGGCGCTCAACCGCCAAAACCCGACCGGACGGTACTGGTGTCATTTGCGAGACATGGGCGGGGCAAGCCGCAGTCATTCCCGCGAAAGCGGGAATCCACTTGGCAAACCTTCGGAAACGCGCTGTCGACGGACTGGATTCCCGCTTTCGCGGGAATGATCGGCGTTTCGAAAGGGATCCCACCCCAAATGACACCGCCACCGACGGACGACAATTGCGTTGGGTGGCGGTCAGGAGTATGCTATCGGTCGGCGTAAAGTGGACAATGGAAATTCCGGTCGAATGAGGTCGGCGCCTAGCCAAAATGGGCTGCCTCAAAACTTGCGTTCACTGAGGAGGAAAAAACCATGGATATCCACCGCTGGCTAAGACTCGTTGCCGGGACCTTTGTCCTGGCCAGCCTCCTGTTGGGTTACTACGTCAGTACGAAGTGGTTCTGGTTTACAGGCTTCGTGGCACTCAACCTTATCCAGTCCGCGTTCACCAACTGGTGCCCGATGATGACCTTCCTGCGCAAGCTGGGCGTTCGGTCGTAGGCACGCGGGACCGTAGACTCTGGAACTGCGCCTGAGCGCTCATAGCCGTAGAATGTCAGCCGGCCGGGCGAAAACTGAAAACGGAAATTCTGGGCTTACGCTTACTTGACCTTAATACTCTTTTGTCGGTGTCTTGCCAGTGAGGGAGGCCACAGTGGCAGATCGTCTGAACGATGAAGTCTGGACTGCGGAAGAGCTGCTCGAACGGCTGGAACGTCGCGACAAATTCTTCGTCCTCGATGTGCGCAATCGCGATGAGTTCGAGAGGTTTCGACTCGAGGGCCGCGAACCCCTGCCCGAGGTCAACGTTCCCTACTTCGAGATGCTCGAGCTGGGCGGCAAGGAGGAGATGGTGGACTCGGTCGTCGCCTACATCGAGCAGCACATGGCGAACCAGCTTCCCCATGCTCTGCCCATCCTTAGCGTGTGCGCCAAGGGCGACACTTCGGAGTTCGTCGCGCAAGGGCTGCGCCGCCTGGGCTACGCCAGCGCCAGCCTCAAGGGTGGAATGAAAGCCTGGGGTGGGCACTATGCGACCCGCGCCGTCGTCGAAACTCCCACTCTGGCCGTCTACCAGGTGAGCCGGTCCGCGCGCGGGTGTTTGAGTTACATAGTGGCAAGCGCGGGGAAGGCGGTGGTGATCGACCCTCTTCGCCACCTCCATCCCTATCTGGACCTGGCCCGCAGCAAGGGCGTCACCATCGAAAGGGTGATCGACACCCACGGCCACGCCGACCATATCAGCGGTGGACCAGCTCTCGCCTCCCAGACCGGCTCTTCCTACCACCTCCATCCCTATGACGCTATCCATCCCATCGACGTGCTTCCCGCGACCTTCCACTACGAGCCGCTTCGGGACGGCCAGGTCTTTTCCGTAGGACAGCACGAGCTGGAGGCGCTGCACATTCCCGGTCACACGCTCGGCCTCGTGGCCGTCCGGCTCGACGACCGGTATCTTTTCACGGGCGATAGCATCTTCATCCGCTCCATTGCGCGCCCGGATCTCGGCGGGAAGGCCGAGACTTGGGCGCCCCTGCACGGTCGGTCGCTCCGAAAACTCCTGGAACTCCCCGGACGGATGACCGTACTGCCCGGGCACTTCAGCAGTCTCGCGGAGGCGGACGATAAGGGGATTTTCGCCGCCTCCCTCGACGATGTAAAGCAGCGCAACGACGGCCTCCTCGTTCTCCAGCGCGAGAATGAGGACGGGTTCGTTCGCTACCTCCTCGAGAGCCTTCCCAGGTTCATTCCCGAGTATGTGGACATCAAGCGGATCAACGCCGGCCTGCTGGTGGCCGACGAAGATGCAGCCTCCGCCCTCGAGCTGGGCAAGAACGTGTGTGCCCTTTCACAGGCATACCAAGCTTCCAGTGGAGAAACACCATGAGTCAGTCCTTTGACAAGCTGTTGGATGTGCGTGGCCTCAACTGTCCCATGCCGCTGGTGAACACGCGGAAAGAGATCGGAAAACTCCAACCCGGCCAGGTGCTCAAGGTGATGGCCACCGACCGGGGCTCAGTCGCCGACTTCCAGAGCTGGGCGAAGATCGCGAAAGGCGTGGAACTAGTCGCGCAGGAGACGGAATCTGTGGACGGCGCGAGCCTGTACGTCCATTACGTGAAGCGCACGGCTTAAGGAGGCAGGAGTATGGAGAGCAGCATCCAGACGACAGCCGACGTCGACCCCACCCAAGTGCAGGCGCTCGAAGAGAAGATAACGGCCCTCGAGAAGCGGCTCCGAGATGTCGAGGAACGAGCGCCGGAAGACCGGGTCTCCCTCATTGTTTTCTCGGGTGACTTAGACCGCGTCCTGGCGGCCTTCGTTATCGCCACGGGCGCCGCAGCGATGGGCCAGCAGGTGAGCATGTTCTTCACCTTCTGGGGCCTCAGCGTCCTCAGGAAGGGCCGGCAGCTTTCGGGGAAGACCGTCTTCCAAAAGATGATGACCCTCATGTCTCCGCGGTCCAGCCAGAGCCTTCCCGTCTCGAAGATGAATTACTTCGGCGTGGGCGCGAAGATGCTCCGGTCCATGATGAAGGAGAAGAACGTCAGCTCACTCGAGAATATGATCTCCCTGGCGCGCGATTTAGGCGTCCGCATGATCGTCTGCGAAATGTCCCGCGACGTGATGGGCATCAGCGAGTCCGAGCTCGTGGGAGGCCTCGAGTTCGGCGGCGTCGCGACCTTTCTTGCCGATTCGCTGAAGTCGCGGACGAGCCTGTTCATCTGATCTGGAGTTAAACACCTCCGCTATAGATGCCCTCAATGACGGCACTGCGGGGCGTTCCCGTTCCGCGAAAAAACGCGGCTGCTGACGTTGTCTTTGAGGAGGGTCCAAAACGAGGCGTCGAGATAGGAGCGAATGGAAACGTAACAACCCCCGCACTGGTTATGGGGGACAAATTCTTTCAGCATCTGCTTCTGTGAGTCATATTCATTCGCGAACATCGAGCACGGACGCAAGCCGCCCTCGGGCGTCACCACCATGAACCTTCGTCCGGCGTTGCACCCCCTTATAGTCCCATCGCGGAAGAAATCATGGATACCCGAAAGCGTCCAGGGAGAGTTGGCGATGCGGGCATGCTTGGCTTTCAGCCCCAATAATTGATCGAGAGTCTTGCGCAGCAGGGCGAGATCGTCCATGGACTGGATGTAATGCTCCATACTGCCGGTGCGCAGAGGCGTGTAGGCGCTGTAAGAGATAGAAACCCCCCACTCCCTGGCCCGTTCGTAAACCGCAACCAGTGCAGGAAGGTTCTCGCGCGTGATGGCGGTATTGAGCGCCACGTTGTCCAGGCCGTAACGGGCAAGCGCGGGAACCAGCTTTTCAAGGTGAGCATAAAGGCCGGGTGAGCGCCGGAAGTCGTCGTGCCGGGAATCGGGAAAGTCCAGCGAGATTGAAACCTGGTTAATACCCAGGGCCCGCAAAGCCAGATACTTTTCTTCCGTTAACAGTCGCCCATTAGTCACCAGAATGGTGTAAGGCAGGCCGCTTGGCTCCTTCACGGCTCGGACGATCTCCGCGAGATCCTTCCGCAGCAGGGGTTCGCCGCCCGAGAGCTGCACGACCATGGGCTTCAGAGCGCCGCGCAGTTGCGCGTAATCCTCCGCCCGAAGCAGCCCCGCCGGGTCGGGTTTCATCCCGCCCTTGTCGCAATGCCTGCAATTGGCCGTGCAGGAATGGGTCAGCTCAAAAGAAACCACCAAGGGCCGATCAATGCAGAAGCTCCACGTGCCTCGGGCGATCATTCGAGCCGCTTGTACAACAGGTATCGCTTTCAATGGCCTCCTTTCCTGCACCCCGCCACCTTGCGAGGGGGAATCGCTAGCATACCCCCGCAAGCCTCCAGGAGCAAGTCCACAATTGCTGGCAACTCCAATGCTCTGCATGGCTTCCATGTGCATTAGCAAACGATGAGCCGCCGAAATTCGCAGTTCAGTCTTGGTTCTCTACCATTCACGTTTTGCCCATTGTCACCGAAATAAAGATGAATTAGGCTTGACAGCCACTTTGTCGCTTAGGGGCCTTGCCGGACACGTTCTTTAAGAGCTGAGCGCTTGGCAGAGTAAGCCGTGGAGAGAGGATCAGACACCCGACTCCGCAACCAAGCGGCTCGACGAAACTTCTGACTCCTGACTTCTGACTCCTTTCTTCATCCCTGCCTAATCTTCCACTCGATCTGCGCCAGGATTCCGCCCAGGACTCTGGCGTCGTGGTTGGTGAGTTCAAGGTCGAGTATCAGGCGCCGCAGCTTGAGGAGTGTGGCGCGTCGAGTCTTGGGCTTCAGATACCCCACTTGGTCCAAAACGTGCGCGGCACGGTCAAACAAGTGGTCGAGAGACTGGGCGCCGGCCGGTTCCGATAGGTGGATGGTCAACCGCAGCGGACGGGTTGGCACGAGGCCGGCGCGCGCCAGTTCGTAAGCGCAAACCGCCACTGCCTGCCCCAGATTCATGGAGGGGCAATCAAGCACGGTGGGAATACGAACCAGGGTGTGGCAATAACTCAAGTGCTCGTTTGAAAGGCCCGTCTTTTCGGAACCGAACAGCACTGCTACACGGCCCGCTGCTTTGCGTTGCCGGAGCCAGGCGGAAAAGTCAGGAAGCGGGATGAGGTCTCGCTCTAGGTTGCGCCGAGAGCCTGCCGTGGTGCCCACAACCATGGACGCATCTCCAATGGCTTCCACCAGACTCTCCACCGCGCGCGCTGAGGTGACAATTCCCTCGGCTCCAAGCGCCGAGCGCGTTTCCTGCCATACTGGGCTGTAGGGCGCCACGACCACCATCTCGCGAAAACCGAAATTGGCCATGGCACGCGCCGCGGCGCCGATGTTCAGCGGATTCCGCGGCCTCACCAGCACGAACCGCCAATCCAGGTTGAGTGATTTCATAGTGTGGGATTGTACCAGGAGTCAGCGGGTAGGAGTCAGGAGTCAGAAGCCAGGAGCCAGGAGTCAGTAGGTGCTTATTGCAGAACCTCGACGAAAAATAATCGTCATTTCAGAGCAGTACGTCAGATGGAGGGTCAGGCCCGCCCTCGCGGTGCCCTACAATGGCCGCAAACATTTTCAGTCTGTGCACTTTTGACCCTGGACCTTCGACTTTCGATTTATAAGGCCGCATTGAGAATTTCAAATATGTTCGGCTAGTATCAGGCATGGTGTATTGTTTATGCGAGTCGACTCGCCGGGCGCTGCAGGCTGAATAGGCTGCCTGGATTGCAGGAGGTTGAAGAACTTGGACCGGATGAGTGAATCCAACACTACTGTCAAGCCAAATCGACGACGGGTTTTGAAGGCCGGAATGTTCGCTACGGTCGCGGCGGCAACTCTGCCTTCGTTCTCCCGGCCTGCCGAGGTTGCCACCTCCGCGGCTCCAGCGGCGTTTCCACCCCTGAAGCTTTTCGAACTTAGTGAAATCACGGTGGCGAAGCTTCAGGATGAAATGCAATCCGGCAAACTCAAGGCGCGCTCCCTGGCTGAGGAATACCTGGCGCGCATCGAGAAAGTCGACAAGCATGGACCCGCCGTTAACTCCGTCATTGAAGTCAACCCGGATGCCCTTGCCATGGCCGCGGAACTCGACCGGGAGCGCCAAGCCAAGGGGCCGCGCGGACCGCTGCATGGCATCCCCGTCCTCATCAAGGACAACATCGCCACCCGCGACCGGATGATGACCACTGCGGGGTCGCTCGCCCTGGTGGGAGCGAGGCCGCCGAAAGATGCCTTCGTGGTGAAGAGACTCCGCGAAGCAGGGGCCGTGATTCTCGGTAAGACCAACCTCAGCGAATGGGCAAACATCAGATCCTCGCACTCGACCAGCGGCTGGAGCGGGCGCGGCGGGCTCACGCGCAATCCCTACGCGCTCGACCGTAACCCTTGCGGGTCGAGTTCCGGGTCAGCCGCCGCCGTCTCGGCAAACTTCTGCGCCCTGGCCCTGGGCACCGAGACCGACGGTTCCATCATCTGCCCGTCATGTGTCAACGGAATTGTCGGGATCAAGCCCACGGTCGGTTTGGTCAGCCGCGCCGGAATCATTCCCATCGCCCACAGCCAGGACACGGCTGGTCCCATGGCTCGAACCGTGACCGATGCCGCGATCCTGCTGGGCGCTCTAAGCGGAGTTGACGGCGAGGACCCGGCAACGGAGACGAGTCGAGGGAAGGTGCCTACCGAATACACCAAATTCCTCGACTCGAACGGGCTGCGCGGTTCGAGAATCGGCGTGGTGCGCAAATTCTTCGGTATCAGCGATGCCGTGGACAAACTGATGAATCAAGCCATCGAAGAGATGAAGCGCCAGGGTTCGGTAATAGTGGATCCGGCTGACCTTGGAACCATGGACCAGCTTGGGGATTCCGAACTCCAGGTGCTTCTTTACGAACTCAGGGCTGACCTGAACTCTTATCTTGCGGCGCTCGGGCCCGGCTCGCCCGTGCACTCCCTCCAGGAGATCATCGAGTTCAACGAGCGCAACCGCGAAAAGGAGATGCCTTACTTCGGACAGGACCTGTTCATCAAAGCGCAGGCCAAAGGATCGCTCATGGAGAAGGAATACCAGGATGCGCTCGAGAAGAATCATCGCCTCACACGAAGGGAGGGAATCGATGCCGTCATGGAGAAGTTTCAACTGGATGCACTGGTGGCGCCCAGTGGAGGGCCTGCCTGGATCACCGACTTGGTCGATGGGGACCACGACTCAGGCGGAAGTTCGACTCCGGCTGCGGTAGCTGGTTACCCCAACATCAATGTCCCGGTGGGCTTCGTCTTCGGCCTGCCCGTGGGAATCTCCTTCTTTGGCAAAGCATACAGCGAGCCCACGTTGATCAAGCTCGCCTATGCCTTTGAGCAAGCCACCCGCCATCGCCGTGCTCCGCAATTCCTGCCCAGCGTGGACTTGACCACACAAGTTCGCTGACCTCTAACCGGGCCGGCGGGCCGCACTCCAAAGCGCTTCACGCCAGCCATGTTTTCAGGGCAGAGTCCTAGAAAATGCGTAGTCGTTGGCGGGGCGATTGTAGGGCAGCAGGCCCGCTACTGTTTTGGCGTCATGGGGATTGCCGGCTGGTTGGGCCGATCAGTGGGAGTCGCGCTCACGATGCGGACTTTCGACTTGAATTGCTTGTAGTCGGTGTAGCGAAGGATCTGTTTGATGTGCACGGGGCCGTTGGAAAAATTGAGGGTGTCATCCGCCATGGTGTATGTAGGAAACCAGTATTTCCCGTCGATCTGCTCGCGCCAGGTGGTAAAACGTGGAAACAGGTTTTCACCCTTTTTGGTGTGCAACTCGGGTACGGGTTTGCCTTCCGACTTCACAATTTGCAGGTCCTGGTCATCAACCCACACCACACCCTGAAAATACTGCTGTCCTTTCTGAAATTCTTTGGGCCGGATGGAGAAAACATAAGCCGTAATCTGGTCAACCTTGACGTGTCCCAAATACTTGATTTCGTACTCCGGGAGTTCATCCGAGGTCAGAACAAACGGCTGAGTGTTCCGCATTGAAACGTAGTCTTCCTTGGTCATGATGATCCGTTTTAGGGTATCCGCGGGGGCATAGGTCACACGCTCGATGCGGTTGCCGGCATCGTCGAAGAGGATGTCCCACTCCTGTTCGAAAACGCCCTCGACTTCGTTGTCCGGTCCTAATTCCTGCACCTTGTTGATTTGGTGGTAGGTGTAATTGTTGCGCGCTTCCTTAAAGAGCTTTTCCTTGGCCGCGAATTCCTGGATGATATGTTGGACTTGGTCCGGGCTAGGATCAGCCAGACTGTTGGCAGGCGCCTTGGCAGAGGTGGCGGAAGCCTCCGTCTTGTCCATAAGGCTGCTCAACGTCTCCACGACTTTCCGATCCACGTCCGCAGGTTTGGAGTTGGGAGCAGGTGTATTGGCGGATGGCGTTTGCTGGGAAGGGGCAGGAGCAGGCGCGGATGCGGCAGGACTGGAAGGAGCATCCTTGGCCTTCGAGGCTGCTTTGGTAAGAGCCTCGATCAAATCATCGCCGGCTCCGGCGTCGTGAAATTTCTTTGCCAGATCAGGGTTCATCTTGAAATTGATGCCCCGTTGTTCAACGAGCGTGACGATCTTTTGGGTCGGGGACTCTGCCAGCAGAAGCAAGGTTATGTCATCCGCACTCAAGGGTTGATCGGCTGCCGCGGCCAGCAGGGCGAATAACCCTGCAACCAGTATCGCCAGTATCCCCAGAGCTAACTTCTTGGTCATAGGTTGACAATCCTTCCTCAACGAACCCCGCCCACTCACAGGGCTACCGCAACAACCTCTTAATCATATAGAGCATATCTTACGCCCAAAAGTTGTCTTGCTGACCTGGCGCGGAAGGTCCCGAGACACGAAGGGGACCTCAGCCCCGCTCAACGTGCACTTCCTCTTACGTAAGAGGTTCTTCAAGCCATTGCCAGTCTTCGCCAGCCAGCTCCTCTAAAGAGGGAATCCTCCCGATAAGTTCTAAGAATCAGCCTAGCTGTCGAGAACCGGCTTATATTGTCCTTCTCGCCTCCAGCAGTTCCGGCGCCACCAGGACGAGATTACCAACGACCTGACCGCTTTCGAGGAGCGCATTTGCCCGCGCCGCTTCGAGTAGTGGGAACTCGCCGCTGATGACCGGCCGAATCTTGCCCTCCTGGAGCAGCCGGAAGAGGACAGCCCAATCCTCCAGAAACGGCTTTCGGTTGAAGAGCACGGACCCTGCCCCGTAGGGCTTGACCCTCCTGCCGTTCGGTAGCAGTTTGAGCACGAGTATCTTGGCAAGAGCACGCAGCAGGCCGCGCACGCTCAGGGGATTGCCGTACTCCACGAGCACGCCGCCCCGACGCAACAGCGGGAAGGCCCTTTCGACGTAATCGCCGCCCATGCCGTCGAAGACCGCGTCGAGTCCACCGGGCTCGGCCCGACGAATCACCTCCACGAAATCCTCTGTGCGATAGTCGATCGGCGTTGCGCCGTATTCGATGAGGATCGGGTGTTTGCTCTTGGAAGCGATCCCATACATCGTGAGGTCGGCGAGCCTGCCGAGCTGCAAGAACGCCGTCCCGCACCCGCCGCTCGCGCCGATGATGAGCACCTTGTCACCCGCTTTGACTTTCGCGGATCGGTGCAATGCCTGGTACGCTGTGACGTAGTTCAGCACCAACGTGACTGCCTCGGCTGGATTCAGGGACGGAGGAACCGGAATGATCCGGTTTTCACGAAGGTAGACATGCTCGGCATAGCCTCCGACTATCAGGTTCGCCGCCACCTTAGCACCCGGAGCGGCCTGCGTAACGCCAGGGCCAGCCGCATCGACGACGCCGACGATGGCGTAGCCCGGCACGAAGGGCACCTTGGGTGCGAACGGGCTGAGTCCGTAGCGCGCCTGCACGTCAGGCAGGCAGACACACGTTGCCAGAACCTTGACACGGACTTCCTTTGCTGACGGATCCCGCAGGTTGCATTCGGTGATCTGGAGATTCTCGGGTGGGCCTCGTTTGGTGACGACGATACGCTTGTACTTCGTCGGCTTCACTCAATCCCTCTTGACCAAAAGGGTTCGACACTTTCTTTTCTTGTCAGCCTCGGAGTCCTTTCAAAACGACGCTCAGCGCGCCCGACGCCTATTCTTGAGCCGCGCTTGGCGCGTCTTTTGAGCTTTGCGCTTGGGTTTTGAAATCGCGAACGTGACCGCCCCCACGCGGCGGACCTTCCATTCTTGCACCTGCGGGGTCTTGCCTTCAGTTTCCATAGTGTGCTCTCAATTCCTCTTCGAAGTCACGGTACCACAATTATACCCTGGTTTCGAGCTTCGGGCGACTGCCGACGCGGCGGCTGGGCATTCTCCGTTGTCCACAACAGGAGCCGTACAACGCACGAAACGTGCCTACCCCACTCACTTGGCGGGTTCAATTGCAGTAACGCTAATCGTGTCGCCCTTAAGTGTGCCAGTGACCTTTACCTTCTGTCCCGCGAATTCTTCAGGTTTTTTCTGGTCGGAG
>Ga0326728_10016440_pt1 | contig 15093 bp, 16 predicted proteins | sample MB3enrmetagenome_FD_207602 | JGI IMG/M metagenome (GOLD analysis project Ga0326728, IMG submission 207602) | Lab enriched peat soil microbial communities from McLean, Ithaca, NY, United States - MB31MN | ecosystem: Environmental > Terrestrial > Soil > Wetlands > Peat | place: USA: New York...
CCAGCGTGTCCAACTCGGCCTTCGTCGGGTCCTTCGGGTTTTCCAGGGCGTTGAAATAGACGAAGATCGGCCCGACGACCTTCTTCCACTCCTGGCCGGCGGGAATGTTGCAGCCCGCGCCGCCGGCGTAGTGGCCCGAGGTCCAGTAGTCCAGTACCGTCGCGTGCATGTGGCAGACCAGGTCCATCTTTTCGGCCCCGCCGCCGATGTATTCCGTGCTGGGGTTAATGAAATAGACGCCAATGTGGTCTTTGGTGCTCGACCAGCCGTAGGCGGGCAGCCGGTACATGATGCCACAGTAGCTGTATTTGTGCTCGACGGAGTTCTTGTAGATGCCGGTGCTGAGGATACTCTGCTCCTTGGCGTGAATGACGACCGCCGAGCGGGTGTCCTCGTTGCTGCACATGACCATGTTGCGGTCCGCGTCAACCGAGAGCCAGTCAAAGGTGGGGTTCATGGACATCAGGATGAAGCGGTTTTCGCCGAAACTCGCGGCTGGGTAGTTCGTCTTGTGGGCATATTCGGCGTAAGTGTAGAAGCCGCTGACCCCGCGTTCCATGACGTAGCGCACTTCGATGTCCATCCGCCCGTCCACGCCCTTGATGGCGACCTCGCCGCGCTGGCCGCCGTTTTTCGCGGGGTCAATGGTCAGTGACTGGGTGACTTGACCGGAAGGCACCCGTTCCCAATTCTCGCTAGGCCCCAACACGGTAACGCCGTGATAGACCAGCGACGAAATGACGCTGCTGCTCTTGATAATGGTGGCTTTGACGATGCCGTTATCCATCGTCCAGGTGTTGCTGTTGTCGGTGATGGTCACGGGGGCGTTGCCATTCGGTTTGGCGACCACCGGCGGGCCATCGGCGGCGGGCAGCGGCGGCACGGCGAGGGCCATGGCAATGAAAGCAGAGGCAAGGAGGCCGCGCGCGGCGGCGGACAGGAGTGTCTTCATGGGAATTGCTTGGGGGTTAAGGTTGTGGGTTGCTTCGATCAGTTTCGTTGGCAAATCGCTCGAATTCATAAGGCTATTTATCAAATGACGGCAGACTTGTCCAGACGGTTACATGTCCGAGTTCGGTCAAGGTGAAACCGCGTCGTTTGTTTTCGCCGCGTTGTTTCAGGGTGTCCACCTTTGCAGCCGCGTTTTTTTCCACCAAATCTTGTTTCTGTGCGGCCTAGAGGCATGCACGCAGGACTTTCAGGTCCAGGTTTGTGTTCGTAGCGGAAAACCGCTGGGCGACGAAATCGCGGGAGCGTAAGACGTCGTTCACCTTCAGGGCATCCAGATCTCCATCCGCCTTGCTGCCGAGAAACTCAAGAAAACGGCGCAAGCTGGTTTGGGAGCGTTCGTGAGTGTGCGGCTCGGCTTCCAGCGTCTTCGTTTCCAGCCAACGCTTGCACCAGTTGCGGATAGTCTCAAACGGCAACGTGTGCCGTGGTTGTGTTTGACCCCGCCTTGTTGCCATGCGCCAGCCAACGTCTTTGCCGGGATGATCCCTTCCAGCGCCGCCGAGTTCCGCGCCACCAGATCCTCCACATTCTTGAAATCAAGGCTTTGCAATTCTCCGCGCCGCGCCTATACTCCCGCCGTTGACATGAAGGCCAACCACTCAACCATCGCCTGGCAACGGCCCGCCCCCGCGCCCGCCGCCCGCCGCCGCCTCCCGCCATGAATACCGAGGAAAAAAACCGCAAGCTGGCCGTCTTCCCCCGCTCCAATCCCAATCCCGTCCTGGAATTCTCCGCCGACGGCGAACTGATTTATTCCAACGACGCCGCCCAGCGCATGGCCGCCTCCCTGGGCGAGCCTTCCCTGCTGGCCATTTTGCCGCCCGACACCAGGCTCATCATCGTCCAGTGCCTTCTCACCGGCGAAAACAAACTCAACCTGCACACCACCCTGCAAAACCGCACCATCGCCTGGTCCTTCATCCCCATCGCCGAAAGCAAGACCGTCCATTGCTACGCCAATGAAATCACCGAACGCCTCGCCCTGGAGGCGCAGTTGCGCCATTCCGTCAAAATGGAGGCGGTCGGCCAGTTGGCCGCCGGCGTGGCCCACGATTTCAACAACATCCTCACCATCATTCAAGGCCACGCCGACCTCCTGTTGCAATCCCGGCCCTTGCCGCCGCAGACGGAAAAATCCCTCCGCCAAATTTGGTCCGCCGCCGACCGCGCCGGCAAACTCATCCAGCAGTTGCTCATGTTCAGCCGCAAACAGGTCTTGCAGCCGCGCTACGTTGATCTGAACGAAATCATCTCCAATGTCAGTCCCATGTTACAGCGCATGTTGGGCGAGCATATCACTCTGGACTATGCGGCGGCGCCCAACCTGCCCGCCATTTATGCCGATGTCGGCATGCTCGAACAAGTCCTGGTCAACCTCTCCATCAACGCGCGCGACGCCATGCCCAACGGCGGGCGCCTGGCCATCAGCGCCGCTCCCCGCCTGCTCGAACCCGTCGCCTGCGTCGTCAATCCCGAAGCCCGCCCCGGCCATTTCGTCTGCCTGAGCGTCTCCGACACCGGCAGCGGGATGGACAACGCCACGTTGAGCCACCTCTTCGAGCCGTTCTTCACCACCAAGGAAATCGGCAAGGGCGCCGGCCTGGGCCTGGCCACCGTTTATGGCATCGTCAAGCAACATCAGGGCTGGATCATCGTCGAAAGCAAGCCCGGCGCCGGCTCCACCTTCACCATTTTCCTCCCCTGCGTTTCCAAGCCGGCGGAAGCCGCCGCGCCCCAGCGCCAATCCCTTCTCCCGGCCGCGACCGGCACCGAAACCCTTCTCATTGTCGAAGACGAACCGTCCCTGCGCGAACTGGTCGTGCGCATCCTCGAACTTTGCGGCTACCACATTTTTCAAGCAAAAAATGGCGTCGAAGCCCTGCAAGTTTGGGAGCAGCACAAGGACGAAATTGATCTCCTCTTGACAGACATGGTCATGCCCGAGGGCATCTCCGGCCGCCAACTGGCCGACCGCCTGCAAAAGGAGGACCCCGCCCTCAAGGTCATTTACACCAGCGGCTACAGCCCCGGCATGGCCGGCAAGGACATCGCCTTGCTCGAAGGCTTCAACTTCCTCGCCAAACCCTATCCTCCGAGCCGCCTGGCCCAGGTCGTCCGCGAGTGCCTGGACGGAAAGCTGGATCGCGGCCAAAAGAAGACCTAGCCCCGTCCCCATTAGCCTGCTTTCATCCGCCCCGCCAACTCCCCCGCCGGATAAGTCCAGATCTCCGCCAGCGTCGGATGATAATGCGGCATCCCCGCCAATTCCCGCACCGTCATCCTCCCGCACATCGCGGCCGTAATTTCGTGGATCAACTCGCCGCCCAACGGCCCCACACAGGCCCCGCCGAGGATTTCCCCCGTTTCCGGATCGGCCAGCAATTTCACAAAACCGTCTTTCGCCTCCATGATCAGCGACTTGCCGTGCTCGGCGAACGGATAACTGGCCGCCAAAAACCGAACGCCCCGCGCCTGCGCCTCCTTTTCCGTCAAACCAACCGCCGCCACTTGCGGATCGGTAAAAACCACGCGCGTCAACAATCGGTCATCCATCCGCCGCCGGCGCCGCGGCTGCGCGATATTATATGCCGCCACCTCGCCCTGCTCCACGGCAAAATGCACAATCTGATGCGGCCCCGTGCAATCCCCCGCCGCGTAAACATGCCGCACACCCGACTGCATTTCCGCGTTGGTCACGATCCGACCCTGCTCCGTCCGGACGCCGATTTTTTCCAGCCCCAGTCCCGCCGTGTTCGGTGTCCGCCCCGTGGCGGCCAGAATCTCCGCCGCCACCGTCCGGCGCATGCGATTGCCGTATTCAAATTCAATCCCCTTGCTTCGTCCCGTTCGGAACGCCCGCGCCAACTGCGTCGGCGCAAAAACTTCCACTCCTTCGCGCCGCAACACCCCGGCCAGCGCCGCCGCCGCATCCGGGTCGAACTCGCGCAAGATTTGTCCGCTCCGCTGAATCAGCGTCACCTTCACGTCCATCCGGCAAAAGAATTGCGCCAGTTCCACCGCCACCGGTCCGCCCCCCAAAACCGCCAGCGAGCGCGGCAGGACCTTCAGCGAAAGCGCGTCGTCACTCGTCAAAAAACCCGCCGCCTCCAAACCAGGGCAGGGTGGCGGGGCCGGCGCCGAACCGGTGCAGATGATAAAATGCCTTGCTCTCAACCATCGCGATTTGCCCGCCGCCCCGGTCAACTCCAGGGTGTGCCCGTCCGCAAAACGCGCCCGCGCCCGCAAAAAATCAAACCGTCCCGCGTTGAGTTGCTGCCGGCGGAAAGCCGCAAAATCCTCCACCATCGCCCTTTTCCGCGCCATCACCCTGGCGAAATCCAACCCGGCTTGGGGAATCCGCAAGCCCCAGGTTTTGCCCTGTCGCGCCAGGTGGAGCGCCTCCGCCGCATAGAGCAGCGCCTTGCTCGGCATGCAACCCCGCAGGATACAAAGCCCCCCCACTTCCGCGCCCCCTTCGATCACCACCGTGCGCAACCCCGCCGCCGCTGCCGTCCGCGCCGCCGCGTAGCCCGCGCTCCCGCCCCCCAGAACCGCCACATCATACAGGGGAGATTTTCGTCGTGCTAACATGACTGAGAATGGTGAATGGAGAATGATGAATTGTGAAGTGAGAATTTACTCCTTTCCCAATTCAAAATTCCATGAAATCCGCAATCCGCAATCCGCAATTCTATAGGTTGACATCTCCCCCTCCTTGCCTACCATGTCCTCATGGAAAAAAGAATATGCCCCCGCAGTCCCCGCGAGACGATGGACGGCTGGATGTATCTGCCCCGTTACATAGATAAAATCCGTCTTCACCTCGCCGGCAAACTCCACTCCGATTACACGGACAATCTCGGCAAAGGTTTCGACGGCATGTGGCTCAAGGCCGCCGGCCTCACGCACGACCAAATGATTGAAGTCGTGAAAAACTCCGCCACCGACGGTGAAGTCTGCGATTGGGTCCGTCAAAACGTCAAAAGAACCGCCGCCGAAAAAGCCGCCCATCGCGCGGACATGATGAGCCGTCCCAAAGCCGATGATGCCGCCGCCCAGGCCCGCCTGAAAATGCGCAAAGAAGAAGCCGGCGTGGCCCAGCGCGACGACATCCGCACTTTCGTTGACGCCATAGACGCCGACGAACACAGGCTCTAAGCCGCGTCCTTGCTCACGCGAGTGGCGGATGCTATGGTGAAGGCATGACCACCACAGTCGAGGCCATTTCCGAAAACGGGATGTTGAGACTTTCCGGCCCCCTGCCTCTGCGGGAGAAAGCCCAGGTCCTTGTCACCATCCAAACCGAGCCGCTCACCGCCGAGGACAAGGAACGGCAAGCCTGGCTGAAGGCCTCCGAGGAAACCCTCACGCGCGCCTGGGACAATTCCGCCGACGATGTTTTCAATGAACTACTGGACGCTCCGAATGTGAGATTTTTCGAGTGCGGCGGCTTGCCGCCGCTTTGGCAAAGCGGGAGCAACATATCCGCGCATAAATAAAGGGACAAGATGGGGAACTTGTCTTATGAGTATGGCATGCGCGCTCGATACTTGCGGTTAACTGCGAAGAAGGCTCAAGAACTCTCGGCTTTGCAGAAGGAAGCGGAGAGGGATGGAGCCTTTCGCGTCGCCAAGCGGATTCACGCCGTGCTGCTCAACCACCAGCGGCACAGCAGCGGCCAGATCGCAGGGCTGCTGGAAGCGCCCCGCTCGAAAGTTTCGCTTTGGTTGGGGCAGTACGAGGATTATGGATGGGAGGCCTTGCTGGAAGGTCATCGCTCGGGCCGCCCCAGCCAGTTGGAGGCTGCACAGCGACAGGGCTTGTGCGACATCTTGGAGAGCGGAGCGGTCGCTTACGGCTTGCTCTCGGGGGTGTGGACCTCGCCCATGATCGCCCGGGTGATCCAGGAGGAGTATCAGGTCGGCTACCATCCCGGCCATGTGCGCAAACTGCTCCAGGATTTGGGCTTCTCTGTCCAACGCCCACGCCAGCGTCTGGCCAAAGGCGATCCGGTGCTGCCGGATCGCTGGCAGCGCTCCACCTATCCCAGGCTAAAAAAAAACCGCTGATCTTGGCGCCGCGTTGCTCTTCGGCGACGAGGCCAGCTTCCGCCAAGACCCCACGCTGTAGCAGACTTGGGCCCGGCGCGGGCGTCAGCCGCTCATTCCTACGACCGGCCAGCGCAACACTCAGAAGGTTTTTGGCGCGGTGGATATTCGCCGTCCGCGCGCTTACTTCGCTGCGAGTGAGGAGATGTTCCATGGCCAGACTTACACCAGGTTTCTCAGCCGTTTAGTCCGCCGCTACCCTCACCAGGAGGTCTTCTTGGTTCAGGACAACGCGCCTTATCACTCTGGTCCCGAAGTCCAAGGGTGGCTGGCACGCTATGGATACCGCTTTCATCTAGTCCCGCTGCCAAAGTACAGCCCAGATTTGAACGCGGTGCAACGCATCTGGCACCATGGGCGCGTCAACGCGACACACAACCGTTACTTCCCCACCAAGGAAGAGTTTGTCAGTACGCTTGGCGGGGCATTGATGGAGATTGAGGCTGATCCCGAACAGATCGCTGGGTACCTACACCCCTTTCTTTACTGATTATGTCCCTTTATTTATGCGCATTTATATCCTTCCCAGTTCTTCAGTCAGCCGGTGGATGAATTGCTCGTAAAGCGGAACCGCCACTTCCGGGCGGGCCGACCGGCTGAACGAAGGGCGGTTGCCCTTCTTGGTGCTGGCGAAAAGTGTGAATTGGCTGACCAGCAAAATCCCACCGCCCGTTTCCTGCACCGAACGGTTCATCAGGCCCTGTTCATCATTGAAAATCCGCAAGCGGACGATTTTCCCGCTCAACCATTCAATGTCCTCCGCCGTATCGGATTCCTCGATGGCCAGCAAGACCAAGAGGCCGTGTTGAATTGTCGCCTTAATGGCGCCAGCGATCATGACGCTGGCCTGGCTCACCCGTTAAATGACAGCGCGCATGGGTGCTTGATAATGGCAAAAGGTCCAAACAAATAGAGGTTTTTTTGCGAGCTAAGCGGGATGTCTTGGAGCTTGGAGGGGCGGCACAGATGGCCCTCCTTGAGAATCTCGATCTGCTCGACTAAACTGCGGCAATGACCGCATTTCCCGTGAACCCAGATAAGGCACAGCAACTCGCCCAGCGGATGGCTGCCTTGGGGGTGCGTGAGTCCGATATCGAAGAAACTTTTGTGAGATCCGGAGGGCATGGGGGTCAAAACGTCAATAAATCGGCGACCTGCGTGATGCTGCTCCACCGCCCAACCGGCCTGCAAGTCAAGTGCCAGACCACTCGTCAGCAGGGACTCAATCGGTTTATTGCCCGGCGTATCTTGCTCGACAAAATTGAAGGGAAACAGACCGGGCAAGTGGCGGCGAAGGTATCCCGAATCGAGAAGATACGCCGACAGAAGCGCAAGAAGAGCCGCCGGGCCAAGGCGCGGATGCTCGCTGACAAATCCCATCGCGCGGACAAGAAAGCCTCCAGGCGCGCAGTCGGAGATTCTTGAACCTCGTCGTCAGTCTTCCGGACGTTCGCCGCTGGGCGCCATCTTCACCAGTTTCGGATCGAACTGGCCCAGCACGGTAACCAAATCGCTTTGCGCTGCCATCACCTCGCGGAAGTTTTTATGGGCCATCGGGACTTCATCCTGGCCGGCGCTGATGAGCGTCACGCCGCGTTCGCGGAGAAGGCGGTTCACCTCTTTCCAGTTGAATCGCTCGTTGGCGGCTTTGCGGCTCATGGCGCGGCCCGCGCCGTGCGAGGCTGAATTGAGTGAGTCGGGATTTCCCTTTCCGCTCACGACATATCCCGGCGACGCCATGGAACCGGGAATGATTCCCAGGACTCCAGCGCCCGCCGAAGTGGCGCCTTTGCGATGCACGATGACCTCGCGTTCCGCGCCGCCGATGACGTGCTTTTCTTTCCACGCGAAATTGTGATGGTTTTCCAAATCGAGCCGCAACTGGGCGCTGAGGTTTTCCGCGATGCGTTGGTGGATGCAGACATGGTTGACCGCGGCGTATCACCCCATCAATTCCATCGCGTCCCAGTATTCCTGTCCTTCCTGTGAATCCAGCGACAACCACGCCAGCCGTTTCAATTCGCTGGGCAAATCTGGAAATTGTGCAAACGCGATTTTGCTGTAGTAATCACAAACCGCCGCGCCCGTGCCACGACTGCCGCTGTGCGACAGCAGCGCGGTGTATGTTCCCGGCTCAAGGTCGTTGATTTTTGAGTGCGCCGTGAACAAGCCAAACTCGACAAAATGATTTCCGCTCCCGCTGGTGCCCAGTTGCGACCACGCGCGGTCCTTGTTTTGTTGCGTGATGGGGCTGATCGTCCAATCCGCGTCCAGCACATCATGAGAGCGGCGTTCCTTGAAGTTCGCGCCAATGCCAAAGCGCGTTTCCGCCTCGATGGCGCGGGCCAGGCGGTCCTGCTTCTGCTCCAAGTCGCGCAACGGAATATCCAAAACCGTCATTTTCATGCGGCAGGCAATGTCCACGCCGACGGCATAAGGGATCACGGCATTCTCCGTCGCCAGCACGCCGCCGATGGGCAGGCCGTAGCCCATGTGCGCATCCGGCATCAATGCTCCCGCCACCGAGACAGGCAGCAAACAGGCCTTCTCCATCTGCATCAACGCCTCATGTTCCAGACCTTCGCCCCGCTGCCGATATTTCACAGGCTCCGCGCGCGGCGGGGACGGCGCGGCAAGCAAAGCCTTCGCGAATTCACCGCGCAGGGAGTCGCCCGCATAAGCCGACGGATTGGCGACAATGGCGGCGACTTCCTAGTGTAGTCGGGACTTATCGCCACCGCCGAGGATGAATTTGGCGACAAAATCCGTTGCCCGCCGCGTGGCCTCGCCGAGCGGAACGCCTAATCTGAGAAAATCTTTGGTGTTCAATAGTCAGTCGCGCGTGCGCGCTCGCTCATCTTCGTGGTCTGCTTGTCTTATGTAATCCTGCGATACCGCTCGAAGGACGGCTGCCGTTCGCGGCCAGGATGCACACGCGGCGGCATAACGCTCGTATTCGGCCGCCAGTTCACGCTCCTGCTTCCCTCCCTCGTATAGACCTTTGCTGAAGCAACCGCGTAGATTGTGGAGTCCCATAGCGAAGCCACTCTCCAGTTCCGCTGATTCACATTCCTCAATTACTTCCCGAATCGCAACGACCGGTTTAGCCTTGTCGTCGTCATGGGGCGAGCAAGCAAACAGTTCCCCTACGGTTATGTCGCAAGCATTAAGCCTATCCACAGCCCGGGCTTTTTCTCGTGCTGACCGAATCCAAGTGCGTAATGCATCAACTGAAACCTTTCCGTCTTGCCCGGTCCCAGGAATTACACGCCAATCGCGAAGCAAGCGCCAAATACGTTTCGCCTTCTCCGCTTTTCCTTGGTCGGGAGTTTGTTCGCTTTCGTTGTCTTTACCCTCCGTCAATTTGCTATGTTCTTTATAGAGAATCTTGAGGCACTCCACGAAAAACTCTGGCTCTTTCGAAAGACAGCGTTGAAGAGTCAACGGCAAACGAGAAAAACGGTCCAGAAATGGCAGAAATTCAAACTCCAGTCGAGCGACACGGCTTTCATCGATATCGGATGCTGATTGGAGAAACTCGAACGCCTCGTGAATATAATGAACGTCCATCGAGCCGGGAACTCGCTCCTCTGGACTCTTCGCCACAGTTTCCAAGGCCTCGCAGACAATGGTGTGCGTGAGTGGACACTTGTAATATTTGGCTTGCATCAGAAGCTTCAAAGCGGACCAAGCTCGACCAGCAGCCTGAAACTCAGCCGCAGCTCTTGAGCGGGCGGGGAACGGAAGCCCAGGGTGCTCCCATGTTCCGACGCAATTCCAGTAGTCCTTTTTGACCGTCTCTCCTTGTAGTGCGACCCAATCCCACGTCCGGGGATCCATAGGCATCTGAAGCGCCCAAGCTGTGACTTGGCCAGGTGTCCAGGCTGCAGACGGTTGCGCTTCTGCCCAGTCCCGCCCATTGGCGTGAATGCGCTCTAATGCGAATCGAGCGGCGCAAAATTGGATTGCTTTGGTCTCGGACGTCAGGTGCATTGGAATAATCTTTGCCATTACCTCTGTGCCCATTTCGCCAGCCAAAGACCAGCCTACTGCCATTGGCTCCTTCACCTGCCGCGCCAATTCTAAAATAATGGCCTCTCCTTCTAGCCGCCACATCTCCCTAATGGCCTGGCGACGTTCACGCTCCCTGCGCGCCTGCTTTTCCTCATATGATTCAGAATGTCCACCATCCATCCACCCATCATCGTTAAAGAGCGGCGCATAGAGTGCTACCAAATCTGTAGGCGCGAATTTGTCCACGAATGCGGCTAATTGCGAAACCGCTTCCTTTGGAAGAGCCAAATCAGGAATCAGCACATTTTTGTGCATCCGCACAATCTCCCTGAGTTTATTCCATATTGAAGTTTTTAGTGGGTCGTGAGGCGGATTTTCGCTCAACTTCGTGAGACCTGAGACCACCTTCTGGAAATCCACGCGTGGCAAGCGTGTCACACGGCCTAGCAAGTCAGGCCACCGAGTAGATTCGGCATTCGCCATCTCAACCGCCATGGTGGAAACCTCTGTAATGAAGGCTCTATAGTCGCCATCAGTTACTTTTCCAGTCCATCCAGCTGCCCAGTCTCGATAGACTGGCTTGGCGCTGTCGCGCATCACTTCGCGATGTTCCGGTAGTAGTGCGAGCACCAGTTTCCACGCTGCTTCTGGCTCTTTCCTATCTAGGGAGCGCAATGCTGCTATCCGCTTTTCAACTGAGATGTTTGTTTGTGGCCTCCAGGAAAAAAAAATATTAGTAAGACTCGCAAGAGGACGGTTAGCCCAGGTGCCACCGGGGTCAAGCTTCGCCAGATGAGCCAAACAGATGGATGCTCTAAGCACTTGTTCTTCTGGCCATGCGGCCGTCTCCAGCGCCCAGAGAACACCACTGTGGTAAATCCTGCCCACGACAGCTCCTGGAATCTCCTGTTTAATCAGTTCGACAAGCTGCGGATTCGGAGAGTGAATGTCTTTCTCAATGGCCGCTAATACGACGTCCGGAGCAGCTTCCAGCAAGAGTGGAATCAAGCCATCAAGGGAAGCCCAACGTCGCCAACCGCAGCCTGTGGGCAAAACTTTGCGAACAATACAAGAAGCGCGGGTGGCGAACTGAAGTTCCACTGCAACGCTACTCGCTTCCTCACGCGTTGCTGCCAGCGCCAGAATCTCCGCAATTCCACGTCGCAGGGCACCAGAAAAGTGCCAAACTTTCCCTTTCAACGAGGACATCAACCGCTCTTCTGGTGGAAGGTCTAACGCTGGGTTTTCCTCGGTTAAGACCTCGACCGCGAGTCGTTCGAACCGGTCCATGTGCGTTGTCGTTAAATAAGAGTGGAGCGCCTCCCAAGCATCGACCGGCGACAAGAATTCCCAGTTTCCCAGCACGGAACGGACGGGTGGGTCTGGCTCCGCCCGCCACTTTGTCATCACGGCTTGAACTTCGGAGTATTTCTTTTCTGCCAGCTCAGAAACAATCCGCTGGTCATCTGAACAGCCGTCCTCCCAAGCTGCTGCCAGTAGAAGGGGCGCGAGATTCGGGTCTCGCGACCATGGGGCTTGGTCAGGCGTCTTAGCAAAACGTCGGCGCAGAATAGTGAAATTACCTCCTGCTGCCTTCGCATAGTGACGAGCATCTTGCTCGCTCAGGCCGGCCTCTTGAAGCGCGTTTTGCAAATCGAACCGACGCATGAGTGGCATTTCCGTCGCTTGGTTGCGCGGTTCGCGGAAGTCAGCGAAACGAAGAACATGATGTCCGTTGCGGCAAGCATCGCCGAAGAGATCGGCGTCAGCCTCTAAGCGAGGAGAAGCAATGAGGATGAGTTTCTGGGTTGACGTAACGAGGGCGCTCCAGTTTGCGCGGGTCTCGACGATTATGGATCGACTGGATATCTCGTCTTGTCGTTCCGCTGGCAGCGTTTGAACCCAAGCACAAAAGACCGCTACCAACTCAGCACGAGACGGAGCTTTTACGGCCAATTCCACTCCAGGACATCTAAGCCAGCCATCAAAGGCTTCCCCTATGCGCTCCCTATTGACCAAGAGCACTTTGGGTGGCAGAGGGTGCCGTAGGGTCGCCTGAACAGTGTGCCAATGACTGGCGATGTCAGTGACACCGTCTCGATAGCCGAGCACTTCCTGCGCGATCCACAAGCCAACAGCCGGCGCGTCCTGAATCCAGTGTTCAAGCTGGTTCGAATCATAAGCGCGAACAGATCCGAAATGACCATCCCTAAGCCTCTCCTCCGCCCAGGCACTTGCACCCTGCCAATCTACTGGCGTTACAGCGATAAATGTTGCTTGTTTTAGGTTCTCAGTTTCTCCGCGCACAACTCGCTCTTTATGCTCTGCGATGCGATTGTTGTAGTCCCTTTGGGCTTTCCCTTTTGGATTACCAATGACGCAGCCTAGTTCCCAGAAACCGACCCCATTAGGGACAAATGCTGTCCCTTGCCCGGTGACCGTTGTTCCATCATAACCGGGGCGTTGAGTTTCTGCGCCTGCCGGGAAATCAATCTTCTGCAAGTGTTCACGCGGCACCGTTGCGAAAACCAATCTCCTAAGAAGGTCAGGGAGCATAACTTTCGCTTGCGGTGTTCCGGCCCACCGGTCAAGGTCCTGCGCGGTTATCCATTTTGGGCATCGCATATCCAAACGACTGTTATGATTCTCAATCTACGAGTATTTTACCGGTTACCAGATTGCAAAGAATTCACCACCAAAGCAACCTCAATCCGGGAGGCAATTTGAGAAGCTGGAGCGGTTCCGCGTGCTGCGCTTTTCTTTTGTTGGTCCACATGCTGTTCGGGTGCTCCCGGCGCGGCTATTCCCATGGGCTGGGAGAGTCCGTTAGGCGTGGCGACCGGCGGCTACGCGAACCGGTGTTCGGAAGGCCGTCGCCGCCGCTCGCCAGCCCATGCGAATAGACTGCGCGATTTCGCCCATTCTCCTATGAAAAGGGGGCGATTCGCGCGCAAAACAACCAAATTGGCCAATAAAAAAACACCAGAACATTCTTGAAGAGGCCGTTTTGGATTTGCACAGATGGACCGCCATATCTGGCGGCCCAATGTTTCTCACTCCTCCACAAACAACCTCCACTCTGAAATGCCATGGGCGTTGCGGATGAGTGCCGACGCCGGCAATTCCCTCGGCGCGCGCGGCACCTTCAGCAGTTTCAGGCCAGCCTCGTGCGGCAGGCGGTTGCCCTTGCGGGCGTTCACCTCCTTGCCGGCCCAAACCAGGTTCTCCCAGGCGTTCTTGCCGCCGCGCGAGCGGGGCACGACGTGGTCCAGGCTGCCCTCCTCCAGGCGCAGCACGCGGCCGGTGTATTGGCAGCGGTTGCCGTCGCGCTCGCGAATGGCGCGGGCGCACAGCTTCGGGCGCTTCTTGGGCACCCTGGCATAATTCACAGCCACGATCACCGTGGGCACGCGGATCGGGCCGCGCACGGTCCGCACCGAGTTGTCCTGCGGACGGATGGGCAGCGTGATCCACTCGTCCCAAGAGACGGGACGGATGGAGGGATTGCGGATTGCAGATTGCGGATTGCGGATTGAGCCGGACTCCGAATTGTTGGCGTCTCCGACCTCGATTTCCAGCCCGGTTGCCACGTTCGTCGCCATCATGCAGAAGGCCTCCTGCGGCGTGCGGACGTTGACGGCCTGCCAGTTGCGGTTGAGCACCAGCACCATCGCTTTGTTCAGTATGTCGTTCATAAAATCTCGAACCGGGGTAATGGAGTAATGGAGTGATGGGGATTGACTTTCCCCGCATCATTCCACCTCTCCAACATCCCATGTCTCCTGGGGTGTTTGTTCTTTGTTGTAAAGGGTCTGGAAAATCCTCTTGTCATCGTTGGGAAGAAGGTTCACTTTTCTCCGATGAACTTCCCCCAATATTGGGCCAAAGGCAAGAGTGCCAGCTTCGAGTGCTGGCGCTGGTCTTCTCAGAGCCTCGCCGACGCGCAATCCCTCGCCAATCAAGCTGCGCAACAGCTCGCCGATCGTTTTCGGTCTGGGGCGTTTCCGCCCAAAAGCGGGGGTTATTATCCCAATCGTCCGTTTCGCGAGCAGGTGATGCAGGTCGTCCAAGGCCCTGCCGGTGAAAGCGCCGCCGTGGTGACGCGCAATGCTTACGGTTGCCTGGTGCTCAATACCGCCCGCGTGATGTTTGTGGACATTGACCTGCCGGAACCAAAGGCGTCCGGCGGATTCTTCAAGAGGTTGTTTGGAAAACCAGACCTTCCGCCGCCGACGGATGGGCAACACCTGGCGATGACAAAAATCGAGGACTGGACGCGAAAGAATCCCCAATGGGGATGGCGGATTTACCGGACCCGCGCCGGTCTGCGCTTGGTGGCCATGCAAGGCTTGCTGGAGGCGGACTCTGAAGTTGCCGAGGGCGTGTTCGAGGCGCTGGGAGCCGACCCGCTTTACCGGAAACTATGCAAGACCCAGAAATGTTTCCGGGCACGGCTGACCCCAAAGCCCTGGCGGTGCGGCCTCCATAGAAGCCCCGAGCGCTGGCCCTGGCTGGATGCCAAAGCGGAATCGAAATTCCAAAAATGGGAGGCGCAATACCAGTCTTCTTCGTCCAACTGGGCCACCTGCCAACTGCTCAGCCAAATCGGCAATGCCACCGTCCATGCGGAAGTGCAACCCATCGTAAAGCTGCACGACGACACCACGCGGGTGGCCTCCAAACTTCACTTGGCGTGAACTGCTCCCGGCATTTAGTCTGACAAGCTTGCCGTGCTTTCGTTGGCTGCCCCGCCCGGTTTTGCTCCGGGTCCTCCGGTGTCAGAGACCGGCGCGCTCCTGATTACGCCACGAGGCCCGACGTCGCGCTTTGCGCTATGGCGTGGCAAGCAATGGCTCGCCGTGCCGTAGCCGCAAGGCGAAAACTGGCTTGCCGAGCCGTAGCCGCAAGGCGAAAACTGGCTTGCCGAGCCGTAGCCGCAAGGCGAAAACTGGCTTGCCGA
>Ga0326728_10016441_pt1 | contig 15093 bp, 11 predicted proteins | sample MB3enrmetagenome_FD_207602 | JGI IMG/M metagenome (GOLD analysis project Ga0326728, IMG submission 207602) | Lab enriched peat soil microbial communities from McLean, Ithaca, NY, United States - MB31MN | ecosystem: Environmental > Terrestrial > Soil > Wetlands > Peat | place: USA: New York...
GATCGTTCCCGCGGGACAGGTTGGAACCGTACTGGCTACTGCAGCTTTCCCCAACTTCGAGGGTTATGTGATCGCGGTTTGCAACTTCCAGTATGCTCATGGATACGCCGCCGTCACCGACCTGGGGATCCGCAACCTGTGGTCCAGCTATCTGGCTCTGGAGCTTTCGCCAGTGGGCATCGGCGCCGCCCGTGGGGTCGGCATCGAGACTCTGGCTCACTAATCCTGGGGGTCAAACCTCAATAGCAAAGAGGGGGGCTTCGGCCCCCCTCTTTTTTTTGGTCCGCCATAGAGCGGATACGTGTCATGACAATTGGTGCTACACTGAAAGTCTCTCCGCGTCCATCCAAATCAAAATGTCCGTTCCCCCGGAACCAGGAGGTAGTTTTGCGTAGATTGAGAACCCTCACACCTTTCGGCTTGCTCATCGCCTTGTCGGGAGCCCCGTTGGCACTGGCGCAGACGTCCGCCGTTGCGCACCTGTCTGTGCAATCCGGCAATGGCCAGGCGGCTTGTGAATGCGTTTCGGCGACCTTGCAGGCTTTCCAGCCGATTTCCGTCAAAGCCACCGACGTCAATGGAAATCCGGTGGCCGGAGCCACTGTGACCTGGACCGACACCAGCGGGCAAATGACGCTGAATAGCGGGTCCAGCACGGTCACCGACGGCACCGGAGTGGCCACCCAGAACATCAGCTTTACGCTACAGGGTACTTTCGCAACCGTATCCAATCCGTATGACGTATTCACCATTCAAGCCGCTTCCAACAATCAGTCCGTTACCTTCACGGAGACGCAATCACTGGTCACGACTGCGGGCGCTTCGATTATTAGTGCCAATAGCCCCCCGACGTTTGGAGGTCAAAATCTCGCTTCCATCACTCTTTCCGCAAACGTCGGCACCACCCTTGCCACGGCGATCCAGACGCAGCTGGGAGGTGAGGGTGGGGTTGGCGTTCCAAACATCTCCGTCAGTATCCTGAACGACCAATCCTCGCCCACTCTCACTTGTGCTGCCCAGGGAGGTTATGCCAACCCCGGATCGGTGCTCACCGATTCGCAAGGCAACAGCAATTGCTTTCCGGTTTTCGGCGGTAGCGGCTCGGGAACCTTTTACGTGCTGATTGGAGGAGTTCCCGGTACCTCCATCGCTACCACGCTCGATCTGCAGACGTACGGTCCATTCAACTTCACTTCGTTTCCCGGGACTCCCGTCGCGTTCCAGGTGGTCAGCGGAAATAATCAGGTGGCCGGCGTCGGCACGCAGTTGCAGCCAATAGTCGCGAAATTGGTCGATGCCGGTGGAAACCCGGTGCAGGGACAGACGGTCACCTGGTCAGTGCTGCCGGTCGGGGCGGTCGCCCTGACCGGTGGAAACAGTGTAACCGACAACAACGGTGAAGTCTCCCAAACCGTGATCCTCGATGTACGCGCCGCTGCGGGCGCCGCTATCACCGTCGCCTTGCAGAGTAACCCGGCCATATCGGCGACGTTCCAGGAAACCGTTCAGGGGGTCCTGACCGCGTTGAACAAGGTCAGGGGCGATAATCAGGCCGCGCAGGTAGGGAACGCGTTTCCAACTCCGTTAGTGGTGCAAGTCCTTAGCGCCTCCGGCCCGATGGTGAACTACCCCTTACAGTTTAGTGCGATCGGGAAGGTCAGCCTGAGCGCCACCACGGTCTACACCGACTCCAACGGCCAAGCCTCTGTTACCGTTACGGCCGGATCTCTCCCCGGCACAGCCAGCGTTACGGCAATCGCCGGCTCGTTGAACCAGGTTTTCTCGCTCACCATCACCACTACTCCTACCGGTCCGGCTCCCACCGGCATCTCGGTTTCCAACGGCAACAATCAGAGCGCCGTCATTGGCGGCGAGTTCAGCCAGCCGTTGGTGGTGATCGTCAACAGCAGCTCGGGGCCCGTCCCGAACTACACCGTCAACTTCTCCACCACGGGTCCGGTAACTCTCTCGACGGGGTCCGCGGTCACCAACAGCAGCGGCCAGGCACAGATTAACGTCTTCGCCGGCACCACACCCGGAGCGGCCACCGTCACTGCCTCCATTACCGGATTCTCAGCGGTCTTCAACCTGACCGTGACGCCCCCCGGCCCGCAGCTTTCGCCCGCCAGCTTCCTCAATGCCGCCACTCGTCAGGCCGGCCAACTATCGCCGTGCGGCCTGGCCATAATCAGCGCGTCCGGACTCACGCCCGACGGAACCAGCGACTACACTCTCGCCCCCATCGTCGGCCGCTACCCCAAGTCCGTGCACAACCTGACCGTCACCTTCGGCGGCATCCCCGCGCCCATCGTGAGCGTCGCCATGGGAGCCGCCAACCCCGAAGTCACCGTGCAGGTTCCCTGCGAAGTAACCCCGGCGTCGAGTGTTCCGGTGGTGGTCAACGTCAATGGTGGTGGGACTGCCTCCACCAACATCCCCATCTACGCGGTCAGCCCGGGCATCTTCCAGCAGGTGATGTCCGACGGCACCATCCGCGCGGTCGCCATCCGCTCCGATGGAACGTTTGCCGATATCGGGGAGCCCGACCAGTACGATCCCAACAACCCCATCCGCCTGAATGAGGTTGTGCGCTTCTACGTGACCGGATTGGGAGCTACCACTCCGACGCTCGTCACCGACACCGTGGAAGACCCCAATTCGTATATTTACAACGTGCAATCGGGAGTGAACGCTTCCGTGTCGTTCGCTTTCTCGGGATCGGGCGTGCAGGTGAACAATGTGACCGCCCATGCGGCGCCCGGTTTGATCGGCGTGTATGAAGTCGACGTCCTGGTTCCGCTCAACGCCCCCACCGGCAACAATGTGCCTATCAGCATCGTCGTCACTCCGGCGGGCGGTGCGGCGTCCACCAGTCCGAACGCTACGGTTCCGATCGCCCAGTAGGTCGAATTTCGACGATCGTTTCCTCCCGGGGGGCTTCGGCCCCCCGGATTTCCTTCCCCCCAGTCCCCCTCATTCTTCTCCTTCTATTCGCCCATGAATCAATATGTGGTATGTCGCGCGATTAGTGTCGAATCTATAGTGGCCCACTAACGCACTGATTCGACAAAGTTTCCTGCAAATATCTCTTGCGCAAACCAGGAGGCTGTGGCACCATTGGTTGTGGTCAGATTCTGGTTCAAAGGTGGAAGAATCTAGCCTAATCTGGATCAAAAGTGGAAATTCTGGCGCAACAGTTGGCGATGGTCGAACCGCCCAGGGGTATGTACCCTAGCCGGCTGGACGACAAGGGCCGCTTGAAGCTCCCTGCGGCTTTCCAGCAATATTTTTCCGCTTTGCGCGAAAAGAAATTGTTTTGCACCAGTCTCGACCGTCGCACTGCCCAAATATATCCGATGGAAGTCTGGCGAGGCAACGAAAAGTTCTTCGAGAATTATCGCGAGGATGTCCGGTTGGCGCGCCAGGTAGCGTTTAATGCCGCCGACCTGGGCTCGGAAAGCGAAATGGACGCACAGGGTCGCATTCTCTTCTCGCCGGAACTGCGCCGCGAATTGGGAATCGAGAATCAACCCGTTCGCCTCTTCGCCTATCGCGGCCGAATCGAGATTCTGACCGAGGCGATCTACGAAGAGCGTAAGCGCGAAGCCGCGCAGATCGCGGCGGACGACGTGGGTAGGCTGGAGGCCGCCGGATTGAATTGAGGTTGAATTGATGACCTATGCACTTCCCGGTAATGGCGGAGGAAGCTTTATCGCTATTGGCGGTCCGCCCCGATGGAGTGTATGTCGACGCCACGGCCGGCATGGGTGGTCATACGGGATTGATCGCGCGGCAGCTCACCACCGGGCTGGTGATCGCCAACGATCGCGACGCGGAATCGCTCGCCATGGCGCGGGCCAATACGGCGCAATGGGCGGAGCGAATCCGCTATCGTCAGGGGACTTTCAGCCAGCTGCGCTCCACCCTCGAGGCCGAGGGATTTCGGAAGGTGGATGGCTTGCTGGCGGACCTGGGAGTGAGCCGCTTCCAATTAGCCGAAGCGCCTCACCGGGGCTTCTCATTTTTGACCGATGGGCCGTTGGATATGCGGATGTCGCAAGATACCGGCATGACGGCGGCAGACTTAGTCAATTACACAGCCGAGAAGGCACTCGCCGACCTGATTTATCAACTAGGCGAAGAAAGGGGGTCGCGGAAGATAGCCAGAGCAATCGTCCGTGCACGGCCCATCAGAAGCACACTGCATCTGGCCGATGTGGTGTCGCGGGCCGTGCCCAGGACGGGCCGTTTGCACCCGGCCACGAAGACTTTCATGGCCTTGCGAATGGCGGTCAACGACGAACCTGGAGAGTTGGACCAATTACTGAATATCGCGCCGGACTTAGTCAAAAGCGGCGGACGAATCGTAATTATCAGTTTCATGTCGAGTGAAGACCGAAAAGTGAAAGAAAAGTTCAAAGCGTTGGGACGAGAGGGACGGGCGGAGATACTCACCAAGCATCCTCTTCAGCCCGGTGACCCAGAGATCAGCCAGAACCCGCCTTCGCGCAGCGCCAAACTGCGCGCGGTGGCGATAACCGGAGGTATGTAATCCATGGCGACGATGCCCGAATTTCTGACCGGAGAAACCTTGGCGGCCGCTGCGGCGCCGGCAGGCCCGCAACCGGCGCGCGATCCCTTCCAGTTGCGCGCCCTGCCGTTTGAAGACGTCTACTTCCGTCCCAAGAAGATGGACAACTCCAAATTGATCCGCGAAGCGGACCCCCGCGCCGGCGGAGCCTGCTGGAAAGTCATCGGCGCCGCCTCCGTGGCGCTCTTGTTTCTGGGTGGAGTGCTGGCGCCGAGCGTCGCCAACACCGTCGCCGGATACAAGCTCGAATCGCTGCGCGCCGAAGCGCAGAAACTCGCCGACGAGCGCCGCGGACTCGAGTTGCAGGAAGCGCAGTTGCTCAGCCCCGGCCGTTTAGACCGGCTGGCGCGGGGGCGTCACCTCGTCGAGCCGTCAGCCAGCCAGGTGGTGCGCCTGGATAGTCCCGGCGACAGCAAAGTCGCCATGGTGCGGAAGTAGGCGGCGGAAGGGCGCGATTGGGGGACGCTACGCAACATGGTCGAGCGACGTTTAATCTGGCTCGCCGGCTTCGTCCTCTTATGGGGCGGGGCTGTCTTCGCCAAGCTGGTGACTTTGCAGGTGCTGCATCACCAGGACTACGTGAAGAAAGCGCGCGCGCGGCAGGAAGAGGTAGTGCAGTTGCGCGCGCAGCGAGGCGCCATTCTCGATCGCACCGGACATCCCTTGGCCCTGAGCGTTCCCACCGAGGCCGTTTCCGTGGACCCTCGCAACATGCCTTCCCTGGGATTCGATTCCGATCTGCTGGCGCGCGAACTGCACCTGCCGGCCGGGGAACTGTTTGAACGCATCAAGGCCGCCAAGGACGAGCACCGCGGCTTCTTCCTGATCAAGCGCGGCCTCACACCGCAGGAAGCCGACGATGTCCGCAGCCTGAAGCTCGATTGGATTCACGTCGATGCCGGCAGCGAGCGCCATTATCCCAACAACGATCTGGCGGCGCACCTTCTCGGCGGAGTCGACTTCGAGGGCAAAGGCAACGGCGGCGTCGAGAAGGCGTTCGACAACGACCTGCGCGGAGCGCCGGGAAGCGCCGACATCCTCACCGACGTACACCACCACGGCATATTCGAATTGGTGTCCACGCAGGCTAGGGCCGGCGTTGCCCTCACTCTGACCATCGACGAGCAACTCCAATTCGTTGCCGAGCGCGAGCTTGAGGCGGCCGTCAGGAAGCACGGCGCCTTCAGCGGCAGCCTGGTGGTGATGAGTCCTTACAACGGCGACATCCTGGCGCTGGCCAGCTATCCCAGGTTCGATCCCAACAACCCGCCCGAAACTGCCGGCGAGATCGCGGCCCGAAGCAATCATGCCGTCGCGGTGCCCTTCGAGCCGGGTTCGTGCTTCAAGGTAATCACTCTTTCGGCGGCGCTGGAGACTACCAGGCTGCGGCCTGAGAGCATGATCAACTGCCACGGCGGCGTGCTGACGGGACTGCCCGGAGGCCGTGTGGTCCACGATTCGCACGCCGGCATGGGAGTGGTGCCCATGTCCGATGTGCTGGCGCGCTCCAGCAACGTGGGCGCCATCGAAGTCGGCCGCACGGTGGGGCGGGAGAACATGTACGAGTACATGCGCCGGTTCGGTTTCGGCCAAAAGACCGGCATCCCGCTGCCCGGTGAAACCAAGGGGCGGTTGCGGCCGCTGACGAAGTGGGGCAGCACGTCGCTGGAATCGGTTTCGATGGGGCAGGAAGTCAGCGTTACGACGCTCCAGCTGGCGCGTGCGGTGGCAGTCATCGCCAACGGCGGCCTGCTGGTGAAGCCTCGCCTGATAATGAAGATGGGCGATCAGATGCCCGCCGTGGAGCCGCCGGTTCGCATCATCAAGCCGGAAACCGCGATTACCATGCGGCAGATGATGGAAGGCGTGGTGCTGAACGGCACCGGCAGAACCGCGCGTCTCGATGGGTATACCGCCGGCGGCAAGACCGGGACCGCGCAGATTTTCGACTTCGCCTCCAAACACTACACCCATACCTATAACGGCTCCTTCATGGGATTCGCGCCGGTGACCAACCCGGCGGTGATCGCCGTGGTCACATTGAATGGCACTCGCGGCGAGGCCGGATTCGGCGCCGAAGTTGCTATCCCCACCTGGAAGGTCGTGGTCACCGAGGCGCTGCGCATTCTCGATGTCCCGAAGGATTTGCCCGACAGTCCCGCCACGCCGACCGAGATCGCCAACAATCAGAAGGACCAGGGTGTGAACGACCTTTCCATCGCCGACCTGGGAGGGGATCGCCCCAACATTCTGGAAGACACCGATGACGACGAATCCGCGGCACCCAGGAAGGTGGCCTTCGTCGGGCCGTTGGCGCCCAGCGCCGCACCGCCGGCTCCCACCGCCCCTGCCGCCGGGACGGTGCCGAATTTCAAGGGTATGACGCTGCGGGCCGTGCTGACCGAAGCCGCCGCCAAAGGACTTCCCATTCAACCGGACGGCACCGGCGTCGCCCGCGTGCAGACTCCGCCGCCGGGAGCGGTCTTACATCGGGGGGAACGCATTCGCGTCCAGTTTGCGAGATGATCCTAGGCGAGATACTCCCGGGCGAACGGCTCAAACAGCCTCTGACGCCGGAGCTTGCCGCATCGGAAGTGGCCGGAATCCAGTACGATTCGCGGCGTGTGAATGCCGGCGATCTGTTCTTCGCTTTTCCCGGCGCGCGCGCCGATGGCCGCCGCTTCGCGCAGGACGCTCTTTCGCGCGGCGCGCTCGCCGTCGTGGCCGAGTCTGCCGCGCCCGAAGATCTGGCCGCGCGCTGGATTCAAGTTGACCACGGACGGCAGACCCTGGCGCTCGCCGCGCGCAATTTCTATGGGCGGCCCGATGAACGGCTGGCGCTGACCGGCATCACCGGAACGAACGGAAAAACCACTACGGCGTATTTGACCGATTCCGTACTGCGCGCCGCCGGCAAGACCGCCGCCATGATCGGGACCATCGAATATCACGTCGCCGGTCGCGTGCTGCCGGCCGTCAACACCACTCCGGAATCGCTCGATCTGATGCGCCTCTTCAGCGACCTTGAGCAGGCCGGCGGGACGCACGTTACCATGGAAGTATCCTCGCACGCACTCGATCTGGGACGCGTGTACGGCATGCAATTTCACACCGTGGTCTTCACCAATCTGACGCGCGATCACCTGGATTATCACCGCACCATGGAGGCGTATTTCGCGGCCAAGCAACGCCTCTTCGCGGGAGCCGGCGGTCCGCCGCCGAAATTCGCGGTGCTCAATCGCGACGACCCGCACTCCCGCGAAATCAAACTCCACCCCAAAACGGAAGTCTTCTGGTACGGTCTCGGGCCGGAATCGAATTTGCGCGCGCGCCACATCGCGTCCGGCTTTCAGGGGTTGCGCTTCGACGTGCAGTTCGGCAAACTTCGCTTCGCGGTGGAATCGCCGCTCCTCGGGAAAATCAACGTGTATAACATCCTGGCGGCGTGCGGCGCGGGCCTGTCCTATAAGATCGCGCCCGAAACTGTGGCGCGCGGCATCGCCGGCCTGCAGGCTGTGCCCGGCCGTTTCGAGCGCGTCGACGAAGGCCAGCCCTTCGTGGTCGCCGTCGACTACGCCCATACCGACGACGCCCTGCGCAACACCATCGCCGTGGCCCGCGGCTTGAATCCCAAGCGCATCGTCACATTATTCGGATGCGGCGGCGATCGCGACCGCGCCAAGCGCCCGCTCATGGGACAGGCCGCCGCCGAAGCCAGCGACTTTGTGGTGCTGACCAGCGACAATCCGCGCTCCGAAGATCCTCTGGCCATCATGAATGACGCCCTGGTCGGAATCCGCAAGGTGGACGTGCCCCACATTATCGAGCCCGACCGCGCCATCGCCATCGCGCGCGCCCTGAAAGAAGCTCGCGAGGGCGACGTCGTGATTCTCGCCGGGAAGGGGCACGAAACATACCAGGTTTTGAAAGACCGGACGATTCCGTTCGATGACCGGGCGGTGGCGAGGGACGTGCTCAGAGGGTATGGGTATCGCAAGGCATGAAAAATCCGGCCGCTCAACTTGGGGCAAGATTGGCCTTCGTTGTGGGACATGCTTCAGCTTGTCCAGGCGAGCGGAGCTCGCCCTTAGCCGGCTTCCACGGCACCCGACACATTTCTCCAGCTTCGCGGCGGCGGGTGTTCGGGCACGAAGACTGGTACCGAGGCAGGCTGAAGCCTGTCGCGGACGCTACCAATGGCCAAACACCAGGGGCGAGCTGCGCTCGCCTGGGCAAGCTGAAGCATGCCCCACGTCTGAGAGCACTTTGTGGGACATGCTTCAGAGGGACCTGCAAAAACAAAGGCACCGCTTGCTTGCGCGCGCGGCGCATTATTCCCGGGTTGAAACAGCAGTTCTTACTGAGCCGCGACCGCGAGGGAGCGGTGCTTTTGTCCAACCTCCCATGACCCTGGATCTCCAACACGTGGCGCGCGCCATGCACGCCGAGGGCGATGTCCCCGCCATCCCCGTTGGGGGTTGGAGTGTGGACACGCGGACACAAAACATCGGCGACGTGTATTTTGCGCTCCGCGGTCCCAACCACGACGGCCACGATTACCTCGCCAACGCCCGCGCTAAGGGCGCGGCGGCGGTGGTGGTGGAAAGATCGACGGGCGCACCGGGAGAGTTGGTGGTAAACGATACCCTTCGCAGCCTGCAGGATCTGGCGGCCTGGGCGCGGCGCGCGTGGGGAGGAACCGTGGTGGGAGTAACCGGCAGCGCCGGCAAGACCACCACCAAGGATGCCATCGCCCACGTCTTGGAGACCGAGTTCCCGGTGGGCAAGACCGTCGGCAATTTTAATAATCACGTGGGCGTACCGCTTTCGATCTTGCGCCTGCCGGATGCCTCGAAGGTGGGCGTGCTCGAAATGGGGATGAACCACGCCGGAGAAATTCGCGCCCTGGCGGCCATCGCCAAACCCGAAATGGGCGTCGTGACCAACGTGGGGTACGCACACGTGGAGTTCTTCGATTCCATCGAGGGCGTGGCCGCCGCCAAGCGCGAATTGATCGAAGGTCTGCCGCGCGATGGTGTTGCCGTGCTGAATGGCGACGACGCGCGCGTGCTGCGTTTTCGCGACGCCCACCCCGGCCGGTCGCTGACTTTCGGATTCTCACCCGATGCCGATGTGCGCGCCGAAGCGGCCGAGTTTCGCGCCGATGGCACGCATTTCCGCGTGGATTCGGTGGACTACTTTACCGGACTGGTGGGCCGCCACGCCGTCATGAATCTGCTGGCGGCCATCGCCGTCGGCCGCGAGTTCGGAATTCCGGCGGAGCGTATGCGGGACGCTATCGCCAGTTTCGCCGTCGGTAAAATGCGCGGCGAGCGGCTGGAGCATGGCGGCATTCTGGTGTGGAACGATTGCTATAATTCCAATCCCGAAGCGGCGCAGTCGATGATCGACGTGCTGGCGGAATCGCCGGCGGCGCGGCGGATCGCGGTTCTCGGCGAGATGCTCGAGCTGGGCCACGCGTCCGCGCAGCTGCACCGCCAGGTGGGAGAATATGCCGCCCGCCACCGCGTGGATCTCCTGATCGGCGTGCAGGGGGCGGCGCGGGACATGGTGGATGCGGCCATCGAGGCCGGACTTCCCGCCGGCGCCGGCCATTTCTTTGCCGAGCCCGGCGCGGCCGGCGATTTCGCGCGGCAGGCGGCGCATCCCCGCGATGCAATTCTATTTAAAGGCTCCCGTGGAGTGCACGTGGAACGTGCGCTGGAGAGGTTCCTGGCTTAATTCTTCATGCTTTATTTTTTACTGTACGAACAGCTTTACCGGCACTTCAGTCCCTTTCGCCTGTTCTCGTATGTCACCGCCCGAACCGCCTTCGCGAGCCTCACGGCGTTGTTCCTGTGCATCGCGCTCGGCCCCTGGCTGATCAACAAGCTGCGCGAGTTTCAAATCGGCCAGTACATTCGCGAGGAGGGTCCCAAGTCCCACCAGAAGAAGGCCGGCACGCCTACCATGGGTGGAGTTCTGATCGTCATCTCCATCGTGGTGCCCACGGTTTTGTGGGCCGATCTGCGGTCGCGCTACGTTTGGATCGCCCTCGCCTCGCTGATCGGCTACGGCTGGATCGGCTTCATGGACGATTACGCCAAGGTCACCAGGAAACGCAATCTGGGGCTCTCCGGCCGCACCAAACTGGTCTATCAATTTCTTTTCGGGTTCGTCTTTGCCGCCACCCTGCTGGTGATGCGCGCGTATGGCGATTTCAACACCGCCATGAACATCCCCTTTATCAAGCACTATCAGCCCTCGCTGCTGATCCCCTCTCTGCTGCACAATCCCTGGACCTACGCGATCGGCGCGGCGCCATTTTGCATCTTCGTGGCGCTGGTGGTGGTGTTCAGTTCCAACGCCGTCAACCTCACCGACGGCCTGGACGGCCTGGCCATCGGCCTGATGGTGATCGCCGCCGGAGCGCTCACTGTTCTCACCTATGCCGGCGGCCATGCCACCCTCGCCGAATACCTGCAACTGGCGCGCAATCCACGCACGTCCGAGCTGACGATCTTCTGCGGCTCGATGACCGGCGCCAGCCTCGGCTTCCTTTGGTACAACGCCCACCCCGCCGAGATCTTCATGGGCGACGTGGGCGCGCTCGGGCTGGGCGGCGCCATGGCAGTGGTGGCCGTGCTGATCAAGCAGGAGATTCTGCTGCTCTTCATCGGCGGAGTTTTCATCATCGAGGCCGTTTCCGTCATCCTGCAGGTGGGCAGTTATCGCCTGCGCAACGGCAAGCGTCTTTTCAAGATGGCGCCCATACACCATCATTTCGAGGCGTTGGGCTGGACCGAATCGAAAATCATTGTGCGTTTCTGGATCGCCGGCCTGGTGCTGGCGCTGTTCGCACTCACCACCTTGAAACTGCGATGAGCATTCAGCTGAGTGGCGCGAAAGTATTGGTCGTCGGGCTCAAGAAGTCCGGCATGGCATCGGCGGAATTGCTGCTCCGTCACGGGGCGGCTGTGTCCCTCACCGATCTCAAAGGGCTCGACGAATTGCCCGGCGCCGACGAATTTGTATCGCGGCTGGGCTTGCCCTTCCGCCAGCAGTCCGCCGAGACGTTCGAGGGCTACGACTTGATCGTGCTGTCGCCGGATGTTCCCGCCGATCTTCCCCAACTCCAAGCGGCGCGTGGCCGCGGCACGCAGGTCGTCGGCGAGGTGGAACTGGCCGCGCCATTCCTCCAGGGCCGCGCCATCGGTATCACCGGGTCGAACGGCAAAACCACCACCACCAGCCTGATCGGCCACATCCTCCAGCACGCCGGCCTCGCCGTGCAGGTGGGCGGCAACATCGGGACGCCGGTGACCGCCATGGTGGAGACTTCGCAGTCCGATGGCTGGAACGTGCTGGAATTGTCCAGCTTCCAGCTCGAGACCCTCGCCGAATTTCGCGCCCACATCGGTCTGGCGCTCAATGTCACCCAGAATCACCTCGACCGTCACCACACCTTCGAACGCTACGCCGCCGCCAAAGGCCGCCTGTTCGAGACCATGCATGCCGGCGACATCGCCATCCTCAATGCTGACGACCTGATGTGCGTCGCCTACGCTTCCCACACCATAGCTCGCCTGGAATGGTTCAGCGGAACGCATAAAGTGGACTCCGGCGCGAGCCTGTGCGCCGATAAACTGATCCTCGACGGCAAGCTGCTGATGGAGGCCGGCGAAATTCCCATTCGCGGCCACCACAATGTGGAGAACGTTCTCGCTGCCTCTGTCGCCGCGGCGCGCGCCGGTGTCGATCGCGCCACCATCGCCGCCGCCGTCCGCACATTTCAAGCCGTCGAGCATCGCCTGGAGTTCGTCCGCAATGTCAGCGGCATCGATTTCTACAACGATTCCAAGGCTACCAGCGTCGACGCCACCATGAAAGCCGTCGACGCCTTCCAAGGTGGCCTGTGGATCATTCTCGGCGGTAAGGACAAGGGCTTGGACTATTCCGCGCTCCGCGAACCGCTCGCCGCCCGCGCCCACGCCGCGCTTCTGATCGGCGCCGCGGCGAAAAAGATTGCCGGCGAGCTTGCAGGAGCGGTGCCGCTGGTCGAAAGCCAGACGCTGGATGCCGCCGTGGCCTACGCCTACGCCCACGCGAAGCCCGGCGACACCGTGCTGCTGGCGCCGGCCTGCGCCAGCTTCGACCAGTTCCGGAGCTTCGAACATCGCGGACAAGTTTTTAAGCAGATTGTGCGAGGATTAACGCCCAAGGAGTGAGATGGGACAACAACTCAAAACCGATTGGACTCTGTTCGGAACCGTCCTGGCGATGGTCGCCTTCGGGCTGCTGATTCTCTATAGCGCGTCCTCCATCACCGCCGCCGTGAAACCGGCCGAGACCGGCGCGGCGAATATGGACCCCCATTTCGAATCCTCGCTGCACATCGTCTCGCGCCAGTTGGGATGGGCGTTCGTAGCCGTAATCGCCATGATGACGTTGAAGAAGACCGATTACCGCCGCTTCCAGAATCCCGCGGTAGCTTTTGGAGCCATCGGCGTGGTGATGATGCTGCTGATCGCGGTCTACTTCCTGGATGCCAGGAGCCATCGTTGGCTGCGGGTCACCGGCCCGTTCGGCGTGCAGCCCTCCGAACTCGCCAAGCCCGCCCTGGTGGTCTTTCTGGCGTTCTTCGTGACGTGGCGCCGGCGAGCCATCAACAATGCGCGCTACACCCTGGCGCCGGCTGCCATGGCGGTAGGACTCGTGATTCTGTTGGTGGTGGTTCCCGATCTCGGCACCGCCGTCGTGTTAGGCGCGGTGGCCGCGGTGATCTTCTTCGTGGCCGGATTGGAGTGGCGCTATGTCACTATCGCCGCCGCCGTGGCTTCCGTCGGCGTGGTCCTGTGCATCGTCATGTCGCCCTACCGGCTGGCGCGCGTAGTCAAGTTCTTCGATCCGCAGTTTACGATCATCGGCAAGTTCGACCCGCAGGGAAAAATCAAGGAGCAGATGGAGAAGTCGCTGGCCACGCGCGATACCAACTATCAGTTGCAGCAGTCGCAGATCGCCGTCGGCGCCGGCGGCCCGATCGGCGTCGGACTGGGCGATGGCCGGCAGAAGCTCATGTATTTGCCGGAAGCCCACACCGATTTCATTTACGCGGTGGTCGGCGAGGAGCTTGGATTGTTCGGCACCGTCGGCCTGCTCGCCGGCTTCGGCGTAATCTTCTGGCGCGGCCTGCGCGCCACCGTCCGCATGACCGACGATTTCGGGCGCTACCTGGCGCTGGGCGTGACGGTCGTGATCGTCGTGCAGGGATTAATCAATATGAGCGTCGTCCTGGGCATGATGCCGACCAAAGGCATCCCGCTTCCCATGATCAGCTACGGCGGAAGCTCGCTCTTGAGCACCCTGACGCTGCTAGGAATTCTGATGAATGTATCGGAGCACGCCGGATGAGGCGTGGCGCAGACTTTCAGCCGACCGCTTGCTTGCGCGCGCGGCTCATTTTTCCCGCGTTGAACCAGGGGCTCTTACTGAGCCGCGACCGCGAGGAAGCGGTGCTTTTCGCCGATTCAGCGGAATTTTGCAAGTCTTCTCGACGCGTCGCTGGAGACGACCGCCTGGTGGGGCGGACCCCCAGGTCCGCGCGGGTCCCCCTGGACCCGCCGTCTCGCAGCCAACAAGAGGCCGACGTGGGCGTCGGCCGCGGACCAGGGGGTCCGCCCCACCGTGATGCCTAAGCGTTTTCTCATGGCGGGCGGCGGCACGGGCGGGCATGTAATTCCGGCGCTGGCCGTGGCGCGCGAATTGCGCGCTCGCGGGCATGAAGCGTTTTTTGTAGGAACGGATCGCGGCATGGAAGCCAAGCTCGTTCCGGCGGAAGGATTTGAATTGCAGCGCATCGATATCGGCGGACTGAATCGCGTAGGCATGAAGCAAAAGGCCGTCACCATGGTCAAATTGCCCATCGCCACCCTGGCCTGCGGCAAATTCGTGCGCGCATCCTCCGCCGTCTTCAGCATGGGAGGGTACGTTGCCGGACCGCCCGTGATGGCCGCCCTCCTGCGCCGCAAGCCCGTCGTCGTCATGGAGCCCAACGCCATCCCCGGGTTCACCAATCGCGTCATCGGCCGGTTCGTCACCCGCGCGCTGGTCTCCTTCGCCGCTACCGAATCGTATTTCCCCAAGGGCAAGACCGAAACCACCGGCCTGCCCGTCCGCGAGGAGTTCTTTCGCTTGCCCGAGAAGCCCCGCGGCAGCACTCTCCAAGTCCTGATCACCGGCGGCAGCCAGGGATCGCGCACCCTGAATCAAGCCGCGCGCGCCAGTTGGCCGCTGTTCCGCCAGGCGGGATTCCCCGTCCAAATCGTTCACCAGACCGGCGCCCGCCAATATGAGGAACTGCGTGCCGCCTTCGAGCAATCCGGCATCGCGGGCGAGATCGTACCGTTCATCACCAATATGCCGGAGGCATTTGCAGCCGCCGACCTGATCGTCTGCCGCTCCGGCGCCGGTGCCGTCTCCGAGCTCGCCGCGGCCGGAAAGCC
>Ga0326728_10016443_pt1 | contig 15091 bp, 10 predicted proteins | sample MB3enrmetagenome_FD_207602 | JGI IMG/M metagenome (GOLD analysis project Ga0326728, IMG submission 207602) | Lab enriched peat soil microbial communities from McLean, Ithaca, NY, United States - MB31MN | ecosystem: Environmental > Terrestrial > Soil > Wetlands > Peat | place: USA: New York...
CGATCACCATGACCGCTGCGACCGGCACCTGCACGGTGACATACTCGCAGGCGGGCAACAGCACCTACGCCGCTGCGCCCACCGTGACCAGCATGACAACGGCGACCGCGGCAGCTCTAACCAGCCAGACGATTACGGTGACCACGGCAGCGCCTGCGAGCGCAGCCGATAACAGCACGTTCATGGTTGCTGCAACAGCCAGCTCCGATTTGCCGGTGAGCATTGCCGCCAGCGGAGCCTGCACGGGTAGCGGCACAGGTTCAGCGACGATCACAATGACTGCAGCGACTGGCACGTGCACAGTGACGTACACCCAGGAGGGCGACAGCACTTACGCCGCTGCGCCTACTGTCACCAGCATGACAACAGCGACCGCGGCAACTTTAACCAGCCAGACGATCACGGTCACAACCGCGGCGCCGGCGAGCGCTGCCGATAACAGCACGTTCATGGTTGCTGCGACAGCCAGCTCCGATTTACCTGTGAGCATTGCCGCCAGCGGAGCCTGCACGGGCAGCGGCACGGGATCGGCGACGATCACCATGACCGCTGCGACCGGCACGTGCACGGTGACGTACACCCAGGCAGGCAACAGCACCTACGCCGCTGCCCCCACCGTGACCAGTTCGACGACAGCGACCGCGGCAGCTCTAACCAGCCAGACGATCACGGTAACCACGGCGGCGCCTGCGAGCGCAGCCGACAACAGCACCTTCATGGTCGCCGCGACAGCAAGTTCCGACTTGCCCGTCAGCATTGCAGCCAGCGGAGCGTGCACGGGCAGCGGCGCGGGATCGGCGACGATCACGATGACCGCGGCGACCGGAACCTGTACGGTGACTTACGCCCAGGCAGGCAACAGCACCTACGCCGCCGCGCCCACCGTGACCAGCTTGACCCAGGCAACGAGTACCGCGCCCGCGCCGACCTTCACGCTCAGCTCGACAACCGGAGCACAGGCCGTTCAGCCCGGCGCATCGGCGCAGTATATCGTCACCGCCGCAGCGCAAAACGGAACCTTCCCCGGTTCCATCACCTTCACGGCCAACGGTCTGCCGGCCGGCGCGACCGCCACGTTCAACCCCAGCTCCGTCACGCCCGGCAGCTCCTCGGCGACCTCGCAACTGACCATCCAGACTGCGGCGTCGACAGCGAGGTTGGATCGGCGCGGCGCCAGCTGGCCGCTGGCTGCGGCAACACTACCGTTGCTGGGCCTGTGCTTTGGCGGAACTCGACGACGGCGCTGGCTGACGCTCTGCCTGCTGCTGTTTGCATCACTTGGGACTGCCGCAACGCTGAGCGGATGCGGTGGAGGGTTTGGCATCGGCAACAACTTGCCGGCGGCGCAGAATTACACCATCACCGTAACGGGAACCAGCGGCGCCGAACAGCAAACCACTACCGTGCAACTCACGGTGGAGTAAAGGAGACCCCATGCGACTCAGAATCAATCGCATCATCGTTGTGTCGTTGATCATGGCCGCGGTCTCCGCTATGGCGGCTATTGCGCAGAACCCTGCCGCGCAGCCCTCGGCGGTAAGCAACATGCCGCCGCGCGCCGATCTCGCCATTGGGTACAGTTACCTGCACAGCAACGCTCCACCGGGCGGCTGCGGCTGCTTCAACATGAACGGCGGCAGCGCTGCCTTCGCCTGGACCCTCAAGCCGGGTAGCTGGGCGCTGGTAGGCGACGTCGTCTCCACCCATTCGAGTGGCGTTTCCGCTGCCGGATATGGGCTGACCCTCACTGCTTTCACCGGAGGCGTGCGCTATCTGCCGCCGGTGGGCCATTTTTCGCTTCATCCCTTCGGCCAGGTCCTGGCCGGCGTGGCACACTCCAGCGGAACACTAGTGCAAGGATCGCAGTCCGCAACCACCAATGCCGGCGCAGCCTTTGCGGGCAACTTCGGTGGAGGCCTCGACCTGCACGTTAGCCCCCGCTTCTCAGTGCGCCTCGTCGAAGCCGACTACCTGCTGACCACCTTCGACAACGGAAGCAACAATCACCAGAACAACCTGCGCATCAGCGCCGGAGTGGTGATTCACTTTTGAGAGAGATAACTCGGGAGAAGAACTGGCTGATTCTCTTGGAACATCGGCTCAACGATTCAGAGCTTTCATAAGATGAAGGCCCTCAATTGGGATGCCGGCCATTTCCAAGGTCAATTGCCTCAGGTCGCCTATGACTTGCCGCGGAATTGGTAACGCAGCCCGGGCTCCGGCCGCCGGCTGCTAGCCACTGGCAAGGAAACCTGTGCCGACAAGTCGGCTTGTGTGCAGCTTTCCTCTCAACCGCCGCCCTCAATCCGACACACCCACTAACTCGCTGACTCGCTAACTTGCTAACTCGTCCGCCGCGGCGGACTAACTCGCTAACTTGCTGGCTTGCTGGCTTAAATTGCGTCACCGTGCCGCCGCGTGCACCCGCGCCTCAGCCGACTTCGGCGTCAGGTTCCACAGGAACGACATCAGCGCAATGCCCACGAGCACCGAGCCCAGAATCCCGTAGAGCGCCGCGTTCCATCCGTAATGCTGCGCCAGCGCGCCAATGCCCTTCGACTCCGCCACGCGCCCCAGCGACCCGAGAATCGAGAGCAAGCCGTTGGCCGTGCCGATGGCCTTCTTTGAGGTCACGTCGAGCGCGCAAATGCCCAGCAGCATCTGCGCCGGATAGACGAAGAATCCGATGACGCCGAACAGCGCAAGGTCGAGCCATAACTCGTTGTTCGGGCTGTAAAGGATGCCGACAAAGGCGAGAAACGCGGGAATCATGCACACTACGCAGATCATGCCGCGCCGTCCGCCGATCTTGTCTGACAGCCACCCGGCGAGCACCGTCGACAGCATCGCCGAGAACTCCAGCGTCGCCGTGCCGATGCCGCCCTCGCCGAGGCTGGCGTGCTTCACCTCTTTCAGAAAGGTCGGTCCCCAGTCGAGCATGGCGTAGCGCGCGATATAGACGAAGAAATTGCTGCCGGCAATGAGCCACAAGTAGCGGTTTTTGAGGATGTAGTCGACCAGCAGCTCGCGCGTTCCCAGTTCCTTCTCGACCTCGCTTCTTGCTTCATCGGGATAGTCGTTGCGATACTCCTCAATCGACGGCAGCCCCTCGGACTGCGGCGTGTCGCGCAGGCGCAGCATGAGGTAGATGGCGCAGATCGTGGCCAGAATGCCGGGTACATAGAATGCCGATCGCCAGCCCAGCAGCACCGCGGAGTACGCGGCGATGACGCCGATCAATCCGCCGCCCACATTCTGCGCCAGATTCCAGAAGCCAAAGACCGTTCCCCGCTCGCGAATGCTGTACCAGTGGCTCAGCGAGCGCCCGCATGGCGCCCACCCCATGCTTTGCGCCAGGCCGTTCATGGCCCAAAGCGCCAGGTGCGCCGGATAACTGCTCGCCGCGGAAAAAGCAAAATTGCACGCGGCGGTCAGCAGCAATCCCAGAGACATGAAGTAGCGCGGATTGCTGCGGTCAGAGAGCGAGCCCATCACGAACCGGCCCAAGCCGTAGACCGCGACCATCACGGCCAGCATGTCGCCGATCTGGTCTTTGTTGTAACTGAGCGCGTGTCCCATCTCCTTGGAGACGACAGGAAGGTTGTTTCTGACTAAGTAGAAGGCCGCGTATCCAATAAAGGTCGATTCAAGGATGCGCCACCGTAACTTAGGATAGGTTCTCTGAACCTGCTCCTGAGAAACTCGCGCGATGTGCGGAGCGGGCCGGAGAAAACGCGGAATCCAAGGCATTCATAACCCCATTGACATGGATTGCTGCTCGAGCCGAACACCAGGTCTCTGACTGTGTGGTCTCGAACCTAGCGATTGCCAATCCCAGGTCCCAAAATCGGGACCTGGGGCACCCCAATTGGTACAAAACTTAGCGGTCAGAAACCTAGAGCAGTTTTGGAAAGAGTGCAGCGCATTCACGAAAATCAAGACGGCGCGGCAAGCGGGACAGTTAGTTACCCGCGGCCGCCGGGGAGGGCGCGGCCTGAGAGATCGGCTCCAGTCCGAGCCGCTTCCGCATCTCTTCCAGAACCGTCGCAGTGCTCCTCATGCCCACGCGGCTCACTCCAAGGTCGCGAATCTTGAGGAGCGTGTCCAGATCGTGGACGCCGCCCGCCGCCTTGATTTGCACATGCGGCGGCGAGTATTTCCGCATCAGCTCAAGATCAGCGAGGGTCATTCCACTGGGCGCATATCCGGTTGAGGTCTTCACCCAGTCAGCCCCGATCTCGGCGCAAATCTCGCACAAACGAATCTTGGCGGCATCGTCAAGATAAGCGTTCTCGAAGATCACTTTGATCTTGGCTCCGCCGATATGTGTGGCCTCTGTAAGCGCGAGCAGCTCGTCCCGCACATAACGCCAGTCCCCGCTCCGGGCCTTGCTGATGTTGATGACCGCATCCAGCTCCTGCCCGCCATCTCTCAGCCCCTGCCGCACCTCGGCGAGCTTGATTGCCGTGGTGTGTCCGCCATGGGGAAAGCCGATGGTTGTGGTGGCAAGGACCGTTGACCCGCTCAGCAGCTCGACGCTGCGGGCGAGATAGTAGGGCACGATGCAGATGCTGGCGACGTTATAGCGAACCGCCAGATCACAGCCTTCATCGAGCTCGCGATCGGTCAGCGCCGGGTTCAGCAGCGAGTGATCGATCATCTTGGCAATTGCCAGGTACTCACTCGGATATTCCACGGATCATCTCCAGAGGTTCGGCTCCGCCTGCGCGTGCCGTTCCCTCGCGATGTTGGCTCCAATCATAAGCCCGCGCAGTGACACGCTTCACACCAAGGCACGCAGCAGGTCACGCAACGGGAAACGACAAAGAGTACCCTACGCGCCATGCTCGCGCAAATCAAGAGGATTGTGAATTTGAAGTGGGGTTCGCCGCGATGGAAGATCAGCTTTTTGCCATCGGCTCTCAGCGATCAGCTCTCTGACCCCTGATCCTTGTTCCTTGGTCGCTTGTTCCCTTGGTCCCATCCTTGTTCACCCGCCCGCAATCGCTCCCAGGATCAGCAGCGGCTCTCTGCCCGCCGCGACAGGCTCGGGCAGCGGGGCATCGGGCGATTCATGCGACCAATCGGTCTCGCAGGCAAAGAAGCGAAGAAACGCGCGCCGCTGGCCGGTGCCATAATCGCGAATGGTCCCGCGCAGCATGGGGTAACGCGCCTCAAGAGCATCGAGAACAGCGCGCAGAGTTACCGGCGCCTGCACTTCGAGCAACACGTCGCCCTCGACTTGCGCCAGGTTGCGCAGGTGATAGGGCAGCGCCACCCGCACGGTTGCCGCGGTCGTTCCTCCAGCGTTAGTCAACTTCGCTCCGCTCGCCTACGTTGTCAGGTTTCTCACTCCCCAGGCCCCTACGTCTCTACGTCCCTAATTCAACGTTTGCACCTCGACCGAGAGCACCGCGGGCAGATCGCGCACGATCGGCGCCCAGTTATCGCCGGCGTCGGGCGAAGCGTAGACCTGGCCTCCGGTGGTGCCGAAATAGACGCCGCACTTGTCGAGCGAGTCCACCGCCATGGCGTCGCGCAGCACGTTTACGTAGCAGTCCCTCTCGGGGAGTCCCTTGGCCAGCGGCTCCCACTCGTTGCCTCCTGTGCGGCTGCGGTAGACGCGCAGTTTGCCCTCCAGCGGAAAATGCTCGGAGTCGCTCTTGATCGGCACCACGTAGAGCGTCTCCGGCTCGTGCGCGTGCACGTCGATGGCGAAGCCGAAGTCAGTGGGCAGGTTGCCGCTGACCTCATGCCAGCTATCGCCGGCGTTGTCTGAGCGCATCACGTCCCAGTGCTTCTGCATGAACAGCACATCGGGCCGCGAGCGGTGCATGGCCACGTGATGCACGCAGTGGCCCACCTCCGCGTTGGGATCGGGAATGTATTGGCTGCGGAGCCCCTTGTTGATCGGCTTCCACGTGGCGCCGCCATCGTCGGTGCGGAAGGCGCCTGCGGCCGAGATGGCGATGTAGATCCGCTTGGGGTTGCCGGGGTCGAGAATGATCGTGTGCAAACCCATGCCGCCTGCGCCCGGCTGCCACTTGGGTCCGGTGCCGTGGCCGCGCAGGCCGGCAAGCTCGTGCCAGTTTTCGCCGCCGTCGGTGGAACGGAACAGTGCCGCGTCTTCCACTCCGGCGTACACGGTATTCGCATCGGTGAGCGATGGCTCCAGATGCCACACGCGCTTGAACTCCCAGGGATGCTGCGTGCCGTCGTACCACTGGTGCGTGGTGAGCGGCTTGCCCGTCTCCGGCGACGCGTCATAGACGAATCTGTTGGGCAGAGCGGTGGGCGGACCGGGAGAAGGAATTGCTTCATTGGGCAATCCCGGCTGATGCCAGGTTTTGCCGCCGTCATCCGAACGCTGAATCAACTGCCCGTACCAACCGCTGGTTTGCGAGACGTAAATCCGGTTGGGGTCCGCGGGCGAGCCCTTCATGTGGTAGATCTCCCAGCCGGCAAAAAACGGCCCGCTCACCGACCAATCCTTGCGCTTGCCGTCGGAGTTGAGAACGAACGCGCCCTTGCGCGTACCTACAAGCACTCGTACATTGCTCATCTCGACCTCCTGCTTTCCGCTTTCTGTTGATTCTCCTTCTACCGGCGCTTCGGGCCGGGAGGCCCGATTCCGGGGAGCGCTGTTCTCAAATTCTTTCCAATTTCCCTTGCAAAGTGCAAGTATTTTTTGTGGCGCTGCTCCGTTTACTTTCCAGCCTCTGGCGCGCTCACCGAGATCAACCGCACCGGTCCCAGAAGACCCGAAGGCAGCAGGGGCGAATCCGCCTTGTAGGGCGTGAAACCAGCGAATGCATACTTCTTCAAGGCCCACGGCTGCTGATCACCGATCATGCGGTTCACCCAAAGATTGGTCACCTGGATGACAAGCTGATTGCTGCCCGGTGTAAGTACTCCGGTGAGATCGATCTTGAACGGCGCCTTCCACAAAACGCCAATATCTTTGCCATTCACCGCAACCTCGGCAACATCCCGAACATCGCCGAGATCGAGCCATACGTGCGCTCCGGGCGCGAATGCGCTAGCCGGGACGTCGATCTTCTTCGAGTAAGTGGCCGTGCCGGAGAAGTATTTGACGCCGGCATCCGCGTTTTCGCTCCAGGACGTGAACCGATCGAAGTCCGCGGTTGCCGGGGCGCCTCTGTTGGCCTGGAAGCTCAGGCGCCAGTCCTGATTGAGTGTGTCGCCGAGCCCGGCAACCACGGTTTCCTGTGGCTCAGCGATCTCCAGTGAGGGTGCTTTGGCTGGTGCGCGAAAGACAACGAACGTTGTTCCATACGGATCGAGGCGCAGCGGAACTGTTGTGCGGCCATCTGCGATGCGATACGAAGCCGGCTGCGTCGTGCCGGTTGCAGGATCCCATAACTCCGGAGCCTTTCCTTCGATCCGAAAGGTCGCGTCAACATTTTCGGCGCGGTCCAGGCGGTTATCAACGAAATAAATGTCGCCATCGGTAAGTTTGCGGTGCACAAGCATCAATGTGGTGTCCGGTTCGGGCTTGGTGTACTCCCAATCGCGCGCTGTATCGAGCTTTGCCAGCGCCTCGTTCGCGCTCATGCCGGTGTACACTGCTCCCTTCCCGACCCTGCGGACCGACGGCCCTGCCGCAGGCCGTCTTCCCCAAAGCTGGTCCGCGACGCGCTGAAGCTCTTGCTCATCGTCAGAAAGGCTGGGCGAATCCACCGGCCTGTTGCCCACCAGAACCGCGCCTTGCGCAACCAGGTTCTTGATCTGGCGCAGCACCGGCAACGTCATGCGCTGGCTGCGCCCGCCTAAATAGAGAATGCGATAACTTGTGCCGCCGGGAGTAACAAGCCGTCCATCCTTGAAAGACAACTCATGCAGAACCACGTCGCTGTTCACGAAGTCAAAGCCATATCCATCCGGCGCGTCCTCGATCGCCTTCCAGCCGAAGACGGCCGTCAGCGGACCCTCCTCGCCATAGAAATAAGCCACGTCGGCAGAGAAGTGTCCCTGCTGGAGGATGTAGGAGCAGCGCGCAAGGTAAGTGACCCATGGCCCTGCCTCTTCGGCCCACGTCTCATTGCGATTGAACCAAAGGCCGTAAGGCCCGAGAGTCAGCCCGGGCGCCATATCGGGCACCGGTTGATGCGTGGACTCGTGAATCTCAAAGCGGTTGACGCCCAGCGCGAATTCCAGATCGGCAACTTTCTTGAGGGTGTTGGGCGAAAACGACCACGCCGGGCCGCGCGAGGTCATCGACTCGGCCCCGACTAAGTTCTGTCCATAGATATGCGCCACTGATGCTGCTCCGCGCAGATCGGAAACATAATCGATATCCGGCCCCGGGCTGCCCGCGTAGGTCCACATCGCCCCCATGGGCACATCGGTCCTGCTGCGCATCTCCATGTCATCGCCCAGAGACGGGCGATGATACTCCAGCGACTCTCCGTAGTAACTCATTCCATGGCTGTGTAAGTCGTCGGCGATCTCTCCGTAATGGTTCTCCGCGAGCAATTGGCCGAGGGTGCGCCGGAAATCCCAAAGAAAGCGGTCCGTGTCCGCAGTACTCCCGATCATCACGCCGGTAAGTGCGGGGAGCCAGGGACGTGGATCGTAGCCGCGCCTCTGCTCAAATTCCTTCAGGATGTTATCCGTCCAGTTTTGCGCACCTACTTCGATGCTATCGGTGAGTAAGTAGGAGATTCCGTTACTGCCCATCTTGCCGGGCCCGACAGTGTCTGCGTACATTTTCAGATAGCCGTCAACATAATTCTTCACATACTCGCGATTCAGCTTGTCTACTTCGAGGCCGGTAGCCTCCGCTGGAGCAGGTCCGTTCTCATGGCCGGTGAGCGAGTAACCGATGCGCAGGACCATCCACTCACCCGCCGGGGGCGTCCAGTCGAGCGTTCCATCGGGCGTCATCTTCCCGGTTAAATCGATCACATCTTGCCGCGGCACAATGAATTGAGTCGCGACCTTGGGGTCGGCGATCGCGTAGAAGTCGCGCGCACTGGCGTAGCCGGCGCGCTTTTCCCATTCGTTCATCCGCGCGCCGCTGGCCAGCACCAGCTCAGTAATCGTGTGATTGTGCTCGGGCACGCCCGCCGGTTGCGCGGGAAAAACGATGCGGAAGTATCGCGCTGTGACCGCGTCAAAGGAAACGGTGCGCTGCACAAGGCTGCTGAAGGGAATTTCGGCCACTCTTTTGAAGTTCACGCCGTCGTCGCCGGCCTCAACTCGCGGCGGAATCGCTTTGCTCTCGTGGTCGAAGACGCTGATGGCGTCGTTCAGGCTGGCCAGCGTCACCGCCTGAATTGTTTGCGGGTGGCCGTAGTCGAATTGCACCCATGCTTCATTGCCGGGCGTGCTCGCGGGCAGATCGAGCGCGACCGTATTCACGTCGCCGTCAAAGAGCGCAGGCACGTTCACCGTTGCGCCGCTCGAAGTGACTTGCGGGTTCAGCTCTGCCTGCGTCTTATCGCCATCGGAAACTTTGTATGCGATCACGGCTGCATCGGCGTAAAACTGCGGAGGCGTCACGACCGTGCCGTCGGGGGCGCGGCGGCCGGGCACGCTGAGGTTCTGAAAGGCCCCGCTGGTCTCAGGCGGATGAGCCAGCGCGCTGGAAAATGGCCGGCCGCCTTCGACACGCGTTTCCGACCACACCATCTTTTTCATGCCCTGCGACGCAGGCACCCAGGGCCCGCCGGTTTCGCTCCATCCCGGCGAACTGGCGATGGCCACCTCCATGCCCATGCCGCGCGCCGTGGTCACCGCGTAATCGAATGCCTGCTTCCACTCCGGGGTCATATAAATCAACCGCCGCGGAACCACCTGCGGCGTGTTGATCGCGCCTTCAAAGATGGTCACGCCGCCAAGGCCCGCGCGATGCATCCAGTCCAGGTCGAGCTTGATTCCTTCCTTGGAAATGTTGCCGTTCATCCAGTGCCACCACACGCGCGGGCGGGCTCCGTTGGGCGGATCGAGAAAGCCTTGGAGCAACGCATCCTGCGGCGACGAGGCGGCGGCCGGCAGAGCTGGAGCAGCCTCGGAATCAGCGGGAGCTTGTCCCTGAATCCGGAAACCGGACGCGAAGGCAACAACAAGAAGCAGAGCAACAAACGACCGGGAAGTCTTCATAACGAACCATTGTAGATTCCCCGCGCGGCGCAGAGGAATTTCCGCGTTTGGTGAGGCTTACCGGGTGGGATCGAGGGTCGCGCGCATGGAGCCGACGGAGATTCCGCCATCGACGAGCAATGTCTGGCCATTCACATACCGGCTTGCTTCCGAGGCGAGAAAGACAACGGCACCGTCAAGATCGTGCGGCTGGCCGGGGCGCTTCGCGGGAATGCGATCGACGAGGTAGTCAACCCACTCCTGGTTCTCGTAAAGAGCCTGGTTCTGCTCTGTGCGAAACCACCCGGGCGCCAGGCAATTCACAGTGATGCCGAATTTGCCCCAGTCGTCGGCGAGGCTCATGGTCAACTGGCGCACGCCGCCGCGGCTGGCGCCGTAGGGCGCGAGGCCCGCATAGCCGAACACGCTGGTCACAGAGCCGATGTTGACGATGCGCCCGTAGCCTCTGGCGATCATGTTGCGCGCCACCGCCTGCGCGACAAAAAACGTTCCCCGCAGGTTGGTTTCGAGGATCTGGTTCCAGTCGTCCCAGGTGACCTGGAGCGCGGGCTTGCGAATGTTGCATCCGGCATTGTTGACGAGGATGTGGATTTGGCCGAACGCGGCTTGCGCCTCTGCCGTCATGTGCTCGATGCTTTTTTGATCGCGCACATCGAGCTGGAGCGAGACGGCGCGGCGGCCCATGGCCTCGATCTCCGCCTGAAAAGAGGCGAGCGTCTCACGCTTGCGGCTGGTGAGCACGAGATCGGCTCCCGCCTGGGCGAGCGCCCGCGCGAAATACTGGCCCAGTCCGCGGCTGGCGCCGGTCACAATGGCCGCCTGCCCGCTCAAATCGAAAAGCGCCTTGCTCATTTGGACCTCGGTGTGAGAATCACCTTCATCACATTCGGTTCGCGCGCATGGAGGCGCTCAAACCAGCGCTGACCGTCCTGGAGCGGCGCGACGGCCGTGATCAGCGGGCCGACCTCGATCTGTCCGCTGGCGATCAGCTCGATGGCGCGCGGATATTCGCCCGCCGAAGCGCAGGAACCCTGCAGCCGTATCTGCCGCGTGACCACTTTTTGCAACGGCAGCGTCACCTCCGGCGCAATGTTTCCGATCAGCGTCACGGTGCCGCCCTTGCGCGTGGCATCGATGACGCCGCCAACCGTTTCTTCGCGGCCCACGGCTTCATAGGCGAGATCGACGCCGATACCGCCGGTCAGCCGCAGCACTTCGGCCGCGATTTCAGCGCCCGACGCGAGCAGCGTTTCATCCGCGCCCATGCGTTTCGCCAGGCGCAATCGCGTCGCGTCCACGTCGGCAATGAAGATTGGTGAGCATCCGGCGGCGCGCGCCGCCTGCATGGCCAGCAGGCCGATCATTCCCGCGCCGGCGACCAGCGCAGTCTCGCCGCCGGCGGCCTCTGAAATGCGCACCGCGTGCAGCGCCACCGATGCCGCCTCAAGCATGGCCGCCTCAGCGAACGAAAGATTGTCGGGCAACCGATACAGAATGCGCTGCGGCACCGCGATAAATTCCGCAAACGCGCCGTTCCGGCGGTAATCGCCGCAGGAAACGCCGATGACCTGCCGGTGGTCGCATAGGTTCACGTCGCCGCGTCTGCAGAATGCGCACGCACCGCAGTAGACGGTCGAATCGAAGGTCACGCGATCGCCGATGGCATAGCCGCGGACGCCTTCGCCGACAGCCGCTACCGTGCCCGCGGCCTCGTGCCCCATCACAATGGGCGGAATGCGCCGGCCCGACGAGCCGTCGTAACCGTGCACATCGCTGCCGCAGATGCCGCAGGTCTCCACGCGCACCAGCACCTCGCCCGGCCCGGCCTCCGGAGCCGGCATCTCGGCCATCTCGAGATGGTTGTAGGCCGATAGAAGCAGGGATTTCATGGCAGCGCCGATTCTTTCTCCTTCTTCGTATTGGCCAAACCCGGCAGGCTTACACGTCGCAACGATCCACGGCGGCGCGCAGGCTGGTGAACGGATCGCGCACCGGCACAAACTCGTGCGCCACATACCCCTGGAAGCCCGCGCCGGCAATCGCCCGCATGACTCCGTCCCATTGTATTTCCTGTGTGTCGTCGAGCTCGTGGCGTCCGGGCACGCCGCCGGTGTGGAAATGCGCGATCCACGGCAGGTTGGCGCGGATGGTCGCGATCAGGTCGCCCTCCATGATCTGCATATGGTAGATGTCGTACAGCAACTTGACGTTCGGCGAATCGACTTCCTGCATCACGCGCACGCCCCACGCGGTGTGGTCGGCCATGTAGTCCGGATGGTTCACCTTGCTGTTGAGCAGCTCCAGGCAGATGGTGACGCCGTTGTCCTCGGCGATCTTCTTCACGCGGTTGAGCCCGGCGATGGTGTTGCGCGCGCCCTCGTCGTCCGGCATTCCCCGGCGATTTCCCGAGAAGGTGATCGCATTGGGCACGCCGGCCTTGGCCGCCAGTGGAAGGCTGGCGCGAAAAGCCGCCTCAATCGCGGCGTGATTCTCCGGCCGGTTGAGCGCATCGGAAATCGTGCCTCCGCCCGCGTACGCCATGGTGCAGATCAAGCCGTAGCGGCGCGGAACTTCGTACTCTTCCGGCTGCAGCAGATCGATCCCTTTCAAGCCGATCTGCGCCCCGTACGCGCAAAGCTGATCCAGCGGAATGTCCTTGTAGCACCAGCGGCAGGCCGACTGGTGAATCCTGTTCTTGCGCACCGGCGTGGCGTCTGCGCCGCTGGCGGGTCCGCGCAGCGAGGCCAATGCCGTCGCGGCCAGACCGGATTTCAGCGCGGTGCGGCGCGTCAATCTGGCATGGTTCATCGGTGTCTTCCTTCCTTCAGGATGGAGCCATGCCTCGAGAATTGCTGCTTAGAAGGTGAAGGCGAGGCCGGCGCGCAGGCTGCGCTGATCGGTTGCGAACAGGAGGAGCGAGCCGTCGCTCAGGATATAGGGGCGATAGCCCTCGGCGAGCAGATTCCTCACGTCGATGAGCGCCTCCAGGCCTCCCGATCCGTCGCGGGTGATGTGAATGGGCTGGCTCACCCGAATATTGAGGAACGGCGCAGTTGCGTCCTGCGCGAATGGAGCCACCGCGGTGACGGTATCGTCAGGCTGCCAGCGGTAGCTGGCGCGCCATTGAGTCCGGGTGCCATCCAATGTACCCGAGAGTGAGAGAGTGTAACTCTGCACTTGCCGCGGACGGGCCGATGCAAGCACCTCGGCAAGCGGAGTCGATTGCGCCAGAGCAGGCATCACCAGTGCGCTGCCGCTGGCATAGCTCACGCGGATGCGATTTTCGCCGGGCAATCGGTGCTCCACGCCGGCCAGCACGCCTGCGGAAGAGAATGCCGGTCCGGCGGCGCGAAGCAGATTGCTGGCAGAGTCGAAGAGCATAGCAGCCGCGACCGGAGAGTCGCCGCCGGCAAAGTGGCCCATCGCTTCGATGACGGGATTGTCGATGCTCTCGGAGTACAGCACGACGTCCATGCCCGACGCGTCCGTCTCGCGCTCCCAGCCAATCTCCTGATGAAAGCCATGTTCGATGGCCAGGCCGCCATTGCGCATGGCCATCGCGGGCAGCCACACCGCGGTCTGGGATTCATCTTCGTCGCTGCCGTAACTCTCGACCATGGTGGCCATCCGGTAGCGCACCGTTGAGGCGCCACCGTGCCACGCAACGGTGGCGAAGGGCAGCATCGCGGTCGCCAAATCCGGCGCAGTCCCGCCCAGGCGCCCAAGCACTGCGGTCGAACCCGCCTCGGCCTCGATTGCCGCGCCGAAATGCATGATTTCGGAGCTGCGGAGCGCGGCTTCGTCCAGTCCTTGATTCCCCTGCCCCTCCACCTCAGGCTCAACCGCTACCGCGGCCACCGACTGCACCGAGCCGGCGAAACCCAGGTCCTGGCGGAAGCCCAGCATCGACTCCATGCCAGCATTGGTGCCGGGCGCAAAATCAACACGCGCCAGCAATTCCCGGCTGTCGGTGGGGGTATCTTCCACCGTAGTCGAGAAGCGTTCGCCGCTCTCGCCAAAGGTTCCCGCTTGCCCGGTCGCCATCAGGCGAGCCTTCAGCTTCGGCCTGGCTCCGGAACCGTCAGAAACCACCATCAGCGGCCCGTCTTCAAGCCAGCGCAGCAGCGGCCGGTTCGCGGCAGATCGCAGCGTCCACTCCCAGTCGTCCTTTTCGGAGTCGTTGGCGCGCGGCTGCGCGGGAAGCCATTGGATGACTTCGTAGAGAGTATTCAGCGTGAGATTGACGACCACGGCGCCGCGCACCCTGACGTTTTCACGCAGCGCGGGCAGGAAGTAGGGCCCCATCGCCTTGAGAGCGTACCGCCCAGGTTCAAGCGCGGCGATCACAAATCGGCCGGCGCTGTCAGTGTAGACGCTTGTGACCACGGTCAGGTCCGGGCGCAACAGCTGCACTTCGGCGCCGATCTGCGGCACGCCTGCCGAGTCACGGACTAAGCCGGAAACCGTCGCCGACGCCGCTCCAAAGGCTGGAGCGGCCCCCAACACGATCAGCACGGCCAAACCGGCGAGATGGGCACCACGCTTCATCAGCAGATCTGAACCCTCGCCGCGTCCCTGGCGTTCTTCCGGAAATTCGAAACCGTGCAAGCTACAGAATTCTCTGGTTCAGTTGGCGTCTGCACGGTTTGACTCCTATTCGACGACAAAAGGAGCCGATTGTGCAATCTCTTGTTTTGAGATCGCATCATCAATCTTCACTGTCACCTTGTACTTACCGGGCTCCAGTCCGGCCATAGGGAGTGTTCTGTCCACCGTCACCTGGTCGCTGTGTGCACTTAAGTCCTTTGATTCCAGTCGTTTTTCCAGAATCACCTGTCCTGCATCATTGGTAATCTGGTAGGTAACCGTAGCTGAGTTACTCTTGGTAGCCTCGTCGATGCCAAGATTGTAGAACTGCATCCAGAAGTTGAGGTCCTGGTTGCGCTTGAAGCTCACCGGCGTGGCC
>Ga0326728_10016444_pt1 | contig 15090 bp, 18 predicted proteins | sample MB3enrmetagenome_FD_207602 | JGI IMG/M metagenome (GOLD analysis project Ga0326728, IMG submission 207602) | Lab enriched peat soil microbial communities from McLean, Ithaca, NY, United States - MB31MN | ecosystem: Environmental > Terrestrial > Soil > Wetlands > Peat | place: USA: New York...
ATTTATCCATATGATAATACTTTATTATATCATAAGTATTACTATATATGCTTTATCAACTTAATATCAACATAAATAATTGATTATGATCTACAGTAGAAATCAGCACTTCATAACTCAGAAAGATGCTTTTAATCTGTTAGAGTTCTGAAAACTCCAATATTTAGGAGTTTTTTATAGTTCAAAACATCTTTAATACCATCTCTCAGCTTTTTTCGTTCCACCTTCAGTGCAGCAGGGATAGAACTTCTTCGATGCATAAAAATTCATGCAGTCGTTCCACTGTAAACTCATCCTCAAAATGTTAGCAACTTAATGATTGATGACCAACACATTCAGAATCAATCAGAATTCCGAAGTCTATGATAGTATTTGCCTGAGTGCAGATTTATGTTACTGAGTATTATAAATACGAATTTTTATGCTATTTAATGATATAATATTAATGAAAAGTGTTAAATAAGAACTCATCGTACATTCATATATCTTCCAAAAGACTCAAAAATACCAACGTCTCCGAAATCTACTGAAGAAGTTCTATCCCTGCTACAATAGCCTTATAGTATGCACTGTACAATGTATGCCCTGTGCATTCGCGCAACAAAATACACAATACTTTTCTCGACGTAAAATAGTATTTTTCATGCATCTAAACAGCATAGAACATGATTTAACTTTTAATTAAACAAGAATTAGCTTTCACAGAAGGGTTCGCCGTCGCTGCTACATTTGTGACAAGAGATTTCATTGCAGCAATTACTGTGACTATATGTATAAAAGTGGGAGCTGCCGCAGTGACGAGGTCCATGTGAATGGCATGCACTTGCCGCTCCAACAGTTAATATACTACAAAAAGAACTGCCAGCAAAATGATCAATACTTTTTTCTTGCTAAATGACTGTTTCAACATTAATTTCACTCCTTTTTTATTAAAACTAATATTACTTTAGAGTGTTTGTTTGTCGATTCAAATCTTTTAAGCTATTGAATCCTGTGATTAAGAACATTGCAGTGGAAGCAAGAAAAATTCCCCATATCTCTACCCTGAATCTGCTGCCCTACCAACGATAAATTATGAAACCGAAATCCCGGCTATTATCACTAATGTAGGTAAAAAGAGTGCTCTCAAAGCCTATGGCCAGTTTTGAAATAAGAGTATTTTCAGCTCCAGTTTCAGAGAAGGCTGCGATGCTTTCCAGATGATGCACTTGTAGAGTTTCTCCACAAATATATAAATTTATAATAACTATGTTGGAGATTACAATATTACTCAATTTCCATCAGAAATAGAGGGGTTTTAAATTCACTATATATTTTTCATTAGTTCTAAACTTTCTATAATTTTTATGCACCTATCAATATTAACTCATAATATGTAGAATAATTAGGTTAGATGATTTATGGGAAAATTAGTTTCCTTATTTTGCTTGCACTAATCAGGATAGCCGGGATTTTCGGAAAAGATGAAAAACAATTAAAAGATGAATCAAAATTAAACGATTTCTTCTTTAAGTTTCATATGGATTTTTTGCTCAAGGGAGGATTCCTAAAATTCGAGGATGGTATGTACCGCCTTATAGATACCGGAATTGCTATACATGACACAGTGTGTTAAATAAATATTTTTTTTATTTGTGTTCTCTTTGGAAGCACAAAGTGATTACAGAATTTTTTTCCAAAGAAAGATAAATTACAAATAATGTTTTAAGTCTGATAAAAGAAGTAAGTCTACACAAATTCTTGTACTTTATACAGGTGAACTTGGAAGAAAAGTATCCAAAACCTAATTAATTCAAGCAATTTCTGCGTGTCTTGTGGAGAATTAAATTTAATTTTAAGACAATCTTTAACCGTTTTAACACATTAATTATAGCTATATCTGTCGTTTTATTTTACGGTTTAACAAGATCTTCTAGGTTCTAAACTTAGTCTTCAAGACAGTTTTTGTTACAAAACTATGTATATTATCTGTTTCAGCTAGAATTTAGAACGCAGTTTAATCTAAATTTGTAAATAATAATATATTTTATTAAAATATTTGTGTTAGTTGAAAACTAGAAATTAACATTTTTATTTTAGAGAGAAAAAAATCTGACTGTTAAATTTGTGAAGATCTATACAAATATTAAAATTAGAATTAATATAAAAATGTTGTTCGGTTTTAAAACATTTTATTGTCGAGTAATTTTTATTCAAAAATTATTTTTGCTATAATTAATTTACAATAATTGACCAAATTATTGTAAACTGTAGCTTTAAGTGGGCAGTCCCCTGAATATATGATCCTATATAAATATTTAATGGATTGAATTTTTTCTAAAATTAGGAGGAAAGAGTGAATCATAAAGAAGAACAGGCAATGGTTGATGCATGTCCAAGTTGCGGAAAGCTGCTCAAGATAGAGCAAACAGGCAGAGAAAATGATTTCCTTCACTGAGAGAGATCTGCTCAAGTCCAGCAGCAATACCGACAGGAACGAGATTGATGGCGGACCAGGTCAAATTACTCTTCGTAGATGGCAATATGCACGAGTATACTCGAAAAGATTACATCAAAAATAACAGCATTGATCCTTTGCCCATCAGAGAGCAATCAAGAAATGGCGTGAAGAGCAGATGGAAAAATGTAAAAAGTTAATTTTGAAGTTTATATATTCGAGCTATTTTTCATCTTTTTTTAATTTTTCAAACGCCTTATCGGGCCGAAAAATAGAAATTTCACTGACAAAAGTGGGATAATTATTGGATGTAAGGTGGAGCATTTTCAAAAACCGTAAAGATGCAGGAGAAAAACTTGCCAAGGCTCTTGAAAAGTACAAAGCAGAAAATCCTCTTATTCTTGCTATTCCGTGTGGGGGAGTGGAGGTGGGATTGCAGGTTGCAAAAAATCTGAATGCGGATTTTTCCCTTATCATTGCAAGGAAACTACCTTTTCCGGATAACCCTGAAGCCGGATTTGGGGCAATAGCCGAGAATGGGAGCACTTTCATCTTTGAAAATGCGTATTACTGGCTCTCTTGGGAAAATATTGAGAAAATCAAGCAGCAGATTGCAGAGATCGAAAGACGCGTAAAAGCTCTATAAGAGGAGAACATTCTTTGCCCGATATAAAAGGAAGGACTGTGATACTTATCGATGACGGCATTGCGATGGGTTCTACAATGAGAGCAGCAATTGAACTTTGCAAAAAAAGGGAAGCTAAAAAAATTGTGGTCGCGGTACCTGTAACTGGAAGTGAGGTCGCAGGAGAGATAGAGAAAAAAGTCGACGAACTCGTAGTGCTTGAAATTCCTCGATACTTCAGGGCTGTCGCAGAGGCTTATGAGAAATGGTACGATGTTTCGGATGAGAAAGTCCTCGACCTGCTCAGAGAACAAGTATATGAGAAAAAAGCTGAAAGGTCTTAATTTGGATATATTCGAAGCCTTGAAAAATTTATTTTTGAGTTAAATATAGAATTTATGTAGTAGAACTAAAATCAATATCATTAAATCTTTAACTGCCTAAATTGTGAATTTGGCCACATCATCTATTGGGATTGATTTTGTACTTCACTTGCATACGTCCTCTAACATAAATTGAGTTAGAGCCTGAGTTTTTTGAAAACTTCGTTAAGATTGGAGGGTATACGTATTTATAACGTCATTTTTTTGAGTAAGCCCCTCCTGTCTGTTCAAGCCCGTTTCGCATGAACGCAAGGTCCAAAAAGAATGGCTATCAGTAGAGATGCAAAACCTTAGGCCAAAATCCTTTGCAGAAGAATAATCTCATCTTTAAGGTCAAACCTAGAATTTTGATAAACCCCGAAATTTAGTCATATATTATAAAGGGTATCTAAATGATTCGTGAAAATAGAGATTTATCGAAATTCTCTAAATTACTACTTTATAAATGCTTCACATAGCCTTGAAATTTGATAAACTCGAATCACCAAAAATTTTTCCTGGAACAGTTTGCCAGAAGAAGCAAAATTTAGAATAGGGGTTAAGTTATTTTTTTATGGTATATAGAAAACTAAAAAACGTTTTGCAGCTAAATTATTCTAGGAAAAGATATCTTTTTGATGACTATGAATGAGTGATATTCTGTTTGAATGAGTAATTAATAGGGAGCTTAAAAGAACTTTTCCTGAAATTTAAATATTTTAACATTTTTGAACGCTCTCTACTGAAAAATTCAGATTACTTAAATGTTAAACAGGGATTATAAAAGGGTGTTATGCATGGATACCGAAAATCAGTTTTCTGAGAAAAATGAGAATAATTCGGGATATGATGTCATAATTATAGGAGCAGGGCCTGCCGGAATGTTTGCAGCCTACGAGCTCGCTGTGACCCATTTGCTCAAAATACTTATTGTGGATATGGGCAGAGATATAGAAAAACGCCTGTGTCCAATGAAGACTCATAATTACTGCATGCACTGCATTCCGTGTGACATTATGTGCGGGGTAGGAGGCTGCGGAACCTTTTCAGATGGAACCCTGAAACCTGAGGCCTGATGTGGGAGGAGATCTGGCAGCTCTGACGGGAGACCACATTGAAGCTTGGAAACTTGTTGAAAAAGTGGATAATATTTTCCTTGAATTCGGAGCTCCCCGTGAAGTCATGATGGCTGACGGGCTGGATATCGAGAACCTAAAGCGAAGGGCTGCATCTGTGGAAGCCCGTTTTATCGAGATAAAACAGCGACATATAGGTTCGGATAATGCTCCTGCAGTAATAGGGCGCTTCAAACAGGATCTTATTAATAAAGGAGTGAACTTCGTGCTTGAAACAGAGGTAAAAGACCTGCTGATCGAAGAAGGGATCTTAAAAGGTGTTATACTCTCTGGGGGGCAGCTAATTCCTGCCCATTACGTGCTCCTATCTCCAGAGCGAAGAGGCTACAATTGGGTTTCGGAAGTGATTAAAAAAACATGGATAGAAGCTAGATATGGTGGAATTGACATAGGCGTAAGAGTAGAAGTTCCTGTAATTGTTATGGATCCAGTAACGAAAATCAACCGCGATCCCAAGTTTCACATCCAGACCCCCCGTTATGATGATTTTGTCCAGATATTTTGCACCAATAAGCATCGTTTTGTATTAAAGGAAGAATATATGAATTTTATAGCAACGCATGGCCATTATTTGACAAACATAGAATCAGAAAATACAAATTTTGCATTCCTTGTGCGCGTTGAACTTACCAAGCCTATAGAAAATACCACTAAATATGCTCGTTCAATTGCAAAGCTTGCAACTACAATCGGAGGAGGAAAACCGGTTCTACAACGCATGGGAGAGCTTAGACGCGGTCGGAGATCCACAAAAGAAAGTATTGTCAAAAATCTTGTTGTAAATACACTCAAAGATGTCACTCCAGGTGATATCTCACTGGCTCTGCCTCACAGAATAGTTATGGGTATAATCGAAGGTCTTGAGACCTTAAACGAGATCATCCCTGGTGTTACTTCAAACTCAACTCTACTGTACGCTCCTGAAGTCAAGTTCTACGCAATGCACCTAAACGTGGACAGGCAGATGGAAACCAGCATCAAAAACCTTTTTGCTGCAGGAGACGGTGCAGGGCTTTCAAGATACATAGTCAACGCAGCTGCTACAGGGATTATGGCAGCTGAAGGGATAATCAAGAAGGAGAAAACAGAAAAGGAATTAAAAGAAAGAATATAAAAAAGGCAAATCTAGGAGCATAAGAATGTAATCATTCAGTGTACAATCATAGTTGAGGTGGTGGCACCCAGCTGCAAGCAACTGGGAATATTCGCGCCACCACTCTGGTTATAAATAGATTATTAAATAGATTATTCAAAATCAAGTATTTCAAGCATTTTCATTAGCTCATATGCTTCTTTTTTCATACTTTCCCTGATTTTCAACATAATGAAGGAGCTATCTGTCAGGATTCCCCATGCTCATCCCGGAACCCAAAATAACGGAGAAGCAACATATGTAAAGGCATGAGTATATTTGCATAATAATCAGCCGCAGACAGGATAAAACCACTCCTATGAAATCTTACCTTTTTTAAGTGACTATGTCTGCCCAAAACCTTCATTTGAGAATAGAGCTCTATCTTCTTTTAAGAAAAATTCCATGCTATCAGGCCAATGGAGCATAGAAGCTTCCAGAAAAATAAGACTTTTACCTCCAAGATCTAGCTGCTCGCCGGTCTGAACAGTCTGAATATCCCATTTTTCGCTATCTTCATCCCTGAAGCAACCATTCAGGATGTCGATGTCTCTTTTTGTAATGAGGATTTTTGAATTAGTTTACTTTTTAAGTACTGTCAGGGAACAGAGTGATCAGGCTCCATACTATTAATTATTATATACTCAAGCTTTGAGGGTTGTTTATCTGGCTAATACGTCTGAGCTTGTATCACTGCAAAGGGAGCCTTTAAGGTATCTATAAGGGCAGTCTGGTCCCCAACTACTAGGTAAGAATTGTAAGTTGTTCCGACGGTTATAGTAAACCCATGAAAATCCCTACCATTCCAATCAATTGCTCTACCCAGTAGATACTCCTAGAAAGCTCAATAATTCAGCTAGTTTCTCCTATCGTATTCGCATTTCCCATGGTTCATTGTTTTATCAAGTCTGCATCCGGAAACTGGTAATATAATCCAGGTAACCATCAATTAACTCGTAGTGTGTTCTTTCGTATCCTGACAGCATTTCGAAAAAATTTCTTTGGACATCGTCTTTGGCCCTTTTTGCCAGTTCCGAATAAAAATACTCACTTTTTCTCTCATGTCTCATAGCTGCAAGAAGAATACCTGTATCTCCAAAAGTGATTTCATCCCCCTTTGCTCGATCTGTATTGAATTCAGGAGTAAAAGACTGACCAGTATGTACTTTCGCACTGACTACTGGTAATTCTTTTGTGTAACGATATTTTTCAAGGTAGCCAAGGTGTCTCAATTCCTCATTTGCCAGATACTCATAAAGTTCCTTAAACTTTTGGTTGGCCATTATATTTGCTTTATTTAGGTAGAACTCCCTTGCCTCTTTTTCCCTACAGATCGCCATACCAATGGCTTCTTCAAAAGATTCAAGATTTTTTAATTCCTCTAATACATCCTGATATACGCTCTTCGTACCTTTAACCTCCTCAAATTTTTAACCTACAGCTACCTCTACATTAGAATTTTTGAATTTTGTTCCGGTTTTTCTCCACTTGTGAAAGAACAATGAAATTTTATCAAATCATGAAACTGCTGTTCTCATTTAAAAAAGTTGATCCATTTATATCTAAATCCATACTCTTATTAGGAAGACACTTTTTATTATTTCCCAGCTTTTTGATCGATTGCAGTCACTTGCCAATAGAATTAATACTGAATTTTAGTGATTCAAAAAAATATTACAAAATTTCTTACTTTAAGGTTTTTAGGACCTGCTTTTTATTTTCCAGCCCTTTTTTTCTTTTTTTCGGAATGTTTACGAATTTTTTCCTTTATACTTTCAGAAGATCCTTCAAGCCCAAATATATCATAGATATCATAGGGATTTTTGAGTATTGTAATATTTTCCATCTGTGAAAGTTTTTCTGAGTTTGTAACATCTACTTCACGCATAGTTAGCTCAAAAGCTCTGCCACTAGGTGCAGCAGTTTTTACAGTTCCCCTCTTCTGGTCTACAGGCAAAATGAAGATAGGTGTCTTTCCCTTTGCAGTCTGGGAAACGGTATTTGTAACAAGGGTATCTGCAATCCCATACACGATCTTTGCTACGGTATTAGCGGTTGCAGGAGCTATTAGCAAGAAATCGTAGTGGCCCATCTGCAACGGGCCTGCAATGAAGGGGGAGTTAGGGCCTGCATCTACTTTGAAATTAGGAAAATCATCCTGGATTTTATCCCACAGATGATACCATTTCATTACAGTCTCGCCCTCTTTGGAAAGGAAAACCATTGTATCAACACCTGTTTTTTCCTTAATATCCACAAGAACACTATAAGTCTCAATCATCTGGTCTCCTGAACCTGTAATTCCCCATGCTATGCGCCTAATTTTTTTGCCTAATGGTTCTACCAAAATAACACTCTCCTTAAAAAGTTCAATCTAAACTTTGGATGGACTTATTATCCTGATTAATCTGATTTTTAACCCTATTTCTGAAATTCATAGATTTTTCTGCAGCCCTTCTGGAATTTACTTATCATCTACATCCTTCATCATTTCAGGCATTTTGGCTTCAGATTTCTGAACCTTTTTATACAATATGATTTGCTTGGATTAGCTTTTTCAGAGTTTTTCTAAGGTTTTTAATAACTTTCGGATCCTGGGAAATCCCTTATGTCCAGTTATCTTTTGAGGATAATTTTTCCTCAGATTTGCTCCGAAGGAGCTAACTCCAAAAGGGATCATTTCATTGATTACGTAAAAGTTTAGGATGATCTGTATGGCCAATTACTTCTACCTATTCAGCCTCATAAATCTGCGATTCCCATCCCAAATGTAATGAAAATCTAATTATCTAACATTGAATACTTGAATAGCTTCTCATCTGCATAGAGGATAAGAGTCTAGATTATCAATAATTAAATCTTTTTGGCACTGGTTTGCTTAGAAAGACCTTATAGTCTTTGACAACAACATCCCAGTAGATTACCATGATCGGTTTTGTCTGATCACTAATTGTTCTCTATATCAGAAGTTCCGATTAGCCAGGAATCAAACCGATTATTTTGTCGTACGGCTCGACCGAAATACAATCCCTATAAATAAAGCCTTTTTTGCCCTAAATCACAGTGAATACAGAATTTCATCTTTGTCCTTTTTAAGAACAATTAAAATGTTTCAACATCTTATTTTCCATTTACGCTCCTCAAAGCTTTCTGAACCAGATAATCAGTGATCTTATTCCCAAGACTTCCTGATATTACGAGAATCTTTGTAGTTTTTGCTTCAATTTCTTGCACATCCTCTCCGAATGTACCTGTAAAAATTGCTCATGTACCAGTAGAATATCTCGTCTACGAGCATATATCTGTATGGTCAATATTTCCGAATTCTATTAGATTCGAACTCATTTTGACAACACAGATGTATAGAGGATTTCAATAAACCCCTAAATTATTTCATATGCTTATAAATGGTATATAAAAAGACTTGTGAAAATTAGGGGTTTATCGAAATCCTCCTCCGAAGATACAAACAGTAAACTGGCTTTGTCTATAATAAAATGGAGCTTTTTTTGTTTTTATAATCAAGAATTTAATTACCTTAAACAACTTTTTGATATTATCCAATGTTTGTAGAAATAGATTTGGACCTGACTAAATTTAGAATTATTATTGGACAGAAAAAGGATATAAAGCCGTATAAACTCATTAGTTGTTAATGGTGAGTTAAATGCCTTGTGAATACTGTGGGGAAAAGATAGAGTGGCTAGCGTTTAAGTGTCATCAGTGCGAAAGGTCTCTTTGCGTAAATTGCCGATTACCAGAGAATCATGGATGTACGCCTGTTACTCGAGGTTTAGGAGCATTTGTATATAAAACCTTAGAGAAACCAAAAAAAAGGGAAAAAGATGACGCACATGCGAGCATCGATATTTGATCTTTTTAACTTTTTTTTGTTCTTCTCCATTTTTGGAAAAAACAATGAAAATTTCATCCAATTTCATTGAACCTACTTTCCCAGGTGTACACAAAAATATCATTAATTTTCACAATATGAAAGTAGCTTAAAAATTAATCTAACTTTCAATGAATAATAGGGGCCAAATAGGCAAACTAATTCTGAATCTTCGTACATTGAAGAATGTCGGAACATAAAAATCAAACTGTCAAATTAGATATAATGGGAAAAATTAATCATCAAATGCCTCCATAAAGGCACTTACTGAATAAAAATAAGAACGTAAAGCCATAAAATAAATTTACTCATTTCTTCAAATGTTCATTGGATACCAGTTTACGTGCTCATGTCCATGTATGAATCCATTTACATCGGTTTTCTTATCTATATGCCCAAGATAAACTTCATCGACTGCTTCCAGGCACTTTGAGCAAAGATTTTTATCTTTTATTATCACCCCTTTTGAGTAATCAGGAATCTGTACTTCAACTGAGAAAACGTTGTCTCTTCTCCCGCAGAGAGAGCATTTGTCTTCCCTACATGAGATTTCGTCTTTGTTGATATCCAAACAAATTTTCTTGGCGGAATCTAGACACTTTTCACATAGCCCTTTCCATCTACCTTCTGGATAGACGAATTTGAGGAGAGGACGGAAAAACCTGACCTATATAACGGTCAGAATTCCACGCCAACAAAGATCACAATCTGTCATTTCTCCAACCTACTTAGACCAATACCTTTGCTGTCCCATACCCCACTGCAGGAAAGGTTCTGGCCAGAGACCCATTGCTAGCACTCAAGCCACTGCAAACAGAAGAGCTGCGCATACTGGGCCAGCATTCTGATTTTTTGCCCTCGGGAGGTAGGAAGTACATACATCTCACAAGCCGAGCATAATAGTACAGAGAAAGAGCACTGTTCAGGATTGCAATTACTTCAAGCCATGTCATACATTCCTGGATGGTTGAAGAAAAAAGCAAGAACTTGGCCATGAAACTTGCAGTTGGGGGAATACCTGTAAGGACAAATACAAAAATAGTTATTAAAAGAGCTGACAGAGGCATTTTTTTCCAATACCTCTGAAATCATCGAGGTGGTCTGGAACATCTAGTATGCCTGTCTTTTCAGAGCTTACCATCCAAACCACGGCTGCAGCAGCAAAAATGCTCCTCCCTTCATAAAGGTGTGTGCAAGAGTGTAAAATATTCCACCAGTGAGAGCCATTGGAGTCATAACCACAAAAGCCATTAATATATACCCTGCCTATGCGAGGAAGGAGAAGGCAAGCATGCTTTTTACACTGGTCTGGGCCACTGCAACCAAGTTTCCAAAGGTCATGTTTGCAATGGGTAGAATCATGAAAGCAAGTTGCCAGTAAGACTGGAGAGCTGGAAAGGCTAAGCTGAAAACTCTGAAAGCTGCTACAAAACCCATCTTCTTGGACCCGGCTGTAAGCAGAGAGGAACAACTGAAGGCGATCCCTGATAGGCATCCGGAGCCCACATGTGAAAAGGCACAAGAGCCATCTTGAATCCAAATCCTACAATAATCATCACGATTGCAACAATTATGCTCTTCACGTCCCATTCTACCGTGGATGGTAAAGACTGCTTCCTTATGACCTAGCTAGTGCGGTGATTCTTTTCTCCAGATACTTTTACCCAATCCCTCCAAAAGGTCTATTAAACAAATTAGGAGTGCAAAAGCTTCTGTTCTGCTTGCAATTTAGCCAATTCCTAAATGATTAGTTGGCCTCAGGTGTTACGACTGGGCCATTAAAAAAGGATGGTTTTTGAAATACTGATTTCTATGCTCGCTTATTGCTGGTCACCAAATAACGAGCGCTTACTTAAGGCATTTCGTCCTATGTTTAAACAGAGATAGCCACCTGATACTCAATTTTATTAAATCTCCTTTTCGTTTGATGAGCGAAAACGCTCTTAATATACAGTTTGGAGGGGGCAAAAATACCCCATTACTGTTGTTTATTGTCAGTACAACATTGGACAATCCTGTGGATGTAAATATGTGTTCTGGGTTTGCAACATAGGTGTTACTGCTGTTATCCCCAAAGTTTCACTGTAAATCAGTTGCATCTGTTGACAGATTAGTGAACTGTACGTCAAGTGGAGCATAACCTTCAGTAATATTACTGGTGAAGTTGGCAACAGGAATAAAAAGGAGAGTTATTAGGTTTAATGGTTTTAGTATAATAAATTGTTCCATTATTACCAACGTCATAGATTGTAACCGTCGAATTTACGCCCTTTGGAAGATATATGTTTCCACTAATATCTCCATGGTCTAATTTAAATCGATCAAAATTTTATGTATTTTTATCCCTTTCAGTATCTATTTTCGATTTTAGTCATAGTTATCAAACACCCTATTCTCCGGAAAGAACCAACGAAGCTCCATTGAGGAGGAGGCTGAAAGAGCCGGATCGTTTCGGGAGTGTCCCAAGGAAGGAGTGTTCTCCAGATCGCGAGATTCCCCTCACTTCGGGTTGTACGTTTGTCTCCATTCGTATGTTCCAAAAACTGACGGAGGATCCAAAACGAAAACTATAACTAACGCGCTGGAGAAAGTAAGTGGTTAACGTACTTTATGTACGGGTAACTATCCTAGAATAATCGCACAGAGAGTGCCTTAACCACGGTACAGCCTGAAGAACACCGAATCGAAAACGAGGCGATACCATTTCGAAAGTTATAGAGATCTCCCCAACCACTAGACATGAAGGCCACTCCAAGCTCACCCTGAAGGTGAATGATCAGGGTATCGTCGAGCGAGGAGACTGGCTCTCCATCACCCCGGTCAGGGGTATTGAGAAGCTCGCCATAGGTAAGACGATGGACCAGGTCCCGAAGATTGCCTCTCGGGTATGCGGTATATGTCCCGTCGCCCACTGCCTGGCGAGCATCGAGGCCATGGAGGCCTCGATCGGCTGCGAGATCCCAATGGACGCAAAGCTCCTGCGGGTCATTCTCCATGCCGCAAACCGCCTCCACAGCATCGCCCTGCACAACATCCTGATCCTCCCGGACTTTTACATCCCAGGGACGGAAACGAAGATCAACCCGTTCACCAAGGAGCAGCCTTTCAGGAGCGTTGCGGCGAGGATCATCCGCATCCGCGAGATCGGGCAGACCATTGGAGCCATCGCAGGCGGCGAGGCGATCCACCCCTCCAACCCGAGGGTCGGCGGGATGTACCGAAACGTGAGCCACCGGGCAAAGCAGAAGATGACCGACCTGGCGAAGGAAGGCCTCGTCCTTGCCCACGAGCAGATGGAGTTCATGCTCGAGGTCATCAGGAACATGCAGAACCGGGAGTTCACCGACGTTGCGGGCAAGAAGATCCCGATTCCCAAGACGCTCGGCTACCACAACCAAGGGGTTATGGCAACATCCCCGATGTACGGCTCATCCAGTCTGGACGAGAAGCCCATGTGGGAAATCGCCCGGTGGAAGGAGACCCGCCCATGGGACTGGTACATGGGTGAGGTAACCATCGATCTTGAGGACCCGAGCTACCCAATCGGCGGCACCACGAAGGCCGGCACCAAGGCCAACCCCCAGATGGAGGCCTGCAACGGCGTTCCGACCTACGATGGCCAGCCGGTTGAGGTCGGCCCGAGGGCAAGGCTCGCCACCTTCAAGAACTTCACCGAGAAGGGCACCTTCGCCCAACACATCGCCAGGCAGCTGGAGTACCCTGATTGCTGCTACTCCATCCTCAAGTGCCTTGACAAACTGGATACCTCGGGCAAGGTCCTCGCAGACCACATCCCCCAGGGAGACGGATCCATGGGCTGGGCCGCGAACGAGGCCCCGCGTGGGACCGATGTCCACCTCGCACGGGTGAAGGACGAGCGAGTGCTATGGTACGAAATGCTTGTGCCCACCACCTGGAACCTCCCGACCTGCAGTCGCGGTCTGACGGGAGCGCCCTGGCAGATCGCCGAGATGGTCATCCGGGCCTATGACCCGTGCGTCTCGTGTGCAACCCACATGATCGTGGTGGACGAGAAGAACAAGATAGTCGCCCAGAAGCTCATCGAGTGAAAGGAATGGAAACTCTGTACTCCGAGATCGTGGTGGCAGGCTGCGGCAACCCGCTCTATGCGGACGACGGGTTCGGACCCGCGGTAGTGGAGAGTCTCCAGGGCCTCGAGCTCCCCAAAAACATCACGGTCGTTGACGCGGGGCTCGGAGGGCCCCATTTCGTCTTCACCCTTCTCAATCCCGAGTCAACGAAGACTCTTATCATCGTGGACATCGCGGACTTCGGGGGGGAACCCGGCGAGCTCAGGTGGCTCACCGTTGACGAGCTCCCCGTGGGGAGCTACCGGGACGCCCACTCCTGGGATCTGACCGAGCCGCTCCAGCTCATCAAGGACGATATCCGGATCCGGGTCCTTGCATGCCAGAAGAAGTACGTTTCTGCCCCCGAGATGGTCATCGGGATTACAGACGAAGTACAGAGAGCCATTCCCGGAGCTGTGTCCGAGATACTGAAGGAAATCGGGATGAACTATGAGACTGCTTAACTCCATCAAGAAAACCATGAGTGTGGAAAGCAAGCCCGCTCAAGTTGCGACGGAGAAGAAGATGGAAGCTAAAAAGGAGGCGAAACAGTGGCAAACAAGATCAGACTCGGGCATGTACATATGAGCGGCTGTACCGGCTGCCTCGTGTCCGTGGCCGACAACTACTTAGGACTCATCAAAATTCTGGACGACTACGCCGACCTCGTCTACAGCCTCACGCTCGCCGACGTCCGGCATATCCCAGAGATGGACGTCGCGCTCGTCGAGGGATCTGTCTGCATCCAGGACCATGAATCGGTGGAGGAGATCAAAGAGACGCGGAAGAAGTCCAAGGTCGTGGTAGCCCTCGGCTCCTGCGCAAGCTACGGGAACATCACCCGGTTCTGCCGCGGAGGGCAGCACAACCAGCCCCAGCACGAGTCCTTCCTCCCCATCGGGAATCTCATCGACGTGGATGTATACATCCCCGGATGTCCCCCGAGCCCGGAGCTTATAAGGAACGTCGCTGTCATGGCGTACCTGCTCCTGCAGGGGAACACGGACCAGAGGGCCCTTGCGGGCAAGTACTTAAAGCCCCTCATGGACCTTGCGAAGCGCGGCACGACCGCATGCTTCTGCGACCTGATGAACGACGTGATCAACCAGGGTCTCTGCATTGGCTGCGGCACCTGCGCTGCATCCTGCCCCGTGCGAGCGATCACCCACGAGTTCGGGAAGCCGCAGGGTCAGCGTGACCTCTGCATCAAGTGCGGCTCCTGCTACGGCGCCTGCCCGAGGTCGTTCTTCAACTTCGACGTGATTCCTGAATTCGAGGCCATCAGCGAGGTAATCGCTGGAGTGCTTAAGTGAGGTGAAAAAGATGGTTACAGATCCATATCTCGGCAAATACACGACCTGCGTCTCGGCACGGAGCACGGATAAGGAGATCCTCCAGAAAGCACAGGACGGCGG
>Ga0326728_10016445_pt1 | contig 15090 bp, 9 predicted proteins | sample MB3enrmetagenome_FD_207602 | JGI IMG/M metagenome (GOLD analysis project Ga0326728, IMG submission 207602) | Lab enriched peat soil microbial communities from McLean, Ithaca, NY, United States - MB31MN | ecosystem: Environmental > Terrestrial > Soil > Wetlands > Peat | place: USA: New York...
AGAATCTGCTGTTGAATGCCCTGCGCTACACGCCGGAAGAAGGCGAAGTGCTTCTCGCCGCGGAGGAGATCAAGAACTTTGTGCAATTCAGTGTGCGCGACACCGGGCGCGGCATCGAGGCCGAGCGGCTGGGCTCGATCTTCGATCGCTTCAATCCCTTCTCCGAACGCGGCTCCGGGCTCGGCTTGGCGCTGGTGCGGCGGCTTGTGGAATCGCTGGGCGGACAGATTGCCGTGGAGAGCCGGTTGGGCCACGGGTCCACTTTTCGTTTTACGCTTCCCGTGGCCGCGGTCGATGAAGACCAACACCCCGTAGAGGTGGGCTGAGTTATGGCCGAGATCAAGCTCGAAACAACTCAGGAACCCGCCAAGCTGCGCATCTACATCGGCGCGGCGCCGGGCGTAGGCAAAACCTACGACATGGTGAATGACGCCTACAACATGAAGCATCAACAGGGCGTCGACGTCGTGATCGGGCTGGTGGAAACCCACGGGCGCAAGGAGACCGAAGCCCGCATTCGTGACCTCGAAGTCATTCCGCAGAAAGTGATTCCCTACCGCGGCGTGAACCTGAAAGAGATGGACGTGGACGCGATTATTGCGCGCCATCCGCAATTCGTCGTCGTCGACGAGTTGGCCCACACCAACGTGCCCGGCAGCAAGAACCGCAAGCGGTATGAAGACGTGCTGGAACTGCTGGACGCGGGCGTCAATGTGATGACCGCGGTGAATATTCAGCACCTGGAGACGCTGAACGACGCCGTGAACCGCTCGGCGAACACCACCATTCGCGAGACCGTCCCCGACAGCTTCTTCAAGCGCGCCGACGAAGTGGTGAACGTGGACGTAACCGTGGAGCAACTGCGCGACCGTCTGCGGCAGGGCAAGATCTACGCTCCGGAAAAGGTCGAGCAATCGCTGGCCAACTTCTTCCGCAAGGGCAACCTGAACACCTTGCGCGAGCTGTCGCTGCGCACCACCGCGGAACAGGTGAGCAACCGCGCCGCCGAGTATCGCCGCATTCAGGGCCTAGAGCAGGCGCCGATTCCCGAGAAGGTGATGGTGTGCCTGAGCACGCGGCCGGGCACGGAGCGCTTGTTGCGCGTGGGCTCGCGCATCGCCGGCCGCCTCGCCAGCAACTGGTACGCGGTCTACGTGACGCGGCCCGACGACAAGGGCCACAGCGATCCCGAGGCCTTTCATCGCCTCGAAGAGTACCAGCGCATGGCGCGCGACCTGGGCGCGCAGGTCGTCTCCCTCACCGACCGCAATATCTCCGACGCGCTTATCCGCTTTGCGCAGCAGGAGAACATCAGCCACGTGGTCTTCGGGCAATCGGCGCGCTCGCGCTGGGACGTTCTCTGGCGCGGCTCGGTGCTCAACCGCTTCCTCTCCGAGGTGCGCGACGTGACCGTGCAGGTGGTGCCGATGCAGATGCAAAGGCCGGTGCGGCGGGCGTAAAGCCGTCGCACGACCGGGAACCGCAGATGCAACCTTGGATTTTGACCTGGACCCTCGGCCCTGCAGCGCGGCATAAGCCCAGGAAGAATGTGAAATAATCGGGCTTGCCAGCGGCTTCAATAGAGACGCAGCCAATCGCCTGACGAGGATTCCTACGCCGAGATGCGCGCTGCGCGCGAGGACTTTGGGCGATGTGCCCTGGACCATGAGAGTTGCCGGCTGAGTTGAGCATGCCGTCGTCGCCGCAATCCGAGAAGGAACTGCACGGGTCAGGCTATGCGCCCCATCCCGTTGCCGTCCGCGAGCAATTGAAGCGGCTGCTCGCACACCCTTTGTTCACGCACAGCAAGCGCTACCCGGTGCTGCTTGCCTACTCGGTTGAGCAAACCTTGCTCGGCAACGCCAGTGAGTTGAAAGAACGCACCATTGGCATTGAGGCCTTTGGGCGCGATCCCAGCTACGATGTGAACCTCGATCCGGTGGTGCGCACCACCGCGGCGGAAGTGCGCAAGAGGCTGATCCAGTACTACTACAGTCCCAAACATGCGGGAGAACTGATCGTCGAGATGCCGCTGGGCTCCTATGTGCCTGCCTTCCGCGAGCCGGTGGTTCCGGCGCATGAAGCCGCCGCGGAACCCGCCGTCGCCTATGCGGCTGCCGCGTCGCCGCAGCACTCCGCCGCTCAGCCGGGAGCGCCAGCGCCGCCTCGAGAGCCCTCTGCAAACCGCCGCCTTTGGGTTGCGATGGGAGTTGCCTTGGCCTTGCTGGCGGGCTTCGGCCTGGGACGGATCGGCCTTCCCCGGCAGACCTCCAACCTGGAACGCTTCTGGGCGCCGATCACCTCGGCCTCTAGCCGGATCACCTACTGCCTTGGGATGCCCGCCGACGATGCCAGCCCCGCGAAGGTCGCTCTCTCGCAGGGCATGCCGGTCCTTGGCGGGATGGATGTCTCGGACGTGATCACGCTTTCCCGATCGATCATTCCTCTGGCGCCGCGGCACGACGCGTTTCGCGTCGTCTCCGCATCCCAGACTCCCTTCGCCGAGCTGCGGGAGAGCCCCTTCGTGCTCATCGGCGCATTCGACAACATCTGGACCATGCGCATCACTCAGAATCTGCCCTTTGGCTTCGAGACCGATAACCAGATTCAGAAGCTGGTCGATCGCAAGAGCGCGCCGCCGCGCTTCTGGACCCTCGAGTGGCAAGTGCCGAATACAAAGCTCGCGAAGGATTACGCCATCGTGGCCAGAATCCACGACATCGTCACGGGGCAGCCCGTAATTATTGTCGCGGGAATCCTGGGAGAAGGAACCGAAGCCGCCAGCGAAGTGGTTTCGAACCCCGTTTATCTCGACGCGATGCTCAAAAAAGCCCCCAGAAACTGGGAGCAACTCAATCTGGAAGCGGTGATCGAGACCAACGTCGTCGAAGGCCATCCCGGCCCTCCGAGTGTTCTCGCCGTTGAGACCTGGTAGAAACGTCGTATCATACATGCTCCATTCGCGCCCCTGCCTCTTCCCGCATCCGATAGACTCTAAGTCGGTTAGTATTGACACGGCAGATTTCGACGCGTTGAGGCTTACACACGGCCCATGGCTGTACGACTCTGTTAGCGGCATCGCCCGTGCGGGCCGGCTCGATCCTCTGCCTCACCTCGGCAGAAGCGTTGCCGCCGCACCGCGCCGGTGCCTGGAGACCTATGCAGATTCCGACCCGCAGCTCGAATTTCTTCCTTGCACTCATTGTCCTTACGGCACTTGTCTCCGGAACAAGCTCTCTCGTCGCGCAGGATGCAGACCGCCCCTGGATGAACCCCAAGCTCTCTCCGGAGGAACGGGCCGAGATGGTCCTCAAGCAGCTTACGCTCGATGAGAAGCTGGCCCTGCTGCACGGCAATGGCATGGCGCACGAAAAATGGTGGACCATGCCTCTCACGCAATTTGCCAACGGGGGCGCAGGGTACGTCGAGGGCATTCCGCGGCTCGGCATTCCGCCTTTGATTATGTCCGACGCGGCCTACGGCGTCAGAGACAGCGCCGCGAACGGGCGCTATTCGACGGCCATGCCTTCCAACCTGGGCGCCGCCTCGAGCTGGGATCCGGATTCTGCCTGCGCCTACGGCACGGTGATCGGCCAGGAACTGAGGGCGCAGGGTTTCGATATGACCCTGGGCGGCGGAGTAGACCTGGTGCGCGAGCCCAGAAACGGCCGGACCTTCGAATATGCAGGCGAAGATCCGCTTCTGGCCGGCACCATGGACGGAAGCATGATGAAGTGCGAACAGGCGCAACACGTCGTCGGCGACATCAAGCATTACGTGATGAACGACCAGGAGACGGGACGCAACTTCGTCAATGCCATCCTCTCGAAGAAGGCCTTGCAGGAGTCGGACCTGCTCGCGTTTCACATCGCCATCTCCATCGCCAATCCCGGTGCGGTCATGTGTTCCTATAACCGCATCAATGGCGATTACGCCTGCGAGAACCCTTACACGTTGCACGATGTGCTGAAGGGAAGCTGGGGGTTCAAGGGCTTCGTGCTCTCGGACTGGGGTGGAACCCACAGCACGGCTGCGGCCTCCGCAGCCGGCCTCGATCAGGAACAGCCCATGGCGAACTTCTTTGGTCCGAAGCTCAAGGAAGCCGTCGACGCCGGACAGGTGCCGCTCGCCGAGATCGACGATCACGCGCGCCGCGTTCTCTATGCGGAGTTCCTCTCCGGAATCGTCGACGATCCGCCGCAGACAAGCGTGGTCGACGTCGTCAAGGGTCTCGAAACAGCCCAGCGCGTGGAGGAGGAGAGTATCGTTCTCCTGAAAAACAACGCTACGATCCTGCCCATCGATCCCTCTCGCGTTCACACCATCGCGATCATCGGCGGCCACGCGGATGCCGGCATGATCTCCGGTGGAGGATCGGCGCAGGTGGACGCGCCGGGCGGAAATGCCGTCGCGGACCAGGGCGATGGGGGGAAAGGCCGGACGCATTGGCATGAAAACGTCTGGTTTCGAACCTCTCCGCTCGAGGCCCTCCAGGCAAAACTTCCGAATGCGAAGATCGCCTTCGATGCGGGAATGGACCCCAAGTCGGCCGCAGCCCTTGCCAGGAGCTCCGATCTGGCCATCGTCTTCGCCTACCAGTGGGAATCCGAGGGCATGGATCTCGCCAGTCTCGCGCTCTCCGCCGACCAGAACGCTCTCATCGAGCAGGTAGCGGCGGCCAATCCACACACCATCGTCGTGCTTGAAAGCGGCACCGCGGTCACCATGCCATGGATCGACAGGGTCGCCGGCGTCGTCGAGGCCTGGTACGCGGGCAGTTCGGGACACAAGGCGCTGGCCGGCGTACTCGCCGGCGACGTAAATCCCTCGGGCAAACTTCCCATCACCTTCCCCAGGGATGAAAACGATCTGCCCCACGCGGTCATTCCGCCGGCGCCTCTTCGTGATCCGGCGCTGGAGAAGGACCATGCAGCGCCTCTTCCCACGAACTATGCCGTCAATTACAACGAAGGCGCCGAGGCCGGCTACAAGTGGTTTGAGGCGGAGCACAAGCAGCCGCTGTTTCCTTTCGGCTTCGGTCTCTCCTACACCTCGTACGAATACTCCAGCCTGAGCGTCGATTCCGCCGCCAAGACGCTTCGTTTCACGGTGACCAACACCGGCAAGCGCGCCGGCGCGGAGATTGCGGAAGTCTACGCCCAATTGCCCAAGGGCGCGGATGAATCCTCGTACAAGCGGCTGGCCGGATGGAAGCGAATCGCACTCGCCGCGGGAGAATCCGAAACTGTCGTCATCCCAATCGACTCTCGAGTCCTCGCGACCTTCGACGAAGCGCATAACAACTGGAACCTCGCGCCGGGCGATTACGGCGTCTTCGTAGGCGGATCCTCCGAGAGCACGCCGCTCACCGCAACCCTTCAGCTTCGCTGAACGAGAAGTGAACGATTGATCCGGCTCTGAAATCCTGCTTCCGTGCTCCGCTCTTTTTCGCGCTCTTTGCGGAAGAGGGTGGGAAGAAGATTTCACTGTTTTGTCGCCGGATCAATCATCCGTTTTCCTGCTCCCCACGCGGCGTGAGAATTCTCGCGCCTTGCACCGCATCGCCAAACTCCGCTATTCTGAGTGCCCGACGAGGTTCTTCCATTCATGCTCAATCGCTTCTCTGCTGGGGTGTCGTGCGCTCTTCTTTCGGTCTTTTTTCTAGCTTCGTCTCTGCCCGCAAGCGGCGCGGATTTCACGATGCAGGTCGTTGATGACGATTACCTGAGCACGCAGGGTTTCGACGCGATGCTCTACGACAACACCTTTCATCCGGTGTTCAACGACGAGAAGAATGCCGCACTGCAGATGATTCTTCATGGCGAACGCATTGCCACCGACGGCGATGTGCGCCTGATGCCGACGCCCGAGCAGTGGGATCTGGTGGCCAAGCTCAAGGGCCGGCACGCCGACAAGGCGCACAGCCTCCTCAGCGCCGATCTCTCCTTCCCTGCGTACCAGATGGACTATCGCGTGGAAGTGGCCGCCGAGCCCGGCGGCATCCGCGTGAGCGTGAACCTCTTGAAGCCCTTGCCGGAGAAGCTTGCCGGCCGCGCCGGATTCAATCTGGAGTTTCTGCCCTCGATTTACGTGGACAAGACCTATGCGGTAGACGGCAAAATCTTCGGCGTCTTTCCGCGCAGCCCGCAGGAGCAGATGCACCAGGTGCCGCCCTCGCCTGACGATCCGAAGAAGCTCGCCTACCAGGAGCAATGGGATCAGGAGAAGGGCTACACCCAACCGCTTCCCATTGTGAGCGGCAACAGCATTCTCCTGGCGCCCGAAGACCGGCTGCACTCGATCGCCATCACCTCCGAGACCGGCCCGATCTCGCTCTTTGACGGACGCAACCGCGCGCAGAACGGCTGGTTTGTGCTGCGCACGCTGATCCCTTCCGGCAAGACCGAAGGCGCGGTGGTCTGGCACATCCGCCCCAACGTGCTTCCCAACTGGACGCGTCCGCCCATGATCGCGCACAGCCAGGTCGGTTACGCGCCTAATTTCCCCAAGGTCGCCGTCATCGAGCTCGATCCCAAATTCGACGCGCCTAAAACCGCCAAGGTGCTGCGCCTAGCCGGCGACGGATCGTACCAGCAGGTTTTTGAAGGACCGGTCTCGGAGCCGACGCCGTGGCTGCGTTACACCTACGCGAAGTTCGATTTTTCCGCGGTCAAGGAGCCGGGGCTTTACGCGATCGAATACGCCGGCGAGCGCACTGCGCTCTTCCCCATTGCCGACGATGTCTACAGCAAGACCTGGCAGTCTTCGCTCGACGGCTATCTCGCGGTCGAGATGGACCACGTCTCGGTGCGCGAAGGCTATCGCCTATGGCACGGCAAATCGCATCTCGACGACGCGCGCCAGGCTCCGCCCAATACGCTGCACTTCGACGGCGCATGGATGGGGCCGAAGCTCGATTCTCCGTTCAAGCCCGGCGAGCACATTCCGGGATTGAACGTGGGCGCATGGTATGATGCGGGCGATTACGACATCCGCGCCGAAAGCCAATATGCAGTCATCGAAGACCTCGCCCTCGCCTACAAAGAGTTCAACCTCAAGTGGGATGAGCTTGCTGTGGACGAGAGCGCGCGCACCGTGGAGATGCACAGGCCCGACGGAGTTCCCGACGCCGTCGAGCAGGTGAGGCACGGAGCCTTGGGCGTGCTGGCGCAGATCGCAGCCGTCGGCCATCCCTTCCCGGAGATCATGGAGCCGACTCTTCGCGAGTACACGCACCTGGGCGATGCTGCTTCTAAGACCGATGGACGCATCTACGATCCCAGCCTCGGTCTGCACGAAGTGAAAGGCGACTACTCCGGCCTTCCCGACGATCGTTGGGCTTTCACCACCAAGGAGGCGCGACTCGAATGGGGAGCGGCCTCCGCGCTGGCCGCGGCGTCGCAGTCCCTCGCAGGCTGGGACGACGCGCTCGCCAGGCAGTGTCTCGATACCGCCGTCAAGCTCTGGCACGACGAGCGCGCGCATCCCACGGTCACCGAGTATCCGCCCAACTGGGGCTTTCCCAGGCTCTGGGTTGGAGAGATCGTGCGCGAAGAAGAGTGGAAGGCCACGATTGAATTGCTGATCGCCACCCACGGCGGCGAGGAGTACAAGAAGCATCTCGTGGAAATGTTCCCCGAGATGCAGCAGCGCTTCGGGCTTAGCGGCTGGATGGCCGTTCTTGCGCTGCCCTACATGGACGCGGAGTTCAAGCAGCAGGTCGAAGCGGCGGTCCGCGCCTACAAAGCCGACCTGGACAAAGAACTGGCTGCGACTCCGTTCGGCGTGCCGCCCAGCCTGCGCACCTGGGGCGATTCAAAGATGGTCATCGACCTCGGCGTGCGCATGTACTTCCTGCACAAAGCATTTCCCCAGATCGTCGGCCCTGAATATACTCTGCGCGCCGCCAACTACATTCTGGGCACGCATCCCGTTTCCAGCACGTCGTACGTTTCTTCCGTCGGAACCGTCTCCAAGCTGAAGGCCTACGGAAACAACCGCGCGGACAACGCGTTTATTCCGGGCGGCGTGATTCCGGGCTACATCGTCATTAAGCCGAACTTCCCGGAGTGCATCGACAATTTCGGTTTTCTCTGGTTTGAAGACGAGTACGTGATCGACGTCGCCAGCCGCTGGGTGCTTGCGGCCAACGCCGCAAACGCGCTTGTGCAGTAGGCGAATGCCGGCTACACGGTCACGCCGTGACGGAATCTGCTGCGCAGCCTGAGGAACGGCCGCTCGATCAAATTGAACGAACAGAACGCGGCCAGATACAAGCCTGCCAGCCGTCCCAGCAAGGAGAGGATGCTTACCATGGGACGATGCACCAGGAAGAGCTGCTGCCAGATATAGAGGCTGTAAGAGAGCTTTCCGATGTAGGTGGGAATGCTTGCATTCAGCACCCGGAAAGCCCATCCTTGTTTGCCGGCGACGACCACCAGCAGGGCCAGGGCGATGGCAAAGGCCTGCAGCGTCGGAAAGACGAGGGTGTACATGATGTTGGCAAGCGAATGGCGCGGAAGATGAAATAAAAGCACGGGGCCGGCTACGGTGAGGAACAACGCGCTTGCGGCCAGCGTCGGCCAGGTAGGTATCTTGCGAATGCGCTCGCGCCACACCGGAGAATCCAGAAGGAACGCGCACGCACAACCGGCCATCAAAATGTCGAGATGAGATTCGAACCCGCCGGCATCGAAGCCGCGCAGCGAGGGAAGCAAAATGTAATCGAGTGCGCGCAAAATCGGTCCGGAGAGGGCCAGAATGACCGCCAAGCGCGGTACGAATCTCCTGGGCAGGACGGCAAACAGGCTCGGCCAGACGAGATAAAACTGCTCCTCCAGGCTGAGAGACCATGTGTGACCGAGCCAGATTGCACACTGTGGATGCCGCAACGTGAGCGGGTAATTATGCGTGAATGTGAAGGCGCGGAAGATGTCCAACCAGCGGATCTCGATCACGTGGAACGACTTGAGCAAAGATACCGTAAGAATGAGCAGCCAGAAGACAGGCAGGATGCGCAGAAACCGGCGGACATAAAAGTCCCGCAGAGAGAACAATCCGGTTGCTTCCCGCTCGCGAATCATGAGCCAGGTAATCAGCAGACCGCTGATGACGAAGAAGACGAACACACCCAGCGGGCCGAGGTACTCGGTGTAGGCCGTGGCGCGGTTCATCGTGGAAGCGAAGTGCGCGCCAAGTACCAGCAGAATCGAGATGGCCCTCATGCCGTCGAGCGACGGCAGATGACTATCGAGGACGGCCAGAGAGGGCGCGCCGGAACTCTGATTTGTCGCGGGTTCGACCACCGTCCTCACTCAATGGCACGGAAACTGTTTTCATTCTATGGTGCGCGAACGGCGTGCAGCAATCGCGGTCGCGCCGCGTGGCTCGGTTGCGAAGGCTGTGAATCCCCGAATCGAATGGGGCGCTACGGATTCCGCTTATGGGACCGGGAACCACGACCTCACGCGGTTGCCCATCCTCTCCGCTTACGCCGGGGCCTCCACGGACGCCGAGGACCCCGGCGGGCGATCGTTGCCCGCTGGTGTGGCTTGTTCCCGAAAGACCGATGCCATTTCGGGTGGACGCTTCCCAAAATGCGGGGCGCAGAACGCTACCACACTGAGCCGCCTTCGCACAAGACTTGCAATTCTCAGCGCGTACCCCTACTATCCGCATTAGAAACCGGCCTGCAAAGCAGGTGGGTGATCAACGTTGGTTGAACCTACATTCAACGAACAGGGGCTCGACTCGACAATCGGTTTTGTGTGCAGTGTCCGCCAGTCCGGAATGCCTAATAAACCGCGGGGAGCTCCACCGTCTTAGGACGGGTTCACCAGCGCATTGCTCACGGCCCAGTGGGCCGGATTCTACCTCCTTCTTCCGCATCTCTCATTCGCCCTGGCGCCGCCAGCACCCCGAACGCCGCTAGCTCCGCTGCATTATCCTGTCCTGAGTGCATCCCGTTCTCTTTCACATCGGCGCATTGGTGGTCCCGTCCTATGGCGCAGTGTCTGCGCTGGGCGTGCTCGTGGCCCTTGGGCTGTTGTTGCGCACGGCGCGCATCGCAGGCGTGGACGCAGCCAAGCTGTGGAATCTCGCGATTCTGAGCCTGTTTGCGGCGCTGGCGGCGACGCGTCTGCTGCTGGTCGCCGCCAACTGGAGCGCGCTGCGCCTGCATCCTGCTTGGCTGCTGGGACTCGCCATGGTGCATCATCCATTGCTCGCCGGCACGGGCGCGCTGGCCGGTGCAGGGTGCGCCCTCTGGTACGCGCGGCACGGCAAACTGCCGCTCGCGGCCACGGCCGATGCGCTGGCCCCGCCACTGGCGCTCGGCCTCGCCTTCGAGCAACTGGGCGCGCTCGCCGCCGGCTCAGGTTACGGCAGAGACGCGGGACCCGGCGTGCATTGGGCCGTCACCTACACCGATCCCATGGCCATGATCTGGAGCGGCGCGCCGCTCGGAGTCCCGTTGCACCCGGTGCAGGCCTACGCCGCTCTCGCGTTTCTCGCGCTCGCCATGCTGCTTCTCGCCTGGCTGCCGGTCGAGCGCCGCTCGGGCGACGTCGCCGGACTGGGTCTGATGGGTGCAGGCATCGTCCTCTACGTTACAGAGCTCTGGTGCGATCCCGAGGGCCGCGGCTCGTTGTTCCACGGCGCGCTCGACGGGCCGCAGATTGCCGCCATTCTGCTGGTGCTTGCCGGGGCGCTGGCGCTGCGCGAACGAGTGAGTCCACCGGCAATGAACGGGCCGGCCTCCGAGCCTGGCGCCGATGAGGGAACCGCGCATGAGTGAGCCGCGCACAATCGCCGTGCCCGCCGAGGCGGCGGGCGAGCGCCTCGATCACTTTGTGGCCACCCAACTCGAAGGCGTGAGCCGCTCGCGCGTGCAACTGCTGATCGACCAGGGCGATTTGCTTGTGGACGGCCGGCTGCAAAAGGCTTCGTTCAAGCTGCGCGGCGGCGAACAGATCGACCTCACCGGCGAGCCGCATCCCGCGCCGCTCAAGGCCGTGCCCGAGGCGATTCCGCTCGACGTAGTCTACGAAGACGACGATCTCGCCGTGGTCAACAAGCCCGCGGGAATGATGGTGCACGCCGGATCGGGCGCGACGGACGACGCGCGCAGCCGCGGAACCCTTGTGAATGCGCTGCTGCATCGCTTTCAGGCGCTGTCAACGACCGGCGGCGAACTGCGGCCGGGCATTGTGCACCGGCTCGACAAGCAAACCAGCGGATTGATCGTCGTGGCCAAGAACGATCGCGCGCACGCGGCCCTGGGCGCGATGTTTGCCGGCCGCCGCGTGGGGAAGACCTACATCGCGCTGGTGCATGGCGCGGTGGCGCGCGAAAAAGGCACCATCAGCGCCGCGCTGAGCCGCGATCCGGTGCGGCGCACGCGCATGACCACGCGGCCCAGCGATTATGCCCGCTCCGCGGTTTCACATTTTGGAGTCGTGCGGCGGCTCGATTGCCGCTTCGGCAAATTCACGCTCGTCAGCGTGCACATCGAGACCGGACGCACGCACCAGATCCGCGTGCACATGGCGTCGATTGGGCATCCTGTGGTGGGCGACACGCTCTATGGCGGCGCGGCGCAACTCAAGGACCAGCAGGCGGTGCAGGCAGTGTCATCGCGGGCCACGCGGCGCAAATCGGTCCCCGGCGACAGGTCTTCGTCGCAGGGGTGGAAAGCGGAGTCCGAAACCCTCCGCCTCGGCCGCAATTTTCTCCACGCCGCCCAGCTCGAACTTGCGCATCCGTTCACCGGCAAGCCGCTCCAGCTCGAAGCGCCGCTGCCGGCTGAGCTAATTGCTTTCCTCGAACGGCTGGAAAAGGCGTGAATGCGCGAACGCTTGCCTTGGCGGAGAGCGGATCTCCTCTGGGCTCTCGAAACCGGATTATGGGTCGCTTTTCAGTGAACCGTCCCTCCGTGGCTAAAGCCACACACCCAATGCTGGGTCTTTGCGGCACGACTACAGCGTTTTCGATTCCGCTCTTTACAGAATGCACAATGCCAAGTGGCTTTTTCCGATCCGGGGTCCCCATAGACAGGTCTTCGTCTGTGGGGTGGAAGTAAAAGCCACCTTGCACGATGTTGGCGATGTCAACAAGTCAATCGAAAACGCTCTGAAGTCGTGCCCTTTCGCGACGGCTTCCAGCCTGAACCATTGCCGAAACCCACGGGCAACTGCGGGATTGTTAGAATAGTGTAGATATGAACCAATGCCATTTCACCCCAGCGGCAGTCCGCTGTCCGCAGGGCTCTCGCATTCTCCCCTTCGCGCTTGCGGCTCTGTTGCTTGCCGCGGCTTCCATCGCTAGCCTCCGGGCGCAAACGCCGAGCCGGCAAACCGCCCCGGGCGCCGCTCAACCAGCAGCATCTGCGCAACCCGCGCCGCCGCAAACGCCCGCGAGCACGCCACAGGCCGGTCAAGGCACGGGAGCCGACGTGGGCGCGTCTCTCTTCCGCACCACGGTGAACGAGGTCAGCCTCATCTTTACTGTCAACGACAGGCACGGGCACTACATCCCCAATCTGAATCAGAGCGACTTTGCCCTGCTCGACGACCAGAAAGCCCCGGCCAAGGTCAACTCGTTCCATCAGCAGATCAATCTGCCGCTACGCGTGGGCATTGTGATCGACGCCAGCAGCTCTATCCGATCCCGCTTCAAGTTCGAGCAGCAATCGGCCACGGAGTTCCTGCTACAGGTGCTGCGGGCCAAGAACGATCGCGCCTTTGTGATGGGATTCGATGTGGCGCCGACGGTGACCACGAACTGGACCAATGACCAGGACGCTCTGGAGACGGGCATCAATAAGCTGAGTCCAGGCGGCGGTACGGCGCTATTCGATGCCGTCTATGTCGCCTGCCGCGACAAGCTGATGACCGAGCGCGGCCCGGAGCCCTTCCGCAAGGCCATGATTCTCATCTCCGACGGCAACGACAACGTGAGCCGCGTGTACCTGCCTGAAGCCATCAAGGAGTGCGAGCGCGCCGAGACCATCATCTACGCCATCAGCACCAACTGGACGCCTAGCCGCGGCGAGGGCGACAAGGTGCTGCAGGAACTGGCGGAGCAGACCGGCGGCGAGGTCTTCTTCCCTCCCTCGGTGGAAGACATGGCAACGAGCTTCAAGGATATCGAAGAAGAACTGCGCAGCCAGTACGCGCTCGTGTACACGCCGGCGGACTTCAAGACCGACGGCTCCTTCCGAACCATTTATCTGTACTGTTACGATCGCCGTTACCAGGTACGAGCCCGCAAGGGCTACTTTGCGCCGCGCGAGTAAGATCGGCGCCGGCGATGCGCGGCATCGATAGACTGTCTTTGAGAGGAGCGCGGCGATCGCTGCGCTCTTTCTGTTTTCTTCGATTGTTCCCTCCCCGCGCTCACGAATTGTCCCGATTCAGGACGATCTGCTGCTGTTTTGTTCTCTTCTGAACCACCCCTGGATTCGCTGGCGCAGAATCTAACACATTTCCGCAATCACCCGATGAAATAGGCGTGGAGCTTCTTCGGAAGGTCGAGATGCCTTCTGGTGCACTCGGGGAACTTGTATCTGCATTCGCGCGGGAGGGCGATGAATACGGTTGACATCGATCGTGCGCCACGGAGCCTTTACGGTGTGAGGGAAATGCGATGATCCGGCAGGCTATTTCGTGCGATGTTTGCGCCGCGGAAAAACGGCAGACCAACCATTGGTTTGTCGCATACGAGCAGGGCGGAGAACTGCGCGTGAGCGGTTGGACCTCGCGGCACCGGCTGCGGCAGGACTCCAAGCATCTCTGCGGGCAAACCTGCCTGCACAAGCTGGTTGACGAGTTCATCGCCAAATCCATTGCCAAGCGCGCGCAGCACAAAGGGGAGACCGTTGAAGCCGAAGCGGAGCCACTCGAGTTGACCGATACCAGCCTGGCCAAGGCCGCGCCGGTTCCGGAGTTGGAATCGTCGGCGCGTCTGCTGCCGCCGCCCGCGAAGGAGCCGCCCAAACCTGTTCATCGCCCGCTGCCGGAGATCGTGACCATGCCGGACCACCGTCCTCAGCCCGAGCTGGTGACCATGCCGGTGCGGCCGTATCCGAAGGACCTTCCGCCGCTGCCCGCCGAAACCTTGCGCTACGCGTCGCGCCGCTGGCACGCCGAAGCCTGGGAGCGGGAGCGCGAACGCGAACTCCGTGCCACCGAGAAGCACCCTGAAATCGCCGCGCGCCGCCGCAACAGCGCGTGAATCAATCGTCGAAAGAAACTTGCATGTGGTTCGATCTGGTTTTGATCTTTGTTGCCCTGATTCCTCTGTTGCTGACCAAGCCGGCTCGCAACCAGAGCCTGCCGCCAGCCGCACTGAGCCTCGAAAGGACCAACTAACGCGGCGGCGCCTGCACCGCCAGCAGCGCCAAGAGCCCAGCCTCGTCCAACACCGGGATGTTGAGCTCGCGCGCCTTATCGAGCTTCGAGCCTGCCTCCTCGCCGGCCACCACGTAGCTGGTTTTCTTGCTTACTGATCCCGCCGTCTTGCCGCCGGCGTTCTCAATCTTCTGTTTCGCCTCGTCCCGCGTCAGGGTCGGCAGCGTGCCCGTCAAGACAAAGGTCAGGCCCGCAAGCTGCGCGGTGCGCTGCTTCTTTTCGGCCGTCATCTCAACGCCGGCGCGTTTCAGGCTTTCCACCAGCGCGCGATTCTCGGCTGCCAGGAAAAACTCCAGAATGGCCTGTGAGATGCGCGGCCCGACCTCCTCCACGCGTTCCAACTCCTCGGCCGTCGCGGCCATTAGCGCGTCCATCGAGCCGAACTCTGCGGCGAGCAGTTCGGCCGTCCGTTCGCCCACAAAGCGAATTCCGAGCCCCATCAGCACGCTCGCCAATCCCGCGCGCTTCGAGCCCGCAATCTCAGCAAGCAACGCCTGCGCCGACTTCTCCGCGAACCGGTCGAGGCCGAGCAGTTGCTCTTCCGTCAGCGTGTACAGATCGGCCACACTGCGCACCAGGCCGCGATCGAGCAACTGCTGCACCACCGCTTCGCCCAGCCCTTCGATGTTCATCACCTCGCGGCGGCCGAAGTGCAGCAGGCTCTCGCGCAACTTCGCCGGAC
>Ga0326728_10016446_pt1 | contig 15090 bp, 14 predicted proteins | sample MB3enrmetagenome_FD_207602 | JGI IMG/M metagenome (GOLD analysis project Ga0326728, IMG submission 207602) | Lab enriched peat soil microbial communities from McLean, Ithaca, NY, United States - MB31MN | ecosystem: Environmental > Terrestrial > Soil > Wetlands > Peat | place: USA: New York...
ATCACGCACGTCGCTCACTACGCTGGCTGGCCCGTGGCGGTCAGCGCGTTCCGGGTGCTCGACGAAGTCTGGCCGGCAGCAGTCAAGTAGCAATACTCCTTACTCCTTTCCGCCCGGAGGAGACGAGAGAATGAAACCGACCAGCGCCCGCACAAATCGCCAGATCCTCCTCGCACAGCGGCCCGACGGGAGGCTCGAGGCGCGTCATTTCCGTAGCGTCGTGGGCACCGTGGGCGAGCCCGGCCCGGGTGAGGTGCTGTGCAGAACGATCCTGCTGTCCATTGATCCGGCGAACCGAGCCTGGATGCAAGGCCGCACGTATCGGGAGCAACTCGGCGAGGGAGAGGTCATGAGCGGTTTCACGCTGGCCGAGGTTGTGAGTGAGCACGATGCGCACATCCCCGTCGGGACCATGGTGGCGTGCGAGGCCGGTTGGCAGGAGTATGCGGCGCTCCGCGCGGATCGCGTCCGACCCATTGCGGTCCGAGGCAAGCTGACGCACCATCTGAGCGTGCTGGGCATCACCGGGCTCACTGCCTATTTCGGGCTCCTCAATATCGGCGGCGCCAAGCCCGGCGCGACGGTGGTAATTTCGGCCGCCGCTGGTGCAACGGGGAACGTGGCCGGGCAGATTGCGCGCATCCGGGGCGCACGCGTTGTCGGCATTACCGGCTCCGACGACAAGAACCGCATGCTTGAGCATGATCTTGGGTTCCACGGCACAGTGAACCACCGAAGCCCGGCGCTGCGGCAGGACCTCATTGCCCAATGTCCGGACGGGATCGACGTCTATTTCGATAACGTCGGGGGGCGCGTCCTCGAGACGGTGCTGCCGCTGATGAATCTCCACGGGCGCGTCGTGTGCTGCGGGGTAGTGTCGCAGTACGACACGGCGACCCCCGCGCCCGGTCCGCGCGCCGTCCCGGGACTTCTCGTCGTCAAACGGCTGCGCATGGAGGGCTTCATCGTCATGGACTTCCTTGACCAATGGCCAGCGGCGGAGGCGCAACTCGCATCCTGGGTGGGCAGCGGCGAGCTGAAGGTACTTGAAGACGTGGTCGGGGGGCTCGAGTCGGCGCCGGCAGCGTTGCTCGGCGTGCTCGCGGGCGACAACGTGGGAAAGCGGATCGTGCGCATTGCGCCTGACCCGCGGCACGTTGCTGCGGTCGCGAGCCTCGGGTCAGGACCGGAGGGCGTGCAGAAATGAAGAACAACACTGTCACAATTCCCACCAAGGCCTGGTTCGGCGATAAGACTCTCGCGCTGAGATTCCCGAAAAACTGGGAAGTTCACGAATGCCGGATGGCAGGGCACGGGACGAGGCCCATCGGCCTGAATGTAATAAAGAAGAGCATCGAGAGCCCGATAGGAACCGCGCCGCTGTCCGCCATCGCCAAAGGCAAGAAAAAGGTCGCCATCTTGTTTGACGACCTGACGCGGCCCACGCCGGCCAGCGTGCTTGTTCCTGCGGTGCTTGATTCGTTAACCAGGGCAGGCATTGGCTCTGACCAGATACGGTTCATCTCGGCACTGGGCACGCATCGTGCCATGACGCGCGCGGAATTGGCCAAGAAGCTGGGCGAGCACATCGTCGAAAACTACCCCGTGTACAACCACTACTCACATGACCACCTCGTCGACATGGGTACATCCAGCAAAGGCACGCCCATCCTTGTGAATCGCGAATATGCGTCATGCGACCTTCGTATCGGAATCGGTTGCATCATCCCGCACGTGGACGCCGGCTTCAGCGGCGGTCTGAAGATCGTTGTGCCCGGCATCGTGGGAATGAAGACCATCAACTACAACCATATGAAGGTCCCGCCTCGCAATCCTGACGGTTCGATATCAGAGCTCTCGTTTGGCAAAGTCTATGGCAACCGTCTGCGTGACGATGCGCACGAGGTCGCGACGAAAATCGGCCTCGATTTCAAGGTCGATGCTATCGTGAATGAAAAGCGTGAGGTGGTGAGGATTTTCGCAGGCGACGGCGTCGAGTCGTTCTATGAAGGCGTCAAGTTCGGGAAGAAGTTCTATGCAACCAATCCCGTGCTGGAGGCCGACGTCACCATTTCCAATACGTTTCCCATCGAGAACGAGGCGGGGAAAGCGCTCTGGCCGTGCTACTTGTCAACCAGAGTGGACGGCGAGGGCGTGATCATATGCCTGAGTCCCGACGGCCAGATCCATCACTATGGGAACGCTCGCTTCGGAAGCGACTACGGCGGAGAACAGTACGCGATGGCGCGCAACCTGCCGCGGTCTCCTTACAAGAGAACCCTTATCATGAATCCCTATCACGCGCAGGTGGATACCGAGTACTTTGGACCTCCCGGCCGCACCCGCGTCTATAAGACATGGAGCGCGCTTCTGGCGGAATTGAAGAAGGGCTATTCAGCTGGCGCCAAGGCCGCCGTGTATCCCTATTCTTCCATCCAGTGCCCGCCCTTTCCCGAGGATTATTGAGGAAGGATCCGACGATGAAGCGAAAAGATCTCGCCGATCTCCGCAGCCAGCGATGGTTCGGGCAAGGACCGCTTTCTTTCGAGCACCGCGCGCACGCCATGCAAGCTGGCATCGCTCCAGAGGAATTCGAGGGGCGTCCGGTCATCGCAGTGGTGAACACGTGGAGCGACCTGAATCCCTGCCACGCACATCTGCGTGCGCGGGCGGAGGCGGTGAAGCGCGGGATCTGGCAGGCTGGCGGTTATCCGGTGGAGCTTTTCGCGATGTCGCTCGGCGAGGGGTTCGTGAAACCCACGACGATGCTCTACCGGAACTTCCTGGCGATGGAAACCGAGGAGCTGCTGCGCTGTCACCCGATCGACGGCGTCGTGCTGCTCGGCGGGTGTGACAAGACGACTCCCGGGCTTCTCATGGGCGCGATCACCATGGATCTTCCCGCCATCTACGTTCCCGCCGGCCCCACGCTGGGGGCACGCTTCCACGGCGAGCGGCTCGGTAGCGGCACGGGTGCTTTTCGCTGGGCCGGAGAGCTGCTTGCCGGGCACATCGGCACCGAGGAATGGAAGACGGTCGAACGTCGGAGCTGGAGCTCGCCCGGAACCTGCAACACGATGGGCACGGCATCGACGATGACAGCGATCGCAGAAGCATTGGGCCTGACGCTTCCCGCGGCGTCGTCGACGCCCGCCATGGACTCGGAGGGCGAGCGCCTCGCAGCGCTGGCGGGACGGCGCATCGTGGGTATGGTCTTTGAGGATCTCAGGCCGAGCGCGATCCTCACGGAGGCGTCCTTTCGCAACGCGGCGCGGGTGTGCGCCGCGTTGGGCGGCTCTACTAACGCTACCATCCACCTCGTGGCGCTCGCCCGCCGCGCGGGTGTGCGCTTTGATCTTGATGCGTTCGACCAGGCGGCCAGCGAGATCCCCGTTCTCGCCAACGTCCAACCGTCTGGAACGTACCTGATGCCGGATTTTCATGCGGCAGGGGGCCTGCCCGCCCTAATCGAGCGCCTGCGGGAGCAACTCGACCTCGGTTGCCGAACCGTGACGGGGCGCTCGCTCGGCGAGAACGTCGCCGGGACGGTTGTGGACGACGACGACGTGATCCGTCCGCTCGACCGACCGGTGGCCGCCCAGGCACTCGCCGTCCTGCGTGGGAATCTTGCACCTGACGGCGCGGTGATCAAACCGAGCGCCGCCAGTCCTGCGCTCCTTCGTCACCAAGGGCGGGCCGTCGTGTTTCATGACATTCGCGACCTCGAGGAACGGATTCACGATCCCTCCCTCGACGTGCACGCTACGTCGGTGCTGGTGTTGCAGAACGCCGGCCCGCTCGGTGGGCCGGGGATGCCGGAGGTCGGCATGCTGCCGATTCCTTGGAAGCTCGCGAGCGCGGGCGTGAAAGACCTGGTACGCGTCAGCGACGCGAGGATGAGCGGTACCAGCTACGGCACCTGCATCCTACACGTTTCGCCGGAAGCCTACCTGGGCGGGCCGCTTGCCCTGGTACGCGACGGCGACGAGATCGATCTCGACGTCCCCGCGAGACGCCTCACGCTGCGCGTCGAGGACGCCGATCTCGCCCAGCGCCGGGCGGAATGGAAACCTCCGGCGGCGCGCTATAGCCGCGGCTGGGGCGTGCTATTTTCCCAGCACGTGCTGCAGGCGCACGAGGGATGCGACTTCGACGTGCTGGCGCGCGGCGAGCCCACGCCCGAGCCCGACATTCATCGTAAAGTGTGACGCCGCCGGCGCCCGTTTTCGGGCGCAAACTGAGAACACCGGGGAATACGGCGCTCACGCGACTGGCCGAGCGGGGAGCTTGATTGCCCTCTGGTGGAACGATAATTCTGGCCGCATGAAGGACAACGGATTCTTGCGTTTCCGCGGCACCGCTCGGTACATCACGTCCGGCCCGCTCGTGGATGCAGTCAACTGCGCGATCGCCCTCGAACGGCCTCTGCTTCTCAAGGGAGAGCCGGGCACCGGGAAAACGATTCTCGCCAGGCATGTCGCCGAAGGGCTCGGCATGCCGCTCATCGAGTGGCACATCAAGTCGACCAGCAAGGCGGCGGACGGCCTGTACGTGTACGACACGGTGCAGCGCCTCAACGACAGCCGCTTCGGTACCGGCGACGTCTCCGACATCCGCCGCTACATCAAGCTGGGCCCGCTCGGCCAGACGTTCGCCGCACCGGAACGCCACGTGCTGCTCATCGACGAGATCGACAAGGCAGACCTCGAGTTTCCCAACGACCTGCTGCGCGAGCTGGACGAAATGCGCTTCACCATCATCGAGACCAGCGAAGAGGTCATCGCCCGCCACCGCCCGGTGGTGATGATCACGTCGAACAATGAGAAGGAGCTGCCCGACGCCTTCCTGCGGCGCTGCATCTTCCACTTCATCGAGTTCCCGGACCCGCCCCTCATGCGCAAGATCATCGCGGTGCACCACCCGCACCTCGACGCCAAGCTCCTCGATCAGGTGCTGATCAAGTTCTATTGGCTGCGGGAGCAGAACGAGCTGCGCAAGAAGCCGTCGACCGCCGAGCTGGTGGACTGGATCAGCGCCCTGATGCGTTCGGGCATCAGCACCGACAAGGTCGAGTCACACATCCCGTTCCTCGGGGCCCTGCTGAAAAAGGAGCAGGACATCGACGCGCTGCTGCACTACGACAAACAAGGCGGCCGCTTCCCGGCACGCTGGGAAGATCTCGGGCCGAGGTACAATCAATGAGAATCGATAGTCGACAGTCTAGTTGATAGTCAAAGGGTCCTGCTGTCGCCTTCCATCTTATCGACTATCGACTATTGACTATCAACTATTGACTGCTTCTCATGTTTCTCGATCTGTTCTACGGCCTGCGCGAGGCCGGCGTGCCAGTCGCCATCCAGGAGTGGCAGACGTTCCTGCGCGCGCTCGAGGAGGGACTGCACGGCTCCAGCCTGTTGCGTTTCTACCACCTCGGGCGCGCCTGTCTGATCAAGAGCGAAACGTACTTCGACGCCTACGACCGCGTCTTCGCCCGCGTCTTCAAAGGCGTGGAGGGCGCTCTCGGTGACGATATCACCGAGAAGGTGCTGCAGTGGCTGCGCAATCCGAAAAACTTTCCCAATCTCTCGCCTGAGGAGTTGGAAAAACTGCAGCGCTTGAACGCCGACGAGCTGATGCAGCGGTTCCTGGAGACGCTTGCCAGACAGACCGAGCGGCACGACGGCGGCGACCGTTGGATCGGCACCGGCGGCAAGTCCCCGTTCGGCCACGGCGGCCAGCACCCGACCGGGATTCGCGTCGGCGGGCAATCCCGCGGCCGATCCGCCATGAAAGTCGCCGAGGAGCGCCGCTTCAAAGACTACCGCACCGACATGGCGCTCGATCTCCGGCAACTGAAGGTCTCGCTCCGCCGCCTGCGCCAGCTCACGCGCAGCGGCGACGCCACCGAACTCGATCTCGACGAGACCATCGACGAAACCTGCAAAAACGCGGGTGAGATCGAGCTGGTCTTCCGACCTCCACGCCGCAACGATGTGCGCCTGCTGCTGCTCATGGACGTCGGCGGCACCATGGAGCCGTACTTCGAGCCGGTCAGCCAGCTGCTCACCGCCTTGCACGAGGACCACAGCCTGCGTGACTTCCAGCCGTACTACTTCCACAACTGCGTCTACGACCAGGTGTACACCAGCGCGCGAATGCTGCGCGCCGATGCCGTCGCGACGGGCGACATCCTGCGCCGCCTCGACAGCCGTTGGAAGGTGATGCTGGTGGGCGATGCCGCCATGCACCCGGGCGAGTTGATGGAGCCCTACGGCAACATCGATCCGCGCCGCACCTCGCCGACCCCAGGGGTGCTCTGGTTACATCGCATCGCGCGCCATTTCGACCGGAGCGTATGGCTCAATCCGGAAGGGCCGCCGTATTGGGACGTGCAGACGGTGCGCATGATCCGCCGCCTGTTCCCGATGTTCCACCTGAGTGTCGACGGCCTGACCGAGGCGTTGCACGCGCTGGTCGGCGCCCGCGCCGCGTAGCCCGGGCTGGGTGCACTGCCAGTGAGTTGAGGGGAATTGCCGCCCCCAAAGGCACCAACTCGATGGCCCAGGACAACGCCCGAAGACGGCACGGCCTCCAAACAGCGACCGTGCGTGGTGCGGGTCCTCTTTCTGTCGCTCACAAGTGTGAGCCCGGTATCAGACGGTGAACTATTCTGTTGTCAATTGACTCTCATCAGTGAGCAACACGATCAGTGCTGCTCGGTGGGTATCGACAACCTCATTCTCGGCGGCCCCGCGGGGGAGCGAGTGTCCTGAATCGGTCCGCCACTCCCAATGCCCCGGCGCAGCCAGCGTCGCGCATTTTTGACGTTTGGGGTCAAAAAACTGGGACTACCCACGAATTTTGCGACAGCGCGTTCGTCCAACCGGACCGAATGAGCGCTGCGCCGCGTGGCGCGCGGTGTGCAGGTAGTCGGGGGAGAAGAAGGAGTACCGTGGACACCACTGTCTTGATCGCTGATGACGATGTGAATGCGCAGATCATTGCGGAAACGCTACTGAGCCTTCGCGGGTTCCGTGTCCGCCGCGCCGCAGATGGAGCAGAAGCCTGCGACATCGTGCGGCAAGAAGAGATTGCGGTCGTGGTGTTGGATCTGAGTTTGCCGGGGATGAATGGGTTCGAGCTTCTGCGCCGCCCGCACGGGCGCTTGGGGCCGCTTCCACTGGCAAGCGAACCGCGGATTCTCGCCGTGACCAGCCGCCAGGATCCAGAAGTCGAGCGCGTCGCCCTGCGGCTGGGCGCCAGTGCTTTCCTCCGCAAGCCGCTGGCGCTGCCGCACTTCATCAGAACGGTGGAGCAGCTGGTGGGCAGCGCAACGCCGCAAGCTGCGTGAAAACGGCGCGTTCGACCGCCGCAGAGCCCGACAACGTCTACCGGTTGGACGCACCAGAAGATTCCTCGCCACAGAACTGTGATGGCTCGGAATGACACGATGGACAGTGTGTCATTCAAACAGGCCGCCAGCGGCGATTGGCCCGCTAGCCGCATCGGGGCTCGCCTTGCGCACAGAGGGCCACGAGTGCTATCCGCGCCGCAACAGAGGAGCCGCGCATGGATATCAAGCGGATTCTGGTACCGATCGATTTCTCGCAGGGCTCGCTCAATGCGCTCAGCTCGGCCCGCGACCTCGCAAAGCAGTTCCGCGCCGAGCTGCTGCTCCTTCACGTCATCGCCCCCATTGACTTCATCACGGTGTCCGATGTGTACGACGAACAGCGCCGCGCGAGCGACGCGGCGCTCACGCGCATCGGCGCCGATCTACGCACCGCGGGTCAGCGCTTCCGCGTCATGGTCGCGGGCGGCGTGCCATCACATGTGATCGTCGACACCGCGAAGCGTACCGGCACCGACCTGATCGTCATGGGCACGCACGGGCGCACCGGTCTGGCGCATATGCTGATCGGCAGCGTGGCGGAGAAGGTTGTGCGTACGGCAGCCTGCCCCGTGCTGGCTGTGCGGCGCTCCGTCAGGAAGAAAAGGACGCCGAAACGGAAGCCGCGCTGAGGTGTCATCGCTACGGTACGGCCGGATGGTGATCCGGCCGTCCGAGTACGTCGCGCGCATGGTCAAGGACATGGCGTCGCTCGCCAGCTACCAAAGGGCACGACGATACTCCAGGACCACCAGGCAGAAGGTGGAGCTGCCCCGTGTCAAAGGCCCCGTGCTATATGTGCCGCGAAAAGAGCCGATGATCTGGTCCCTCGGGCGAAATTTCCGCCGCGATGTGGGAAGATGTAGCGGCGAGCCGGAAACCGGCGACATGGAAATGCAGGCGCAACATCCGATTCACGACCAAGTTCTCGGGTTCATCGCCGACCCGGCGGCGGCGCGCTTCGAAGCGCTGGCGCTCGAGATCTTCGCGCACCAGTTCGCGTGCATCCCGGCGTACCGGCGCGTGTGCGAGCGGCACGGCAAGACGCCTGCAGCGGTTTCCGACTGGTGCGATATCCCGCCGGTGCCGACAGTTGCCCTCAAGGAGGTGGAACTCTGCTGCGCGTCCCCCGAGTGCGTCTTTCTCACCACCGGTACGACCGCCGGGACGGAACGCCGCGGGCGCCATGCGCTGCCGGACCTGCGGCTCTATCGCGCGGCGGCGGTCGCCGGCATGAAACAATTCCTGTTCCCGGACGTCGCCGACATGCGCATCCTGTCGCTCATCCCCTCGGGCAGCGAACGTCCGGAATCGTCGCTGGCGCAGATGGTTTCGTGGGCGGTCGAGGACTTCGGCGCGCCGGGAAGCGCGGGCTTCGCGCGCTCAGGCCACCTGGACCTCGACGCCTTCGCGCAGGCGCTCCGTCAGAGCGAACGCGGGGGTGCGCCGGTGTGCATCATGACCACCACGGGGGCGCTGATCCGTTTTTTCGATCACTGCCGCGCACACGGGTGGGCGTTCCGGTTGCCGCACAGCAGCCGGGTGATGGACACCGGCGGCAGCAAGGGGGCGCCGCGTCCGCTGTCCGCACGGGGGATTCTGCACGCATGCTGGAACACCTTCGCGACGCCCGGGTACTTTTGCACCAACGAGTACGGGATGACCGAGATGTGCTCGCAGTTCTACGACAACGTCATCCGCGACCGCTATCACGGGCGCGCCACGCACCGCGCCAAGGCCGGCCCGCACTGGGTGCGGACGTTGGTGCTCGATCCCAGCAGCTTGCGCGAAGCCGCGGCCGGCGACCGGGGCTTGCTCTGCCACTTCGATCTGGCGAACGCTGGCACCGCCATGGCCGTGCTCACCGAAGATGTCGGGCGCGTGGTGCCCGATGGCTTCGAGCTGATCGGCCGCGCGGCGGGCGGCGAGGAGCGCGGCTGCTCGCTATCGGCGGCGGCATTCCTACGCGAGTGACATGCCCATGCCGGTGCACATTCCTGTCCTGACCGCAGCGCTGCTCGATCACCTGGAGTTACATCCGGAGGCGCGCTGCATCGATGCCACCATCGACGGCGGCGGCCATACGCGAGCCCTCCTGGAGCACACCGCGCCGGACGGCGAAGTGCTCGGCATCGACCGCGACCCCGAGTTACTGACTGCGGTCCGCCGGACGCTGTCGGAGGCCGTCGAGGCCGGGCGCTTGCATCTGGCCTGTGGCGACTTCCGCGCGCTGACGCGGATCGCCACGGTGCATCACTTCGCTGCGGTGCAGGCCATCGTGTTCGATCTCGGGGTCAGCTCGTTCCACCTGGATGCGAGCGGCCGCGGTTTCAGCTTCACGCGCGCCGAGCCGCTCGACATGCGCTTCGATCCCGAGGCCGCACACGCCGAGACGGCCGCAGACATTCTCAGCTCGCGCAGCGCCGCCGAGCTGGCGGCGATCTTCGGGAGCTTCGGCGAAGAGCGTTTCGCCGGGCGCATCGCCCGAGCCGTCGTGAGTCAACGCCGGCGCACGCCCATGCGGACCACGGCACAGCTCTTCGACCTGGTCGCCGCAGCCTTGCCGACGCGCCTCCGCTGGCGCGCGGCGCGCTCCGCGGCGCGCGTCTTCCAGGCCTTGCGCATCGCCGTCAATGACGAGCTCGGCGCCATCAGCGAGGCCTTGCCGCAAGCGCTGTCGTTGCTGGCGCCGGGAGGCCGGCTTGCGGCGATTGCATTTCACTCGCTCGAAGATCGGCTGGTGAAGCAGTTCTTCGTCGCCGAGCGCCATGCGGGACGCGTGCGCATCCTCACCAAGAAGCCGCTGCGGCCGAGCGACGAAGAGATCGCCGCCAATCCCCGCGCCGCCAGCGCCAAGCTGCGCGTCTGCGAACGCCTGGTGTGATGCGGGGGGCGCGGGTCAAGAACTCGGCCATCCCGTTCAAAGGCGAATTCCCATAACCCGTGCAGTCGCCGGAGCCGGAATACCGCCCTGCCTTCGCGGGCAGGGTCTCGATTGCGGTTCTGGCGTCATCTCCTGCGCACTGGGAGAACTGTGGTTAGCCGCCTCGATCGGCCGAAATGGATCGGCGCCCCCGGCTTACCACCGACCACGTCGATTCGATCATGCGACGTGCTTCGCCTCACGCTTCACGGCGTTTTCTCGCGGCCGCTATTTCGCGCCGGCGAGCGGATTCTCCCAGCGCAGGCCTGCGAAACGCGCGAAGTCGCCGTCGGTGGAGCACAGCTTGAGCCCGTGTTCGATCGCTAGCGCTGCCAGATGAGCGTCGGGAACCAGATTCGGACGCTGCACCGCTTGCTTGAGCAGCGACCGCAACACTTCTCGGTGCCGGTCGGTCGGACACGGAATCCACACGGGATCGCAATCCAGCCATTCCTCCACTTGCTGCCAGGCGGTGCCAACAGGCTCCGGGTGCTCGAACACCCGAGGGTTTGAGACCAGCCGCACGAAGGCCAGCAAGCTCGGCCACGGCAGCCCGACGCGAACCGAGCCGTTCAACTGCGCATCCAACCAGTCCCGCGCCTCACGGTGCTCGCTCAAGCCGGCAACGTGGGCGTAGATGAGCAAGTTGGCGTCGACCAGAATCACGGAAAGCGCTCGCCCTCGGCAACCGCCAGGACCTCGGCAACATCATCAAGACTGCCCACCAAGCACCGCCCCAACGACGTCTCGGGCGTCCGATACTGCGTGACCCGCTTGCGCACCCGGGTCATACGCGTCAACCCTTCGCGCAGCGCCTGATTCACAATCTCCTTCAGCCTGCCCTTGCGCCGCTTGCGGACCTGCTCCAGCAGAACGGCGACGTCGTCATCAAGGCTGAGCGTTGTGCGCATACACTGCAGCATAGGACGATCGGCACCGATATGCAATCTGTTGATGCCTTGATGTCTGCGCGCTCCTCAGCCGCCGGCGCACGCCCATGCGGACCACGGCACAGCTCTTCGACCTGGTCGCCGCAGCCTTGCCGGCGCGCCTCCGCTGGCGCGCGGCGCGCTCCGTGGCGTACGTCTTCCAGGCCTTGCGCATCGCCGTCAATGACGAGCTCGGCGCCATCAGCGCGGCCTTGCCGCAAGCGCTGTCGTTGCTGGCGCCGGGAGGCCGGCTTGCATGATTCCCTCTACCGCGATACGGCTGTCGATGGGCAGGGACGGAAACTGAGTCTGCCCCGCGACCGATGCGACGCGCTGCTGCTTGAAGCGATGCAGACCTCGGGTGTACCCAGCATAAAATGCAGTATCATCTACGACGCCGTGCGTGTGGGCAGATCGCTTCAGCCGCGGCGGCCTCCTTCTCGCTGACCGGCATCGTCGGATGGCCCTAAGTCGTGCGCCAACCTGGCCCCTGGTGTGCTCGGGCGTGCAGCGCGTGGCGGCGCTAATCTGTATCGTGAGCGCCTATGAATACGCGATCACGCCGTCTGATCTGCGCTGGCTCGGACTGCTGATCCTTTCGACCTTGGTACTTGCCACTGGTCCGGTCCATTGGGCGCCAGCCCAGGATTCGGTTCCGCAACGGTTAAGGTGGCCCTCGGGGCGCGAATTGGTCTTCGGCCTTGCGCCGGGCTGGTTTCTGATGGTGGCCGCGGCGATCTGTAAAGCACGAGCCCTCTCACCGCGATTGGTCATCTGGATATGGTTGGCTGGTGCAGTCTGGTTGTTCATTGGTGCCTGGTGGTTGAGCCGACGGTTGGGGAGATCTGCCACCCCTCGTTGGGTATGGGCCGCCGCAGGGCTAGTGTTCCTGGCCGCCGCTGCCCCGCGGGTCTGGGAGATCAGTACAGTGCCGCGCTATGTGCACTGTGACGAAGGTACGATTAGCTTCATAGCACAGGCCTTCTATGCCAATCCCAATCGGGACTGGTTCGCGCCGCCACCAGGCGCCGGTTCCTACTCGATCATGAATCTCCACTACGCCCTCGACGGCATCGGCGCGCTCGTCGCGGGGCTGAGTCTGACCAGCGCGCGAGCTTCCGACGTGGTGCTGGGTATTCTGTCGGTCCTGCTACTGTTCGATGGGCTGCGCCGCGTGGCCAACCTGCCGGTCGCGCTCGCCGGGGCGCTACTGCTGGCGGGGAACCATTGTCACATCGCGTACTCGCGTATCGCTTCCGGGTACATACAGACCGCCTTCGTCGTTGCCTTGGGGTTCGCGGTGTGCAGTCGGATGTGGACGCGGCCCACCTATCTGAATGCGGCAGCGTTGGGTGTGATCGCGGCGCTGGGTGTGCAGACGTATCCGGCATCCATGGCATCCTTGCCGCTGCTGGTCGGCGTGCTCGGGCTGCAGCTGCTGCTGCACCGGGCGCGGCGCCGCGTCATGCTCGTTCCGATGGTGATCTTCGTCATCAGCTGCGCCACGGCGGGCGCACCGTTTGCTGTTGCGCTCCGCCAGCATGGCGAGGAGCTGTCCCTCCGCCCGCGCGCGATCAACATTTTTGCGGCCGACCGGATGGCCTGGCTGAAGCGCGATATTTATCAAACCGACTCCGCGGCGAAGGTGGTGGGGCTGCAAGCCTGGAACTCGCTCCTCGGATTTCACCGCGGGCGTGACACGCAACCGCAATACGGCATTGGCCGGCCATTGGCCGATCCCTATACGGCGGCGTTGATGATTCCTGGAGCGCTGTTGGCCTTGCTGGGTCTGCGCCGATTCGTCGCAACCAATGCCCTGGTTTGGACCGCTGGGTATCTGCTGTTCGGTCTGGGGCTGCAGTTCGCGCCGGGCCATAACCGCGCCACGGGCGCACTCCCGCTCGGCATGGTCTTGCCGGCCATTGCTCTGGTGCAGTGTGCCGCGACGTTCTGGCGGGGCAGGTGGCGGCTTGCCGGGTGGTTGGTTGGACTCTCGATTGGCGCCGCCGTCGCCTGCTGCATGGCCGAGAACATGCGGATTTACTTCGTGGAGTACCTCTTGTCGCGGACGACAGGTGATGAGCCGTCAGAAGCTGGATGGATCGCGCGGCGGTATGCTGACCGCTACAAGGTGCACTTGGTCGGCTGGCGCATTAGTGGCTGGCACGAGGGCCAAGAGGCGATCATCGGTGGGTACGAGGGTCAACAACTAATCATCGCCGGTCTTTCGGTTGACCGCATCCTGGCGGAAATGGACGATCTCAGTTACATCAACAGCGTCCAACTCACGGGCTCTGATCTCTTCGTCGTGAGCGGCCAGGCGCCGCAGTCGCGTGACGCCCTCATGGCTCGTTTTCCCGACGCCCGCGTTGAATTGTGGCAGCGACACCCCGGGCTAGGGCCGTCGCTGTTCCTCGTTTTCGTGGGTCCGCCGCGAGGGACTTCGGGTGGTTGAGTTTGAAGTAGAAAGCGTGCATCTCTGTCATTCCTGTAATCTCCTGGCCTTTCGCTACTGAAGCAGGATAAGCGGTTCACGTGGCTCGCCCCGTGGTTGCTTGCACACTTGCTGTGCTGCTGTTTGCGTTGTCGCTGCGGCCCGTGAAAGCTGATGCGGTTGTCGGGACGGGCACGTCTGAGCAGACGTCGAACAGCAGCCTCGGTGAAGTCCCTGTCATGGGCTGGCTGGCGTGGTTTGGAATCGACACTAATGAAACACAGACCTGCTGCCGTCAAAGCAGCCGGTGCCGCAGGTGCAGACGCGCACCTGGTGACTCGCATCGGGTGGGCAACCACAGAGTCGAGACAAGGACACTGCGAACTGCCGGGCACTCGGGAGGGAAAATTAAGGTAATAAAATATTCGACTGGACCGGGCAGGGCGTGCTAGAGGCCCGGCAGCATGCCGAATAGGCGTCGAAATCGCATCCGCGGGCTGTGCGGTAGAGGAACCGCCAGAGGGATGAAGCACTTTGCCGCCTTTGTCGTCCTCGCTGCCATCACGGGGTGGGTGCATCTTTATCAATTCACGGCGCTTCCACAATGGGACACCTGGGCCTTCCTGCTTTCAGCGCGCTGGCTGCACCAGGGCATCATCCCTTACCGCGACGCCTGGGACGTGCGGCCGCCAGGTTCCACGCTCTACATGGCTGGCGTCTTTTCGCTGCTACCGACCACGATCTGGAGCGTCCGTCTTGTCGACGTGGCGATTTACCTGATCGGGGCGTTCTTGCTTTACGCGCTGGCCCAAGAGCTGATCGTCTGGCCCCTGGCTGTCATTGCTGCCGGAATCTGGACTGTCCTGATCCACGATCCCATGTGGGACATCGGGGGTTTGTGGCCTGAGCAACTCCTTTCGGTCTGCTGGATCGGCGCATGGTTGGCCGCGATGCGAGGGCTGCCGATGCTCGCTGGGGTGGCCATCGGCACGTCGGCGCTTTTCAAGCATGCCGGTGCCTTCATGCTCCTGCCGGTCGCTCTTCTGTGCTGCACACGGTGTCGTGACATCTTCAAGATTGCAGCGGGTGCGGCAATACCGTATGCCGCCGTGACGCTGTACTTCTGGGCCGAAGGCGGGTTGACCGACTTCCTCGCCGCCCTCTTGGCTGCCCGGCGCTGCGTGATCCAGGCTGATCTGAGGCAGCGACTGTTTGTTTACTGGTGGGGGTCCATCGTGCATCAGGTCAATTGGCATCCGATCTTGCTCTGGCTCGCAGCAACCGGCGCTCTAGCAGGCTGCTGAAAAATGCCGAACGCGAGCAAGATTTCTCTTCCAGGTGATCATCAGGTTCGATCAGAGTCGTTCGATTCGTCGGTAGAGCGGGCGCGCCGCCCTCTGCACGGCTCCCGGAA
>Ga0326728_10016447_pt1 | contig 15090 bp, 10 predicted proteins | sample MB3enrmetagenome_FD_207602 | JGI IMG/M metagenome (GOLD analysis project Ga0326728, IMG submission 207602) | Lab enriched peat soil microbial communities from McLean, Ithaca, NY, United States - MB31MN | ecosystem: Environmental > Terrestrial > Soil > Wetlands > Peat | place: USA: New York...
CTCTCGGCGCTACTCTTCCCGCCATGTAGTCAGGAACCTCACAAGTGGGAAAACCGATAACTGCCCTCACCCCAGGCAGTTCGCGAAAAACTCCTGCCTATAACAAAAAGGAAGATGCGTCTGAAGGCAGATTCCGACAGCAACGCCCACCGCCAACCACCCGCGGGGATTGGCGCCTTTCGCGAGGCGCAGTGTGTAAAGCGTCGCCAGCGGCCAAAGCCAAAGTCCGACCATGTCGGGGGAAATTTTCATCCCGAAGTTCATCAGGACGGGAGCGAAAAACACCACGAGTGCGGCGAGAATCTCAGCGAAGGCTCCTCCTCCCAACTCCGCGGCAAGCAAACACGCTACATACACGCCCGCGGCGGCAAAGAACCCGGGGACCGCGCGTAAGAGCACGAGTGAGTGCCCGAATATTTGCGTTCCGGCGGCGAGAAGCGGCGCCACCGGAGGCTGGTCAACATAGCCCCATTGCGGGTGCTGTCCACAAACGATGAAATAGAGTTCATCGCGAAAGAATCCATAGTGCGGGTTACCCACCAGATGCAACCCAAATGTCGCGATGGAGGCAATCAAGGGAATTCGGATGCGGTCGCTCATCACCATTCCGGAGTTCTGACTCTACCTGCTGCTCCTCAAGTCTTTGACTGTGGGAAGTTTTGAGGAATTCCAACCGCCGCCTAGGGCTTCAATCAGAAGTACGCTGGAGCTCATGCGGCGCGTCAGAATATTCAAGGCCTGCTCTTGGTCTTGCAGAAGAATGGCTTGCTCGGTGATGACGGTGAGGTAGTTGACGACGCCGGCCTTGTACTGGTAAGTGGAAATATCCAGCGAATTTTGGGCAGCTTGCACCGCATCGTTCTCGGCTTGCGCTTCGTTCTCAAGGACGCGCAGCGCCGCGAGATTATCCTCGACTTGCTGGAATGCTGTGAGCACCGTCTGACGATAATTCGCCACCGTGGCGTCATAGGCAGCCATAGTCTGATTAACCGTCGCGCGGCGCCTGCCGGCATCGAAAATGGTCTCCGCCAACTCCGGTCCCACGGACCAGAAACGGCTTGGCCAGGAGATCCACTTCAAGAAGGCCGTGCTTCCCAGACCTGCCGCCGCACTGATCGAGAGGGTTGGGTAATAGGCAACTTGGGCAATTCCGATCTGCTCGTTGGCCTCGGCCATCTGCCGTTCGGCAGTAGCAATATCGGGCCGGCGCTCCAGGAGGGTGGAAGGAATTCCCACCGGCACGGGTGGCGGCGTGATCTTGATGGGACTGTAGGAGATGGAAAGTTCCGCGGGGGCCTTGCCTGTCAGGACGGCAATGGCATGCTCGTACTGTGCGCGCGCCACATCATAATCGATTAACTCGGCCCGCGCGGTTTCCAGTTGGGTCTGCGCCTGAGCAACGTCCGAGCCCGACGCCACGCCACTATTAAACCTGTCTTGCGTGAGCTTGAGGTAATCCTGATAGGATTTCACGGTAGTGCCGAGCAATTCTTTTTCGCCATCCGTGCCGCGCAACTCAAAGTAGTCTTGCGCAAGTTCCGCCTGGTAAGACAGCCGGGCGTTCTCCAACTGCGCGTCGCTGACTTGCGCGGCCTCTGCGTTAGCCTGAATACTGCGCCGGATGCTTCCCCAAATATCCGCTTGGTACGACAAATCCACCGGAAGGTCGTAGTTGGTGTATTGCGTTCCATTATTGGCAGCCGCCGATCGCGAATTCACAATGGACGGAGCGGCGGAAACCGTCGGGTACAGGTTGGCGCGTGCGATCTTCACGGCGAATTTAGCCTCGCGGAATTGCGCCTCCGCCTGGAGTAGGTTCTGGTTGGAGACACTCACCTGTTCTTCCAGGGAATTGAGTTCCGGGTCGTTATAGATTTCCCACCATTTGCCGCGGGCGAGGGCGTCGTTGGGCTGCGCCGGCGCCCATTCTGCTGCCTGAGGCGAGTTCGGGGGCGGGAGCTCCTTGTAAGCCGGGGGCGCGGGGGCGGGCGGGCGGCCGTAATTCGGTCCGACCCGGCAGGAAGGAAGCAGTAGGCAGAAGGCAGTAAGCAGTAAGCAGTAGCCAGTAGGCAGTAGGCAAGGAGAGAAGTCAAAAGTCAAAAGGCAAAAGGCAAAAGGCAAAAGTGCGTGCGTTCTGGGTTTTGACTTTTGCCTTTTGACTTTTGCCTTTTGACCTCGCACTTCCAGTATTTCCATCTACCTACCCCTTTCTTCTTACGGCTTTCTACCTGCTGCCTACTGCTTTCTGCCTACTGCTGACTTATTGCCCTCCGAAGGCTAGGCCTCCGGGGCCAGCGGCATGATCCTCTCCGGCCCTGTTCCCCGAACCCGGTACCGCCAATTGTGCAACTTGTCAAAATACAGGTACACCACGGGAGTTGTGTACAACGTCAACAACTGGCTGACGGTCAGGCCGCCGATGATGGCGATTCCCAGGGGCCGGCGGAATTCCGAGCCGGTGCCGGTTCCGAGGGCCAGCGGCACAGCGCCCAGCATCGCCGCCATGGTGGTCATCAGGATGGGGCGGAAGCGCAACAAGCACGCCTCGTAGATAGAGTCCCGGGAACTCTTGCCTTCGTTGCGCTCGGCGGCCAGAGCAAAGTCAATCATCAGAATGGCGTTCTTTTCCACAAGTCCGATCAGCAGAATGATTCCGATGATGGCGATCACCGTGAGGTCCGTATGCGTGAGCATCAGTGCCAGCAGCGCGCCCACGCCCGCCGACGGCAGCGTCGAGATAATGGTAACGGGATGAACATAACTTTCGTAAAGGATTCCGAGCACCAGGTAAACCGAAATGAGCGCAGCAGCGATCAGCAACGGCTCGCTCCCCAGCGAATCCTGATAGGCTTGCGCCGTCCCGGCGAAACCGGTGCGAATCGTCGAGGGCAAACCAATTTTGCTGGCCCTTTCGGTGATCGCGTCCGCGGCATCGCCCAATGCGACGCCCGGCATGAGATTGAATGATATGGTCACCGATGGCGTGAGACTTTGGTGGTTCACCGAAAGTGGCGCGGTAATGGGGGAATATTTCGCGAAGGCGCTCAGGGGCACTTCCTGCCCACTCGGCGAGCGCACGTAGGTTTGGCGCAGTAACAACGGATTCTGCCAGAATTCAGGCGCCACCTCCATAACCACGTGATACTGATTCAGCGGAGTGTACATGGTCGAGACTTGGCGTTCACCGAAGGCATCGTAAAGGGTGTTGTCAATCAGTTGGGGGGAAATGCCGAAGCGCGCCGCGGTAGAGCGATCATAGTCCACGAAGGCCTGGAGCCCGTTGTTCTGCTGATCGCTGTTCACGTCCGCGATTATGGGAACGGTTCTCAGCTCCTGAAGCATGCGGGGGCCGTAGGTTTGCAAGTCATTCAGGTTGTCACCGCGCATGGTGAATTGGTACTGAGAGGCGCCGAAGCGGCCGCCCACGCGCACGTCTTGCGAGGCCTGCAGATAGAGCGTGGCACCCGGCACCCGGGCAAGCTTGGGGCGCAGCCGCGCAATGAGCAGGTCGGCGCTGATTCTTCTCTCCTGGGGCGGCTTGAGCGACATGAACATATTTGCGGTGTTCATGGCGCCGCCGCGGGGGCCACCGCCGCCGGTGAATCCATTAACGGTATCAACTGCTGGGTCGGCGTCCACAATATCGATCATCTGACGCAAAATCCCGTCCATGGCTTGAAACGAGGTGTCCTGGTCAGCCAGAATCGAACCCTGGATGCGTCCGTTATCCTGCTGGGGAAAGAACCCCTTGGGAACGTGGATGTAAAGATAGACGTTCAGCGCGATGGTCGCCAACAATACGGCCATGGTCATGGCCGGGAAGCGCAGCACGGTGGCCAAAGTCCGGCCATAGAGGTTCACCACCGCTTTGAAGGCGCGCTCCGAGGCTCGATACATCCCGCCATGAGTTTCGTGCTGCCGCAGCAGGTGCGCGCACATGGAGGGCGTCGCGGTGAGTGAGACCACCAGGGAAACGAGGATGGCCGCGGAGAGAGTCACGGCAAACTCGCGAAACAGCCGGCCTACAATTCCCCCCATCAGCAGCAAAGGGATGAACACCGCCACCAGCGAAATGCTCATGGTCAGCACGGTGAAGCCAATCTCCCGGGCACCCTGGAGCGCCGCCGCGAACGGCGCCATCCCCTTTTCCAGATAGCGCGTGATGTTTTCAATCACCACAATCGCGTCGTCAACCACAAAGCCCGTGGAGATGCAGAGCGCCATTAAGGAAAGATTGTCGAGACTGTAGCCCAGCAGGTACATGACGCCGAAGGTCCCCACCAGGGATACGGGAACGGCCACGCTGGGGATATACGTTGCCCGCACGTTGCGGAGAAAGACGAAAACCACGATGATCACCAATAACACAGAGATGATGAGGGTTCGCTCCACGTCGTGAACGGAGGCGCGGATGGTCAGGGTTTGATCCATGGCCACGCGCATGTCGATCGTAGGGGGGATGTCCGCTCTGAGCTGGGGCAGCAGGGCCCGGACGCGATCCACGGTGTCAATAATATTGGCGTTGGGCTGGCGGTTGAGGAAGACCAGCACCGAAGGTTTGCCGTTGGCGTAGCCCGACGCGCGAATTGATTCCGCGGCGTCACGCACTTCGGCGACATCGGAGAGGCGCACGGGGGAACCCTTTTTGTAAGCCACGATCAGGGAGCGATAATCATCCGCGTGGAATAGTTGATCGTTGGCGCCCACCTCCCAGGTGCGGAAACCGTCCGAAAAGTGCCCTTTCGGTACGTTGGCATTGGCATTACTCAACACGCTCCGCACCTGCTCCAACCCGATACCATATTTGTTGAGCATGTTTGGATTCAATTCCACCCGAACCCCCGGCAGAGCGCCCCCGCCCACGCTCGCCTGGCCCACCCCGTCCACCTGCGACAGTTTCTGCGCCAGGATGGAGGAGGCATAATCGTAAATCTTGCTTTTTGGCAGCACTTCAGAGGTGAGCGCGATCATGAAGATGGGAGAATCGGCCGGGTTCACTTTCCGGTAAGTCGGGTTGCTGGGCAGGTTGGTGGGCAGGTAACCGCGGGCAGCGTTAATGGCGGCTTGGGTGTCGCGCGCGGCGGCATCGATGTTCCGGTTCAAGTCAAATTGCAGGGTGACATTGGAAGACCCGAGGTTACTCGAAGAGGTCATCTCGGTGACCGCCGCAATGCGGCCAAACTGGCGCTCCAGTGGGGTGGCGACCGACGAGGCCATGATCTCGGGACTGGCGCCCGGCAAGCCTGCCGACACCGACACGGTGGGGAAATCCACCTGGGGCAACGGCGAAACCGGCAGCAGGCGGAAAGCCACAGCCCCGGCCAGGAACACGGCGATGACCAGGAGCGTCGTAGCAATCGGCCTGCGGATGAAGGGCTCGGAAATGTTCATGGCTTATTCCGCCGGGACCGGCTCTGATCCTGGCAGGGCGCCTTGCCTGCTCGAGAACCGTTTGGCGAGGCGATCGAACCAGAGATAGATGACCGGAGTCGTATAGAGTGTCAACATCTGGCTAAAAATTAGACCGCCGACGATGCTAATGCCCAAAGGCCGACGGAGTTCCGACCCGGTGCCTGTACCCAGCGCCAGGGGAACACCACCCAGCAGCGCGGCCATGGTGGTCATGATAATCGGCCGGAAGCGCAGGAGGCAGGCCTGATAGATGGCGTTGATCGGTGTCAGGCCCTCCTTGCGCTCTGCTTCCAGGGCAAAATCGATCATCATGATGGCGTTTTTCTGAACAATGCCAATCAATAGGACGAGGCCAATCAACGCAATGACACTGAAATCGTTATGGGTGACCCAGAGGGCCAGCAAGGCACCGACGCCCGCCGAGGGCAGTGTGGAGAGAATGGTTATGGGGTGAATGTAGCTTTCATACAAGACGCCCAGAATGATATAGACCGTAACCACTGCCGCCAGAATCAGCCAGAGCTCATCCGCCAAGGAGGCCTGGAAGGCTTGGGCCATGCCCTGGAACGACCCTTGGATACTCGCCGGCAGGCCAAGACCGGGATCATCCTTAACTCGATTGACAGCCTCAACGGCGTCCCCCAAGGAAGCGTTAGGTGCCAGGTTGAACGAGAGGGTGACCACCGGGAACTGACCTTGATGGTTCACGGTAATGGGAGAGTTCATCTCCTCGACGTGCGTGAAGGCCGCCAGTGGCACTTGGCCTCCGTTGGGGAAATGTGAGGTAGACGCAATCTGTCCCCCACCGAAGGCGTTATCCGAAGCGATCGTGGAGGAGAGGCTGGAGGAGGAGGTGGAATTCGAGAGGCTGGTGGTGGCAGCGGTCAAGGAGCTGGTGGGCCCGTATAACTGGGTGGAAGCCGATCCACCCGACACCAATCCTGCCGAACCGGTGGCGCTGGTCGCCGCGTTGGTGCGGATGAAGAGGTCGCGGAGATCGAAGGGATTCTGCTGAAAATCCTGTTTCACTTCCAACACCACGTGGTACTGGTTCAACTGAGTAAAGATCGTGGACACCTCCCGCTGGCCGTAGGCGTCGTAGAGCGTTTGATCGATGGTGGAGGGCGTGATGCCCAGGCGGTAAGCCGTGTTGCGGTCGAAGACCAGCTTAGCGCGCAGTCCCCCCTCCTGCTGGTCACTTGCCACATCGCGCAACTCGGGCACCTCACGCAATTTCTCAACCATGTGGGGCGCGTAAGTATCCAGCTCGTCGGCGTTGGGATCTTCCAAAGTATACTGGAACTGCGTGCGGCTGACCCGGTCCTCCACGGTGATATCCTGCACGGGCTGCATGTAGAGGGTGATTCCCGGCACGCGGGCCAGCTCCGGCTGCAAGCGTCGAATGACAGCGCTCGCACTGATCTTGCGCTCCTCGAGCGGCTTCAGATTTATGAGCATGCGCCCGCTATTCAGCGTGGCGTTCGTCCCATCGATCCCGATAAACGAGGAAAGGTTCTCGACGGCTGGATCTTTCAGGATGACACTCGCCAGCGCCTGCTGCTCCCTGGACATCTCCGGGAAGGAAACGGTCTGAGCTGCTTCGGAAACACCCTGAATGACACCGGTATCCTGAATCGGGAAAAACCCCTTGGGGATGTAGTTGTAAAGCAGCGCGGTGGCAGCCAGGGTCGCGATGGCCACGAGCAGAGTTGCGGTCTGATGGCGAAGCACCACCTGGAGTGTCCGGTCATAAAGTGCGAGCAACCCATTCCATCCAGCTTCAATCGCGCGGTACAACCTTCCTTGTTCGGCGGCGGTATGGTGCCTCAGCAGCTTGGAGCACATCATGGGCGTCAGGGTCAGGGAAACGATCAAGGAAACCAAGATGGTCACCGCCAAAGTAACGGCAAACTCGCGGAAGAGGCGTCCGACAATGTCGCCCATGAACAGCAAAGGGATGAGACCGGCAATCAGGGAGACGGTCAGCGAAACGATGGTAAAGCCGATTTGCGCGGATCCTTTTAGCGCCGCCTGAAGCGCCGGCTCGCCTTCTTCGATGTAGCGCGTAATGTTCTCGATCATCACGATCGCATCATCAACGACGAAACCCGACGAAATGGTCAAGGCCATTAAGCTTAAATTGTTCAAGCTATAGCCGAGCAGGTACATAACCCCGAAAGTCCCCACCAAGGACAAGGGAACGGCGACGCTGGGTATCAAAGTGGCAGCAAGGTTGCGCAAGAATAAGAAGATCACCATTACCACCAGCGCGATCGCCAACATGAGCGAGAATTGCACGTCTGCTACGGACGCCCGGATGGTGTTGGTCCGGTCGGTCAGAATGCTGACCTTGACGGAAGAGGGCATCGTACTGGTGAGCTGGGGAAGAAGGTTTTTGATGCGATCGGCAACCGAGATAATATTCGCGCCGGGCTGGCGCCGAATATTCACGATGACGGCGGGGACGTCATTCATCCAGGCTGCTTGGCGGACGTTTTCCACGTCGTCGTCGACCGAGGCCACGTCGGTGATCTTTACCGGAGAGCCGTTTCGGTAGGCAACGACCAGCGGCGTATAGTCAGCGCTCGAAAGCAACTGGTCGTTGGCGCCAATTTGATAGGACTGGCGCGGGCCATCAAAGTTGCCTTTCGCCTGATTAACATTGGCGGCCACAATGGCATTGCGCAGGTCTTCCAGGTTGAGGCCATAAGAGGCCAGCAAGGTAGGATTGGCCCGAATCCGCACGGCGGGTTTCTGGCCACCGCTAATGCTCACCAAGCCCACTCCGGGCAACTGCGAAATCTTCGGCGCCAGGCGCGTGTCCGCAAGGTCCTCGACTTTCGGTAAAGGCAGCGTCTTGGAAGTGAGCGCCAGGGTTAGAATCGGCGCATCGGCAGGATTGCTTTTGCTGTAAATGGGTGGCGTGGGAAGGTCGGGAGGCAGGTAAGTTCCCGCCGCATTGATGGACTGCTGCACTTCCTGCTCAGCCACGTCGATATTCAGGCTGAGGTTGAACTGTAAGGTGATGATGGAGCTGCCGTCGGAACTGGTCGAGGTCATCTGCTGGAGCCCCGGCACCTGGCCGAACTGGCGCTCCAGCGGCGCCGTGACCGACGAAGCCATCACATCCGGGCTGGCCCCCGGATAAAAAGTAATGATCTGGATGGTGGGATAATCCACCTCCGGCAGCGCAGAGACGGGCAGCAGTTTGTATGCCACTGCGCCCGCCAAGAGGATTGCAGCCATTAGCAGCGATGTTGCTATCGGCCGGAGGATAAAGATCCGTGACGGGCTCATGAACTCCCTCGCGTGCTCCTCTCGCCGGGCTTGGTTATTCTGACTTTACTTCCTTCTTGCAGCTTGTCGACACCCGTCATGACGATCACATCACCAGGGACCAAGCCGGAGGTGACTTCCGCATCTTCCCCCTCAACGGTACCTTCCGTAATATCCCGAATGGTGACACTGGAATCAGGCTTCACCAGGTAGACATAAGAGACCTGCCCGTTCAGTTGCACGGTCGCCGTAGGGATCAAGGTTACGCCTTGTTTTTCTTCCACCAGTAATCGCACGTTGACAAACTGGTTGGGGAACAGGCTCCCCTCCCGGTTCTCGAAGTTCGCGCGAAATTTGACCATGCCGGTGGTCGGGTCGATCTGATTATCCACCGTGGCCAACCACCCTTCCGAAATCTTGGCCTTGTTATCCCGATCCCACGCTTCCACCTTCAATCGCGCCCCCGCGTCTAGCCTTCCCAGGACCGCGGGGAGCTGGTCCTCGGGGAGCGTGAAAATTACGCTGATGGGTTCGATCTGGGTGATGACCACTAATCCTGTGGCGTCGTTCGCGGTCACGTAATTTCCCGGATCGACGAGCCGCAGGCCCACGCGACCCGTAATCGGAGCGGTGATATGGCAATAGACGAGATCAAGTTTGGCGTTGTCAATTTGCGCTTGATCCGTTTGTACGATTCCCTGGTCCTGCTTGACCAAGGCTTCCTGTGTCGCCAGTTGCTGCTCCGGAATGGCTTTTAGAGGGGCCAGCGTCTGGTAGCGTGCCAAATCCACTTTCGCGTTCTCCAGGTTGGCTTGATCCCTGGCCAAACCCGCTTGGGCCAACTCCAGCATGACTTGATATGGCCGTGGATCAATCTCCGCCAGCAGCTCGCCTTTATGAACGGTCTGGCCTTCCGTATACAATACCTGCGTCAGATATCCGGAGATTTGACTCTTGACGGTTACCGTATAAATCGGGGTCACTGCGCCCAGGCCATCAAAATAGACGCCAATGTCACCCTTGCGGGCGGTGGCCGCTACTACGGGGATCGCGCCTGCGCCCCGTGCGGGCCGGCCGCCTGGCGATTGGGCAGAATCACTGGCCGCCTTGGCGGAATTTGCATGAGAGCGGAAATAATAATAGACGCCCAGCCCCACCAAAACCAAGACCACCAGCCATATCCATCCGTGTTTCTTGGGCTTTCCGGGAGGGGGGGCCTCTGTCATTTCAAAGGTCGGCACGGATTCTTGCACGTCATGCCGCTCTAGCGTGTTGGGCTTTTCCAGGTTCATAATCGATTAGGCTCTGCGCTGGCTGAGGAAAACGGGCAACCTTTCGCCACATGTACGTTTTCGCAGGACAGGGCTTCTCCTGCTGCCGATGGCGCCTCACCACCTGCTCTATCCGAGGGCGGTCGGCGTTCTATGCCACCGCAAGAGGTGTGTTGTGGAGTGGCTGAGTACAAGTCCTCGGCCATCGCGCGGCACTTACCCTCACTCCCATCTCTTACCCCGCGAGCCCCCACTTTTCGCCTTACAAATTTTACACTCTGTTCTGACGATGGAGGAGCGCTCCTGGTTACGTCCGACACCAGCACGGTGTCATCGCGGATAGCCGCTTTTGTCCGTCCATATTGAGAATATCATAAGTGACATTTCCAGGATAGCGTGCCGGGTGGCTCCCTGGTACGCCGGCAGCGGTCCGTGGAAGTGCCGAAGGCTCACAACTTACCTAGGTGAATGAGGAATCCCGCCGTGTACTCGATGTTGTTGCCGCGCCCGGTGACGGGATAGGACGCACCTAGGCTGTCGGTAGTCGCCCTGGGGGGAAGGCCGAAAGCGGGCGAACCGGTAATGTGATCTCGCAAGTCAATGCGAAACGTAAGCCGCTTCATAATTTTGCGGTCGACTCCGACTCCCACGTTTACGCCGAATTTATCGTTGTGGGCCATTGGCGCCGTGCTGACCGTGGCAAATCCCTGGTTGGTCGCGGTGGTGATGGCTGCGGGCGTGGGGCTATACCGGTCGTACTCAACACCCCCCTCCACATACGGTCGCAGGTGAAAGCGGGAGAAAGGCGCGTGAACTACGCCGCTCAGGCTGCCGTTGTAAAAGCGCACTGGGTACTCCACGGGCACGTGGGGGAATAGATCGAGGTTGGTCACATATAAATTGTTCGGTCCATATGAGAACGCCGTCTCGATGCTGATAAGCCTTCCGTAGGGCACCGCCACGCCAAAGGTGAACTTGGGACCCAGTTCAAATCGCGAATGAAACGGCCTGTCGGCGGATTGCCAATTTTGCACATCGACAAGGGTCGATCCCCCTCCCAGCACAAAAACATCAAACTGGAGATTCTGGACAATATCACGGGCTTGCGCTGCCCCGTTGCTCAACAATAAAACCGCCAGCGCTATCAACCCCTGCACGGTCTTCTTCATCATGATCGAATGGACCTCCTGGGCATCCTCACCTCTATTTCTCACCACGGGTTGGGAAGGGCTGGGCGGCCCTTGTCCCGACTTGTCGGGAGCCCCGCCCTTCAAAGGCCTTCCGGATTATTCCCCTGCGCCGAGCCCAGCAGGATTGATAGGCTCAATGCTTCGATGCCAGCCACCCTCGGCCAGTTGGTTTAACCTCCGACGGGGGCTGATCAGGCGGCGGGTTGCCGCCCCTCCCAACAGGCGGGGGGCTCGCACTCAATGGTACCCCGCCCTACGCCCAATCGGGTAAGACAGTTTACTACGCGGAGCCACAAATGAACCATCGAGGATTTAGAAATCCCAAACCAAGTGGCAGCGCCCCCCTCATTGGATTGGCGCGAAGGGAATGCTCACGGCCATTGCGGTGAGCGGCGATGGAACCTTTTCCTCGGGCGCGCCTTCGCCGCTCTTTCAGATTCATAGACGCGCGGCAATTTCTTCCACCGACCTGTTCACCCACGACGTGGCGAAGGATGAGAAGCGCTTTCTCGTGAACCGCTATCTGAAGCCGGACCATGTCCAGCCGTAGACCGCGGTGCTCAACGCCGCCGCCGGGATGAAAAAATAGAATCCCTCGTGCCCCTGAGCGACTTGAGGGCTCCAACGCCGCTCTCCCGCGTCTAGCGGCATCCCAAGCTTTTTGAGAAGTACCTAAATTGCACTTGCCAGATGTCAAATTAATTCCACCATCTAAAGCCACCAAATTTCTCTTGACATCGTTCGGCTATGTGTCATACTGTCCTATGACAGAGAGACGCTCATGATCCTCCAACTCAATTTCAAGTCCGGCATGCCGATTTACCTCCAGATCGTGGATCAGGTCAAGGCCGCCGCCGCCTCGGGAGAGTTGCGGCCCGGCGAGGCCCTCCCCTCCATCCGTCCGCTGGCGGAGGAACTGCGCGTCAACCGCAACACGATTGCCAAGGCTTATACTGAGCTAGAGAGCCTAGGCGTCATCGAAACCCTGCCGGGGCGAGGCTGTTTCCTGAAAGAAAATCAATCGGCCTTGCGCATGGAAGTCCGCCGCAAGTTGCTGATCGAAGAGGTCGATCAAGCCATCGTGCAAGCGCACCATTTACAGGTGCCGCGGGAAGAATTCCTCGCCTTAATCCATGAACGACTGGATGCGCTGGACGCCAAACGGCGCGCCCATGAAGACCACAAGGAGGATCAATGAACTCTCCTACCCCCGCAATCCAGATCGAAAACCTCAGTTACGCCTACGGACGCGCCGAAGCGGTCCATGACTTGAGCCTGACGGTGCAGCCTGGCCGCTGTTACGGACTCTTCGGGCGCAACGGCGCGGGCAAGACCACCACGATGAAGTGTCTGCTCAATCTGCTCCGTCCGCAGCGCGGCCAAGTGCATGTCTTCGGCCTCGATCCGGCCAAGCACGAAGTGGAGGTGAAGCGCCGGCTGGCTTATGTGCCAGACCAGGTGGCGTTCTATCCCTGGATGAGCGTGCGCGAAACCTTGGATTACCTCGCTTCATTTCGCGCGCACTGGAACCGGAAGATTGAGCAGGAGTTGCTTGAGCGTTTCCAGCTTGATCCGGCCCAGCGAACCGACGCTCTCTCAAAGGGCCAGCGCACCCAGGTGGCGCTCGTCGCTGCGGTTTGCCCCGAGACGGACTTGCTGGTGCTCGACGAGCCGACCTCGGGCCTGGACCCCATCGTGCGCCGTGAGTTCATCGAGGCGGTAATCGGGGCGTACCAGCAGGGCGTTCCAGGCCAGCGCACAATTCTGGTTTCCACGCACCTCATCACCGAATTTGAAGGACTGATTGACGAGTTCACCATCATCGATCGCGGGCGCGAGGTGCTGACCCTCGACGCCGACCATGCCCGCGAGCGTTATCAGAAAATTCGCGCGCGATTTACAGAGTCAGCGCCGGAAATCGACCTGCAAGCCGCGTTGCGCGTGCGCCGCGACGGCCGCGAGCTGGAGCTGATCGCCAATGGCTCAGGCGAGCAATTGGTGGAGCGCCTGCGGCAGCACCATCCGGAATCGCTCTCGACGGAGTCGCTGACGCTCGAGGAAATCTTTGTCGCGACGCTGAAAGCGTAGGAATTAGGAAAAGGACGAAACTCGAAACTGGAAACTCGAAATTCGGTGCCCGGTTCGCGAGTTTCGAGTTTCGAATTTCTAGTTTCTGATTTCGCAGTTGGGAAACGAGCGTGACGGGCCAAACCCCGCGAAACCTCAAGGAGGAGGCTATATGAAACGAACTTGGAAAGTTCTCAGCTCACCGGCTGCACGGTGCTTACTTGTAGTCTCAATTCTACCGATCGCGATGCTGTTCGCGGCCCAGAAGGGGTCGAACTGGGATGTTGAGGGGGATCAAAGGACCGCTGTCGGCTGCATACGGAGCATCAACACCGCCGAAGTCTACTACGCCAAGGAATACAAGCAAGGCTGGAGCCCAACGCTTGTTTCATTGGGTGTGCCGCCGGAAGGAACGAAGCCCTCGGCCATGGCTGCAAATCTTCTCGATAATCCCTTAACCGGCGGGAGGCAGGCCAACCACGTTTTCACGCACAAGCCCGGCAAACCCGACGCGGACGGGAAGATCAACACCTATACGCTCAGCGTGCGTCCCGTAAAGTGGCATGCGGGCCTTTGGAATTTCTTCGACGATGAGTCGGGGATTATTCGGGGGACCAAGGAGAATCGAGCGGCCACGGTCTCCGACCCGCCGCTCCAGTAGCGGCAACTCTGGTTGTAGCGCAGGTGTCCCCACCCGCGAAGAGTGGCACCGGCACTCCTGCCGGTGCGGACGCAGCCAGGAGTGGCTGTGTCACGGGGGGCGCGGGTGGGGACACCGGCGCTACAAGGTTGAAATCGGAGGAGACACGAATGGCCGCCAAAACCACGAGAATCCTCAAGGATGCCCGCCCTTTGATGTTGCCCTGGTGCGCCGTGGCCCTGGCGGGGGCGTTGCCGCTTGTTTACCCGGTTGCTTGGACCACGCTGATCTATCTGATTGGTTTCTTCGTCGTCCCGGTGCTGGCGACTCTCTCGTTGGGCGACGAATTCCAACACCGTACGTTTTCCCTGCTGCTTTCCCAACCCGTGGGACGGATGAGAATCTGGGGCGAGAAGTTGAGCATTACCGTGGTTGCGGTCGTTTCGTCGATTTTATTTTTCTCGCTGGCCTTGCGGGCAACCTCATTCCACCCCGGCCGGCTAGAATTGGCGTTTGCCGGGGCGTGGATCGTCGCCATCACGGCTTCGGCGACGTTTTGGACGCTGTTCACAAGGTCCACGGTGGGCGGTGTGGCTCTGAACACTGGAGTGCAATCCTTCATCAGCTTCACTATTCCCAGGGGGAACCTGGCCGACTGGCTGCGCGCCCGCGGATATCTGGCGCCGGGAAACCTTATCGTTCCTTTTACCGTTACCTTCATCGTCCTCTGCTACGCAGGTGTAATGGTCTGGCTGGGCGGGCGAATGCTGACGCGATTTCAGGTGACGGGAGGCATGGCCGGCGATGATCTGCTGATGGCCGGGCCGGACGTGATTCCGGGCGCTCTGGCCGATTGGTTCCGCAGCCGTCCCTCAGGAGTGGTCCTGAACTTGATCCGCAAGGAACTTCGTTTGCTGCGCCCGGTCTGGCTGATCAGCTTGCTGGCGGCCCTGGGCTGGGCGTGCCTGACCCTGTTCGGCTTGCTGTTCGAGCGAGGATTTTCCAGGAATTTCGAAACCGCGGTGGTCATTGTGGGTGTGGGCAGTACGCTGATCATCGCGATTCTCGCCGGAACCTTGTCGCTCGGGGAGGAAAGTGCGTCGGGGACGCACTCCTGGCACCTGACCTTGCCGGTGTCGGCCTTCCGCCAGTGGCAAATCAAGCTGGGTATGGCCCTCCTCGCGGGGGTCATGGGCGCGGGGCTCCTCCCGATGTTGATCGCGGGTAGATTATT